>Ga0209025_1000401_pt1 | contig 88709 bp, 77 predicted proteins | sample AraplaMF_Col_mLB_FD_184256 | JGI IMG/M metagenome (GOLD analysis project Ga0209025, IMG submission 184256) | Arabidopsis root microbial communities from the University of North Carolina, USA - plate scrape MF_Col_mLB (SPAdes) (version 2) | ecosystem: Host-associated > Plants > Roots > Endosphere... | reverse complement strand
ATGAATGACCGCTTTGGGTCGAAAGCGGACATTAGCACCGCTGATCGCCCCGCTCCCGCCCCAATGTCCGCTAACGGCCAGGAGCGGACATGGCCGCGCTGGAGGCGCTCGCCGGCTGAGGATTGCTTTCCCCATAGATAAACATCGTCAGCATGTAGCGCCTTTCCTGGGCTACGTCAGACTCGTCGTCATACCGGACATCTTGCCGGGCACGCATGCGCCGCGTGTTGTACAGGCTGACACCGACGCTAACTTGCTTCTTCTGCATCCCGAAAAGCAGCGCTTCGGAGAGCTTGAGATCTGGATCCAGGAACCCGGCCTCCGCCTGACCAAGAGTCGTGATCGATCCTGGGGCCTTCGTGCCGTTCTTTTTGAGTAGTAAGAAACCTTGCTCTTCGCGATACCCCTGCCGCATGAACCACTCGCGCAGTCGGCGAGCTTGCCCCATCGCACCGTGCAGATTGGTCCTGCCGTTCTGCAGCGTTACCAGCAGATCGCTTACCTCCCGCTGTTTCACCGTAATGTTGGTGAACTCATGTTCATTACCGATATCGTCCAACGTGAGTTCCGCGCGGCCGTCTACGAACACCAGGCGATACGGGCTGTAAATCCCGAAGGCCTGAAAATCGTCACCATCCGCCTTGGCTGGTGCGAAGTCGAACGGGTACGTAGAACCGGACTTGAGTTCATCGGCGCTCATCCCGACGCTCACGCGGACGATTGGAAGGTCGTCGGCGGCTTGATTCCGAGGCGTGCAGGCCGTAACCAACACAACTGCGAGAAGGGCAACCCCCGTTACCCTTCGTTGATAGCCGGATATCAGACGTGCGCGATGCGGCTTCATGCAGTGGGGCTCGTTTGGCGCGGAATCGAATGTCCGCTATGGGTCGAAAGCGGACATCAGCACCGCCGTTGCAGCATTCCGGCGAAGCAAACAGCCGATCCAGCGTGACGCATGTTCCACACCAGCTCCCTCAGGTATCCCCCGATATTGAAGCCAAAGGCATAAGCCGCGCATCGCATGATGTTATGGCCCCATGGCTCGCACATGGACCGGGCAAATGGCAGCACGCTTCTTCCGAGGATCATGCTGAGCTGAGCCGTGAAAAGATAGAGCAGTGCGTCAATCCCAAATGCATCGAGGACCGGCGCAACCGACGCGAGTACCGGATTCGATGCGACGTAAACAACCAGGATGGTTGTCGCTACAAGGAACCCGCGCCGTCGCCAGCTCAAATGTTTCCAGACGAGCCAGCTGGCGGCGTTGGGCGTCGGCATCTCAGGATGTCCGCTATGGGTCGAAAGCCGACATTATCATCGCCGCGACCGGCCCGCCCGACACGATGTCCGTTATCGACCAGAAATAGTCATTGGCGTCTAATACGCGCTGGAATCATTCGCCCTAGAACGCTCCGATTCGCTGGATCATCCAGAACGTCGCGACGCTGCCGATCGCATATGGCACGGTGTAAACGGACCAGCGCGGCGGCGACCACGCCAGACGGCGCGCCATGGCAATCAGCAGCAGCACCACGCAGACGAACAGCAGCTGTCCAAGCTCGACGCCCACGTTGAACATCAGCAGCGCGACCGGTATCGCCTTCTGCGGCAAGCCGACCTCCGCCAATGCACCGGCGAAACCCAGGCCATGCAGCAGGCCGAAGCAGAACGCCACGATCCAGGGCGCGCGCGCGGTCAGCCCAGTCCTTCCCCGCATCCCGTGCACGACTTCGGCCGCGACGAACACGATGCTCAGCGCGATGGTCGCCTCCACGGGCGGACCGGGCACATGCACCCAACCCAGCGTCGCAGCGACCAGCGTGATGCTGTGGGCCACAGTGAAGGCCGTGACGGTCGCGACGATGCGCCGTCCGCCGTGCACTACCAGCAGCAGGGCGAGCACGAACAGCAGATGGTCGACACCGCCGAGAATGTGCTCGACACCCAGTACGAGATACGACCATGCGATGCGCCCGGCCGTCGCGGGCGCCTCGACTGTGAATGCCGCCTGCCCTACCGGCAGGCGCTCTACCTGACTGGTGCCATCGGCCCATTCCACGCGCGCGATCACATCGGTGGCGCCGGCCGCCTTGCCCTCGAACCGAATGGTCTGCCCCACCAGTCCGCCGGGCCGGTGGACCTGCCAGCGTTCCACCATCGCCTCGCCCGTGAAGGTGCTGCGCGTATCGGCGCGTCTAACGCTCCCGTCCGGAAACCTCGGCTGCAACGACAGCCGCACGTACTCGTCCTGTGCAGGCACCTTCCACAGGATCTCGTACGTGTCCGGACTGGATTCGCGCACCTCGAGATAGGCCGGCCGGAAGGCATCGGCCAGGGCGGAGCTCGATGCCGCCGCCAACAGGAGCGCCAGCCCGAAGCGCAGCCACCGCATCCACAGGGATGTACTCATCGCGCGCCCGCTGCCATTGATGCCCCCGTCTGCGATCGGCCGACAATCGCATCGTCGTCGAGATCGGCATCGATTCGCACCGTGTAGCGCTTCCGGAGCGCCGCGTGGAAAGCATCGTCGGCCTGCCCGTTTCGCGCTCTGAGCAGGTCGCGTTCGACCTCACGACGTACCTGCGCCAGCGTCGGCGCACGGCCAGGCGTGCGCGCGTCGATCCTGACGATGTGCAACCCGAAACTCGATTCGACGGGACCGGCCCAGCGGCCATCCGGCATGGCGACCAGTGCATCAGCGAACGTCACGCCGAATGTACGCGCGATCTCGTCGGCGGAGGTATCGACCAGTTCGGGAGGAAGCATGGAGGTATCGCCGGCCCGGGTATTGGAATCGCGTTGAAGCGCAGCCTGCACGACAGCCATGTCGTGCGCGAGCTGGTCGCCGTGCCGATCGCGATCGAAGTAGACCTGCCGCAGCGAGTAACGCGGCGCAAGCAGGTACCGATCGGCGTGTGCATCCAGCCAGCGCTGCAGTTCGGCCTCGGTGGGAACGTCGGCGGCCATCCCTTCGTTGAGGAAGCCCATCTTCTGCACGACCCGGCGCCGCACCACGTCGTCGTCGCGCTCCAGGCCGGCGGCGATTCCTTCGCGGTACATCATCTCGTCCCGGACCCAGGCGTCGACCAGGCCCTTCAACTCCTCGCGCGACGGAGGGCGCTGCCACGTGCGCTGGAACTCGCCGGCAAGCGCCTCCACGCGCGGCCGGTCGACGACGATCTCGCCGCCACCCGGAAGCGAATCGCGGTCGAGCCATGCGTAAAGTACGAACAGAAGCGCGCCCAGCACGAGGAAATGCAGCAGAGGCTCGTGCAGCAGACGTTTCAGCGGATGCATCGTGGCCATCGTCGCGCTACCTGCTCGCCACCGGGTTGGCCGGCGAGTACCAGATTGGCGAAGTCCACGCACGCTCCTGCGTGATCATCGGCACGTCCTTGCCCATCGTGACCTTGAAGTACTTCGCGTCGTACGCCGTCCAGCGCGGCGTCGGGATTTCGAGCACGCGTACGTAATAGAACGCCTTCGCCTTGGGGTCGAAGTCCGGATCGGTCCAGACGCCGAGCAGCTCCGGATCGCCGATGGTATTGCGCCATGACGCACTGGCGACATCGACGGTGTTGCCCACCGGAGGCAACGAGCCGTCGCCACGGAGCTTGCGCTTGCCGGCGTTGCCCCAGGCCACGTTGTAGATCTTCTCCTGCGGCTTGCCCTGCGCGTCCAGCCAGCCCTTGATGATCTGGATGCGGTCGAGGTTGGCGCCGATCACGTCCTTGAGTGCAGCGACCAGGAACGTCGGCGCCTTGCCTGCGGGTGCGGCCGGCAGGTCGCCGCCCATCGGCACGCCCCTGGCGTAGCCCACGCTGGCGACGTTGCGCTCGGCGGTGTCGTTGGCGGTGACTTCGTATCCGCCGAAGAAACGCACCGCTATCCGCGGCCCCGAACTGGCGTAGGTTTCACGCCGGTCCATCGCATCCCAGATCGCCTCGCGCGTGTTCTCGGTCGCCCACACCGCCGTGATGCCGGCGGCTGTCATCTCCCACCCCTTCACCACTTTGTCGCCGAACTTGAGGGCGTCTTCCGACCAACGCTCGGGGCGTGGCTCGGCCGAGGGGAACTTGCCATAGAAGTTGTCCTCCTCGAACGCCGACAGCGCGTTGTGGGTATCGGTGCCCGCGGCGAAGCCGTACTTGAACGGATTGATGCCGACTTCGGCTTCCACCCGCAGGCCGTTCTTCAGCGCCTCGCGCAGGTACTCGTGTTCGATCATGCCCGGCTGCTTGGGCACCAGGTTGAGGTTGCCGCGATCCCACAGCTCGTAACCGGCGGCGAACTCGTCGTTGGGCGAAAGCGACGGATGCGATTCGCTCTGTCCCTTGAACTGGATCGCTTCGAACAGCCGTTCGTACTTCTGCCGCGATGCCGCCCACTCGCGCGTGATCGGCTTACCGTCGAACTGCTGCAACTCGAACATGCGGCCGTTGGACAGGTTGCCGTTGTGCGGGATCGCCAGCACGCGTCCGCCGGTCTTCTGCTCGTAGCCGGCCATCCATTGCCACAGGGACGCCGGATCCTCGGACTGGAACGTAGTCAACGGCGGAACCTGCTTCGCCCTGTCGCCTCCGTCGCGATAGATCACGTTGCGGTGCAGGTTATTGCCGCCGCCGGCATTGGACGTCCACTCGTAGGCGATGAAGGCGGTGAAGCGGCCGGGCTCGTTGTACTTCTCGGCGTACTCGATGTTCTTCGTCCATGCGGACGCGGACCACTTGGGATCCATCAGCGCCTTGGGCAGGGTCTTGGTCGATTGCGCGCGGATCAGCTCCATCGCGGCGCCCAGGGCCGAGTCGCCGCCCTTCTCCATCGCATCGTGCCAGCGCTTGAGCGTCGGGTCGGACATCATTTCCGCATTGCCGGCGCGCAGTTCGGAAATCGTGCCCATGCCGTCGGAGTGGTCGGTGACCGCGTACCAGTCGAGTGGACGCGAGAGCCGCACCGGCTGCCCGGACGTGGACGTGACCTGCTCGCCCCGGGCGAAACGCAGCGCGTCTTCCGGTCCCAGTGTCGTGCCAACGATGCCGGCGTCGACCGACCATCCCGTATGCACGTGTTCGTCGCCCCACAGCGGGCGCGTCGGATAGTGCCGGCCCGCATAGGGCGAATAGCCGGGCTCCTTGTAGAACTTGGCCGGATCGGCGGGCTGGGGTTCGCCCTGCTCAGTGGGGAACGTAATGGCCGCGGAGGTCGCCGTCGCCACCGGCGTCGCAGCGTCGGGAGCGGTCGTGACGGCGGCTGGCTTGGAAGACGTCTCCTCTGGCTGGCATGCGACAAGCACAAGCGCACCGAACAACAACGCAGCAGCATGAGAAAGCGAATTCGAAGTCATGTCAGTCTCCTTGAATCGCGTAGCCCGTGGCGGGCCATACGGACGTGCGGGGGATTGCGTGCTGTCGGCGTCACGGCGTTCATGGGGGGCGCATAAGGCAACGCACGCACCACACCGCGAAGGCCAGATGCGCCACCGCGACCGGCAACAAAGCGATCCCACGCAGGCCTTCCACGAAACGGGCGTGCATCAGCACGGCTGCCACGGCAACGTTGTAGGCGAGCAGACCGACGAGCAACGCGACAGGCACTGTCGCGAGCCGCGCGGGGGCTTCAAGGCAGCACGTCAGACCGATCGCGATCAGGGCGCTGCCGGCCACGCGCGCGATGACGAACGCGAGAGCCGAATCCAGGGCTTGTCCCAGCAACAACCCGACCACCCATGCCGGCAACAGGAGCAAGGCCGCGCCCGTGCCCAGTTCGGCAATGCCCACGGTCAACAGCAGCGCCTTCGGCCTCATGGCTCCGCCCACCTGTTGCAGGAATCAGAACGTGAACGCGTACCCCACCTGCGGGCCATACAACTTCAGATCGAGCGAAGAGTCGCGCATCGGCAGATCGACTTCCATGTAGCGATAGCCGAACACCCAGAAGCCATTGCTCATGTGGTACTGCACGTTGCCACCGACGCTCCAGCTCCCGTCGGTGTCGCCGGTGGAGCCGTCCCCGCGCAGGGTAACGCCCCAGCGATCGGAGAGCTTCGCGGTGTAGCGCGCACCGAACAGGAAATCGGTGAAACCCTCGTCGTGCTTGCGCGACACCGTGGGCAGCAGCTCGTTGACTGGGTCGAATTCGCTTTCGACGCTGAGGTCGAAATAGCGCACGCCGCCGAACAGGTCGAAGCCTTCGAAGCGTTCCTCGCCCAGCGGTAGCACGGCGGCAAGCTCGACGATGCTCGCATCGAGATCGCCCTCGGTACGCACGCGCGGGTAGGAATGGCTGTCGCCAAGGGCGAGATAGATCACGTCGCCGAACATGCCGAAGCGATCGCCCTGCCCCTCGACGTGACCAAGGAAGGCGAAATCGAGCTTGTCGATCCAGTCGACGTAATCCTGCTGGTCTTCCGCCGGCGGCCGATCCTCGCGCAGGTCGGCCTTGATGCTCGGCATCCACAGATACGGAGCGACGGCCCAGCTCCAGCCATCTTCAGCCGCGTGCGCGGTTCCTGAGCCGGTGGCGAGGAGAAGAGTCAGCAGGCCGGGAACAAAGAGGCGCAGAGGGGTCATGGCAATCTCAGGGAGGGCCGTCGCCGCGCTCGTGGATTAATACGCGAACGCTGACCGGTCGCTACCACGGCGACCAGCTTGTCGTCCCGGACAAACGCAGCGCCGTCCGGCCGGCGGCCACCGCATTTCTAGATTTAGGCCTAAGACGCCCCGTGGGGTATGTCCGCTATCGGCCAGAAGCGGACTAGGCCGAGATGCGACTAGTGCCCCCCTGCCCAACCCGACGCAACTTCGTCGATTGCCTTTTGCAACTGCTCGGCAAAGGCGCGGGCTTGGGTCAGGTCGAACTCGACCGGATATCCCTGGGGCATTCCGACCACTTTCATGAAGATCACCCCTTCCTCGGCGGAGCCCACACAGCTCACCGTTTCGGCGTACTTCGGTTCGGAGCCAGTAGACATTTGCGCCTCGTCGAGAGCAGGGACTGATGCCCGCTTTGGGTCGAAGGCGGAGATTAGCAGCCCGGCTGTCCGCCGACCCGGCCGAACGTCCACTGTCGGCCACCAACGGACTCTCGGGAAATCAACTGCGTTCGTCCAAGTCAGCCTCGGGCCGATGCCCGCGCGTCCGGAAGACGTCGAGTGCAGCGGACGCGCGCCGCGTAGCTCTACCCACTCGGTCGATTCGAGCAAGACGCCTAGTCGCGGCAACGGATCCTTGGTGGCACCCGATGGCGTCCAGTTCCTCGTCCGAGAACACCGGAGGCTTTAGGTACTGCCGCCAGTCGGGCCGGACCCAGTCCTCCCATTGGTTAGCTACCTCACTAGGAACATCGACACGTGGAACCGCCGCTTGGTAAGCAAGCTGGTGCTCTGCCGACGCGGCCAAGTCGAGATACTCAATGATCCGATTGCGGATTCGCCACAGGACGATTTCAGGAATCATCGGCGGATTCCAGGCGTCGTTCCATCAAGCGGTCGACGGGCGTATCTCGACTGCGCCATGGCGAGCTCTGCCTCGCCGGGTTCATGCGCGAAGCGGATCGAAGCTCAGCCCAAGCCGGCTTTGCCAGTCAACCCGGCGCAGCTGGAACAGGGAGATTCCGTAAGCGAGTGCGATACCGGCGCTGACGGCTCCCATCCGATTGCCTGGGCACAGGTGCCATGCTGCCAACACGAAGGCGATTCGCATCGCCAGGTGCACGAATCCGAGCGGATGGCCGATGGTCCATGAAAAGACAATCCAGTGCAGAGCGAACCCGATGCCGACGCTGATCGGGAACAGGACCGGCGCGTAGATCCAGATCGGTATGTGTATTGCCCAGGTCGCCAACGCCATTGCCCGCGCCATCGCAGAAAGACGCAGAAGGGGGTTTTCACGCGGCGTGCTCATGTCCTCCCCGCGCGCCCGGCCGATCACAACGGCGACCGGCATGATCGACCAGAAACACAAGGTCAGCACCAGGTTGTGAAGTCGGACATCGACAAGGATGCTGAGCAGTGCAGCGGCCGAGTACACCACGACCCCCGTGATCGGCAGCGCCAGCATGCCCTTGCGGCGGATGATGAAGTCTGCGCGCATCTCGTCGAAGCTCATCATCAATTTCGCTCCCCGTCGTTGAAGAGTGATTGGAACATCAGGAAAGTGAGCCTCTCTGCTCGGCGGAACGGGACACCGCCACGCACGCCGCTCCGCATCGATGTCCGCTATAGGCCAGAAGCGGACGTCCGTCTGGTCGCCTCATTGCTCTCCGTTCGGTGCAGCCGCCTGCCAAATCCGAGCAGATAGCCGCTAAAAATCCGCAGACGAGGGCGACGATGAAACCTGATGCCGATTCGTTGACCTCTCCATCTGGGATCGTCACTGTCGCGTAGATCGCCGCACCCGCGAACGTCAGCGCGAGAACAAGGGACGCTCCACCGAGCGTTACGAAGATTGTTCCCGCAATGCGTACCAGTGCAATGCCCCGCGATGATGGCGGACCGACATCTTGAGTCATGCGTAGAAGTCCGCTCTGGTCGACAACGGACATTAGCACCGCCGCAGCGGGCTCGTCCTGGGGGATGTCCGCTACCGGCCAGGAGCGGACGTTACAAGTCGCGAAGGCCGGGCACTCGTAATAGAAGGGTCAACCCGCTAACCACTCCCAGAACTCCACGCTTTGGGCGCCCACCGCGAAAGCGACCGAAGCAGCCAATGCAGGTCGTTCGGTGTCTTGGCGCATCAGCATGACGGTTGCCACTCCCCTCACGAACAGTTCGAACGACCGGGCCACAACGTAACGGATCTCTCGCAGCTCGCTGTCGAGCAGGCGTATCTCCCCGGTCGTGGCATCGATGGCGAAATCGTGCGGATCAGAACCGGCGATAAGAAGCATCCCTTCGGGAAGTTGCGGATCTATCGTGAAGCCTGATATCTCGTACGGAAGGACTCTTGTGAACGAGAAGTCGACTGGCCCGATGCTGAGATCGGTGAAGTCGTATCGCCTGATCAGCGCCTCGAAATCAACTGGCAAGCGATGCCCGGCCTGCTTCTCTAGCGCGGAGATTTCGTGGTCCGCCAAACCGCCGGACATCAGCCGCAGTCTGCTGAGCTCCAGTTCCATCGCATCGACCTTCTTGTCCATGCGGGCCTGAATGTCTTCAAGTGCCAGTAACATTCCAATGTCCGCTTTGGGTCGAAAGCGGACATTAGCAGCAGGAGCGCACCCCGTCCCGGCCGAATGTCCGCTATCGGCCAGAAGCGGACATCAGTGGGGGCCGCCAGGCGATCCGAGCGATGCGAGCCAATCGGCAAAGAATGCCTTCTGGTTCTCGATGGAAGACGGCGCGACGTCCATGCCCTCATCGAAGATTGAGACTCTCTCTTTGGCTGGTTCGCCGTGGGTAAGGCGGTAGGCAACCATCCCGCCCGCCATTTGACGTGACATGCGCGATGGATACACGTTGAGGCTGGCTCCGTAGCAGAAAGGGATAATTGACTCCTTCTCAAGTTCCATCCTGATCTGGCAGAACGCCTCGAAGAAGTCATCTGCAGTTGCCTCAATGCGGCGACCGCGGAAGAGGAAAGACAGATGACATGACTCAGCCGATCTCAAACGAGTCATGACACCAAATTCGTCGTCTTCTCCGCCTATCACAAAGATCTTGTGTTCAGTCACCTTATCTGACTCCTGTCGGCGCGTGGGCCGCACATGATGTTCTGCGTCCGTCCGAATCGAAGGCTGGCATTAGCGCCAGCGACGCGGAGGCATCCGCCCGAATGTCCGCTATCGGCCAGAAGCGGACATCATGAAGATGGCTTCCTTGCGTGGGAGATCAGAATGCTGCCTACGACGCTGAAAGGCACTCCGACAAAGAACAGTGCCGCAACTGAAGCGCCCTGCACCATTCCACGCGCGTCCGGCATCGCGCCGGCGTCGGCCCCGAACAACGCGCTCAGGATGGCTAGCGCGCTAAACACGATTACAAGAATTCCGACGCCCAGAACCAGCCAGCCCAGCCCTTCAAGCAACTTCTTCATCGTGTCCCCCTGCCACCCATGTCCGCTTTGGGTCGAAAGCGGACATTAGCATCGCCGCAGCGTGCTGGCCGATCGAACGTCCGCTATCGGCCAGAAGCGGAGGCTCGCCAACGCCTGAACTAAGCCGAGCCGCGAAGCGGCTTCGGCTTGAAGGAACAGTTAGGCAGCGCCCCAACCGCGTGCAATGACAAGGCGCATAGGCAAGAAGCCCCGGCGCCGATGATGCTCGGCCACAGCAACCCAACGGTGGTCTTTCCAGCCAGGCCGAAGTAGATCCCTAGTGGAGCCAGCGTGCTGATGAACCCGACGCAGCCGCCTACAAGAATCACCACAGGAAGGCGGACACGCCTGATGCGCGCAATGCGATGAACCGAATACGCGTACGCCGCGCCTGCAATGGCTGCGGGGAGGATACCGACCAAGTAGCCGACCACCACGCTCATTAGCGAGATAAGGACCATTCCGCCGGAGAAATACTCGCCGATTGGCCGAGTTAGCGGCCACAGGAAGTAGATGTTGATCATCAGTGCGCCTAGCGGCGGGCCGAGCAGCGCGAAGAGCATGGACGCTGCTGCCATCTGGCTTGCGAGAGACTTCATGCGCTGCCTGACGACCTGATAGACGGACCCGGCGTCCGGTTATACATCCAGCGCCACACACTCCCCGAATGTGGTGCGCCCCTTGATCTGGCGCGAGATTACGAAATCTGGGTCCGGCTAACAAGCCGGTGTACAACCGGACTCGGTGGGCCGGGCTCGAGGGTCTGATAGATAACCGCTAAGGGTCGAAAGCGGACATTAGCAGCGCGGCAGCCTTGCCGTCCCAGCCTAACGTCCGCTAACGGCCAGAAGGAACCCAATCGGAGCTATTCGTAGCCGCGGCCGGCCCAGAGAAATGTCGCAAAAACACGCCATGGACTGCTTGGCTTCGGGCCAGGGCGCTCGCCAAAACCCGAGTCCAGAGCCCATGCACTTGCAGCCTCCAGGAAGTTCGCGATGCTGTGATTCGCCCATTCCCCACGGAAGCCATCCATGGTCAGCGGCGAGGAATCTGCGGCGTCACGATCATCGATCAAGAGCGCTACAAAGCGAGCAAACGAATGCTCGTCGACGACTGCCTCGAGCGCGGCGAACAGATCTTGAGGCTCATTCATACGTTCAATGGCATGTCCACTTCGGGTCGAAAGCGGACATTAGCATCCGTCCGCCCCCTCCTGCCCCTCTCGGCCGCTATGCATCATGCGAAGTTTCGCAGCTCGCCTGGCCGTACGGCTTGTCGCTTGCGCCACGCTGTGCCTGTGTTGTCGACTCCCTGATCAGCGTCCTTTGAACCTCAGATCCCTTCAGTGATCGAGTCGTCCGGTTACGCCTTCCTGCCCGCAACCGGATGTCAATTGGCAAGGCGAAGAAGCGGTCAGCGCATCACGCACGGCCTGCAGCTCCGGATCGCCCGCCTCTGCAAACCGCTGCGAGGTCAACGCTACAACGATGTCGGGAATCAAGCCCGCATCGGCCGGCAATGGCGTGTGCGTCTGCTTGATGAGCGGGATGTCGACTTCGATCCGCGTGCGCGGCAACCGCAGAAAGAAGAACGCGCCGCCGTTGATCCCGCGCAGGTTTCCACCGGTAGGCTGGCCGACCAGCGTGGCCAACCCGGTTGCCTGCACCTGTTGTGCGAACTCGAAGGTCGCCGAGCTGTTGCGCGCACCGATCAGCACGAACACCGGCCCGGCGAAGTGTGGCAAAGCCGGCGTTATGCGATCGCTGCCGACGTCGCCTGGACGCATCAGCGCATAACGCCCATTCCCCAGCGGACGCGCCTGTGTTCCCCAATCCATGAAACCGGGATCCCACGTGTCCAGGTACTGCCGCAGATTGGATGGCACGTGTTGATAGCGCACTTCGCGGCTCGGCACGGGACGCGTGACCGGCTCGGTAATCAGGTGGGCCAGAAGATCGTCGCCCACATCCTGTCCGCCTTCATTGCCGCGAAGGTCGATCACGAGCCCCGACGGCGGCGCCTTGGCCAATGCGTCGAAGGTGGACTGCAGGTACGCCTTCCAATCCCATGCGCTGTTGTAAAGCGCCCAGGTCGGCATCGTCAGTACGGCAAGGCCGTCTGGCTCGCGGCGCAGCGTCCATTGCGGCTCGTCGCGGGACGGCGGCGCGCGGCGAAACGCGCGTCGCTGCTGGAAGGTCAGACCGCCGACTTCCGCACGGCGCGACGAGTGCTGACGTGGTGGCACGACGTCAAAGGTCATCCGCTCGCCGATCGAGGGCAGTACCCAGGGCAGCATGACGTCGAAGGTCTCGTACTCGTCGTCCCCTTGCACCTCGAGAAGTGCGAAACGTTGCGCGTCGTTGTGGCCATCGCCCCGCACCAGCGGCAGCAGCCGCTTCAGCAGCGTTGCGGTCGGGACGCCATCGACCGCCTGGACACGTGCACCGGGCGCCAGGTCCTCGTGGCCTGAATGATTTTGCGTTACGACCATCTCACCGTCGACCCAACGAAACGCGAATGGCACGCGTTGACTGCCACTTTCATAGAGAAGGCGTTGATGGTCCTCCGGCTGGTTGTAGAAATTCGCGTATGTGTGCCCGCAGCGCAGGAATGCAGTGAATCGTGCCAACGCGATATGGGCATCCCGCAGGCTCTGATCGCGACTCCACGCGTCGGCCAACGCCGTATACGCCTGCTTGCGTTGCGCGGGCGTGGTGTACCGCTCCAGCCCCGGGTGCAGCGCTTCCAATGCGTCACGCAGGACTACGAGGTCGGCTTGCAACGCCTGACGCGACAACTCCGGCGCAACCGGTGCCTCTGCCTGCGCCAATGCGCCACCGGCGACGGCCCACCACAGCCACGCGAGCATCGCGACTCGAATGCGTAACGGTGTCATGGAACCTCCCTGACGAAGGCTGGTTGAGCCTCGCGTGTCCCGAAAACCTCATGTTTTCCAGCTTTCCCAACGCGGGACGCTGTTACACGTCCACCTTGGTTGAAGGCTGACATTAGCACCCGCGAAGGCGCGTGCGGAACTTCCGGAAACAGGCAGAAACGACCTGCGTAGTTATACGCATGCAAGTCAAGAAAACTACCGTTTCCTTGCAGGCGTGGCCGCTGTGAATACTGACGCCGGATCGTCGACCGGAAAGGTAACTTCGTGACGCAGCGCCAACCTGCGATTCCGCCCACGTCACCAACGGAGTAACCACATCATGAAAATCCAGAAGATCGCGCTCGCACTGACGCTCGCCGTCGGATCCACGTTCGCCGCGCACGCGGCATCGCCCAGCGCCAATCCGATGGTCGGCGGCGCGCCGATGCTCGTAAGCAAGGACATCGTCGACAACGCCGCCAGCTCAAAGGATCACACGACCCTGGTGGCCGCCGTCAAAGCCGCGGGCCTGGTCGACACGTTGAAAGGCGCGGGACCGTTCACGGTGTTTGCGCCGACGAACGCCGCGTTCGACGCGCTTCCCGCCGGAGCGGTCCAATCGCTGCTCCAGCCGGAAAACAAATCCAAGCTTGCCGCAGTACTGACCTACCACGTCGTGCCCGGCAAGCTCGACGCCGCAGCAATCGCGGCGCAGATCAAAGCCGGTGGAGGGCAGGCAAAGCTGAAGACCGTTCAAGGCGAGACGCTGACGGCCCGGGCAACGGGCGGCAAGGTCACTCTGACCGACAGCAAAGGCAACACGGCCAACGTCACCATCGCAAACGTGTACCAGAGCAATGGCGTCATCCACGTGATCGACAAGGTGTTGATGCCCTGACAACGCGCGCCACGGAGCGAAGATGGATAGCTGCCCTTCCCTTGCTTGTCGCGTCGATTAGGCCTTGATACGTTTCGCTTGCGCACGTACCGGTCCGGTTCGCGCTCCCGGCAATACCGCCGGGAGCGCCGGGTCGCGATCGATCAGCGGCCGCCTTGTCCGTCGCCATCCCTGCTGTCCTGACCGCCCCTCGCCTCGCCGCCTTTCTGCCCGATCTCGGACATATGTTCGCGATCCTGGCTGACGGTTTCACCGCCCTTGCGGCCGGCCTCTCTTGCTTCCTCGGAGTCGAATTCGTGCGCGTTGCCGCTTCGATGCGCTGCGCGCCCGCCCTCGCTGGCTATCTGGCGCTGCTTCTCATCGTCCATGGATGCGAAGCCCCGCTCGCTCGATTCGCCCTGGTTGCGCCCCTGCTGACCGCCCTGATTGCCGCCGCCGCTCTGCTGATTCTGATTCGCCATGAGCTATCTCCTGTAGCTGGACGACGCGGAATGCGCCGCCGCGTGATTAGTCCCGCAACAGTCGTGCCAGTCGTCGTCGAGGGCAATTCACCATCGGCGGAAATGAAAATGCTGCGCTCGCGTGCGTTTGTTGCACGCTCATGCGCTTCGCGCTTTGGCGCGCGCTTTCGTACCGGGATCAACGGGTGCGCGAGAACGAACTCACGCCACACGCATGTGCATGGTGAAAGTGTCCGCAGTGGAGGCCTGGATGACTGACGATGCCGGCTTCATGTCGCGAGCGGACATCGCTCCCGATTCGTGTACAGCCCGCAATGCGGCTCCGGATAGCGTCCAGGCCCGTCAAACCAGGCAAGCCACCGGATCGCGCGACTCGCCAGCAGTGGACGCCATTGCCGATTCCACCGGGCTCAATCAGGATCGCCGACCGCTGTCTGGCGACGCCAACGCCCTGCGTATGCGGGAAAGGAGCTCCGGCAGGCGGAATGGTTTGGCGATCAGATCGAACTCCAGCGCATCCGGGCCCAGTTCGCGGCCGGTGTAGCCGCTCATCAACACGATGCGGGTTTGCGGATGACGCTCTCGGACCCGCTTCGCGAGTGCGATGCCGTCGAGTTCGCCCGGCATGACGATGTCGCTCAACAGCAGATCGAAGCCGGCATCGACGTCCAGAGTGGCAAGCGCCTGCGCGGCATCGTGCGCGGTGACGACCTCGAAGCCTTCGTTACGCAGCATCTCGCGCACGATCAGCGCCAGATCCGTCCGGTCCTCGACGAGCAACAGTCTGCTCGTCCGCGAGGCCTCTGCGCTCACCTCTTCATTCGCGGCGGTGCGCGGTGCCGGGGCCATCGCCGGCAGCAGCAATGTCACGTGCGTGCCCTCGCCCGGCACGCTGTGCAGCGTCAGCGTGCCGCCGGACTGGCGCGCGAACCCGTATGCGGTCGAAAGGCCCAGACCGACGCCGCGCGTGCCTTTCGTGCTGAAGAACGGGTCGAGCGCACGCTCCAGCGTGGCGGCGTCCATGCCGCGGCCGGAGTCGATGAGCTCGATGGTGAAGTACGCACCCGGCGCGATGCGGAAGGCCGTCGCCTGTTCGCCATCGACAACGCATCGGCCGGTGCGGATGAGCAGCCTGCGGTCGGCGCAACCCTCCATCGCTTCCCTGGCATTGATCGCAAGGTTGACCAGGCAGGTCTGGGCGAGTACCCGGTCGATGCAGCAACTGCCCGCGGTCGCTTCCAGGTCGAACTCCACCTGCACGGCCTCGCCCAGCGCCTGGCTCAGGAGCTCGCGCAGCGACTGGACGACTTCGTTGACCTGTGCAGCCTCGGTAGCGCCCGGTTTTCCGCGCGCGAAGGTCTGCAGCTGGCTGGTGAGCGAGCGGGCCCGCGCGATCGCCGCGCGACCGCTGTCGATCGGCGTCACGGGTTCGGCCTGTTCGCCGTGGTGCCCCGCGCGCAACTCGATGATGTCCAGCGTGGAGGTCATGACCTGCAACAGGTTGTTGAACTCGTGCGCGATGCCGCCGGTGAGCACGCCGAGCGCCTCGAGCCGGCGGACCTGCTGCAAGCCCTGCTCCAGGTGCCTGCGCTGCGTGACATCGCGCTGATAACCCAGCAGATATTCCGGACGACCGTCAGCACCCAGGATCGGATGCACGTGCAACTGATTCCAGAACGCGGTGCCGTCCTTGCGATGGTTGAGCAGTTCGATGACGACCGCCCTGCCCTCGGCGATCGCCCCGCGCAGCTCGGCGATGGCCTCGCGCGAGGTGTCCTCGCCTTGCAGGAAGCGGCAATTCTGGCCTATGACCTCGTCCAGTCCGTACCCGGTGAGGTCCAGGAAGGCCTGGTTCGCGTACAGGATCCGCTGGTCGTCTTCGACGGACGTGACGATGATGCCGATACGGCTTTGCTCGACGATCTGGGTGAGCAAGCCCCGATCCGAAGTGACGGATTTCATCATGACTGACGCATGTCGTGCCGGGTCCCCTTGAGCGGCGCAGTTTCAGGATGGCAGGTGAAGGTTCCGCGACGACGATCCAGGGCAATGCCGCCGCGCCGGTGAGGGAGGCCGTCCGGCGCGGCAGCCGGCCCCGTCAGGGTACGGGCCGGACACCACAGGCGTGGCGCCGATACACAGCCTCCGGCTTGCCGCCGCCCGGCTCCAGCGAAGTACCGGCAGGCGCGGCTGCGTAGTTCTACTGATGTCCCGTCAGTGCTGCGACGCAGGCGCACGGCACCGCCGATGCGGTTCCATCGTCGCGTTCTGGAACGGAGCACGCACATGCGATACCTCGCCCTGCTGGCCGCGTTGTCGATGCCGGTGGTCGCGTTCTTCACGACGCGCGGCGCGTTCGGTCCGGATACCGGCGACGTGTCGGAGCGCTACCCCACCCTCCTGGCGGCAGCCGGCTATGCCTTTGCGATCTGGGGACCGATCTTCCTGCTCGACGTCGCCTATGGCGCCTGGGAGGCGTTCCGCCAGTCGCGTCGGCGCCCCGACCCGGTCGTGCCCATGGCGACGGCCGGATTCGTGCTCACGGCCGCGTGGATGCCGGTGTTCTCGATGGGCTGGTTCATCGCCGCATGGGCCATCATCGTCGCGTCGCTGGCGTGCCTGCTGTACTGCGCCATCGCATTGTCGCTATCGCGTCGCGCATGGCCGGGCCAGGCGGTGTTCGCGTGGCTGCCGTTGTCGCTTCACGCGGGCTGGCTTTCGCTCGCAGCGTTCCTCAACACCGCACAGGTGATCGTCGCGCACGAATGGCTTTCCACCGCCGTGCAGCTTCCATGGAGCCTGGCGCTGCTGGGCGGCGCGGCCGCATTGCTGATGCTCGCGAACATGGCCATGCGCGGCAACCTCGCGTATGTGTCGGCCGCGGTGTGGGGGCTGGCGGCGGTGTACGTGGAACAGTCCGGCGCCTCGATGGACGGCGCGCGCATCACGGCGATCGCGGCCCTCGTGCTGGCGGTGGCGCTCGCCCTGCAATACGCATGGCTGCACCGGAATCGCGACGCGCTGCAGCCCGGTACGGCGACATGACGATGCGCACCAGTGGTTTTCCCGCCTCAGGTTTCGGAGCGCTGGTTCGCCTGCGACGCCACGCCGGCCACCCTGGCGATGACCCGCGTTCCGCCGCGCAGACCGCTGACCAGACGCAACTCGCCGCCGATCTCGCGTGCGCGCTCGCGCATGCTCAGCAGTCCCAGGCCGCGAGGCGCCTGGTAGGGTTGATCGTCGAGTCCGATTCCGTCGTCGCCGATTTCCAGTTGGACATCGGCGCCGACGCGTTCGAGGCGGACCGTCACCTCGCTCGCGCGCGCGTGTTTCTCGACGTTGCGCAACGACTCCTGGGCGATGCGGTACAGCGCGGTGGCGACTTCCAGCGGAAGCTCGGGCAGTTCATCCAGTTCCGCATGCACGCGCAGGCCACCGGGCTGCGCCTCGCACAGCGACCGCAGCGCCATGGTGATGCCCGTGTAGCGCAGCAGGCTGGGATGGAGTTCGTGCGAGAGGCGCCGCACATCCTCGGACACATCGGTCACCGCAGCCTGCAGTTCGCCCAGCAGTTCGCGTTCCCGCCCCTGCGCGTGCTGGCGCGCGATGCTCAGGCGGATCGCGATGGATGCGATGGACTGGTTGATGCCATCGTGCAGGTCGCGCGCGATGCGGCTGCGCTCGTCCTCCTGCGCCCGCATCAGTTGCACGGTCATTGCCTGCAAGCGCTGGTGCGCGTGCTGCAGCGCCTGGGTGCGCGTGGCGCGCTGCTCGACGACCACGGTCATGTACAGCAACGCGACGGTGAGCGATGCCGTCCACAGTTGCACGGCGATGGTCGTCGTCGACAGGTCCTCGCGGATGAACGGGCCCACGCCGGCCACACTGAAGTGCATGGCGAGCAGGCCCACGGCCAGCATCGCGAGCGACGCGCCGACCGCGCGGAAGCTCACCATCGCCCAGATGAGGAATGGCACCGGCGCCACCACCAGCGCGGGCTGCAGGCGCTGCATCGGCAGATGCCACGTCCACAGCAGGCACAAGGTCACCAGCAATCCAGCGCCGACGGCGATGCTGACGCCGCCGGTTTCCAGCGGCACCGCGTTACGGCGACGCATCGCCGTCCACACGACGGCAGGCACCAGCATCAGGTTGCCCAGGCTCTGCGCGAGCGTCACGTTGGGCCAGTCGGACAGATACGGTTCCAGCACGCTGCCGCGGATGGCGACGGCGATCCATGCGGCGCTGAGCATCGGCAGCGCCAGTCCGCCCAACACCACGAATGCGGTGAGCAGGCGGAAGTCCTCCAGCGGGGATTGCAGCCGGTTGCGCAGCGATTCCAGCGCCATCGCCACGACGGGCGTCAGCACCAGCGATCCGAGCATCGCGAAGGTCACCGCCAGCGGCGGCACACCCAGTACGCCGAACGCCACCGCCTCGCCCACGGCCGTGCCGAGCAGGCACGCCCACCAGCGATGGCGCGGCTGCAGCAGCAGCGCGCCGAGCAGCACCGCGCCCGGGAACCACACCATGTGACTGCGCGGGTTGGGCATCCACAGCAGCATCGAAGCCCACTGCGAACACGCCACCGATGCGGCGACGATGCCGGCAACGGCGAGCGGATGGCCTCTCGCGCGGCGCGTGCTCATGATGACCTCCTGCAACTGCCCTGCCCGTCGGGGGTGGAGTACCCTGCCCGCGGAGCCCTGCTCCGCCGCCCGATTCCACGGTGACGATGATGCCCGAGATAACCGCCGATCGACCACGCGTCGTCCTCGCCGACGACCACCGCCTGGTGGCCGAAGGCCTGCAACGCCTGCTGGAGGACGAATGCGAGCTGGTGGCCTGCGTTTCCAGCGGCACCGCGCTGCTGGATGCGGTGCACCAGTACGCGCCGGACCTGGTCGTCACCGACCTGAGCATGCCCGATCGCAACGGCCTGAGCGTCATGCGCGAACTGCGCGCGGCCGGCGTGCAGGTGCCGTTCGTGTTCCTCACCATGCATGCCGAACCCACCCTCGCCGAACAGGCGCTGCGTGCCGGCGCGTCGGCCTACGTGCTGAAGAGTTCCGCCGGCGAGGAGCTGCTGCGCGCCATCCACGTGGTGCGAAGCGGCCGCACGTACATCACCCCGACGCTGGGCGCGCGCGTCATCGCCGCGCCCGGCCGGGGACAGAAACAGGAACTCACCGACAAGCAGATGCAGGTGCTGCAGCTGGTGTCGGCGGGCCTGCGGTCCAAGCAGATTGCCGCCGAACTTGGCGTGTCGGTGCGCACGGTGGAATCGCACAAGTACGCGATCATGCAGGCGCTGGACGTGCACAGCACGCTGGAGCTGGTGCGCAAGGCCGATGAATACGGCCTCACGCCCGGGCTCCGGTCGAACCATCCGGTTCCCTAGAAATCCCACCGCACCGCCAGCGTCACCGGGACCGAAACGCGTCGGCCCGTATCGTTGATGCGCGACAACCCCAGCGGCCCGATCGCGCTGTCGTCGCCTTCGAGGTCGTCGACATAGCGCACGCCGGTTTCGGCGATGAGGCTCGCACGTTCGGACAACGGAACGTTCACGCCGATGTCCAGACCGGCACTGAGCGCCCACTTCTTCTCATAGAACGGCGCGTCGGGGATGAGGATATCGGCGGCGGGAATCTGGAACGTCGCGTCGATATCGTCGGTCTCCGTACCGCCCAGGCGCGCCGCCACGTAGGGACGGGCAAAGCCTGGGTCCATGAAGAACCATCGCACACCGGCTTCCGCGCTCCACGCCTGGTAGCTCGAGAAGCGCCCATACACCGGCAGCGCGACATCGAGCGCGGGCACGTAGGCTTCGCCGACCTGTACGCTGCCTGCCGACGCGTGCGTCTCCCGGAGTTCGCCGAAGACTTCCATGCGGTCGCTCAACCCCCACGCCACGCGCAGCCCGTAGGTGTTGGCCATGTCGTAGACGCGTTCGTGCGTGCGCGAGCCGATGCGCAACTGCGCGCCCACGCCGGCCAGCGCGGGATTCAACGGACCGAGGTCGGGAACATCGACCGTCGCGCCGTCGTGCACGTCGCCGCTGACGGGGATATCGCCGCCGCCGAACAGCGTCAGCGAGAGCCGGCCCGGTTCCGGACCGGCGGCATGCGCCGACGTGCACGCCAGCAGCGCGATCGTCGCGATCGTCATCGCTTTCATCAGGCACCTCCATGGTGTGGGAAGGAAACGTCGTGTCCGCACATGCGGCCGCGAACGCATGCGCGGCCGCATCGCAGGCAGGTTAGCGCCCGGGATATCGCGCGCCCTCGGTACAACTACGCACCCGCACGCGACCTGCGCCGGTAGTTCCCGAAGGCCGCGCGCCCTACGCAAATCTACCGATGTGCCCGTCGCGCCCTGCGTGTCATAAAACGTCCAGACCCTTCGTGCCGACCCGATGCCCACGCCTGCTCCCCTGCCCGCGCGACCTGCCCGCCTCGCCTCGCTTCGCCGATGGTTCGACAGCGGCGCGACCCATGGGCCGACCGACGACCCGCACGACGGCGACCGCCTCGACCTGCTGCGGGTGGTGCCCTTCGCCGCGATGCATCTGGCGTGCCTGGGCGTGTTATGGGTCGGTGTTTCCACTGCGGCCGTCGCGGTGGCCGTCGCGCTGTATGTCGTGCGCATGTTCGCGATCACCGGCTTCTATCACCGTTACTTCTCGCACCGCACCTTTCGCGCTTCGCGGGCCGTGCAGTTCGTGTTCGCGGTGATCGGCGCGTCCTGCGTGCAGCGCGGGCCGCTGTGGTGGGCGGCGCATCATCGCCATCACCACGCGCACGCGGACTCCGCGCTCGACCTGCACTCCCCCGGCGTGCATGGATTCTGGCGCAGCCACGTGGGCTGGTTCCTCACGCGTCGTGCATTCGTCACCGATCTGACGCGCGTGCCGGACCTGGCGCGCTACCCGGAACTGCGCTGGCTCGATCGTTACGACATCGCCGTGCCGCTCGCGCTGGCGCTTGCGTTGTACGGCCTGGGCGCGCTAGCGCAGCGCGTCGCGCCGTCGCTGGAAACCAGCGGCATGCAGCTGGTGGTGTGGGGCTTCTTCGTCTCCACGATTGCGCTGTTCCACGTGACGGTGACCATCAACTCGCTGGCGCATCGCTTCGGCAGCCGCCGCTTCGACACGCGCGACGACAGCCGCAACAACCCGCTGCTTGCGCTGCTCACGTTCGGCGAAGGCTGGCACAACAACCATCACTTCTTCCCCGGCACCGCACGCCAGGGGTTCCGCTGGTGGGAGATCGACCTGACCTGGTACGGACTGAAACTGCTGGCGAGCGTCGGACTGGTACGCGACCTCAAGCCCGTCCCGGAATGGGTCTGGGCGCGGGCGAGGCACTGAGATGCGCATCGCGATCATAGGCTCGGGCATTTCGGGACTCGGTGCGGCGTGGCTGCTCTCGCGCGCGCACGAGGTGGTGCTGTTCGAGGCCAACGACTACCTCGGCGGCCACACGCACACGCACGAGGTGGACGTGGACGGGCGCACGCTTGCGGTCGATACCGGCTTCATCGTGCACAACGCGCGGCACTATCCCCTGCTCACGCGGCTGTTTGGCGAACTGGAGGTGGCGACGCAGCCGACGACGATGAGTTTCTCGGTGCACAACGAGCGCACCGGACTGGAATACAACGCGACCTCGCTCGACGCACTGTTCTGTCAGCGCCGCAACCTGCTCTCGCCACGCTTCCTTCGCATGCTCGCCGACCTGGCGCGCTTCTACCGCATCGCGCCGCGACTGCTCGCCGAGCCCGGCCCCGGCCCGGCCTTGGGCGATTACCTGCACGCGAACCGCTTCGGTGAAGCGTTCCGCGACGACCACCTCATCCCCATGGCGTCCGCACTCTGGTCCGCGCCGGCCGCGCAGATCCTGCAGTTTCCGGCGCGCCACCTGGTGCAGTTCATGGCCAACCACCAGATGCTCCAGGTCGCCGGGCGTTCGCAGTGGAAGGTCGTGTCCGGCGGGTCGTGGCGTTATGTGCAGGCGCTGCGTGCGCGCTGGTCGGCGACAGTACGCATGGGCACGCCGGTGCACGCGGTGCGACGACTGGAGCACGGCGTCGCGCTGGCGACCGCCCATGGCGAGGACACCTTCGACCACGTCGTGCTGGCCTGCCATAGCGATCAGGCCCTTTCGCTGCTGGCCGATGCGGACGAACGCGAACGCGAGGTGCTGGGCGCGATCGCGTACCAGCCCAACGACGTCGTGCTCCACACCGACGAGCGCGTGTTGCCGCGCGATCGCAAGGCGTGGGCCGCCTGGAACGCGCATGTCGGCGACGATGCGCAGCACGCCTGCACGGTGAGCTACTGCATGAACCTGCTGCAGGGCTTGCCGGTGCGCACGCCGGTGGTGGTGACGCTCAACCGCAGCGACGCGATCGACCCCGCACGCGTCCTCAAGCGAGTGCGGTATCAGCATCCGGTGTTCACCGCGCAGGCCGTGGCGGCGCAGGCACGTCGGCACGAGCTACAAGGGCGGCGCGCCACCTGGTTCGCCGGCGCCTACTGGGGCTGGGGTTTCCACGAGGATGGCCTGCGCAGCGCGGTGGACGTCGCACGCGGGCTCGGGGTCGAGTGGGCGCCGGCAGCACCGGCCTCGCAGCCGGATCAGGCCGCGCTGCCCGACCGCCTCGCCTGGGGGCGGGCATGAGCGACGGCGGCGACCGCATGCGTCCACGCAGCAGCGCGCTGTACGAAGGTACGGTGCGCCATCGGCGTTACGCGCCAGGTCGCCATGCCTTCGATTACCGCGTGGCGCAGTTGTTCCTCGACCTGGACGAAGTGGAGGCCGTGCTGGAGGCGCATCCTTTGTGGTCCACGCGCGGCCGCAACCTCGCCGAGTTCCGCCGCAGCGATTACCTCGGCCCGCACGACCGCCCGCTTGCGCAGGCCGTGCGCGAGCGCGTCGCCGCGACGACGGGGACGATGCCGATCGGTCCGATCCGCCTGCTCACGCACGCGCGCTACTTCGGTTTCGCCTTCAACCCGGTGAGCTTCTATTACTGCTACGGGCCGGACCACCGCACGCTGGAACACGTCGTGGCCGAGATCACCAACACCCCATGGCGCGAACGCCATGCCTACGTGCTTCCGGTTTCGCAGGCGAGCTCGCGCGGACGCGCGTTGCAATGGAAGTTCGACAAGACCTTTCATGTCTCGCCCTTCATGCCGATGCAACGCCGTTACGCGTGGACGTTCACGCCGCCCGGCGACACCCTGCACGTGCACATGGACGTGTTCGACGGGGAGCGTCGGGAATTCGACGCCACGCTGATGCTCCGGCGCCACCGGCTCGATACCGCCGCGTTGTCGCGCGTGCTGTGGCGCTATCCCGCCATGACGCTGCAGGTCATCGGCGCCATCCACTGGCAGGCGCTGAAGCTGTGGCTCAAGCGCATGCCGGTTCACGACCATCCCGCCAAGGGTTCCGCCACATGAGCGATACAGCGCAACATCTCCTTCCCCTGCCCGCCGCGAGCGCCCTGGACCGGATCGTACGCGGTCGCGTTGTGTCGCAGCTGGCGGCGCTGCGTTCCGGCGCCGTGGCGCTGCACGACCCGTGGGAATCGGTGACGCTCGGGGAAAACACCGGTCGCGTTGCGCCGCTGACGTTGCGCGTCGACGACGCACGGTTCTATCGCGCCGTGGCGCTGGGTGGCAGCGTCGGCGCGGCCGAGGCGTACATGGACGGTGCGTGGCGCTGCGACGACCTGGTCAGCCTGGTGCGGCTGCTGGTGCGCAATCGCGACCTGCTCGATCGGGTCGAACGCGGCCCGGCGCGCGTGGGCGGATGGGCATTGCGGCTGGTGCACGCGATGCGACGAAACACGACGACGGGCGCGCGCCGCAACATCGCCGCACACTACGACCTGGGCAACGCGTTCTTCCGGCTGTTCCTGTCGGCGGACCTGATGTACTCCTCGGCTCTGTTCGAACGCGAGGACGACACGCTCGAAACCGCCTCGACGCGCAAGCTCCAGGCGATCTGCCGGAAGCTCCAGCTGCACGAAGGCGATCGCGTGCTGGAAATCGGCACCGGATGGGGCGGCTTCGCATTGCACGCGGCGCGCGAGCACGGCTGCCACGTCACCACCACCACGCTTTCGCGCGAGCAGTACGAACTGGCGTGCGAACGCGTCGCCGAAGCCGGATTGCAGGAACGCGTCATGGTGCTGATGCGCGACTTCCGCGAACTGGACGGCGTTTACGACAAGCTGGTCTCGATCGAGATGGTCGAGGCGATCGGCCCGGAAAACCTGCGACGTTATTTCGAATGCATCGGCGAGCGCCTCCGCGCGGACGGACTCGCACTGATACAGGCCATCACCATCGAGGATCACCGTTACGAGCAGGCCGTGCGCTCGGTGGATTTCATCAAGCGGCACGTGTTCCCGGGTTCGTTCATTCCCTCGATCGCCGCGATGCTGTCGGCCAAGACGGCCGCCAGCGATCTCGCGCTGCTGCAACTGGAGGACATGGGGCTGTCGTATGCCCGCACGTTGCAGGCGTGGCGCGAGCGCTTCCTCGAACAGCTCCCGCAGGTGCGCGCGCTGGGTTACGAAGAGCGCTTCATCCGCATGTGGGAGTTCTATCTGGCCTATTGCGAGGGCGGCTTTCGCGAGCGTTCCATCGGCGTGGCGCAGATGCTCTTCGCGCGCCCGGGTTATCGCCCGGATGCGGAACAGGCCAGGCCCCCGGAGGCGTGATGCGGGCGTTCGCGAACTTCGCCGGATTCCAGCTCGCGTGGTGGGCATCGGTGCTCGGCGCCGCGCGTGACGCCGCGTGGGTCGGCGTCGCCGCGTGCGTCGCGTTCGTCGCGCTGCAATGGATCGCCTCGCCGCAGCGGCGCGTGGACGCACGGCTGGTGGCGTCCGCGCTGCTGATCGGTGTGCTGCTCGACGGCGCGCTCGCGCGACTGGGGTGGATCGACTACCGCGGCCAGGACGCATTCGTGCCCGTCTGGATCGTCGCGCTCTGGGCCGCGTTCGCGATGACGCTCACGCATTCGCTCGCATGGCTGCGACCCGGCGCGGCGATCGCGCTCGGCGCGGTGTGCGGACCGATGGCGTACCTCGGCGCCGAACGCCTTGGCGCGATCGAACTGGTCGCCTCGATGCAGGCGACGCTCGCGCTCGCGATCGGATGGGCCATCGCGACGTGGGTGTTGGCGCTTGTCGCGCGTCATGCGCACGGCGCGGCGCCTGCGCCCCCGCTGGTCATGCGGGGTTCGCGATGAGCACCGGTGCTTCCCTGCTGCTGGTGTGGGCGCTCGCGGCGATCGCGCAGACGCTCGCGTGGCGATGGCAACAGCGACACCGGAACGCCGGGCTCGTCGATGTCGTATGGGCGTGCGGCGTCGCGGGTACCGCCGTATTGCTGGCCGCGCTGGGCGATGGCGCGACGATGCCGCGCGTGCTGCTGGCAGTACTCGGCGGCCTCTGGGGCCTGCGCCTGGCGTGGCACCTGTGGCGGCGCGTGCGCGGCGAACATGAAGACGGCCGCTACGCCGCACTGCGCGCGTCCTGGGGCGACGATCCGCTGCGCTGGTTCGCGCTGTTCCAGGCGCAGGCGCTGCTGGTGGTGCTGTTCGCACTGCCCTTCGCCGCGGTGGCGCGCAATCCGGTCGATGGCTGGACCGTCTTCTGCGCGGCAGCGGTGCTCGTGTGGGCCGTGTCGGTCGCCGGCGAAACGCTGGCCGACGCGCAACTCGCCCGGTTCCGCGCGCGTCCGGAAAATCGCGGACGGACGATGCGCAGCGGACTGTGGCGCTACAGCCGGCATCCGAACTATTTCTTCGAGTGGTTGCACTGGTTCGCCTACGTGCTGCTCGCGGTCGGCTCGCCGATCGCATGGCTCGCCTGGGCCGGGCCGCTCACGATGTACGTCTTCCTGCGCTGGCTCAGCGGCGTTCCGCATACCGAGCGGCAGGCGCTGCGCACGCGCGGCGAGGACTATCGCGACTACCAGCGCTCCACCCCCATGTTGTTTCCCTGGTTTCCGAAGGAGCGTCGATGAGCACCGTGATGCACGCCGTACCCGACCTGCCCGCGCCCGGCCTGCTGGGCATGGCCGAGCGCGGCCTTCTGCCCGATGCGGCGATCCGCTTCGGGATCCGTCGCCTGTGCGCGCAACGCCTGCGCGAGGAGCGCGCCGGCGGCGTCGAAGCGCAATCGCAACGCATGACCCAGCGCCTGTCGATGCTGAGGCACAGCCCCGTTGCGCTGCACACCGACGCGGCCAACCGCCAGCACTACGAGCTGCCCGCCGCGTTCTTCAAGGCCGCCCTCGGCGCGCGCCTGAAGTATTCGTGCTGCTATTACCCCACCGGTCGCGAGACGCTGGATGAAGCCGAGGACGCCATGCTCGAACTCTATGCGGAGCGTGCACGCCTGGCCGATGGGCTGGATATCCTCGAACTCGGCTGCGGCTGGGGCTCGCTCACGCTGTGGATGGCACGGCGTTACCCGCACTCGCGCATCACCGCGGTGTCGAATTCGAATGGGCAACGCGAGCACATCCTTGCGCGGTGCCGCGAACTGGGCCTCGCCAACGTCCGCGTGCTCACCTGCGATGCGAACCGGCTGGAGCTGGAAAGCGCGTCGTTCGATCGCTGCGTTTCCGTCGAAATGTTCGAGCACATGCGCAACTACGATCTGCTGATGCGGCGCATCGCGCGGTGGCTGAGACCCCGCGGAACCCTGTTCGTGCACATCTTCTGCCATCGCACGCTGTTGTATCCGTTCGAAGTCGATGGCCAGGACGACTGGATGGGCCGGCACTTCTTCACCGGCGGCCTGATGCCCGCCGCCGACACGCTGCTGCATTTCCAGCAGGCGTTGCGGCTCGACGAACGCTGGATGATCGGTGGCGAACACTACGCACGCACCGCGAACCACTGGCTGGCCAACCATGACGCACGGCGCGATGAGGTGATGGGTCATCTGCGCGGCGCCTACGGCGATGCGGCGGCCCTGTGGAACCAGCGCTGGCGCATGTTCTGGATGGCGTGCGCGGAACTGTTCGGTTATCGCGATGGCGCGCAATGGCAGGTCGCCCACTACCGTTTCGCGCGGGAGGACTGAGATGAAACCACTGCCGGCGCTCGCCGTCGCGCTGCTCGCGCTCTGCGGCTGCGCGCATACCGCGCCCACCGTGCCGAAGGTGGAGACGGTGGACCTACCGCGGTTCATGGGCGACTGGTACGTGATCGCGCACATCCCGTCGTTCCCCGAACGCGATGCGTACAACGCCATCGAGTCCTACTCGCTGCGCGATGACGGGCGCATCCAGACGCATTTCCGCTATCGGCGCGGCAGTTTCGACGCGCCGGTCCGGACCATGGAACCTGTGGGCACCGTTCGCGCCGGCACGGGCAATGCGGTGTGGGGCATGCAGTTCGTCTGGCCGATCCAGGCCGAATACGTCATCTCGTACCTCGACGCGGACTACACGCTCACCATCGTCGCCCGCAGCAAGCGCGATTACGCCTGGATCATGGCGCGCACGCCCACGATCCCCGATGCGGCCTATGCCGATGCCGTGCAGCGCCTGCGCGACATGGGCTATCGCATGGACGAGCTGCGCAAGGTGCCGCAGCGGTGGCCGGAAGCGGCGGGCGACGCATACACGGGACGCTGACCGGTACAACTACCGAGCCCGGCTGCGTGCTTGTGCGCTGGAGCGGACGACCTGCGCGGAAACAGACTCCCGTCACCGTGCGGCGTAGTGCACGGCTCCCCCAACGGATGAGGAAGATCGCCATGCGCACTCCAGTTCTGATCGGCGGCCTGTTGCTGGTTTCGTCAGTCGCATTCGCGTGTCCGGCCTTCGCGGCGCCCACGGTTTCCACGGTCGGCGGCGACACGCGCGTCGAGCTCAGTCCCGCGTTCACCGGCGCACTGGGCAGCCTGGGCGTCCACGCATCGGCGAGTTATCCGGCGCGCCTGCGCGGTGGCGCCGCATCGTTCCCGATTCCGTCGGGCGAGATCGACCTGGGCAGCATCCGCGGCGAGATCGTGCACACCGGCGGCCTCGACCTGGCAGCCGGCGCGCTGACGGTGAACCTGGGCAGCTTCGTGATCGACACCACCGGCGATTCGCCCGTGCTCACGGGGCTGGTGAAGGTGAACGACAGCGTCGTAGGGCGGCTTCCGCTGTTCGACCTGGCGCTTTCCTCCGCGCCGGTCGTGAAGCGCGCCGCACGTGTCGGGCAGCTGCGCGTGGGCGGCGTCGGACTCACGCTGACCGGCGACGCAGCCGCCGCGCTCAACGGCGTCTTCGGCGTTACCGCGTTCACGGCGGGCATTCCCATCGGCACGGCCCATGTGAATACCCGGTTCTTCGAGCCGGACAGGTAACCGATGCAGCGGGGTTCGAGCACCCTCATGCGGTCGGCCGCGGATGTCCCATCGCGGTCGACCGCCGCATCGCGCCTGGGCTGCGTGTTCGCGATGTGGTTCTGCACGCTCGGCAGCGTCGATGCGTCCAGCCTCGAGCGCATGACCGGACGCGCGACGGATCTGCGAACCGGCCGCCTGCTGTACGAGGAACAGCACTGGATCCGCATCGCCGGGGACCAGCGCAGCCGACTGGTCGTCTACCGTTGTCCGGACGGGCGCGCGTTCGCGCGCAAGCGCGTGATCGACACCGCATTGCCCGGGGCGCCCGCCTTCGAGTTCGATGACGCGCGCGATGGTTATCGCGAAGGCGTGGAGGGCGCATCCGGCACGCGTCGCGCGTACTGGCGCGCTTCCGCGTCGGCGCCGTTGCGCGAGCGCACGGTGGACGTGCGCCCCGACACGGTGATCGATGCCGGTTTCGACGCGTGGGTGCGCAATCGCTGGGCCGCGCTGGCGAACGGTTCCGCGGCGCACGCGAAGTTCCTGCTGCCCAGCCGCGACACGCCGCTGTCCATCCGCGTGCAGCGCGTGGACGCGCCGGCGGACGATCTGGTGCGTTTCCGGCTCAGCCTCGACAGTTGGCTGGACTTCATCGCGCCGAAGATGCAGCTCACCTACGACGCCGCCACCCGCCGCCTTCGTACCTTCGAAGGCTTTGGCACCATCCGGGGGCCGGATGGATCGCCGATGCGGGTACGCATCGACTTCCCGCCCGCGCTGCAACGCGCCGAATCCTCGACGCTCGCCTACGAGCAGGCGCTCAATGCGCCCCTGGCTGCGCGCTGCGATTGAGCGACCACCGGGAACGGGCGTAGCCGATGCCCCTCGAACAGGGCGCCGGCGCCTGCCAATCTGCGATGGCGGCTTGCCCCATCGCGCCCGGCTACCGGATCAGGTCCATGCGACCGTACACGCCCCGCGGCGCCATTGAACGGTTCAGTCGTTGCCGCGATGCGTTCGCTGGCGGCGCGCGCCCCGGGCGGATGGGCTCGCTGCGCTTCGTGTGGGTCGCGTATTGATACGACCGGGCGGATCGCCCGGGATCGGCGACCGGCCCAACCCAGGGCGTCGATACCCGGGCGCATTGGCCCGCCACAGGATTTAGGATCATCGGCATGGCCAACCCCGCCTCCCCTCTCCTGCGCGAACGCGGCACAGCGGACAGCAACCGCGTGGCGATGGTCGAGCTGTTCTTCGACCTGGTCTTCGTCTATGCCGTCACCCAGCTCTCGCACACGTTGCTCGAACGCCTCACCGTGCAGGGCGCGCTGCAGACGCTGCTGCTGTTCCTGGCGGTGTGGTGGCTGTGGATCTTCACCTCATGGGTGACCAACTGGCTCGATCCCGACCGCACACCCGTGCGGGTGATGCTGTTCGCGTTGATGCTCGGCGGCCTGCTGCTTTCCTCCTCGATACCGCAGGCGTTCGGCGAACGCGGCCTGGTGTTCGGCATCGTGTTCGCGACGATGCAGGTAGGGCGAACGGTGTTCGTCGCGGTCGCGATGCGCGGACGGCATCGCGTGCTGCACGACAACTTCGTTCGCATCGCGCTGTGGCTGACGTTGTCGGGCGTGCTCTGGGTGGCGGGCGGCCTGGCGGAAGGAACGGCACGCGCGGCCTGGTGGGTGGGCGCGGTCGCCATCGAATACCTCGCGCCCGCGCTGTACTTCTACGTGCCGGGCATGGGGCGTTCGAACACCACCGACTGGGACGTCGACGGCCACCATCTCGCGGAACGGTGCGCGCTGTTCGTCATCATCGCGCTGGGCGAATCGGTCCTGGTCACCGGCGCCACGTTCGCGGGGCATCCGTGGACCGCGCCGACCGTCACCGCATTCGTCGTCGCTTTCTTCGGCAGCGTGGCGATGTGGTGGATCTATTTCGACACGGGCGCCGAGCGCGCCAGCTACCGCATCTCGCACTCGGACGATCCCGGACGCCAGGCGCGGCTGGCCTACACCTACCTGCACCTGCTGATCATCGCCGGCATCATCGTCTGCGCGGTGGCGGACGAGCTGACGCTCGCGCATCCGGATCACTTCGAGGGCGATGGACGCGCCGCGATCGCGGCGATGATCGGCGGCCCGATGCTCTACCTGCTCGGGATCGCGTTGTTCAAATGGGTCTGCAACGACCGCCGCGGCCCGCCGCTGTCGCACTGCGCGGGCATCGCCCTGCTCGCCCTGCTGGTGCCCGCCGCGCTCATGCACCTGTTGTCGCCGCTGATGCTGGGAACGGCGACGACGCTGGTCCTCATGTTCGTTGCCTTGTGGGAAACAGCGGCGCTTCGCCGCAAGTGAACGACCCGGACAACAAGCGGGCTGGTCGCGGCCCAACCCGCGGCAACGCACCGCACCTGGCGTGTTCCGCGCAAGCGCACTCAGCCAACGCGGATCAATGTCGCATGAACGTCCGCGTCTTCGTTCACATCTCCCGGACCTGCTGCTTGGGCGTTCGCAGTCCGCTGGATGCGATGCGCACAAGGTGAAACCGCTGGAAGTGGGCCAGCCCTACCAGGTCAGGCACGGGATGTCCCGCTGCGACCAGACCGGATCGGTGCTGGCGCAGGTCCGCGCCCGCAGGCTAAAGTGGGGCGACACCTCCTTTGCACTCCGCAGCGGCCTCGCCCGCGACGGCCAGACACCGAGGTCTGCCATGTCCCAACCCTCCGCGAGTGCGACCGTTCCGCGTCGCATCCTGCTGGCCACCGATCTTTCCAGCCGTGCCGACCGCGCGTTCGATCGCGCCGTGCAGCTGTGCAACCTGTGGCGCGCCGAACTGCATGTATTGCATGCGGTGGACGCGATGCCGCAATCGGTTCCCGTCGGCGTCGATGCCGATGCGTACCTGCGTGCGCGTCCGGACCCGCGCGCCGAGGCGCGGGCGCAGCTGCGCCGGATGCTCGCGCGCGAACAGGTACAGGCGCAGGTGCACGTCGAGGAAGGATCGCCACCCCGCGCCATCCTTGCCACCGTCGAACGGGAAGGCTGCGACTTCGTGATCATGGGCGAGAACCGCGACCGCCTGGTCGGTCCGATCGAGGACGCCCTGGATCTTGTCGTGCGCAGCTCGCCGGTCTCGGTGCTCGCGGTGCGCGATCGACCCTACGGCCCGTACCGCCAGCTTGTGGTCGGCACTGACTTCACCGACGAATCGCAGCAGGCGCTCGCCACGTCCGCGCGATGGTTCCCGGGCGCACGGATCGCGTTCCTGCATGCGTACTCGATGCCCTACTCCGGCCTCGTCCCGCGCGAAAGCCGCGAGTGGGCGGACGAACAACTGGCGCGGCTGCGCGCGCACCTGGACGAAACCGATCTTCCACCCGAAGTACGCGCGGCGATCCGCCCGCGCGTGGAGGCCGGGCCGCCGTCCATCGTGCTGCGCGACCATGCGCTGGAACTGGATGCCGACCTGACCGTGATCGGCGCGCATCCGCGCGGCCTGCTGTTCGACGCGGTGGTGGGCAGTTCGCGCCCGATCATCGACACGATCCCGGGCGACGTGCTGGTGGTTCGCGCCGTCCGGAGCGAGCGCCGATGACGCCGGGTTTCCTTCGATACCGCATGGGCCACTGAACGATGCCGTTGTGGCTGCTCGTCGCCCTCCCCTTCATCGGCAGCGTCCTCGCCGCCGTATTGCCGACGCGCTCGCGCACGCTGATCGCCGGACTCGCGGGGCTGGTCGCGCTCGTGGTGGCGATGACGCTGCTCACCGCGTTCCCGATGATCCGCGACGGCGGCGCGATCCGCGAAACGATCCACTGGGTGCCCTCGATCGGACTGGACCTCGCGTTCCGCCTTGACGGGTTCGCGTGGATGTTCGCGGTGATGATTTCCGCGATCGGCGTGCTGGTGTGCCTGTACGCGCGCTATTACATGTCGCCGGAAGATCCGGCCGCGCGCTTCTATTCGATGCTGCTGGCCTTCATGGGCGCGATGCTCGGCGTGGTGATGTCGGGCAACCTGCTGCAGCTGGTCGTGTTCTGGGAACTCACCAGCTTCGCCTCGTTCCTGCTGATCGGTTACTGGTACCACCGCACCGACGCGCAGCGCGGCGCGCGCATGTCGCTGATCGTCACCGGTTCGGGCGGCCTGTGCCTGCTGGCGGGCGTGATCCTGCTGCGGCACATCACCGGCAGTTTCGAACTCGACGTGGTCCTGGCATCGGGCGAGCTCATCCGCAGGCACGCGCTGTATCCGGTCACGCTGGTGTTGATCGCGATCGGCGCCCTGACCAAGAGCGCGCAGTTCCCGTTCCACTTCTGGCTGCCGCGTGCGATGGCCGCGCCGACGCCGGTGTCGGCCTACCTGCATTCGGCGACGATGGTGAAGGCCGGCGTGTTCGTCCTCGCGCGGTTGTGGCCGGTGCTGTCCGGCACCGACTGGTGGTTCTGGCTCATCGGCGGCGCCGGCGGCATCACGTTGCTGCTGGGCGCGTACCTGGCGATGTTCCAGAACGACCTCAAGCGCCTGCTCGCGTATTCGACGATCAGCCACCTGGGCCTGATCACGCTGCTGCTCGGCCTCAACAGCCCGCTCGCGGCGGTGGCGGCCGTGTTCCACATCATGAACCACGCCACGTTCAAGGCGTCGCTCTTCATGGCGGCCGGCATCGTCGACCATGAAACCGGCACTCGCGACATCCGCCGCCTCAACGGCCTGATTCGTGCGATGCCGCGTACCGGCACGCTCGCGCTGGTGGCAACGGCAGCGATGGCGGGCGTGCCGCTGCTCAACGGTTTCCTGTCGAAGGAGATGTTCTTCTCCGAAACGGTATTCCTGTCCGCATCGCCCGCGATCGAATGGACGCTGCCCGTGCTGGCGACGGTCGCTTCCCTGTTCGCGGTCGTGTATTCGCTGCGCTTCGGCTACGACATCTTTTTCGGCCCGCCGTCGACCGACCTCCCGCGCACGCCGGAAGAAGCGCCGCGCTGGATGCGCATGCCGATCTTCTTCCTCGTGGCGGCGTGCGTGATCGTCGGCGTCGCGCCGACCTTCGCCATCGGCACCGTGCTCGACGCCGCGGCGCTGCCGGTCGTGGGCGGCGAGCTGCCGTATTACAGCCTCGCACTCTGGCACGGCTTCAACCTGCCTTTGATCATGAGCCTGATCGCCATCGTCGGCGGCATCATCGGCTATCGCTGGCTGCGCGGCATGCAGGAACGCGGACGCCTGCAGCTGCCGCCGCTGATCTCGCGCTGGAACGGCCGCGAGCTGTTCGAGTCGGTGCTCCTGACCGTCACGCGCGGCGCACGCGACGTGCTCGATGCCTGCACGACGCGCAATCTGCAGCCGCAGTTGTTCATCGTGATCGCCACCACCGTGGTCCTCGCGCTGGCCGCGTCCTGGGGCGTCCCGCTCGCCTGGGGCGACCGCCCGCGCGTGCCGGCATCGAACGCCTTCGTGCTGCTGTGGATCATAGGGATGATCTGCGCCGTGGGCGCGGCGGTTGCGGCCAAGTACCACCGCCTCGTCGCGATCACGCTGATGGGCGGCGCGGGCCTGGTCACCTGCCTGACGTTCGCGTGGTTCTCGGCGCCCGATCTCGCGCTCACGCAGATCGTGGTGGAAGTGGTGACCACGGTGCTGTTCCTGCTCGGCCTGCGCTGGCTGCCGATGCGGACACCGACGCCGGGCGAACGCATCCCGCTGCGCGACCGTGCGCGACGCGCGCGCGATTTGCTGCTGGCGGTGATCGTCGGCGGCGGTCTGGCGACGCTTTCGTTCGCCTTCCTCACGCGGCCGGCGCCGCACAGCATCTCGCCGTTCTTCCTCGGCAACGCGCTGCCCGGCGGCGGTGGCAGCAACGTCGTGAACGTCATGCTGGTCGATTTCCGCGCCTTCGACACGATGGGCGAGATCACCGTGCTCGGCGCCGTCGCGCTCACGGTGTACGCGTTGCTGCGACGTTTCCGTCCACCGGCGGAGAGCATCGCGCAGCCGGCACAGCAACGCGCCGTGCCCGACGATCTGGCGACGGACCTGCTCAGGCCGCGACGCTCCGACGAGTTCGCGCGCGGTTATCTGCTGGTGCCGTCGGTCATCGCGCGCCTGCTGATGCCGGTGTCGCTGGTCGTCGCGGTGCACTACCTGCTGCGCGGCCATAACGAGCCCGGCGGCGGTTTCGTCGCGGGCCTGATCGTGTCGATCACGCTGCTGATGCAGTACATCGTCTCCGGCACGCGCTGGGTCGAAGCGCGCACGAACGTGCGGCCGGCGCGGTGGATCGCGATCGGACTGCTGATCGGCGCCATCACCGGCCTGGGTTCGGTGGCCATCGGCTATCCGTTCCTCACCAGCCACACCGCGCACGTCACGCTGCCGGTGCTGGGCGAGATCCACCTGCCCAGCGCGGCGCTGTTCGACCTGGCGGTGCTCGGTGTCGTGGTCGGTTCGACGCTGCTGATCCTCACCGCGCTGGCGCACCAGTCGATCCGCAAACAGGCGCCCGCGCATCATCCGGCCGCTACCGGAGGGGAGCCCTGATGGAAGTCCTGCTCGCACTCGTCATCGGCGTGCTCGGCGGTGCCGGCGTCTGGCTGGTGCTGCGCCCGCGCACGTTCCAGGTCGTGATGGGACTGGTGCTGCTGTCCTACGCGGTGAACCTTTTCATCTTCAGCATGGGCAGCCTGTCGATCGACCATCCGCCCATCGTGACGCCCGGCCAGGCCGCCGATCTGCAGAACTACAGCGATCCGATGCCGCAGGCATTGGTGCTGACGGCGATCGTCATTGGTTTCGCCACCACCGCGCTGTTCCTCGTCGTGCTGCTCGCGGCGCGCGGGCTCAGCGGCACCGACCACGTCGACGGCGAGCGGGACGACGAATGAATCCATCGTTCGCGCCACTGATCGTCGTTCCCATCGTCCTGCCGCTCATCGCGGCGGCGGTGCTGTTGTTGCTCGGCGATTCGCGCCGACGCCTGGGTTCGCTGATCAACATCGCGGCGGCATTCGCCGGGTTGATCGTGGCGATCGCGATCCTGTGGCAGATCGAACATGCCGCAGGCGTGGATGCGATCGCGGTGCATCTCACCTCGAACTGGGCCGCACCGTTCGGCATCGCGCTGGTGGCGGACCGGTTGTCGGCGCTGATGCTGACGGTGGTGGGCGTGGTCGGCGTGGGCGCGGCGTTGTATGCGGCCGCCGGCTGGGCGCGCAAGGGTTCGTACTTCCATCCGCTGTTCCAGATCCAGCTGATGGGCATCAACGGCGCCTTCCTCACCGGCGACCTGTTCAACCTGTTCGTCTTCTTCGAAGTGATGCTCGCCGCATCGTATGGCCTGCAACTGCACGGCTCCGGATGGCCGCGCGTGCGCGCGGGCATGCACTACATCGCGGTGAACCTGCTCGCCTCGTCGCTGTTCCTGATCGGCCTGGCGATCCTCTACGGCGTGATGGGCACGCTGTCGATGGCCGATGTCGCGGCGAAAGTCGCGCTGGTGTCGCCGGGCGATCGCGGCCTGCTGCACGCGGGCGCGGCGATCCTCGCAATGGCTTTCCTGATCAAGGCCGCCGTGTGGCCGCTCAATGCGTGGCTGGTGCCGGCCTACACCGCGACCAGCGCGCCGGTGGCCGCGTTGTTCGTGCTGATGACGAAGGTCGGTCTGTACTCGGTGCTGCGCCTGTGGATGCTGCTGTTCCCGGCCGATGCCGTCACCTCGACGCAGTTCGGCGGGCCGTTGCTGCTCGCGGGCGGACTGGCGACGCTCGCGTTCGGCGCCATCGGCGTGCTCGCCTCGATCCGCCTGGACCGAATCGCCGCGTTCTGCGTCATCGTGACGTCGGGAACGTTGCTGGCCTCGTTCGCCACCGGCTCGGTCGCGGCGACGTCGGCCGCGCTGTTCTACCTCATCAGTTCGACCTTCGCGGTAAGCGCGTTGTTCCTGATGGTCGAACCCGTGCAGCGCACGCGCTCCGAACAGCACGCGCAGCGCCCGGCCTACGACAACCTGCCCGACGAGGACGACAACCTCGACGACGACGCGCTGCCGCTGGTGGGCCGCGCGGTGTCCGTATCCGTCGCGGCGTTGGGCCTGACCTACATGGCGTGCGCGCTGCTCGTCGCGGGCTTGCCGCCGCTGTCGGGGTTTTTGGCGAAGGCGGCGATCCTCACCGCGATCGTCGGCGACGATGGCAGCAGCACGGTTCCCACCTCGACCTGGATCCTGATCGCGCTGCTGCTGGCGTCCAGCCTGTTCACGACGATCTCGCTGGTGCGCGCCGGCATCCGCCATTTCTGGTCGAAGGGCGGGCGTTTCGCGCCGCGGCTGAAGCTTGTGGAAAGCGGCTCGGTGCTCGTGCTCGTGTTCGCGTGCCTGCTGCTGACCGTGTTCGCCGATCCCGTGCTTCGCTACACGCACGCCACCGCCGCGTACCTGCATGCGCCGCGTCCGTACGTCGAAGCGGTGTTCGACACGCCGCCGCGCCCGGGCCCGACCACGCCCGACTATTCGCAAGGCGGGACGCCATGATGCGCGCGATCGTGCCGCTGCCCGGCTTGTCGGTCGCCCTGCTGGCGATCTGGCTGCTGCTCGCGCGCAGCGTCAGCGCGGGGCAGATCGTGCTGGGCATCATCGTCGCGCTGCTCGTGCCGGTGCTGGTTTCCAACGTCTGGCCGAAGGCGCGTGCACGCCATCCGTTCACGCTCCTGCGCTACACGCTGCTGGTCTGCGGCGACGTGCTGCATTCCAATGTCGTCGTCGCGTGGGGCGTGCTGCGCTGGCGGTGGCACAAGCCGGCATACCGCTTCGTCGTGATTCCATTGGACCTTCGCGATCCGGTCGGCCTGGCCGTGCTGTCGATGGTGACCTCGATCGTGCCGGGCACGGTGTGGTCGGAACTTGCGGTGGATCGCAGTGCGATGCTGCTGCACGTGTGGGACGCGCCGGACGAGGCCGACTTCGTCGCCCGCTTCAAGTCGCGTTACGAAGCGCCGTTACGGGAGATCTTCGAATGAGCCCGCTGCTGTTCTACGCCATCGCCTTCACGCTGGGGTGCTATGCGGTCGCCTCGGTGATGGTGCTCGTGCGCCTGCTGCGCGGCCCGCGCGCGCAGGATCGCGTGTTCGCACTGGACCTGCTCTATTTCCAGGCGATGCTCGTGGTGCTGGTCACGGGCATCTTCCACCAGAGCGATCTTTACTTCGAGGTCGCGCTGCTGATCGCGCTGTTCGGTTTCGTCAGTTCGGCGGGCATGGCGAAGTTCATCCTGCGCGGCGAGGTGATCGAATGAACGCGGTTCCGTTCTGGGTCGAAGCCGTCGTCGCGCTCCTGCTGGTGGCGAGCGGTCTGTTTGTCGTGATCGCCGCCGTAGGCTTCCTGCGTTTGCCCGGTTTCTTCCTGCGCATGCACCCACCGGCATTGACGTACACGGTCGGCAGCTGGTGCGTCGCGCTGGCCGGCGCGCTCTACTTTTCCGTGCTCGAAGGCCGCCTCGCGCTGCATCCGCTGCTGATTCCGGTGTTCCTGGCGATCACGGTGCCGGTGACGACATTGCTGCTGGCGCGCGTCGCGTTGTTCCGTCGTCGGCTCGCGGGAAAAGCGGATACGCCGCCACCGCTCGTCGCCAAGGACACGGAGGCGTCCGGCGAACGACGCGCGCCGTGAACCCGGGTGCGGCCTTCGGCCTTACCCGGGCTACGAAAAGCGCCACGTAGCCCGGGTAAGCGAAGCGCACCTGGGAAGCCGTCACGGCTCGCCGCGACGTCCACGCACGCACCCCGAGCAACACCATCGCCCCACGCCTTCAGGATCGCCAACGCCCCGTGACGAAAGCCTCACGTACCCCCGCCGAGACCGCTTCGCGAGGCCCGTGTCGACGCATCTTTCATCCGGCTGAATACCCCTTCACGCGTCCTGCGCCAAAGTACGCGTAGGCGTGCCGGACAGTGCGATGTCGCATGGCCATCCGACGCGCCTTCCATGACAGGAAGAGAGGATTGCCGATGCAGGGTCGTTCTGATGCGCCCACCACGGGGCGGATTTCGACGGGCAACGAGGGACTCGATGACATCCTGGGCGGCGGGCTCGACGCCGACCGCATGTATCTCTACGAAGGACGGCCGGGCACGGGCAAGACGACGCTCGCGCTGGAGTTCCTGCGCGAAGGTGCGCGCAACGGCGAGAAAGTGCTCTACATCTCGCTGTCAGAAACCGAGGCCGAACTCCAGCTGGTCGCCAGCCGCCATGGCTGGGATCTGAGCGGCGTCGATGTATTCGAACTCGTCCCGCCCGAAACCACGCTGGACCTCACGCAGGAGCTGACCGTCCTGCATCCGGTGGAAGTGGAGCTGGGCGAGACGACGAAGCTGATCCTGGATCGCGTCTCCGACCTCAACCCCAGCCGGGTCGTGATCGACAGCCTTTCCGAACTTCGCCTGCTCGCGCAGAGTTCGCTGCGCTACCGGCGGCAGGTGCTGGCGCTGAAGCACTTCTTCGCGAGCCGCTCGTGCACCGTCGTCCTGCTGGACGACATGACCTCGGCGCAGAACGACCTGCAGCTGCATTCGATATCGCACGGCGTGGTCCTGCTGGAACAGCTGGCCATCGAGTACGGTGCCGAACGCCGCCGCGTGCGCGTGGTGAAAATGCGTGGCATCGAGTTCCGTGGCGGTTTCCACGACATGAAGATCCGCAGGGGCGGTCTGGACATCTACCCGCGCCTGGTCGCCGCCGAGCACCACTCGACCTTCGTCGGGGAACTCACGTCCAGCGGAAACGCGGACCTCGACAACCTCCTCGGTGGCGGGCTGGAGCGCGGCACCAATGCGCTGCTGATCGGTTCGGCCGGCGTGGGCAAGTCGTCGATCGCGCTCAGTTACGCCATCGCCGCCGCACAGCGGGGCGAACGCGCGGCGTTCTTCGCCTTCGACGAAGGCCGCGGCACGCTGGAGGCGCGCGCGCGTTCGCTTGGGCTGGAGCTGGATGCCGCCCTGGATTCGGGCCTGATCCTGTTCCAGCAGATCGATCCGGCCGAGATGTCGCCGGGCGAATTCGCCGCGATCGTCCGCCGGCGCGTGGAGGAAGACAACGTCCGCGTCGTGGTGATCGACAGCCTCAACGGCTATCTCAACGCGATGCCGGATGGGCGCTTTTTGATCCTGCAGATGCACGAACTGCTGAGTTTCCTGGGCCAGCAGGGCGTGCTCACGCTGCTCGTCCTCGCGCAGCACGGACTCGTCGGCCCGGCGGAAACCCCGCTGGACATCAGCTACCTCAGCGATGCGGTGCTGATGTTGCGCTTTTTCGAGCACGGCGGCACGGTGCGTCGCGCCATGTCGGTGGTGAAGAAGCGAAGCGGTTACCACGAACACACGATCCGCGAGTTCCAGCTGAGCGGCAACGGCCTGGCGCTGGGACCGCCGCTGGAGGATTTCCACGGCATCTTCTCCGGCACGCCCTCCTACACGGGCGACAGCGCGCCGCTGCTGCGTGGCGGGTCCGATGGGAAAAAGTGAACTGCCGCAGGAGGTCGTGCTGATCTTCGCGCCCACCGGGCGCGACGCGGCGACCACCTCCGCGCTGCTGGGGCGTGCCGGGATCGCGGCGCGCGTCTGCCCGGATTTCGACACGCTGCTGGCCGAGATCGACCACGACGCCGGGGTCGCGTTCGTCGCCGAGGAAGGCCTGTTCGGGCAGGCGCTGGACGAACTGGTCGCACGCATCCAGGCGCAGCCTGCGTGGTCGGACATTCCCATCGTCATGCTGACCAGCCGCCACGACAATCCCCGCGTGGCGGCGTGGCGGAAGACGCAGACCGAGCGCCTGGGCAACGTGTCGCTGATCGAGCGTCCGGTGCAGCCGATCACGCTGGTCAGCGTGATGCAGGCCGCGCTGCGTGCGCGCAAGCGGCAGTTCGAGATCCGCGCACTGCTGCTCGCGCGCGAAGCCGCCGCCGCGCAGCTGGAATCGCTGGTGCAGATGCGCACCGAGCAGCTGCAGAGCGCCAACACGCAGCTGCGCGACGAGATGACCGAACGCGCCCGCGTCGAAGACACGCTGCGCCATGCGCAGAAGCTGGAAGCCATCGGCCAACTGACCGGCGGCGTCGCGCACGATTTCAACAACCTGCTGATGGTGATCACCGCCGGCCTCGACATCATCGAGCTGCACGACGATCCGGAACGCCGCGAAAAGCTGATACGTGCGATGCAACAGGCGGCGCAACGCGGCGCCAGCCTGACGCGGCAGCTGCTCGCGTTCTCGCGCAGCCGTGCGTTGCAACCGGAAACGGTCGACCTGTCGAGGCTGATCGGCAACATGTCCGAGCTGCTGGACCGCAGCCTGCGCGGCGATATCAAGGTGAAGCTCGAGCTGTCGGAGGATCTGTGGCCCATCGTCGCCGACCCCGGCGAGCTTGAACTGGTGATCCTCAACCTGGCCGTCAATGCGCGCGATGCCATGCGCGGTAGCGGCGTCATCACCATCGCCGGTCGCAACGTGCGCGAAAGCATCGACGGCGTCGAAGGCGATTTCGTCAGCCTCTCCGTGCACGATACCGGCTCGGGCATGACCGACGAGATCAAGGCGCGCGTGTTCGAGCCGTTCTTCACGACCAAGGACGTCGGCAAGGGGTCGGGACTCGGCCTGGCGCAGGTGTATGGATTCGCGAAACAGTCCGGCGGCGCGGTGACGATCGATTCCGTCGTCGGCCAGGGAACGCGAATCACCCTGACCCTTCCGCGATCGCACGAGGTCGCGTTGCACGAGCGACAGGACGTGCAGCAGGCCGAACCCGTCGGCCCGGATCCGGAGCGCTGCGTGCTGCTGGTGGAGGACGACGCCGAGGTGGCGGCGCTGGTGGAACAGATGCTGCGCGGCATCGGCTACGACGTCGTGCACGCCTCCAGCGCGACCGCCGCGCTCGGCGCGCTGGCAAACGATCGCCGCATCGACCTGGTGTTCTCCGACATCATGATGCCCGGCGGCACGAACGGCATCACGCTGGCGAAGCAGATCCGCAGGCGGCGGCCGACGCTGCCGGTGCTGCTGACCAGTGGTGTTTCCGAAGCCGTGCGCGGCGAAGCCGAGGCGTTGGGGATTCCCATCCTGCGCAAGCCTTATGGCCTGGGCGAATTGCGCGAGGCGGTGGAACGCCAGCTCACGGGGCGCGCCGTCACGTAGCGGACGCGCCGCTTATAGTGTTGGCCCGACCGGAGTCCACGACATGCCGTTCGACCTCAGTCTCGCCTATCCGCAATGGCAGGGTTCCGGCCGTTACCAGAACCTGCCACGCGGCGCCGAAGCGACCGCGTCGATCTGCGCGCGCATCGCACCGCAGCTGCGCGTACCGCTGAGCGAAGGCGACGAGAAGACCGCGTTCGGCGTGCATCGCTGGAATGCGGTGTTCGCGCAGTTCCGTACCGCGCAGGATTTGCTCGCGAACGCCGGCGCCCGGCGCGTATTGACCGCCGGCGGCGACTGCGCCGTCGATGTCGCGGTGATCGACCATCTCGCCCGCCTGCATCCGGGCCTGCAGGTGATCTGGATCGACGCGCACCTCGATGCCAATACCCCGGACACCTCGCCCAGCGGCAATTTCCACGGCATGCCGGTGAGCGCGATCCTCGGCCGTGCACCGGAACCGATGCGGCCGTTCCTCGGCGCGCCCATCGACCCTGCCCGCTTCCGCTATGTCGGCATCCAGGTCGGCGACGATGGCGACTGGGCGCTGCAGCGCGAGCTGGATCTCAGGGTGCTGGATCCGAAGGCCCCGATCGAGGGCCCGGTCCACGTCCATTTCGATCTCGATGCACTCGATCCGCGTGAGTTTCCGTATGTCGCGTATCCCGAAGGCAGGTTGCCGGTGGATGATGCGGTAGCGCTCGTCGGTCGTATCGCGCGCGAGGCCGACCTGGTGGGTTTGACGGTTACCGAGTTCGCGCCGGCTGATGACGACGAGGCATATGCGGGTAGCCGGGTGATCGAGCGCATCTGTGAGGCGGCTTCATCCGGATGACTTGACGGGCCCCGGGTGCGCTTCGCTTACCCGGGCTACGAGTGCCCGCGTTTTGACCGCGCACCACACGAAAACACGTTTCATCCAGACGCGCCTTTCATCCCCTCCGGAGAATGACATGCCCCGTTCGCGCTCCCGATTCGTGTTCGCCGCACTGCTGCTGTGCGCCCTGCCCCTGTTCGATGCCGCTGCCGCGGTGCAGCCCTTCCCCGCCGGATTCCGCGATACCCAGATGGCGGTGAACGGCGGCACGCAATACGTTCGCGTCGGCGGAAAAGGCCCTGCCGTGGTGCTGCTGCACGGCTTCGGCGACACCGGCGACATGTGGGCGCCGCTGGCGGCGAAACTCGTCAAGGATCACACCGTCATCGTGCCGGACCTGCGCGGCATGGGCCTGTCGTCGCATCCCGAGGACGGTTACGAGAAGGCGGCGCAGGCGCGCGATCTCGCCGGCATCCTCGATACGCTGAAGGTGAAGCAGGTGCAGCTGGTCACCCACGACATCGGCAACATGGTCGGCTACGCGCTCGCCACGCACTATCCCGAGCGCGTGACGTCCTGGGTCGTCATGGACGCGCCGCTGCCCGGCATGGGCACGTGGGAGGCGCAACTGGTCAACCCGCGGGTGTGGCACTTCAATTTCCGTGGGCCCGACGTGGAGCGTCTTGTCGCGGGGCGCGAACGCATCCTGCTCGACCGGTTCTACAACGATCTGGGCGGCGACCCGTCGCGCATCGACGAAGCCACGCGCCAGCATTACGCCGAACTCTATGCGCGGCCCGGCGCGATCCACAACGCGTTCGGCGGACAGTTCGAGGCCTTCTCGCGCGATGCCGAGGAGAACAAGGCCACGTTCGCGAAGTCGGGCAAGATCGCCATTCCCGTGCTCGCGATCGGCGGCGACAAGTCGTATGGCGCCGCGATGAAGACCGAACTGGATTACGTCGCGTCCAACGTCGAAGGCGCGGTCATCCAGAACTCGGGGCACTGGATCATGGAAGAGCAGCCGGAACAGGCGGTCGATCTGATCGTGCCGTTCATTGCGAAGCACTGATGCGTTTGCGTCGGGTTGGAGGTTGACGGGTCCCGGGTGCGCTCCGCTTACCCGGGCTACGGAGTGGTTGGGTTGACGGGGCCCGGGTGCGCTTCGCTTACCCGGGCTACGGAGTGGATGCGCAGCCGGCGCGGCATTTCACACGGCGATAACGGAAGCGGGCTCAACTAGGCGGCGGAACCAGGATTGGTCCGGGCATGAGCGTTGCAGTTCGACTCGCGCTGTCGGTGCTGCTGGCCGGATGCTCGGTCGGCCCTGTCTGCGCGGCCGAGGCCGGCAACCCGCCCACACTTGAAGCGCGCATGGAACGCGGTCGCGCCTTCCTGAAGTCAGGCGACCGCTTCGCCGCGCTGCGCGAGTTCTCGCTCGCATCGCAGGAACATCCCGAAAACACCGATGCGCGCCGTGCCGTCGCCGATGTGCTGGTCGAACTCGGCGCGCCGCAGGCGGCGGCGCGCGTGCTCGGGCCGGATACCGACATCGGCCTGCGCGCGCGCATGGCCGGCGAAGGCGTGCGCTGGGGATCGCAGACCGTGCTCGATCCCGCGAAGCGGTTCGAGGGCACCGACGCCGCGATCCGCTCGCTGGAACGCCTGCTGGCCGAAGCGCGTGCGATGCCGGTGCGCGATGAAGGACTGGAGCGCCGCCTGCAAGGCGACCTCGCCGTCGCATTGCGCGATCGCGAACGCTGGGCCGATGCGCTGGCGATCGCCGAAAGCCTGCAGGCGTCGGCGCCGTTGCCGCCGTACGTGCGCCAGGCGCGGGCCGATGCGCTGCTGGCGCTGCGTCGCCCGAAAGAAGCCGCCGTCGCCTATCGCGACGTGCTCGCCATCGATCCCACCAACCGCAACGCGCGCGTGGGCCTGTTCTATGCGCAGATCGAGTCGGAGGATTTCGATGCGGCATTCGCCACCGCCGATGCGATGGTCGCCGCCTCGTCCCCGACACGTCGCCTTGGTATTTCCGCGCGCGACCGGCCCGACCCGGACTGGATCGACACGCAGATCCTGTGGTCGCAGTCCCGCCGCTTCGGCGACATGGCCGACGACGCCTGGCGCGCGTTGCACCCCATCGCGCAGCAGGCGCCCGCCGCACCGTACCTGCGGCTGGAGCAGGGCGAAGTCGCGGGCGCGCGCGGCTGGCCGCGCCTTGCGCACGAGGAGATGCGCATCGCGCACAGCCTCGCGCCGGACGATCCGACCATCGCCATCGCGCTGGCGCAGGCCGAGTTCGATCGCCGTTACTGGCTTCGTTCGGAACAACGCCTGCATGCGCTGGCCGCGATCGATCCGGAGAACGCGCGCCTGCAGCGGTTGCAGGACGACATCGACGCCTGGCGCGACGCCCAGCTGCTGATGGCGATCGAGCCGCGCAAGGCCGATGGCGGCGGATCGAACGCGCCCGGCAGCGGGCTGTCCGCGTCGCTGCGCGCCTACACCGCGCCGCTGGCCGAACGCTGGCGGCTGCTCGCCGCCGCGGAGTGCGAGGTCGACGAGCCGGAGGACGACCGCCTCACGCGCAACCGCTACGGCGCGGGCGTGGAAGGACGCTGGCCCGATGTCACCGTCGAACTGGTCGCGTGGTCGAACCACGGCCTGCTCTCGCATGGCGGCGGCGATGCCAGCGTGCGATGGCAACCGGACGATCACTGGACCTTCGACGCGAGCGCGCAGGCGTTCACGTCGGCGACGCCGCTGCGCGCCGTGCAGGCCGGGATTCGCGCCGACTCGGCGAACATCGGCGTGACGCACGCATGGAGCGACATGGCGGTCCTGTCAGCCTCCGTGACGACGCTGGACTTCACCGACGGCAATCGCCGATGGGAAGGCGCGCTGGATTATTCCGGCGTCGTGGTGGATCGCCCCGGGCTGGAACTCGTGCTGCGCCCGGCGATGTACGCATCGAAGAACTCGCTGCGCGATGCGCCCTACTTCAATCCCGAACGCGACCGTTCGGTGTCGCTCACCGCCGATCTCCGGCATCGCCTGTGGCGTCGTTACGAACGCAGCCTGGGCCAGCGCGTGATCGCCACGCTCGGCGATTACCGCCAATCCGGCTACGGCCACGACGCGGTCGGCAGCCTCGAATACGCACAGGTCTACCGCCACGATCCGCGCACCGAATGGACGTACGGCATCGCCTGCGGATGGCAGGCCTACGACGGCGACATGGAGCGCTCGCTGAGCGCCTACGTGCGCCTGGACCAGAGGTTCTGAGATGAACCGCATCGCCCTCCACCTCGTTTTGTTGACCGGATGGTTCGCCATCGCGATGGCGTGCGGGCCGTTGCGCGCCGCCGGCACCGAAGGCGGAACGGATGACCGCAACGACTTCGTGGCGATCGCGCTCCACGACGTCGTCGACTCGCGCGACCAGCTGGACGAGGACAGCGTCACCAGCGACCGGCTCGTTGTGCTGCTGGAATGGCTCGCAGGAAACGGCTGGACGGCGATCTCACTGGACGACATCGAACGCGCACGCACCGGCGGCCCGCCGTTGCCACCGAGGTCGGTCCTCATCACCGTCGATGACGGACTCAGCAGCCTCTACACGCGCGTGTACCCGCTCGCGGTGGCGTATCGCATGCCGGTGGTCGCGGCGCTGGTGGGGCAATGGATGGACGTACCGATCGGCAGCACGGTGCGCTACGGCGAACGCGAACTGCCGCGCGAGGCCTTCATCAGCTGGCAGCAGGCGCGCGAGATGCAGGCGTCGGGCTGGGTGGAATTCGCCTCGCACAGCGACGCGCTGCACACCGTGGTGCATGCAAATCCGCAAGGCAACCTGCTGCCGGCGGGACAGAACCGGATCCGCTTCGACGACCGCTACGAAACGGATACCGAATTCCGCGCACGCATCCGCGCCGACCTCACGCGTTCGCGCGAACGGCTGCTTGCGGAACTGGGACGCGAGCCGCGCGCGATCGTCTGGCCTTACGGTCGCTACAACGAGGATTCGCTGGCGATCGCGAAGGACCTGGGTTTCCGCTTCGCCATGACGCTGGAGCCGGGGCCCGCGACCACGACGCAACCACTCGCGATACCGCGCTTCCTCCCAACGGCCGATCCCGAACTCGGCACCTGGGCGGCGAACCTGAGCCTGCACGATCCGTGGCCGGCCGCGCGGCGCATCGTCGCGTTCGATCCGGCGCAGCTGCTGGGCGCGAGTCCGGCGGAAACCGACTCGAAACTCGGCCGCGCCATCGATCGGCTGGTCGCACTCGGCGCCACGCATGCGATGCTCGATGCGGGCACGGTCGGCAATGATGGAACGCTGCAAAGCACCTGGTTCCCCAACGCGCAGGTGCCCATGCGCGCGGACGTGCTGGGGCGTTTCGCGGCGCAGATCCGGGCACGCACGGGCGTGGACGTCATCGTGCGCCTGCCGCATCAGGCGGTGTTGCGTCGCGTCGGGAATCGGCAGAATGCACTCGATCTGTATCGCGATCTCGCCGTGCACGTGCCCTTCGAAGGACTGGTGCTCGAAGACGCTCCATCGCTGGACAGCAGCGCGGCGACATCGGCCGACACGCCGTGGCAGGTCGCACGAAGGCGCGCGTCGGTGGATATCGCGGGCTGGCCGGACGGCGACGCCACGATGATCGAAGCCTTCCGCACCGCCGCGCGCATGCGCCCGGGCCTGCAGGCGTACTGGCTCGCGCCGGAAGGCCATGCGCTCGATCGCCCGGCCGCGTGGACGGAAGCGACGCTGGTGCCGCGCGCACTCGACTCGCGAGCCGACGACGTCATCGCATTGCAGAACGCCCGCCGCATCGGCCTCTACCTCCGCATGCCCGATGCAAGCGCGCACTCGACGAACGCGCTCGCGCGCGCCGCACGCGCGTTCCAGATCGAAGGCGGCACCGTCATCGCATGGGGACCGGACGACATCCTCGCCCCGCCCGCGAACGCGGAGTCCATCGCGCCCGTCGTATCCGCGCGCCGCGTCCCGCTGCCCACGGCGCGCAAGCCATGAACGCCTCGACGCTCGAACTGCTGCTGGCGATCCTGTGCTTCGGCTATCCGTACGTGATGGCGTGGTACTGGAGCGTGGGCGGCGTGATGTTCCAGTTGCTGCGCGAACGGCACGAGCCGCCGTACGAACACCCGCCGATCCTCGCCGACTACCCGCCGGTGTCCGTGCTGGTGCCCTGCTACAACGAATCGCACCAGGTGGACGAAACATTGGCGGCGCTGGATCGCGTGGCGTATCCGGACTTCGAGATCATCGCCATCGACGACGGTTCCAGCGACGACACCGCACAGCGCCTCGATCGCCTTGTCGCGCAATATCCGCGTCTGCGCGTGCTGCGCATGGGACGCAACGGCGGCAAATCCACCGCGATGAACTTCGGCGCGCTCGCGGCGCGGCACGAAATCATCGCCTGCATCGACGGCGACACGCTGATGGATCCGAACGCGCTGACGTGGTTCGTGCGGCGTTTCCAGAACGATCCGCTGATCGGCGGCCTCACCGGCAATCCGCGCATCCGCAACCGCACCACCGTGATCGGCCGACTCCAGGTCGGCGAATTCTCCAGCATCATCGGCCTGATCAAGCGCGCGCAGAACGTGTACGGATCGCTGTTCACCGCATCGGGCGCGATCTGCGCCTACCGCCGGCGCGCATTGCACGACGCGGGCTGGTGGTCGCCGCACACGATCACCGATGACGTGGACATCAGCTGGCGATTGCAGATGGCCGGCTGGCGCATGGCGTTCGAACCCAAGGCGATGGCGTGGATCCTCACGCCGGAAACGCTGCTCGGCCTGTGGCGCCAGCGCCTGCGCTGGAGCGAAGGTGGCAGTGGCGTGGCGTTGCGCGCGTTCACCACCCTGTTCCGCCGCCCGGGCTATCGCATGTGGCCGATCTGGCTGAACTGGCTCATCTCGGTCCTGTGGGCGTACGCGATTCTCGTGATGCTGCTGGCCTGGGCCGTGGGCGGGCTGCAGATCGGCCATTTTCTGAAACTGGAAGGCTTCGGTTTCTTCCCCGGCCAGGCGGGGATGCTGCTGGCGGTGCATTACCTGATGCAGGCGCTGGTCGCGACGATGCTGGATCGCAAGTACGAGCACGGCATCATGCGCACGATTTTCTGGGTGGTCTGGTACCCGCTCGTGTTCTGGATTCTGCAGGCGGCGACGGCAGTCGTCGGACTTCCGCTCGCCCTCTTCCGCCGCAAGGGCCGCGGCGTGTGGACGAGCCCGGACCGGGGATTCCGCGAATGAAATGGCCGCCGCTCATCGATTCCGTCCACCTGCCCTGGTGGGTGGTCGCGCGCGACACGCTGGCGACGCTGCTGGCGTGGGGCCTTCTGCTCTACTTCATCCGCGACATGGTGGTCATGGCCGTCTACTGGACGCTTCGCGGGATCGGCATCGACTTCACCCCGCCGTGGGCGCCGGGCGAGATGTGGCGCGATGCGGAGCCGTTCCTAAAAGTGGTCGGGCTGCTGACGTTGTGGCTGACGACCTTTGCGCTGGCGCGCTGGCGCCTGTTGACCAATCGCCAGCGCGCCACCCGCCAGCCGCTTCCGCTGGACCCACTCCATCAGGCCGAAGCGCTCGATGTTCCGGCCGACGTGCTCGCGACGTTGCAGGACGCGCGATCGGCAACGGTGCTGGGTGTGGATCCGGAATCGGGGCGCGGTTCGGTGGGGATGCGGGTCGAAACGGAACCCAGGCCCGATGGCGGATGAGTACCGCCACGAAGAACGCAAGCGGGCTGACGCCTTCGTATCCGGATGACAAACTGCTTGCATGCGCAAACCGCCACCGCCCCTCGATGGACTCGCCGCGAGTACGCTGCAATTGCCGCCGGGCGCATGGGCGACCGTGCTGGATTGCCTGTGCGAGCGGTTTCCGAACGTGGCGCGAGCGCAATGGCTCGAACGGATGGCTCGCGGGCGCGTGATCGATGACGCCGGCAATCCTGTGACGCCGGAGACGCCGCACCGCGTCGGGCTCGAAGTGCACTACTACCGCGAAGTGCCGGACGAGGCGCCGATTCCGTTCGACGAAATCGTGCTTCATGCCGACGACGATCTGCTCGTCGTCGACAAGCCGCACTTCCTTCCCGTGACGCCGGCTGGCGCGCATGTGCACGAAACGCTGCTGGGGCGTCTGATCCGTCGCACGGGCAACCACGCGCTGGCGCCGCTGCACCGGATCGATCGCGAAACCGCCGGGCTCGTGATGTTCTCGGCCAATCCGCAGACGCGCGCGCAGTACCAGGCGTTGTTTCGCGAGCGGCGCATCATGAAGCGCTACGAGGCGATCGCGCCTGCGTTGCGGGATATCGAATTTCCGTGCGTGCGTTCGAGCCGGATCGTCGCGGGCGAACCGTTCTTCCGCATGCGGGAAGTGGATGGGGTTTCCAACAGCCAGACGCGGATCGATGTGATCGCGCGTGGCGATGGATTCTGGCGATACGCATTGACGCCCATCACCGGCCGCAAGCACCAGCTGCGCGTGCACATGGCCGCGCTGGGCGCGCCGATCGCGAACGATCCGATCTACCCATCGGTGCTGCACCGCGCGGCCGGCGATTACTCGGCGCCGTTGCAGCTGCTGGCGAAGGGGCTTTCGTTTGTCGATCCGGTCAGTGGGCTTGAGCGCGGGTTTTCCAGCGGCTTCGAGCTCTCGTAGCCCGGGTAAGCGAAGCGCACCCGGAGCCGTCAAGCTTCCAGATCGCGTGGCTTGACGCGCCCCGGGTGCGCTTCGCTTACCCGGGCTACGAAACCCCGCCCCGGCGCGCCCTGCGAAACCCATCGCCCCTCACGCCCGCACGCATCATCTGCCCCGCCCCTACCGCTTCAACACCAACACCATCAACCCCGTCACCATCAGCCCGATCCCGGCCCAGTCGCGCCCCGAAGGCCGCTCGCCGAGGAAGACGGCGGCGAACACCAGCACCAGCACGACGCTGAGCTTGTCCAGCAGCGCGACCTTCGATACATCGCCCAGTTGCAACGCACGGAAATAGCACAGCCAGGACGCGCCGGTCGCAAGCGCGGACAACAGCAGGAACAGCTGCATGCGCGGCGCGAGCGCGAAGGGGTTGCTCCATTTCCCGCTCATCAGCACGAACGGAACGATCAGCGCGGCGACGATGAGCGTGCGCACCGCCATCGCGAGGTCGGAGTCCACGTCCCGCACGCCGACCTTGGCGAAGATCGCGGTTAGCGCGGCGAACGCCGCCGACAGCAGCGCCCACAACACCCAGCTCGGCGAGGACATGGCGGTTTGCTCCAGCGCGTGGATGGCGGCCATTGTGCGCGTGGCCGCGTCGGTTTTTCGTGCGATGGCGCGCTCGCGGGCCTTGGGTCCGCCGGAAAAACGCCGGGCCGCGTGGGCCCGGCGATCGATCACCCGATGGAGCGGGTCACCGGTGTTGCCACCTCTTCACGCCGGGCGACCAGCGTTTCCGGCAACCCCATCGGCACGTCGAACAACGCGCCATGGCACTGCGGCGGGATGCACGGGAACGGCAACGGCGGGCTGGGGCCGGTGGGTTCGTCGCAGGCCATCGTGTAGATCACGCGCGGCGTACCGACCAGTTCGCCCTCGATGTAGCGACCGCCTCCGCAGGGATAGGTGATCGAGCCGTTGAGATTTCCGTATTCGTCGAAGTACCCGATTTCCGTTTCGGTCGCACGCGCCGCGAGCGCGGCACCTCCCACCAGCACGGCCGAAAGCGCGATGCATGCCGTGGCCAACCGCTTCAACTTCAACCTGTCCATAGGTCTCTCCTCAGCCGCGAGATTGCGGCCCGGTGGATATAGCAACGCGTCGGCCCGCGTTTTCCGTGGGCGGTCACAGTTCCATCCGGCGATGGCGGGTTGCCGACGGCCGGGCGCTGGTCGGATGGCCAACGCTCTTTCATGCCGATTCCAGGTCCACTGCGGCCCCGTAGGATGGGTTTCGTGAGCGAAACCCATCGACTGATCGCATCCGGGGCGATGGGTTTCGCGTTGCGAAACCCATCCTACGAATAACGTGGGTGCGGTCTATGCCGGATCGCAACGACGCTGGCGCATTTCACGCATCGCCGATTCCAGATCCATGTACATGCGCTGGAAGATGCTCACCAGCGCGTACCCATCCTACGGAGCGTAGCCCGGGTAAGCGAAGCGCACCCGGGAGCTGCCACGCCCAACCCCGGGTGCGCTTCGCTTACCCGGGCTACGGTGGGGGCCGCCCGCGTCTTCACGCATCCACAACGCCACCGGTGTGACATATCGCGCGGCATTCGGCCCGGACGGAGAACCAGGATGGCTATCGTCATGCATCAAACGCAGGCCCGCCCCGCAGCCCATTCGCGCCGACGGCGCATCGCGCACGCCTGCACGTGGCTGCTGCTCGCGCTCTGCACGCTACCGGCGCTCTGCAATGCCGCGCCCGCCGTCGATCGCGCACTGGTGCCCGATACCTCGCTACCGATCCCGCAACTCCATTTCGACGAAAACGGCGCGCTGCGGATCTCCCCATCGGCGACGTCCTCGCGGCACGATTTCGATTATCTGGTCGGCAACTGGAACCTGAAGAACCGGAAGCTGAAATCGCGGCTCACCGGATCGACCGAGTGGATCGACTTCGAATCGCGCGTGGAGATGCACCAGATCCTCGACGGGCTCGGGAACATCGACAAGTACACCGAGCATTCCGCGGGCAAGCCGTACGAAGGCGTGGCGCTGCGCCTGTTCGATCCGAAGACGCGGTTGTGGAGCATTTACTGGGCCGATGGAAATTCCGGCAAACTCGATCCGCCGGTGGTCGGCTCGTTCGAGAACAGCATCGGCCACTTCTTCGCGCGTGATACCTACAAAGGCAAGGACATCATCGTGGTGTTCCGGTGGGATGTGCGCGATCCCAAGCGTCCGATATGGAGCCAGGCGTTTTCCGCCGATGAGGGGAAGACGTGGGAGTGGAACGCGATCAACGTCTCCGAACGCGCCCCGTAGGATGGGTTTCGCACCGCGAAACCCATCGAGCCCTGACCGCGTACGGGGCGATGGGTTTCGTTTCACGAAACCCATCCTACATTGCGCATCCGCTACCCCGATCTCCGTAGGATGGGTTTCGCACCGCGAAACCCATCGAGCCCTGATCGCGTACGGGGCGATGGGTTTCGTTTCACGAAACCCATCCTACATTGCGCTTCCGCAACCCCGATCTCCGTAGGATGGGTTTCGCACCGCGAAACCCATCGAGCCCTGATCGCGTACGGGGCGATGGGTTTCGTTTCACGAAATCCATCCTACATTGCGCTTCCGTAACCCCGATCTCCGTAGGATGGGTTTCGCACCGCGAAAACCCATCGACCCGCAACGCATCACCGCGCGGAAAGCTCCAGGTTCGTCAGATACAACCGCAGATCGAACTCCAGCTGGTGGTAGTCCTGCTCCATATGCGTGCACAGCTGATAGAAGGCCTTGTTGTGCTCGGCCTCCTTGATGTGCGCCAGTTCGTGCACGACGATCATCCGCAGGAAATCCGCCGGGGCATCGCGGAACACCGTGGCGATGCGGATCTCGCGACTGGCCTTCAACTTCCCGCCATGCACGCGCGAGATCGCGGTGTGCGTGCCCAGCGCGTGTTTCATCACCTGCAGCTTGCTGTCGTACAGCACCTTCCCCAGCGGAACGGCCTTGCGCATGTGGCGCTCCTTCAGCGCCTGCACGTAGTCGTACAGCTGGGCGTCGTTGCGCACGGGGTTGGGCGTGTCGTACCGGCGGGCCAGGATTTCGCCCAGCCGGCCCTGATCGATCAGCTCGCGCACCCGCACCAGCAGGTGGTCGGGATAGCCGACGAGGTATTTGAGCGGTTCCATGGGCTCCATTAACGGGGCAACTGGCGGTTATGGCGGGTATCATGGGCCGGAAATCCCCGGCACGAAACAGCGACATGGCGAAGGCGAATCCGCTCCAGGAACAACTGCTCAAGGCGGGCCTGGTCAAGAAATCCAAGGTGGCCGAGATCGCGCGCGAGCAGAACAAGGCGCGCCACGCGAAAACGCCGACCGGCCCGAACGAGATCCAGCTCGAAGCCGAACGCGCCCGAGCCGAAAAGGCCGAACGCGACCGCGCGATCGAGGCCGAGCGCAAGGCGCAGGCCCGCACCGCCGAACTTCGCGCGCAGGCGCGGCAGATCGTCGAGGACCGCAAGGTTCCGCGTTCGGGCGAGAGCGAATACCGCTTTACCGAAGGCAACGCCATCCGCACGCTGCTGCTCAACGACGATCTTCGAAAAAAGCTGTCATCCGGTGTGTTGGTGATCGTGCGCATCGACGACCGCTACGAACTGCTGCCCCGCCCCGCCGCCGAGAAGGTGCGCGAGCGCGACGCGGCCATGATCGTGCTCGACCACGGCCAGCAGGCGGGCGCCGAACCCGCCGCCGCAACGAGCGATGACGACGAGTACTACGCGCAGTTCAAGGTCCCCGACGATCTGATCTGGTGATCTGATCTGGTGATCTGATCCGACCGACCGGCGGTGGCGGGTTTTCACCGTCGTCTAACCGCTGCAGGCGTGTATTGGGCGGCACTTCACCCGGGGTGCCCGCCATGAAGCCGTATCGCGACATCGGATTGTCGGACGTGATCGGCCGCCATGGCCGCGTGCTGGGATGTCTCGCCGCGCTGATGCTCGCGTCATGCGCGAGCACGCCTTCGCCGCAGTTCGAACGATCCGACACCGCGCACGCCATCGAGCGACCCGGACGCATCCTGGTATACGACTTCGCCGGCACGCGCGGCGATCTTCCGCCCGATGCGCAGGTCACGGGCTACTTCGAAACCAACGAAGCACCGCAGACGGCCGATGACGTCGAGCTCGGCCGACAGCTGGGCCGGCAGGTCGCGCACCAAGTGGTCGAGCGCCTTCGCGCAGCGGGCATCGACGCATATCCGGTCGGTGCAGGCCCGGTGCCGAAGCTGGGCGACGTGGTGCTGCGCGGCGAGTTCGTGTCGGTGCGTCCGGGCAGCCGCACGATGCGGGTGCTGATCGGATTCGGCGCGGGACGTGGCGAATTGAGCGCGCTGGTGGAGGCGTTCCAGATCACCGCGACGGGGCCGCGCTCGCTGGCGGTCGCCGAATCGAGCACCGCGGGCGGGCGTTTGCCGGGCGTGCTGCTGCCGCTGGGCGTGGCGAGCGCTGCGGGATCGGTTGCGACGAGCGCGGCGGTATCAGGCGCGTCGAACGTGATGCAGGAACGCGGGCCGGAATCGATTCGCGCGGCCGGACAACGCACGGCGGCGGGGATTGCCGATGCGATGATCGACATCTACCGGCGGCATGGGTGGTTGTAGGGGCGTCGTAGCCCGATAGTGCAGCCCCTCTCTCCTCGGGAGAGGGGTTGGGGTGAGGGGCAACGGAGCGCCGAGGTCAAAACCAGCAGTGCAGTAACGCACTGCTGTTCGAAGCTTGCCCCTCCGTTACCCCTCATCCGCCCTCCGGGCACCTTCTCCCGAAGGGAGAAGGAAACCAACTCGCTACTTGATCGTGTTCTTGTAAATCCGCCCATCCTTCACGATCACTCGGAAATTCTGCTGCGGACGCGCGACCAGGTTCAGGTCCTGCAACGGATCGCCTTCCACCAGCAGCAGATCCGCGAACGCCCCCGGTTCGATCACGCCCAGCCGGCCGCGATACGGATTGCGCTCGCCCGACAGCGTCAGCAACTGCGCGTTGGTGCTGGTGGCCATGATCAGCGCCTCCGAGGGCGTGTACCACCTGCCCAGGCTAGCGAGCAGTTCGCCCTGGCGCTTCGCGAGCGCCGCGGAGAACAGCACGTCGGTGCCGAACGCTGTCTTCAACTTGTACTTCTTCGCCAGCTCGTAGGCGTGGGCGTTGCCATCGAGCACCTCGCGCCCCTTCGCGTATTCCTCCGAATCCGGCGGAAACGCGCGCAGCAGTTCGTCGGGCAGCGGCTGCATGCTCAGCCACACGCCCTTGTTCGCGATCAGTTGCGCGGTGGCGTCGTCCATCAGGCTGCCATGCTCGATGCACTGCACGCCGGCTTCGACCGCCTGCCGGATCGCCGCGGGCGAATAGGCATGCGCGGTGACGTAGGTGCCCCACTGGTTCGCACCGGCCACCGCCGCGCGCAATTCGTCGGGCGTGAAGGTGACCACATCCAGCGGACTATGCGGCGAGGACACCCCGCCACCGGCCGTCAGCTTGATCTGCGATGCGCCCTGCATGAGTTGCTCGCGCACGCGCAGGCGCACTTCGTCCGGCGTATCGGCGATGGCGGTGTCGCCCATCACTTCCTGGCGCGATTCGGCCCGACCCAGCGTTCGCGGAAGTTCTTCCGGACTGCGGAAATCGCCGTGCCCGCCGGTGACGCTGATGATCGCGCCCGAAGGATAGATGCGCGGTCCGGGCAACCAGCCCTCGTCGATCGCGCGCTTGAGGCCGAAGGAATTGCCGCCCACGTCGCGCACGGTGGTGAAGCCGCGCTGCAGCGTGTCGGCAGCTTCGGCGCCGGCCATCAGGTTGAGGTAGCCCGTGGTCGAACGCAACGCGACCGCGATCGACGGCCGCACCGCGAGCGTATGCCAGTGCATGTCGATCAGCCCCGGCATCAGCGTGCGGCCGCCACCGTCGATGATCGTCATGCCCGGTTCGGCGGACGTGACATCGGACTTGCCGATCGACGCGATGCGGTTGCCGCGCACGAGCACGTCGGTCGCGGCCTGCAACGTCGGATCCACTCCGTTGAAGACGCGCACGTTGCGGAACAACACGCTGGTCTGCGCGGGCGGCGCCGGCCTGGCGGCCTCTATCGGAACCGCATCGCGCGCGGTGAGTTGCGGCACCTTGTCGTTGTTCCCGCCACACGCGGCCACGCAGAGCGCGCCGGTCACCACGAGCATCCTGAGCACGGCCATGTGTCCCGTTCCCGCGAGTGAATTGCGCCCTGCTCTACGCGCGACGCGGTTAATGAGGTGTGACGACCACCGGCGTGAGGCGTCGCGCAATGGCATGCCTTACTCCTTCACCACCCAGGTATGGAATCGCACGCATGCGCGCGTTCGCCGATCGCGTACACACCCTGCGCTTCGCTGGAGGAAACGGGAAGGCAGCTCGCGCTTTCCTCGACGCAAGCAAGCGATCGCAGTTTGACGCGCTCGTCGTAGCTCGCCCGGCACGATGACGCCGATGCCACAAGCGACGCGGCGACATGCAGCCAGTGGCCATCTGACGCCCGTCGGAACCTGCGTTCCATTGCCCCTAGGCCCAATAGCGCAACAGCGCACGGGGGAGTAGGAAACGGGCGTGACTGCCGGCGTGCGCCCCCGCGTGGCGGGTAGCGCGCAAGCGCGGCGTGTCCGAAATGCGGTCTGTTTTTCGTTGCATCGGGTGAACTCACAACAGGGGATTGGTCATGGCTCACCTCGTGCGTCTGTCGGTGCTGGTCGCGGGACTGGGGCTGTCCGGGTTCGCGTACTGTGATGCGCTCGACAGCGCGGACAACACGGGTCCGGAAGCCGCGCAGCGCCGGTTCGATTACCTCGACGCCAACCGCGATGGCGTGCTGAGCAAGTACGAGTACGACAGCGACGTCGTCTTCGAATCGGCCGATCGCAACCACGACCAGTTGCTGTCGGCCGAGGAATTGTCGGCGGCGTTGGGTCCGCAGTCGCCGGACGCGCCCACCGCACCGGAACGCATGATCGCGTTCGACCTGGATCGCGATGGGCAGCTCGACGATGCCGAACTTCGCCGTGCAATGGAGATGCGTTTCAGCTGGCTCGACAAGAACAACGATGGCGGCCTGAACTTCGAGGAGATGAAGGCCGGCTTCGGCGTGCGCGTGCGGCCGTAGTCCCGTCGCCGCGAACGCAGGATGGGTTTCGCGACGCGAAACCCATCGCCACGTACCGTCGGAGATCAAGATGGGTTCCAGCTTTCGCTGGAATGACGCGGAGCCTTGTAGCCCGGGTAAGCGAAGCGCACCCGGGTTGGGCGTATCGATCCATGCAAGAGCAACCGCACGTCGACGTTACAACGCGCTGCGGCGCGCTCATCGCTATCTGATCCGAGTTGCCTGGGGCGCGGTGCGCTTCGCTTACCCGGGCTACGACACCGGCGTGACAGTCGATGGGGTTTCGCGTTGCGAAACCCATCCTACGGCGCTTCGCCTACGACCCATCGCGCCAGATACGGCGCCGTCCTGCTCTCCGCAGCAGCGCCCACCGCCGCAGGCGTCCCCTCCACCACGACGCGGCCACCCTCCTCGCCCGCGCCCGGCCCCATGTCGATCACCCAGTCGCTGTCGGCGACCACGCGCATCTCGTGCTCGATCACCACCACCGTGTTTCCCGCTTCGACAAGGCCATGCAGCTGCGCCATCAGCTTGTCGACATCGGCCGGATGCAGGCCCGTGGTCGGTTCGTCCAGCACGTACAGCGTGTCGCCGCGCTGGCTGCGTTGCAGCTCGGTCGCCAGCTTGATGCGTTGCGCCTCGCCGCCTGAAAGTTCCGTCGCCGGCTGCCCAAGTCGCAGATAGCCGAGGCCGATGTCGTGCAGCAACGTGAGCGGACGCGTCACCACCGCATCGTCGGCGAAGAACGCCCGCGCCTCGTCCACCGTCATCGCCAGCACCTGCGCGATGTTGCGGCCGTTCCATTCGACTTCCAGCGTCTTCGCGTTGTAGCGCGTTCCATGACACGTCGGGCACGGCGCGTACACGCTCGGCATGAACAACAACTCGACGCTGACGAAGCCCTCGCCCTCGCAGGTTTCGCATCGCCCCTGCGCGACGTTGAACGAGAACCGTCCAGCGTTGTAGCGGCGCGCCTTCGCCATCTTCGTCGCGGCGAACAGTTTGCGGACGTGATCGAACAATCCGGTGTAGGTCGCAAGATTCGAACGCGGCGTGCGGCCGATGGGCTTCTGGTCGACGTTGACCAGACGGCGGATCGCCTCGCTACCCGCGCCGAGGCGGCCGACGGTGCGGGCGATCGGGCTCATCGAAGGCGCATCGCCCTCGATTTCCTCCACCGCGGGCTCGTGGCCGAGATGATCGCCGACCAGCTCGACCAGCGCCTGGCTGACCAGGCTCGACTTGCCGGAGCCCGAAACGCCGGTGACCGACGTGAACGCACCGATCGGAAACCGTACGTTCACGCCATGCAGATTGTTGCGATGCACGCCGCGCAGTTCGAGCCAGCGCGTCGGCGTGCGCGGCGTACGCCGCACGTCGCGCGTATCGAACAGATAGCGACGCGTCACCGATCCGGCGATCTCGCTCAGCCCGCGCGGCGGACCGCTGTAAAGCACCTGCCCCCCGTTCTGGCCCGCGCCGGGCCCCACGTCCACCAGCCAGTCGGCACGATGCATCAAGTCCAGGTCGTGTTCCACCACGAACAGCGTGTTGCCCGTGCCCTTGAGCTGGTCGAGCGCGTCGTACAGCGCTTCGCTGTCGGCCGGATGCAGTCCAGCGGAGGGTTCGTCGAGCACGTACACCACGCCGAACAGGTTCGAACGGATCTGCGTGGCGAGGCGGAGGCGCTGCAGTTCGCCGGGCGACAGCGTCGGCGTCGGGCGATCCAGCGCGAGATAGCCCAATCCGAGCGCCTGCAACGTGCCGATGCGTTCGACCAGGTCGTGCGCGATGCGTTGCGCGGCGATGCGTTTCTCTTCGGAAAGATCCGGCGTGCGACGCACATCGGAACTTCCGGCGTGCGCGGAGCCGCCGGACGCGACGCGCGTGGCCACGTCCTTGCGGCTCGCCGCGCGTGTGCGCGTGGCGGATTCATTCGGCGCTTCGAACCGGCCTTCCGCCGCAGGCTCGAGCACCTGCGCGATGCGATCGAGCGGAAGTTGCGAAAGCGTGCCGATATCGAGGCCGGCGAACGTCACCGACAACGCTTCGCGCTTCAGGCGGCGTCCACCGCATACCGGGCACGGCGCGCCGGTCATGAAGCGCGACACGCGCTTTTTCATCAATGCGCTCTGCGTGGTCGCGAAGGTATGCAACACGTAACGCCGCGCCCCGGTGAAGGTGCCCATGTAGGCCGGTTCGGTCTTGCGCTTGAGCGCCGTGCGGGTCTGCGCGGGCGTGAAGCCGGGATAGACCGGGACGGTCGGCGTTTCTTCGGTGAAGAGGATCCAGTCGCGATCCTTCTTCGGCAGACGCGACCACGGGATGTCGACGTCGTATCCCAGCGTGACCAGGATGTCGCGCAGGTTCTGCCCGTGCCATGCGGGCGGCCACGAGGCGATCGCGCGGTCGCGGATACTGAGCGACGGATCGGGCACCATCGATTGTTCGGTCACATCGAACACGCTGCCCAGTCCATGGCAGTTCGGGCACGCGCCCTGCGGCGTGTTCGGCGAAAAATCCTCGGCGAACAGCATCGGCTGCTTCGGCGGATACGTGCCGGCGCGCGAGTACAGCATGCGCACCAGGCTCGACAGGGTGGTGATGCTGCCCACGGTGGATCGCACGTTCGGAGTGCCGCGCTGCTGCTGCAGCGCCACGGCGGGCGGCAGGCCCTCGATCGCGTCCACGTCGGGAACGCCTACCTGGTCGATCAGCCGTCGCGCGTACGGCGAAAGCGATTCCAGGTAGCGCCGCTGCGCTTCGGCGTACAGCGTGCCGAAGGCAAGCGAGGATTTGCCCGATCCGGAAACGCCGGAGAACACCACCAGCGCGTCGCGCGGGATATCGACATCGACCTCGCGCAGATTGTGTTCGCGCGCGCCGCGGACGCGGACGAAGCGGTCGATGTCGTGATTCTGCGGTGCGCGTTTGGCCATGCGTCGGGTATTGGACCATGGCGGGCGCCGAGGCCCGGTGATGGGTGGTGATGAGGCTGGTTGGTGCGCTCGTAGCGATCGGTAGCTACGCGCTCAAACGCAGGATGGGTTTCGCAAAGCGAAACCCATCAAGCCCTCAGCGAAAAGATCACGATGTTGCAGCGTTCGCCGGACCGGCTGATGTCGTGACGACGTTGTGTCCCGGCCTTCGCCGGGCGACGGGGCTCCAAAGCCCACGGCTCCCCGGGTGCGCTGCGCTTACCCGGGCTACACAGGACCTTCGCCCCGCAACCCACGCAGGATCGGCTCCAGCTTCGAGATCCGGTACGGCTTCTGCACGATCGGAAACGCGCGGTACGGCTCGGGCACGCCGGTTTCGCCGTAGCCGGTCGTGAACACGAACGGGATGCTGCGCGCCCTGAGCGCATCGGCGACGGGGAACGAGGCCGTTCCGGCCAGATTGATGTCGACCACGGCCAGCTGGATCTCGTTGTCGTCCAGCGCCGCCAGCGCCTCGTCGACCGTGGCGGCGATCGGCGGCACCTCGTAGCCCAGTCGCACCAGATGCGCTTCCAGCATCGACGCGATCAGGAATTCGTCCTCGACGATCAGTACGCGAACGGCCATCGTTTCGTGCGCCCCATCGCTTCACCGGTTCCCGAGCGGAATGAGGATTTCGCACCGGAGTCCGTCCGCTTCGAAATCCATCTTTGCATCGCCCCCCAGGTCGTGCTTGAGCCCGCGCTGTAGCAGCGTCGAACCGAAACCGCGCTGCGTCGGCGGCGTCACCGGCGGGCCGCCGGTTTCCTTCCACATCAGGTGCACGGCCGAATGATCGCCGTCGAACGCCCAGTGCACGCCGACGCGCCCACCCGGCACCGACAAGGCGCCGTGCTTGATCGCGTTCGTGCACAGCTCGTGCAGCGCCATCGCCAGCGCGACCGCCCGCCGCGGCTCCAGGATGACGGTGGGGCCGCTGATATCGAACCGTTCGCCGGGGTACTGCTGGCACAGCGCGGCGGCGGCGTCCACGATCGCGACCATGTCCGCGCCCTGCCAGTTCTCGCGCGTGAGGATGTCGTGCGCGTCCGACAATGCCAGCAGGCGCGACTCGATCTTGTCGCGCGATTGTTCGCTGTCGGACGCGCCATCCAGCGTCTGCACCACCAGCGACTGCACGATCGCCAGCGTGTTCTTGACGCGGTGGTTCAACTCGTTGACGAGCAGGCGCATGTGCTTCTCATGCTCCTGCCGCTCGGTGACGTCGCGCGTGCTGCCGGCGATCGCTTCCACCCGCCCGTCCGGTCCGATCACCGGCGTGAAGATGTAATCGTAGATGCGCACGCCCTTGGTCTTGTGCGGAAACGGGACGTCGCCGCGAATCGGCATCCCCGTCGCGATGACATGCTCGATTTCACGGTCGTGCATTTCCGCATGCCACGGTTCGTAGCCCAGTTCGAGGCACGTCTTGCCGATCGCGTCGTCCCAGCTGCGTCCCCACATGGTCAGCAGCGCGTCGTTGGCGTAGATGAAACGGTGTTGCAGGTCGAAGACGTAGACCAGGTCCGGCGTGGCCTGGAGGACGGCTTCATAGAGACGCAGTTTTGCGGATGCGGCTTCGGGGTCGAAGTCGTGCGTCGCGAGGTCGTTCATGGCCGCGAGGATCGCATGCGCCGGTGGGGCCATTGTGAACGTGGTGCGCGTCGGCGTGACGGCGGTCGCGCGCGCGTCGTCGAACGGCAAGGCCTGCAAGCATGGGAAGGTACGGCGGTCGTAGCCCTGGGGAAGGCCGAAGGCCGCACCCGGGTCGCCACGTTAACGCGACTTCAAACTTTGAGGGGTCCCGGGTGCGCTTCGCTTACCCGGGCTACAGGGCGCATACCGTGACGTAAAGACGTAGCCCGGATAAGGCCGCAGGCCGCATCCGGGGTCGCCACGTGGCCGCGACCTCAAACTTTGAGGCGTCCCGGGGGTGCTGCGCTTACCCGGGCTACCGAGACGCTTACGCCTGCTCCAGGCGCGCCCTCGCTTCCTTCTTCCCCAGCCCGCGCAACGCGATCAGCTTGGGCAGCTGCGACTTGCGCGGCACCGACTTGCCCTGCTCCCAGTGGTAGATCGACTGGCCGCTCACGCCGGCCAGCTTGCCGAAATCGGCGGCCGACAGGTCCAGCTTCGCGCGCAACGTGCGCAGGCCCTGCGCGGTGACGCGCATGCGGCCGGACTCCTCCACCGGCTTCGCGGCAGGGCTCGGGAGGGCCTTGGACGTCTGCTTCAGCCCGCGCTCCAGTTGCGCCACCTTGCGCTTGAGATCGGCGATTTCACGGCGGTACGCCGTGCTGGCCTTGCGCAGCGATTCGACCTCGTTGCGTACTTCCTTGCGGGCAAGGCGGGCGATCTCGGTTTTCAGCAAAGTTGCGAAATTGGCCATGTGGGATGTTCTGGAGTTGGGGGACAAGCGCCTACGCTAACACTTCCCGCCCATGGACGAATGGGCAGCGCGACAGGTTCGCGGCAGAATGTGCGCCACGGGCAACAAAGATTTGGGCAGTAGATGCGCATTGGAATCGACTTCGGAACCAGCTATTCGGCCGCAGGCGCCGTGGTGGATGGGCAATTGCAGCTGATCCGGTTCGGCGACGAACAGCAGTTCCGCACCACCGTATTTTTCCCGCAGCGGCTGCCGGACCTCAGCGAGTTCGAGCTCACCGACGAACTGATGGACGAGATCCGGAGCGTGACGGGCGAGTTCCGCCGCGACCAGGCCCGTCTTCACGCGGAACTGCGCGCGCGCCGCGAAGAGGCCATGAAGCGTCCGGAGCCGCAGCGCTCGCACGAACTGGGCATGATCCCCACCCCGCGCGTCCGTAGCGAGATGGAATTGCAACGCGATGCGCAGGCGCTGGTGCGCCGCCGCTGGGCCGCCGGTGAAATGCGCAAGGCAATGGACGAAGGCCTGGACCTGCAGCGTGCGTTGTACGGCGAGGAAGCCGTGGACGCCTTCATCGAAGGCGGCGCCGGCCAGCTGGTGGTGTCGCCCAAGTCCATGCTGGGCTACAAGCTGGAGGCGCGTGCGCGCGACACACTGCTGGGCATCGCGACGCAGTTGCTGCGGCATATCCGCCTGACCGCGAGCGATCAGCTGGGCACGCAGGTGCGATCGGCGATCCTCGGCAGGCCGGTGCGGTTCCGCAGTTCGATGAAGGAAGCCGGCGGCGTGCAGGCGCTGGAAATCCTCACCGATGCGGCGTATGCGGCCGGTTTCGACAAAGTCGAATTCCTCGAGGAACCCGCGGCGGCGGCGTTCGGTTACCACGCCCAGACCCAGCGCCCGCGCAGGACGCTCATCCTCGACATCGGCGGTGGCACGACGGACATGGCGCTGGCCGATGTCGGCGGCCCCGAGCTCGCACCGCGCGTGCACGAATCATGGGGCGAGCCGGTCGGCGGCACCGACGTGGACATCGAACTGAGCATGCGCGGCGTGATGCCGCTGTTCGGCAAGGGCGTGACCAACACGCCGGTGCATCGTTACTACGAAGCCTCCGCCGTGCAGGATCTGCAGCGGCAGGCGAAGTTCCGCGAGACCTCGTTCGAGCACGTCGCCGCGCCGTATGGCCAGCGTCTGGAAACCCTGAAGGAACCCGGCCACACCGTTCGCCTGAATCGTGCGGTGGAGCGCGCGAAGATCCGCCTGAGCGACGCCGAGCACGTGACGCTGGAGCTGGACTTCATCGAACCCGGCCTGCTCGCGCCTGTCGATGCGGCGCGCCTGAACGACGCCGCGCATCCGTTCCTCCACCAGCTGCGCACGCTGATGGAGCGTGCGAAGGCCGACCTGGACGCACCACCGGAAACGGTCTACCTGACCGGCGGCATGTCGCGTTCGCCCTATGTGCCGCGCCTGGTCGAAGCGATCTTCCCCGGCGCGGAGATCGTCGCCGGCAATGCATCGCTGGGCGTGGTGGCGGGACTGGCGCACGCGGCAGCGTCGACCCAGGCTGTCGCGTCATCCGCCAGGCGAACTTCGTAGGATGGGTTTCGCGAAGAGAAACCTATCGCGGCCGGCGCGGCACCATGATGGGTTGAGTTGCGCTCAACCCATCGTACGGGCCCCCACCAGATGCCTCGCGCACAGCGACGCATGTTGCGCGATCGCCTCCAGCTGCCGCATGGCATCGATGCGTGCAGCGGCCTCTTCGGCGCCGACCGTTCCGCTCGCTACGGCCCCGAGCACTCCACTTCGATGCGTCTGGTGGAGTTCGCGAAGTTCGTTCGCGCAGCGGTCCAGTTCGGCGAGTCCGGAACCGGCCGTCGTCGTGGTCGGCGACGCATCGACCGCATCGGCGATCGAGACCGCATGCTTCATCGCCTGCGCGCAAAGCACGCCGGCACGGCGGCCGGTCTCGTCGGCGTCCAATCGAAAACCGCCCTTTTCGCCGGCGATACCGGCCAGCCGCGAGGCCTCATCCAGCGCATGCAGCGTGTCGGTGAGGCGCGTCTGTTCGGCTTCGGACGTGGGCGGTCCGCTCGCCTCGCTTATGAAATCCCACGCTTCGCCCAGCGCGCTGCCGACATGCGCGATGTCCTGCGGCGTGGACGGACTGGATGATTCCAGTGTGGCCGAAATCGCTCCGCCCAGCGTCGAAAGCGCACGCGCAACCGTGCGGCGCACCGCTTCTTCCGCCGCGAGCGGCGTCGTCAGTGCCGCCGGATCGAGCGAACGCGTCAACGGTGAACGCTTCTCGGGGAGCAATCGTTCGACGAGCCGCGTGAACCGGTCGATCAGCGGCAACAGCACGACCACGCCGACGACGTTGTAGGCCGTGTGGTACGCCGCCAGCAGCGTGACGCCGTCGACGCTGCCCGACATCCGCATCAGCAGCGGCGTCGTCAACGGAAACAACACCAGCGCGATGACGGCCGCAATCAGCTTGAACAACACATACGCCAGGGCGAGGCGTTTGGCGGTGCTGCTCGCGCCGATGGCCGCCAGCGCCGAACTCGTCGCCGTGCCGATGTTCTGTCCGATGATGAGCGCGCAGGCCTGGTCCAGCCCGATCGCCCCCGCGTAATGCGCCGCCAGCGTGACCGCGATGGCGGCCGTGGACGATTGCATCAACGCCGTCATCGCAAGGCCGAGCACGACCAGCGCCATCACGCCCCACAGGCCCGACCCGAAGCCCACGCCGGACACGGCCGGAAAGTTCTCCGGATGCAGCTGTTCGGCCGCGCCGGACATGCCCTGCTGCAAGGTCGTCAGGCCCAACAAGACCAGCGCGAAGCCGGCCAATGCGCCGCCCGAGGCGGACACGCGATCGCGCCCCAGCAGCTTCAGCAACGCGCCGATGAAGATCAGCGGCAGCGCGAAAGACGTGAGCGACACGCGCACGCCGATCAGCGCGATCAGCCAGCCGGTGCCGGTGGTGCCGACATTCGCGCCGAACACCAGCCCCAGTCCCTGTGCGAACGTGAGCAGCCCCGCGCTGACAAGACCTATCGTCGTCATCGTCGTCGCGCTGGAGGACTGCACCACCAGCGTGACGAACGCGCCCCAGAACGCGCCCGACAACGGCGTTGCCGCCATCTTCCGCAGCGTGTCGCGCAGCTTCGATCCGGCCAGGTCCTTCAGGCCGGCGGTCATCACGCTCATGCCCAGCAGGAACAGGCCGACACCGCCCAGGACCGTGGTTGTGGTCGACATGCGCGCTCACTCCTGCCGCGAATCCGTACCCGCACCCTCGACGACACGCTCGCCGTACGTCGCCGAGTCGTCTGCGTCATCGCCACCACCCAGCGCGGTGTACAGGTTGACGTAATCCTGCAGCGCCAACGCGCGCAGTTGCAGCAGGTTCTGCTCGGCCGTGAACAGGTTGCGTTCGGCGTCCAGCACTTCCAGGTACGGCGTGAGACCCACTTCGTACCGCGCCTGCGCCGTGTCGGACAGCTCGCTCTGGATGCGCACCGTCAGTTCCTGCGCTTGAATCTGCTGCTGGTTGCGCTCCGCCGCGCTCAGGCCATCAGCGACTTCGCGGAACGCATTCTGCACGGACGACTGGTACTGCATTTCCAGCTCGTCGCGCGTCGCCTGCGCAAGATGCACGGCCGCACGCCGCCGTCCGAAGTCGAAGATCGGCAGCACCGCGGCGACGCCGAACGACCACACGCGATTTGGATCGCTCACCAGGTTCGACAACTCGTTGGATGCATAACCGCCAACGCCCGTCAGCGCGATGGTCGGCAGGTACAACGCACGCGCCGCGCCGATGTTCGCGTTCGCCGCACGCAGGCGTTCTTCGGCCAGGCGGATATCGGGGCGGTTTTCCAGCAGTTCCGACGGCATTCCAGGCGCCAGCGGCTGCCAGCGACTGGCCGCCTCGATGCGCATGCCTTCCGGCAATGGGTCCGGCACCGGCACGCCCACCAGCACCTGCAACCGGTGCTGCGCCAGCTCGCGACTGCGATGCAGCTGCGCCAGCTGCGTCTGCGCCTGCGCGACGAGTGCGTACGCCTGGTTGTAATCGATGGACGAGGTAACGCCGGCTTCCATGCGGATGCGCGCAAGTTCGAGCGTGTCGTTGCGGCTGCGCAGCGAACGTCCGGCGAGCACGATGCCCTCCTCGCTCGAGCGGATCGCGTAGTACGTGCTGGCGACGTTGGAGATCAGCGACAGGCGGAACGCGCGCTGCGCTTCGACCGTGGCGAGGTATTGCCGTCGCGCCGACTCGCTCAGGTTCGCCACGCGGCCCCAGAAGTCGAGTTCGAATGCGGGAATGCCGACCTGCACTGCCACGCTGTCCACCGTGACGCGGGGCGCGCCTTCCGCGGGCGAAACGGGACCGCGCGAACGCTGCCCCGCCGCGCTCGCATCCAGCGACGGGAACTGCTGGCTGCGCTGGATCCGGAACTGCGCCTGCGCCTGCGCGATGCGCGCGGTGGCGGCGCCGAGATCGCGGTTGTGATCGAGCGCGAGCGATACGTACTCGCGCAGGACCGGATCGACGAAGAACTGCGTCCATTGGAGTTGCGTCGCGCTGGTCGGTGTCGCGCGGGTCTGCACGGTGCCCGTGGGCGCCGAAGGGGTCGATGGATAACGATCGTCGATCGCGGGCGCAGGCCGTTCGTACGTCGGCGCAAGATTGCAGCCGGCGAGCAGCATGGCGATCGCGAAGACGGCGAACCTAGCCATCCGCGCCGGCTCCGGTCCCGGCGCTCTTCACGGGCGCCACCGCACCGCGCCGCTTCTGCAGCCAGTTGCGGATCAGGTAGTAGAACAGCGGCGTGTAGAAGATGCCCAGCGCCGTCGCCGTGAACATGCTGCCCAGCACGCCGGTGCCGACGGCCTGCCGGCTCGCGGCGCCCGCGCCGGTGGCGAACACCAGCGGCAGCATGCCGACGAGGAAGGTCAGGCTGGTCATCAGGATCGGACGCAGGCGCTGCGCGGCGGCCTGCTGCACGGCGGTGAGCAGCGGCACGCCGCGGGCTTCCTCGTCGAGCGCGAACTGCACGATCAGGATCGCGTTCTTCGCCGCGAGTCCAATGATCGTGATGAGGCCCACGTTGAAGTACACATCCGCCGACATGCCGCGTATCCCGGTGAACAGCACCGCGCCGAGCACACCCAGCGGCACGACCAGCATCACCGCGACGGGCGTCGACCAGCTTTCGTACAACGCCGCCAACAGCAGGAAGGCGACGAGGAACGACAGTCCCAGCAACAAACCCACCTGCGCGCCGGCTTCCTTCTCCTCGCGCGCGGTGCCGGTCCATTCGAAGCCCATACCCGGCGGCAGGGCCCGCGCGGCGATGCGTTCCATCTCGCGCAACGCGGTGCCGCTGGACACGCCCGGCGCGGCCTGCCCGGACACGGTCGCGGAAAGAAATCCGTTGTAACGATCGATCTGCTGCGCGCCCGTCGTCCAGCGCGTGCGCGTGAACGCGGAGAACGGCACCGAGCCGCCCTGCGCGTTGATCAGGCGCAGGCTGGCGATGTCCTCCGGCCGCATGCGCTGGTCGGCTTCGGCCTGCACGAACACACGCGACACGCTGCCCTGGTGCACGAAATCGTTGACGTACGCCGAGCCGAACATGATCGCCAGCGCCTGGTTCACCTGCGACAGTTGCAGGCCGAGCGAACGCGCCTTGGTGCGGTCGATCTCGACCTGCAATTGCGGCGCCAGCGGCATGCTTTCCGGCCGCACGCCAGCCAGGCGCGAATCGCCTGCGGCCTGCATGACGATCGCCATCGCGCCCGCTTGCACGGCCTGGCTGCCGGCGCCGCCGCGATCCTCCAGCGCCATGCTGAAACCCGACGCATTGCCCAGCGCCTGGATCGGCGGCGGATTCAGCGCGAACACCTGCGCCTGCGGAATCGCCGCCATCGCCCGGTTGAGCCGTTGCGCCACCGCCATCGCGCTGTGCTGTTCGCCGCTGCGCTCGGCCCAGGGATGCAGGTCGACGAACGACATGCCCACCCCCTGCCCCTGCCCGAAGAAACTGAAACCGATCACCGACACCACGTTGCGCACTTCCGGCTGCGCTTTCATGATCTTCTCGGCCTGGTCGATCGCCTGCTGCGTTCGCTGCATCGTCGAACCCGGCGCGCCGTTGTAGGCGACGAACAGATAGCCCTGGTCCTCGGTGGGCAGGAAACCGCCGGGCAATCGCGCATACAGCAATCCCGTCGCGACGACGGCGAGCACGAAGCCCGCGATCCACGGCAACGGCCGCGCCAGCATCTTCCCGACCACGCGCCCGTACGCCGCGCTGCTGCGTTCGAGCCCGTTGTTCACGGCGTCGAACACGCGATGACCCAGGTGCCTGCGTTTGGGTGCATCGTCCGGCCGCTTGAGCATCGCACCGCAGATGGCCGGTGCGAGCGTGAGCGACAGGATCGTGGAAACGACCAGCGAAACGCTCAGCGTCACCGCGAACTGGCGGTAGATGCCGCCGGTCGAACCGGGGAAGAAGCCCATCGGGATGAACACCGCCAGCAGCACCAGCGTGGTCGCGATGATCGCGCCGGTGAGCTGTTCCATCGCCTTCGCGGTGGCGGGTTTCGCGTCGAGGTTTTCCTCGACCATGATGCGCTGCACGTTCTCGACGATGACGATGGCGTCGTCGTTCAATATGCCGATCGCCACGACCATCGCGAACAGCGACAGCAGGTTGATCGACACGTCGAACATCATCAGGCCCACGCAGGCGCCGATGAGCGAGATCGGCACCACCAGGGTCGGCAGGAACATCGTCCGCCAGCTCTGCAGGAACAGCAGCACCACGATCGACACCAGCACCATCGACTGCACCATCGTCACGAAGACGCTGTTCACCGATTCGGTAATGAACGGCGTGGTGTCGAACGGCGTCGTCCACCGGATGTCGGGCGGGAACGTGTCGTCGAGCTGTTTCATGCGATTGCGCACCGCTGTGGCGGTGGCGAGCGCGTTCGCGCCGCTTGTGAGCGAGACCGCGATGCCGGCTGTCTGCGTACCGTTGAGCGCGAGCGTGAACGCGTAGGTGTCGTTGCCCAGTTCGACGCGCGCGAGGTCGCCCAGGCGCACGGTCGCCGCGCCCGGCGTCGCCCGGACGATCACCTGCCGGAACTGTTCGGCCGTAGTGAATCGCCCGCGCATGACGATCTGCGCCGTGGTCTCGGTTCCGGGCGACAGCGGCTGCAGGCCGAGGCCGCCGCCGGCGGTCTGCGAGTTCTGTTCGCGCACGGCGGCCATCACTTCCGCGGCGGACAACCCGTAGCTGATGAGCTTTTCGCGATCGAGCCATATGCGCATCGCGTAACTTGAACCGAACAGCGTCACGTCGCCCACGCCGTTGATGCGGCGCAGTTCGTCGGCGATGCGCGTCTGCGCGAAGTCGCCCAGTTCCAGCGCGTTGCGCAGTCCGCCCTCGGACTGCAGTGCGATCAGCATCAGGAAGCCCGATGCGGATTCGGTCACGCGCACGCCCATCTGCCGCACTTCCTCCGGCAGGCGCGGCTCCACGCGCGCGATGCGGTCCTGCACCTGCGAACGCGCCACGTCCAGGTCCGTGCCGGCGCGGAAGGTCAGGCGGATCGACGCCGTACCGTTGGCGCGGCTGGTCGAGGACATGAACAGAAAGCCGTCGACGCCGTTGAGTTCCTTCTCGATCACCGACGTCACCGTGCGGTCCAGCGTCGTCGCATCGGCGCCGATGAACGTGGCCGAGATGTTGAGCGACGGCGGCGCGACATCGGGATACTGTTCGACCGCGAGTCCGCGCAGCGCGAGTCCGCCGAAGAGGATGGCAAACAGTGCCACCACCCAGGCGAACACCGGCCGATAGACGAAAAAACTGCTCATGGAGCGGCGTCTTTGGCCTTCGCATCGGCGATGGCGACGTGCTGGCCCGGCTGCACCTTGTGCCAGCCGTCGACGACCACGCGTTCGCCCGGCTTCAGTCCCGACTCGACGATCCAGCGCCCTTCCGCCTGCCCGGCCAGCGTCACGACCTGCCGCGCGACGACGCCTTCCTCGTTCACCGTCATCACGCTCGCATCGTCGGCGCCGATGGCGACCGCGCGTTCGGGCACGCTGACGCCGTCGGGAATCGTGCCGGCGGTGACGACGCCACGGATGAACTGCCCCGGCAGCAGAACGCGATCGGGATTGGCGAAGCGCGCGCGCAAGGTGCGGCTGCCGGTGACGGGGTCGACCGCCTTTTCGGTGAAATCGACGATGCCTTCGTGCGGGAAGCGTTCGCCGTTCTCCATGATGAGCACGACGCTCATGCGCTGGTTCTTCCCGGCGGCGACGCGTTCGAGCAGTCCCGACATCGCGGAACTGGAAGGATTGAAGGTGGCGAACACCGGATCGAGCTGGTCGACCTGCGTCATCAGCGTCGCCGCGGCGGCGCTGACCAACGCGCCTTCGCTTACCTGCGCGCGCCCTGCGCGGCCGGCGATCGGCGCACGCACGGTCGCGTAGCCCAGTTGCAGCTCGGCGCGCTCCACCGCGGCCTGCGCTTCGAGCAGGCCCGCTTCGGCCTGTCGCAGCGCGGCTTCGGCCGTCTCGTTCTCCTGCACGCTCACGGCGCGACGGCCGACCAGCATCGACAGGCGGTTCGACATCGTCGCCGCATGCGAACGCGCGGCCTTCGCCGAAGCCAGCGACGCGCGCGCCTGCTGCAATCGGGCGCGAAGATCGCGTGGATCGATCTGGAACAGCGGCGCACCGGCCGCGACGTCGGTACCTTCCTGGTAGACCTGCCGCTCGACGATGCCGTCCACGCGCGCACGCACCTGCGCCGAGCGCACGGCCTCGATGCGCCCGGGCAGCTCCACCACGTTCGGAACGGTGGTGCTGCGCACGACTTCGGTCTGCACCACGGCGGCCGGGCCCTGGCGGACCGGCGCGTCGTCGCCGTCGCCGCAACCGGACAGCAGCGCGAGCGAAAACGATGCAAAAACGTTGACACCCGCGCGGCGGAAAGTGCGCCATGATGCGCGCGACGCGCATCCGACCACGTGGGAGGCGGAAGGACCATGGCAAGGCAGCTGCTGTCCCGCAGTCTCTTCGATGCCCGCTGGCTGATGGTGCCGTTCTACATCGGGCTGGTCGTGGCGCTGGCGGCGTTGCTGTTCGTGTTCGTGCGCGAACTCATCGGCGGCGTGCTCACGATCGGCGCGATGACGCCGACCGATGCGATCCTGCTCTCGCTCGCGCTGATCGACCTGTCGCTGGTGGCCAACCTGCTGCTGATCGTCGTGCTGGCCGGTTACGAGAACTTCGTCGGCCGCGTCGATTCCGGCCGCGAAACACGCCCGACGTGGATGGGCACCGTCGATTTCGCCGGCATGAAGATCAAGCTGATGGGCTCCATCACCGCGATATCGGCCATCGCGTTGCTGCGCATCTTCATGAAGCTGGAAGAAGGCACGATGGTCGACGAGCGCACGCTGTTGTGGATGACGGTGATCCATGGCGTGCTGATCTTCTCGGCACTGGTGCTCAGCGTGTCCGACCGCATCGCCGAACATCGCAGGCGCGCACCGACCGGCGACTGAGGTGGACACGGGGCGCAACGACGGCATGGCTGGCGACGGCATGGCGCTCACCTGGTCCCTGGCACACGGGATGCGTCCAGCGGACGATGCTTCAGCTGCCGTAGTGCGTTTGTGAAGGTGGCGCAAACGTTCGCCATGGTTTTTCGGGAAGGCGAACGTCTGGCTCACGCCCCGCCAACGAAGTTTTCACGCGGAGACGACAACACGTCGAACACCCGCGCATTCGCGATGGTTGCCTTGTAGCCCGGGTAAGCGAAGCGCACCCGGGGCCTGTCACGCCCAACCCCGGGTGCGCTTCGCTTACCCGGGCTACGGGGTGTCGTCGGCGTTTTTTTTACGCAGAAGTTACGCGACCGCGTCCCCCGCGAATGGAGGCTTTACGCGCACGAAGCCGAGACTTTCGCCGTGGCCACGATGGCCTCGCGAACGTTACGGATCATGAATCCCAAACCGACTTTCCTCCGCGCGGCGCCCTTGGGCGCGTGCGCGGTTCTCGCTTTCGCCACCCAGGCGCACGCGGCAAGCGTGAGCGGCAACGCCACACTGACCACCGATTACGTCTGGCGCGGCACCACGCAGACGCAGGGCGATCCGGCCGTGCAGGCCGGTTTCAAGCTCAGCGGCGACACGGGCTGGTACGCCTCCGTCTGGGGCTCGAACGTCGAGTTCGCGCCCGAGCTGCACGCCAGCAGCGAATTCGATTTCACCGCAGGTTGGAGCGGCGCGCTCACCGATGCCTGGGCGCTGGACGTCAACGCCCTGCACTACCGCTATCCGTCCACGACGGCCGACCTGGACTGGACCGAACTCAATACGACACTGACCTACGACGCCCGTTACTGGATGTCGCTGGGCTTCTCGCCCGATGCGCTGGCCACCGATGGAAGCGGCACGTATGCGCAGCTGGGCGCGCGATTCCCGGTCGGCGACGCCTTCCGTATCGAAACGCTCGCCGGTTACTACTTCCTCGATGACGCGTACGACGAGAGCTATGCGCACGGCCAGCTCAGCGCGATCTGGACCGTGGACTCACCCGCGCTTCCCGTCGAACTGCGCGTGACCGCGCACGGCACGGACTCGGGCGCGAAGCGGATCTTCGGCGACGAGCTCGCCGGCAATCGCATCGAGGCCGCCGTGCAGGCGTCCTTCTGACAGGAGCACCGACATGCCCGGCTGGCTTGCCTTCGTCTGCAGCGTCGCGGTGGTCATGGCCGCCGCGTACCTGCTCTACGTGATCCTCCGCCCCGAAGACTTCTAGAGGCACGGCGCGCATCGCCGCGCGACGTGAACGCACATGACCGAAATCCTCCTTCTGTTGCTGCTCGCCGTCGGCCTGGGATGGCCGCTCGGCCATTACCTCGCGCGTGTGATGCGCGGCGGCCCGGCGCCGCTGGACACGCTGTTCCTTCCCGTCGAACGCGGGATCTACCGCCTGCTCGGCACCGATGCCACGCGCGGCATGAGCTGGCGCGGCTACGCGAAAGCATTCGCGCTGAGCAACGCGGTCGTCGGCGCGATCGTGTGGGTGCAGTTCATGACGCAGGCGTGGCTGCCGCTCAATCCCGACGGCATCCCCAACATGCGCTGGGACACCGCACTGCACACCATGGTGTCCTTCCTGACCAATACCAACCAGCAGCATTACTCCGGGCAGGCGCAGCTGAGCTATCTGTCGCAGATGGTGGGCATCGTCGGGTTGCAGGTGGTAACGCCGATGATGGGGCTGGCCATCGTGGTGGCAACGCTTCGAGGACTCACGGCCGCGCGCCTGGTCGATGCGCACGCATCGACTGCGGTCGCGTCGCGCCAGGGATGGCAGACGAATACACAAGCACATGCTTCGGAAGGCGCAGACCGCGACCTCGGCAACTACTGGGCCGACGTCACCCGCGCCACGCTGCGCTTCATGCTGCCGCTGTGCCTGCTCTGGTCGGCGCTGCTTACCTGGCAGGGCGTGCCGGCGACCCTGCAGGGGGGGCCGTCCATCGCGCCGATGGATGCAGGCGCGGAACTGAAGGAACAGAAGATCCCGCTCGGCCCGGTGTCGCCGATGGTCGCGGCCAAGCAGCTGGGTTCGAACGGCGGCGGCTGGTACGGGCCGAACAGCGCCGTCGCGCTGGAAAACCCGACGCCGCTGTCGAACCTCATCGAGATGCTCGGCATCGTGCTGATCCCCGTCGCGATCACCTTCATGATCGGCCCGCTGGTCGGACGCAGGCGCCTCACCGCGATGGTGTTCGGCACGATGCTGCTGATGTCGGCGGCGTCCACCGGCCTGTCGATGTGGGCCGAGACGAACGCGATGTCCGCCAGCGATCCCGCTGTCATGGAAGGTAAGGAAGTGCGCCTCGGCGTCGCGTCCTCCGCGCTGTGGTCGGGCCTCACCACGCAGGTGAACAACGGCTCGGTCAACGCGATGCACGACTCGATGGCGCCGCTCACCGGCGGCGTGGCGATGGTGAACATGCTGGTGAACGCCATCTGGGGCGGCGTCGGCTGCGGGCTGCAGCAGTTCATCGTCTACTTGCTGCTCGCGGTGTTCCTTGCCGGCCTGATGACCGGACGCACGCCGGAACTGTTCGGCCGCAAGCTGGAAACGCCCGAGGTGCGCCTGCTCGCGTTGCTGATCCTGCTGCAGCCGCTGGTGGTGCTGGGCTTCACCGCGATCACGCTCGCGATCCCATCGATCACCGGCACTTCGAATCCCTCCTTCCACGGCATCAGCCAGGTCTTCTACGAATACACGTCCGCATTCGCCAACAACGGCTCGGGCTTCGAGGGACTGGGCGATGCGACCTACTGGTGGAACCTGAGCTGCGCGCTGGTGCTGGCCCTGGGACGCTTCCCCGCGCTGATCGTGCCCCTCGCCATCGCCGGCCTGCTCGCACGCAAGCGTGTCGCACCGGAAGGCCGCGGCACGCTGCACGTGGAAACGCCGACGTTCGCGCTGACGCTGGTGGCGGTGGTGGTGATCCTCACCGTCCTCCAATTCACGCCGGCGCTGGTGATGGGCCCGATCGCGGACCACCTGACGCTGGTGAAGTGAGAACACTCCGGAAACCGACAATGAACGACATGACACAACCGCTTCACGCCGCACGTCGCCCTTCGGCGATGTTCGACGCGGCCACCTTGCGCGGCGCGACGGTGGACGCCTTCCGCAAACTCGCACCGCGCCAGGCGCTCAAGAGTCCGATCATCGCGATCGTGCTGCTCGGCACGCTGCTCTCGGCGATGATCACCGCCGCGACACCGGGCAATCCCGCGTTCGGTATCGCCGTGACGCTGATCCTGTTCGTGACGGTGCTGTTCGCCAACTTCGCCGAGGCGATCGCCGAAGCGCGCGGACGCGGCCAGGCGGCTTCGTTGCGCGCGGCGCGACGCGACCTGATCGCACGCCGCCTCGAAGGCCGCACGCGTGCCAGCGGCGAAACGCGCGTCGCGGCGGCCACATTGAAGCCGGGCGATCGGGTCGTCGTTTCCGCCGGCGAATTCGTGCCGGCGGACGGCGAGATCGTCGAAGGCGTCGCCACGATCAACGAAGCCGCCGTGACCGGCGAATCGGCGCCGGTGCTGCGCGAGGCCGGAACGGACCGCTCCGGCGTCATCGGCGGCACGAAGGTGCTGTCGGACGAGATCGTCGTGCAGGTCAGCGCCGAGCCCGGCCACAGCTTCCTCGACCGCATGATCGCGCTGGTCGAAGGCGCCAACCGGCAGAAGACGCCGAACGAGATCGCGCTCACGATGCTGCTCGCGGCGATGACGCTGACGTTCCTGATCGTCGTCGCCACGCTGCCCGCGCTGGCCGGCTTCGTGAACGCGACGCTCGACCCGCTGCTGCTGATCGCGCTGCTGGTGTGCCTGATCCCGACCACCATCGGCGGCCTGCTGCCCGCCATCGGCATCGCCGGCATGAACCGTGCGCTGGCTGCCAACGTGCTGGCGAAATCCGGCAAGGCCGTGGAAGTGGCGGGCGATGTCGACGTGTTGCTGCTCGACAAAACCGGCACGATCACCTACGGCGATCGCCAGGCGACCGCGTTCCATCCGGTCGCGGGCATCGATGCCGCACAACTTCGCGACGCGGCGCTACTGTCGTCGCTGGCCGATCCGACGCCGGAAGGTAAGTCCATCGTCAAGCTCGCGCGCGAACAGGGCACCGCGTTGCAGGATCCCGAGAATGCGCGCTTCATGGCCTTCACCGCGCAGACGCGCATGTCGGGTGTGGATCTTCCCGGCGCAAGCGACACGCGCGTGATCCGCAAGGGCGCAGGCGATGCGATCGAACGCCATGTCGTCGCGATGGGCGGAACCGTGCCGGCCGAATTGCGCGGCCGCATCGAACAGGTCGCGCGCGGCGGTGCCACGCCACTGGTGGTCAGTGAAGGCCGCCATGTGCTCGGCGTGATCGAGTTGAGCGACGTGGTCAAGCACGGCGTGAAGGAGCGCTTCGCGCGTCTTCGCGCGATGGGCATCCGCACGGTGATGATCACCGGCGACAACCCGCTCACGGCGGCGGCGATCGCGGCAGAAGCCGGCGTCGACGATTACATCGCGCAGGCGCGCCCCGAGGACAAGCTCGCGCGCATCCGCGCCGAACAGGCCGGTGGCCGGCTCATCGCGATGGTCGGCGACGGCACCAACGATGCGCCCGCGCTCGCGCAGGCCGACGTCGGGCTGGCGATGAACTCCGGCACGCAGGCGGCGAAGGAAGCCGGCAACATGGTCGACCTGGACAGCGATCCGGCCAAGCTGCTCGCGGTGGTCGAAGTGGGCAAGCAGCAGCTGATCACCCGCGGCGCGCTGACGACGTTCTCGCTCGCGAACGACGTTTCGAAGTATTTCGCGATCCTGCCGGCGTTGTTCGCGGCGGCCATTCCGCAGATGGCCGCGCTCAACATCATGGCGCTGTCGAGCCCGCGCAACGCCGTGCTCGCGGCGCTGGTGTTCAACGCCATCGTCATTCCCGCGCTCATTCCGCTCGCGCTGAAAGGCGTGCGATTCAAGCCGGCCAGCGCGATCGTGCTGCTGCGCCGGAACATGCTGCTGTACGGCGTGGGCGGCGTGCTGCTGCCGTTCGCCGGCATCAAGCTGATCGACATGGCGCTGGTCGCCATCGGCATCTGACAGGAGGAACCACATGAACCATGCAATCGCCCTGCCCACTTCCTCCGATGCCCGCACCCTCGACGATCGTTCGACGCTGCGTGCCAGCGTCGGCTTCGCCGCCGTGATCCTGCTCGGCTTCGGGTTCTTGTATTCGCTTGCGGGGACCGGCATCGGCCGCGTGCTGTTCCCGCATCAGGCGACGGGAAGCCTCGTGACGGTCGATGGAACAGTGCGCGGCTCGTCGCTGGTCGCGCAGCCGTTCGTTGATGCGCGCTACTTCCAGCCGCGTCCTTCGGCCGGCAATTACGACCCGATGGCGGCGGCGGGCAGCAATCTGGCGCGGAGCAATCCCGAGCTGCGGGCGCGCATGGCGGCGCTTCGGGACGAGGTCGCGAAGCGCGAAGGCATCGCGCCCGGAGAAGTGCCGCCCGAGCTGGTGACGATGTCGGGCAGCGGCATGGATCCGCATCTTTCGCCGGCGGGTGCGCGGGTGCAGATCGCGCGCGTGGCGCGGGCGCGTGGGTTGAGCGAGGCGGACGTCGCTGCAGCGGTTGCGGCGCATACCGAGCCGGCGACGTTTGGTGTGTTGAACGAGGCGCGCGTCAATGTGCTCGAACTCAACCTGGCGCTCGACGGCCACCCGTAAGATGGGTTTTGCGACGCGAAACCCATCCTACGTCGGCGGCGACAACCCGTCGTAGCCCGGGTAAGGCCGAAGGCCGCACCCGGGGTTAACGGCTCCGGAGACGTGGTCCCCGGGTGCGCTTCGCTTACCCGGGCTACGAACGCTTGTTTCGGCGCATACGGAGCCGGCGTGGAGCTCGACGGTCGCTTGTACGACGGCTCCGTACACATGGTCCCCGGGTGCGCTTCGCTTACCCGGGCTACGAACGCAGGCGTTGCATTGAACGTCCACCCTCTTCCTCCACAATATCCGCCATGAACGATTCCAGCCGCGAGCGGCAGGCCGACGCCCTGGTGGGGCAACTGCAACGCCAGGGCGCGGGGCGGCTGACGATCTTCCTCGGCGCCGCGCCCGGCGTGGGCAAGACCTACACGATGCTCACGCGGGTGCGCGAGCTGCGGCGCGCCGGCACCGATGCGGTCGTCGGCATCGTCGAAACGCACGGCCGCAGCGAAACGGCGGCGCTGCTCGACGGCCTCGAAGTCCTCCCGCGCAGGCGCATCGATTACACGCCGGCCGGCGGTTCCCCGCATGCGCTGGAGGAACTGGACCTCGACGCGCTCCTCGCCCGCGCCCCCACGTTGGCGGTGATCGACGAACTCGCGCACCGCAACGTGCCGGGCAGTCGCCACGAACGCCGTTGGCAGGACGTGATCGAACTGCTGGACGCCGGCATCGACGTCTATACGACGATCAACATCCAGCATCTGGAAAGCCTCAACGACGTCGTCCACCGCATCACCGGCGTGCGCGTCGCCGAGACCGTGCCCGACGCGGTGTTCGACCGGCTGCGCGACATCGTGCTGGTCGATCTTCCGCCACGCGAGCTGATCGAACGCCTGCACCAGGGCAAGGTCTACGTGCCCGAACAGGCGGCGCACGCGCTGCAGGCGTTCTTCTCGCCGAGCAACCTCACCGCGCTGCGCGAGCTGGCGATGCAGACCGCGGCCGACCGCGTCGACAGCGACCTGCGCGAAGCACAGGCGGCGCGCGGCTTGCCCGGCGTTCCCGTGCGACGCGGAGTGATGGTGGCGATCGACGGGCGCGGTTCGTCGGAATACCTCGTGCGCGTGGCGCGGCGGCTCGCCGAGCGCCGCGATGCGCCATGGACGGTGGTGACCGTGCAGTCCAGCGAAGCGTCCGACGAAGCACGCCAGCGCGAACTGGATCGCGCCTTCGCACTCGCGCGACGCCTCGGCGGCGACGCGCTGGTGCTGCATGGAAACAACATCGTCGATGCCCTGCTCGACCACGCGGCGCGCTCGGGCGCGAGCGCGATCGTGCTCGGCCGCACGCGCGAGCGCCCGCTGGCGCGCATGTTCAACCGCACGCTGACGCAGCAGCTGATCCAGCGCGGCGCGCATTACGAGCTGACCATCGTCAGCACGCCGGAGGCACGCGCGCGTGCGCGGCGGTCGTGGCGAGGCAACGGCTGGCGCGGAACCGGCAGCCTGCCGAGCCGCAACGACGCGGCGTTGGCGCTGGCCGCCGCCGCGGGCGCAACCGCGCTGGCGTGGGTAGCCGAGCGCTGGATCGAACTCGACGACCTCTCGCTGATCTTCATCGTCGCCGTGGTGCTGGTCGCCGCGCGCACGCGCATGACGGCGGCGGTGATCGCCGCGGTGTCGTGCTTCTTCGCGTACAACTTCTTCTTCATCGAACCGCGTTTCACGCTGATGATCGGCGCGCGGCAAGGCGCGATCACGGTCGTGCTGTTCCTGGTCGCCGCGCTCGTCGCCGGCCGGCTCGCGTCGAAGCTGCGGATGCAGGTGCTGGCGCTGCGCGCGGCCAATGCGCACGCCACGGCGTTGCAGACGCTGGGGCGGTCGTTGTCCACCGCCGGCGATGTCGAGCAGGTGTTGCAGGCGGGCCGCGATGCCCTGCGTCGCGCGTTCGACGCCGACGCAGTGCTGCAGGCGGGCGAACACACGCTGCACACGCATGCACTGGACGCGAAGGACCGCGCCGCCGCCGACTGGGCGATGCGCCATCGCCAGCCCTCGGGACGGTTCACCGATACGCTGGCCGGGTCGACGTGGTGGTTCCTGCCGCTGGTGCTCGGTGAGCGCGAGACGGGCGCGGTCGGACTGCGCATGCCCGACGGGATGGCTCGCCTGGGCGATGAGCAGCGCCGGCTCGCCGAGGCGATGACCGAGGACATCGCGCAGGCGCTCGTGCGCGCGCGGCTGGTCGCCGATCTCGAGGACGCCCGCGTCGGCAACGAAACCGAACGCCTGCGTTCGGCGCTGCTGTCGTCGGTATCGCACGACCTGCGTTCGCCGCTGGCGTCGATCATCGGCGCGGCCAGCACGCTGGACCATTACGGCACGGCGATGGACGAACCCGATCGCCGCAGCCTGCTGGAAACGGTCCGCATCGAAGGCGAACGCCTCGATCGCTACATCCAGAACCTGCTGGACATGACGCGCCTGGGCCACGGCGGGCTCACGCTCAACCGCGACTGGATCGGCGTGGACGAGCTGATCGGATCGGCGGTGACGCGCTTGCAACGCTACGAGCCGCAGGCGCGATTCGAGCTGTCCATCGCACCGGATCTCGCGCCGATCTGGGTGCATCCGGCGCTGGTCGAACAGGCGCTGTTCAACGTGCTGGAGAACGCGGCGAAGTTCTCGCCGTCCGGCGATGCCGTCGCCGTGGACGCGCGCGTGGTCGATGGCTCGCTGCGCATCGACGTGCGCGATCGCGGCCCGGGCATCCCCGAAGACGAACGCCGCCGCATCTTCGACATGTTCTACAGCGTGGAGCGCGGCGATCGCGGCCGCCAGGGCACGGGGTTGGGGCTGGCGATCACGCAGGGGATGATCGGCGCGCACGGCGGCAGCGTCGAAGCGCTGCCCGGCGCGGATGGCCGCGGCACCAGGATCCGGATTACGCTGCCGCGCGTGGAGCCCTGACCGACACGACACGATGACCGAACCTTCCGCCACCGCGCCGCGCATCCTGGTGATCGACGACGAACCGCAGATCCGGCGGTTCCTCGACATCAGCCTGCGCGCGCAGGGCTACGCGGTGCGAATGGCCGAGACGGGCCAGGACGGGCTGGAAGCGCTGGCCGCGCACGGCGCGGACCTGGTCATCCTCGACCTCGGCCTGCCCGACCGCGACGGCCAGCAGGTGCTGCGCGAGATCCGCCAATGGTCGAACGTGCCGGTGATCCTGCTGACGGTGCGTTCGCACGAAGCGGAAAAGGTGGCCGGGCTGGACGGCGGTGCGAACGACTACGTCACCAAGCCCTTCGGCGCGCAGGAACTGATGGCGCGCGTGCGTGCGCTGTTGCGGACGCGAACGGTGGCGGCGGATGCGCCGCCGGTGTTCGACGACGGCCGGCTGCATGTGGATCTGGTGCGGCGTGAAGTCACGTTGGGCGGTGAGCCGGTGGCGCTTGCCCGCAAGGAATATGCGTTGCTGGCGCTGCTGGTGCAGCATGCGGGGCGCGTGGTGACCCAGCCGCAGATCCTGCGCGAACTGTGGGGACCGACGCACGAGGGCGATACGCATTACCTGCGCATTCTCGTCGGGAAGCTGCGGCAGAAGCTGGGGGACAATGCGGCTTCGCCACGGTGGATCGCGACGGAGCCGGGGGTGGGGCTTCGTTTCATCGGCTAGTGGGCGGTCGTAGCCCGGGTAAGCGAAGCGCACCCGGGGGCCGTCAAGGTTTCGGATCGATGCGACGTGGCGATCCCGGGTGCGCTGCGCTTACCCGGGCTACGTGAAGCTCACGGCGCTTTCAACACCACGCCCTTCCCCGCTGGACGATCGAACACCGGCTGGCCCTGCGCATTCCACTTTACCGGCTGCATGCGCGGCGAGCGCTTGGCGGTGCACTTCATGTCAGGCCCCGGATTGGCGTGATAAACAATCCACGTCGTGCCATCGGGCGCTTCGAAGAAACCGTTGTGGCCCGGCGCGTAGACGCTGGTGCCGGCATCCTTCTTCAACACCGGCTGCGGCGACTTGGTCCACGACGCGGCATCGAGCGGATCGCTTCCGGGCGCGGCGTGCAGCAGGCCGATCGCGTAATCGTCCGACCAGCACGCGCTGCCGGAATACGTGAGGAACAGATCGCCGTTCGGCCCGGCGAGATACTCCGGCCCTTCGAGGATCTGCCGTCCGCCCTGGCGTTCCCATGTCTGATCCGGGCGCGCGATGATCGTCTCCTTGCCGCTGAGCGTCCATGGGTTCGCCATCGCCGAAATCGACAGCACGCTGTCGGGGCCCACGTAAGGCGAATACACGAAGTAGCGCTTGCCCTCGTGCACGAACGTGGTGCCGTCGATGCCGGTGTGTCCGGTCTTCAGCTGCCCTCGATCGACCCACTCGCCCTGCGTCGGATCGGCCCCGCTGTTCTCCAGCACGAAGATGCCGCGATGTGCGTCGTCGTCATGGCCGCTCGCGGCGGCGGTGTAGTACAGGTACCACTTGCCGTCGATGCGGTGCAGCTCCGGCGCCCAGATCGACTGTGCGTTCGGGCCGGTCGCCGGCGGCCGCCACACCACGGTTTCCTGCGCGTCGGCCAGGCGCGTGAGGTCGGTCGTCTTGCGGATCGCGAGCCGATCGCCGCGCGTGGCCATGTAGTAGTAGGTCGCGCCGTCGCGGACGATCCACGGATCCGGGCCCGACGGCAGCAGCGGATTGCTGAACGTGCCCTTCCCCGCGGCGTTCGCGGCGCCCGCCAGGCACAGGATCAGCGCGGCGGAAACAAGCGTGCGGTGCGACATGCGGCCTACTCCTTGCGGCATTGCGTGAGGCGGACGACGTAAACATATAATCAGACAATACACAAGGCGGCCGCCAGACGCGGCACATCCTTCACGCCGCACGACGCGGCCCGAATCCGGTCCATGCGCCATGAGCGACTCGCACGCAGCATCCATCGTCGGCATCAACTGGGGCAGTTCGAACTTCCGCGCGCATCTCATTGCGCCGGACGGCACGGTGGTCGACACGCTCGAAGCGGCGGCCGGCGTCGCCTCGCTGCAGCGTGAGGGCATGGTCGAGCTGGCAAATCGCGTGCGCGCCCGCTGGCCCGACGCGACCGGCGTGTATGCGGCGGGCATGATCGGCTCGAACGTCGGCTGGATCGACGCCGGGTACGTGGAATGCCCCGCGGGGTTCGACCGTCTCCGCGACGAACTGGTGCCCACGCGCATCGGCGAGCTGGCGCTGCACATCGTGCCGGGCCTGGCATGCGTGCGCGAACGCGATGGCGCGCCGGACATCATGCGCGGCGAGGAAACCGAACTGCTGGGCCTGCACGCGAGCGGCCGCCTGGACGATGCGCCGCTGGTCGCGCTGCCGGGCACGCATACCAAGTGGGTGCGCATCGAAGGCGGGCGCGTGATCGAGTTCATGACCGCGATGTCGGGCGAGATCTACGACCGGCTGACGGCGGGCGGATTGCTCGCCTCGATCGTGGAAGGTCCCAGCGTCGATGGCGACGCATTCCGTGATGGCGTTCGTACCAGCGCGTCGCGAACGCTCGGTCTCGGTGCGCTGCTCTTCGGCGCGCGGGCGCGCGTCATCCGTTCGATGTTGGGCAAGGCGGATGCGAGTTCGTATCTGCGCGGGTTGCTGATCGGTTCCGAGATCGCCGATGCGCTGGCGCTGTTTCCACAGCCGCGTGAACGCGCGGTGCCGCTGGTGGGCTCGCCCGCGGTGTGCGCGCTGTATGCGGCGGCGCTGGATGAACTGGGGATCGCATCGCGCGCGGTGGCGTCGGCGGATGCGATCGCGCGGGGGTTCGTGGAGATCGATGCGCGGGTGCGTGGGCGGGGTTGAGGTCGTCTCCTCGCCGATCGCGTTTCCGGCGGCCACCGATGGGTTCGCAGTGCGAAACCCCACCTACGGAAACCTGCGATTTGCGCGGCTTCTTTGCGCTTCTTGTCACGCCTTTCATCACGTCCGGTGCAAAACCTGCACCCACCGTGTTGCGCCGCAACGTGCATATTGTCTGATTATATGTTTTTGTCTGTCCCACGCTGGTAATGGCGCACCTTTTGAGAGGGTCGAGAGCGATGGGGCTTGGCAAGGGGATGGCGGGTTGGTGCATGGGCGCGCTGGCGCTCGCGGCGGTGGGCGCGGCCGGTGCGCAGGAGCGCAACGTCGTCGGCGCGCTGCCGGACGGGACGAAGGTCGAATCGATCACGCTGCGCGATGCCAGCGGCATGCAGGCGCAGGTGTGGACGCTCGGTGCCGCGCTGCACGCATTGCAGGCGCCCGACCGCGACGGCCGGTACGCCGACGTCGTTCTCGGCGATGCCACGCTCGACGCGACGCTCGCCAAGCCGCAGTACTTCGGCACCATCGTCGGCCGCTTCGCCAACCGCATCGCGCACGGCAGGTTCACGCTCGACGGCAAGCCCTACACCATCCCGACCAACGACGGCCCCAACACCCTGCACGGCGGCACGCGCGGTTTCGACAAGGTCGTGTGGGACGTCGTCGAAGCCAAACCCGACCGCACCACCCTGCGCTACGTGAGCCCCGACGGCGACCAGGGCTATCCCGGCAAGCTCACCGTCACCGCGACCTATGCGCTGGAAGGCAACGGCAAGCTCGCCATCGAATACCGCGCGACCACCGACGCGCCGACCATCGTCAACCTCAGCAACCACGCGTACTGGAACCTGTCCGGCGAAGGTTCGGGCACGGCGATGGACCACGAACTGACCATCGCCGCCGATGCGTATACGCCGGTCGACGAAACGCTGATCCCCACCGGCGAAGTCGTGCCCGTCGCCGGCACCGTTTTCGATTTCCGCACGCCCAAGCCGATCGGCCGCGACCTTCGCACCGGTTCGGAAACGCAGCTGCTGCGCGGCCGCGGCTACGACCACAACTGGGTCGTGAGCCGCGGCATTGCGAAGCAGCCGCGTGAAGTGGCGCGCGTGCACGATCCGCGTTCGGGCCGCGTGCTGACGCTCACTTCCGCGCAGCCGGGCCTGCAGTTCTATTCGGGCAACTTCCTCGACGGCACCACGGTCGGCAAGAGCGGCCATGTGTACCGCCAGGGCGATGCGTTCGTGCTCGAACCCCAGTTGTTCCCCGACACGCCGAACCAGCCGTCCTTCGGCTCGGCGCGCCTGGTGCCAGGCAAGCAGTACGTGAATCGCATGGTCTACACCTTCACCACCGATCAGGGCTCCCGCGCGAAGCCGTAACAGGGAACGGCGCGGCCCAATGCCAACCGCGACGCGACGGCCAACGCCGTCGTGGATGCCGGAGGCATGCCTCGAATAAACGCAGAAAGGAGATGCATCCGATGTTCAAGTGGCTACCGCAACGATTCGCCCTCGCACTGGCGACCGTGGTCCTGGCATTCGCGCCCCTCGCGCATGCCGTGGAAGGCGAACGCTGGTCGCAGGAAGAAGCGAACGCGTGGTACGCGCGCCAGCCGTGGCTGGTCGGCAGCAACTACATCCCCGCCAATGCGATCAACCAGCTGGAGATGTGGCAGGCCGAAACCTTCGATCCTGCGCGCATCGACCTGGAACTGGGCTGGGCGCAGGACATGGGCATGAACACCATGCGCGTGTTCCTGCACGACATGGCCTGGCACCAGGATCCGAAGGGGTTCAAGAAGCGCCTGGAAACCTTCCTGCAGATCTCGGCAAAACACGGCATCAAGCCGATGCTCGTGCTGTTCGATTCGTGCTGGGATCCCGATCCCAAGCTCGGCCCGCAGCGTCCGCCGATCCCCGGCGTGCACAACTCCGGCTGGGTGCAGGGCCCGGGCACCGCGGCACTGGACGATCCGAAACAGCACGCGCGCCTTGAGGCCTACGTGAAGGACATCGTCGGCAGCTTCGGCAAGGACGAGCGCGTGCTCGCGTGGGACGTGTGGAACGAGCCCGACAACGAAGGCGGCGGCAGCGGCTTCTACCAGCCGCGCGAAAGCAAGCACAAGTTCGACCGCGTCGCCGAGCTGCTGCCGCGGGTGTTCGCCTGGGCGCGCACGCAGAAGCCGACGCAGCCGCTCACCAGCGGCCTGTGGCACAACCCGGACTGGAACAAGCTCGAAGGCCTCAACCGCGTCGAGAAGGCGCAGATCGAGCTGTCCGACGTGATCTCGTTCCACACCTACGCCTGGCCGGAAGACTTCGCCCAGCGCGTGCGTGAACTCGAGGTCTACGGCCGTCCGCTGCTGTGCACCGAGTACCTCGCACGCGGCGCGGGTTCGACCATCGACGGCGTGCTGCCGGTGGCGAAGAAGTCCAACGTCGCCATGTACAACTGGGGCTTCGTGGACGGCAAGACGCAGACGCGCTTCCCGTGGGATTCGTGGGAGCGTCCGTACACGCAAAAGCCGCCGACCTTGTGGTTCCACGATCTGCTCCATGGCGATGGAAAGCCGTATCGCGCCCGCGAGATCGAAATCATCCGCGCGCTCACCGCCGCGCCCAAGAACGAAGTTCCCGCTCTCTGACCTCGTGCTGCGCGGCCGACCCATGCGTGGCCGCCGCGCACACCCCAACGCCTTCGAGACGATGCCATGAACCGACGCTTCCCACGCTCGCTGTTGTCGCTGTCGATCCTGTCCGCCCTGGTGCTGCCGTCGCTGGCGCTCGCACAGGATGCGACCACCGGCACCACGGCCGACGCCACCGCCGCACAGCAGGCCCAGCCGAACTCGTCGCAGGAAGCGACCAACCTGGACACCGTCACGGTGACCGCGCTGCGCCAGAGCCTTGAAACCGCGCAGTCGCTGAAGCAGGACGCGGCGATGGTCGTGGATTCCATCGTCGCCGAGGACATCGGCAAGCTGCCCGACAACAGCGTCGCCGACGCGCTGCAACGCGTCACCGGCGTGCAGATCGCGCAGGGCAACCAGGGCGAGACGACCAGCGTCGTGATCCGCGGCCTGCCCAACGTCATCACCACCCTCAACGGCCGCGAGATCTTCTCCAGCTCCGGCCGTGGTTTCGCATTCCAGAACCTGCCGGCGACCGCGGTCAGGACGCTCAGCGTATACAAGACATCCGAGGCCTCCCTCCCTCTCGGCGGCATTGCCGGTCTTGTCGACATCCAGCTGCGCCGTCCGTTCGATTTCGATGGCCGCGAAGTCGCCGGCACCTATACCGCCACGCACAGCAAGTACGGCGGCAGCGTCGATCCGAACGCGAGCCTGATGTTCTCCGACCGCTGGGACACCGACGCCGGCGAGTTCGGCGCGCTGGTCAACTTCGGCTACCAGGCCAAGGACTACGCCTACGACGCGGTGTGGGGCGATTTCCCGAAGGTCGTCACCGACGGCAGCGGCCAGCCGATCCGCAGCGCGGACGGCAACCTGATCGCCGCGCCCAACGGCTGGGGCACGTCCTACAACGACGGCTATCGCGAGCGCGGCGCGTTCAACTACGCGTTGCAGTGGAAGCCGCGCGAAGACACCGAGGTCTACCTCGAAGGCCTGTACGACTGGGTCCGCGACAGCTATTCCAACGCGTTCTACTTCACCTTCCCGGTCGGCGCGGTGACACCGTCGCAACTGGGCGTGGGCGGCCACTGCTATCCGAACCAGCTTGAAGGCGCGCTGCAGGGCCAGACCATCTGCGACGCCTCCAACGGCGTGTGGACCGGCGATACCTACGCCGCGACCAGCACGCAGGCGCACAAGCAGCGCGGGCAGGACATCCAGAACGCGCTCGGCGTGAAGTGGGATGGCGACCAGCTGCACCTGTCCACCGAGTTCTCGCGCACGTCCGGTTACTACCGCGACGAGAACTTCATCATCGACACCTTCCTCTCCGGCCCGATCACCACCGTGTGGGAAGGCACGTCCGGCCGCCACCAGAACTGGTACCTGCAGGGCGATCCGGCGCTGGATCCGTCGCGCTTCTACCTCAACGGCCTCTTCCAGACCTGGGGCTACTCGTATGGCGAGGAGAACGCGTGGCGCGGCGACGGCCACTTCGATTTCGTCGACGGTCCCATCGCCTCGCTGCAGTTCGGCCTGCGCTACGCGGAGCGCAATGCCGAAGCCAAGGGCAGCGTCGAGATCTCCACGCCGCCGCCGGGCGGCGCGGGCACCGGCAACATCACCGCCAATCCGAACCCGGACAACCAGGTCATCGCGCGCCTGCCGGGCCTGGACTTCTTCTGCAGCAAGCGCGGCAACGACGCCCTGCACCAGAAGTGGATGACGCCCTGCTACGACACGCTGATCGACAGCGCCGACTACCTGCGCCAGCTGTACGGCCTGCAGCCGGGCCTGGCGGCGGAAAACCCGGGCCGCTTCTTCGACATCGGCGAGGAAAAGCTCGCCGGCTACCTGCAGGCGAAGTACGACACCGAAATGTTCGGCCTGCGCGTGGACGGCCTGGTCGGCGTGCGCGTGGAGCGCGTGGAGCGCGACCTCAACGCGTACTCCTTCGATGCGT
>Ga0209025_1000392_pt1 | contig 90826 bp, 90 predicted proteins | sample AraplaMF_Col_mLB_FD_184256 | JGI IMG/M metagenome (GOLD analysis project Ga0209025, IMG submission 184256) | Arabidopsis root microbial communities from the University of North Carolina, USA - plate scrape MF_Col_mLB (SPAdes) (version 2) | ecosystem: Host-associated > Plants > Roots > Endosphere... | reverse complement strand
GGGGGGGGGGGGGCGCGAACGTAGTCTGCGCCCTCTTTCCTTAAATTAAAACATACGTAATATATATCATGCGGCAGTTTATACTGCCGAAGTGAATAATGGGTTTTAGCTTCTTCGCGGACCGACGCTTAAGTGTCGGATTCCACGCGATTTATTTGCATAAAATGATTTTCTTGTTCTTGCGTGTCCACTCTTCTTGCGTATTGGGCCAATGCAACACACTTACGACAACCGGATCGCACCCACGATTTGCTATCGCGTCACAAGCCCCGCACCGCGTGACGCGTGGAAGCAATTGATGAACCATGATCCCGAGGCGATGCCTTATCAATCGCCAGAGTGGAACAATGCAATCTGCGCTGGGGGCAGGCTCAGGGACATCAGCCGCTACTATCAGTTCGAAGACGGGTGCCAGATCCTAGTTCCGCTCGTGACCGTGACGGCCATTGGTCCCGTGGATCTTGTTGCGGGGTCGTATCCCGATGGTTGCGGTATGGGCGGGGCTGTATGCTGCGAGAACACGACCAGCCGCCACCTCAGGGAAGTCCTGAAGGATCTCATGGCTTTGCGTTTCCTCAGCATTCGGATCAGGCCCAACCCATTACAGGGAATGCGATGGTCCGAAGCGGCAGGCGGCCTGGGTCTGATGACGAAACCGCGACGCGCGCACGTTATCGATCTCAAGGATGGTTTCGATCACGTCTACAGCAAGCTCTTCACCAAGGCCACAAGGGTCAGTATCCGCAAGGCCGAGAGGGAGGCCGTTGTCGTTAAGAGCAGCAGCAGCGGCGAGTTGATCCCGTTGCTCCATAGCTTGCTTGAGACGTCCGTCAAGAGATGGGCCGAACAGCACAACGAACCGCACTGGCTGGCGAAGTTTCGCTTCGGGAGACGGGATCCCATCAAAAAGCTCTATCGGATTCAGGAGGCGCTCGGAGCATCCTGCAAGGTCTGGGCAGCATGGGTGAACGGACAACCCGTTGCAGCGTCCCTGGTCTTGATGGGGAAGAATGTGAACGACGCACGCGGCGCAATCGATCGGGTTGCATTGGGTACGTCGCGCGCCAACGATCTCCTTCAAAAGCTCTCCATCGAAGACGCGTGCCGGGCGGGCTGCCGTTTCTATCACCTTGGCGAGAGCGGCAATTCGGCCTCACTTTCACATTTCAAGGAGCGCTTTGGCGCGACACACTACGACTACTCCGAGATATTCATCGAGCGATTCCCGATTTCGCGAGCCGAATACCTGCTTAAATCAGGCGTCAAGCGAGCGATCGGCTTCAAGGACTGAAGCCACGGAAACCCGGATGGCTCCCGCGGAGTTGCCCACCGGCGCAACTGTCGGCGTTGCCGATCTTGGCGGCGACACGCTGATCGAAGTCGTCGTTTCGACGTTCAAGTGAGCCTCGGTCGTAACGGCACTCTGCGGGGCCCCCGCGTCCCGCAGAGTGCTCCACTTTCATTCGCACACCGGCCACATCGCAGGCCCCGATTTGTCAGCTCGCTGGCGGGCCGTGCGCGAGTCTCGGGGCCATCGTCATTGGTGTATCAGCAACCAATTGCGCGTGCCCATCCGGCCGCGCGCCGCGCCGCTTCCGTCAACACGGGCTTTGGTGCCTTGTACCATTCCTCTTCAGGAAGGTTGCGCCTATCGCGAACGAAGTCGATCGCGGCTTCCAGGGTTGGGAACTGCTCTGGCAGTGTAAGATGCAGAAACAGCGACACGACGGCTACGGAGCGCGAACGGCCGCCGCGGCAATTGACGAGAACCCCACCGCGCTCGCGCCTTGGGTAGGACGGCTTTTCCGGCAGGATCTGCTCCAGCGCAGCGCGTAGGATATAGTACGCCGCCAACATCTGGGTATCCGGATTCCCGTCCCCGTCGATCAGCCCGACCTTGTAGTAACGGATCTCACCCGGACCATGGACACTGTTGCGATGATCCGAGACGAGTTGCGGCTGTCGGACGAAATTGAAATCCAGGTTGACCGCGCAGTTGACGACGGTGGTAATGCCATTGCTGCGCAGAAGATCGAGATCGCTCGCCCCCTCCTTGCCCGCGATGAAGATGTCGACACCATAGGCCGGATGCTTGGCGTATATGAGGCTGAGCTTTGGCAACACGCTGCTGGTCTTTTCGCTTGTCGGGGTGTCGGTCGCGCTAATTTGCATGATTTCCTCATAGGCAGTCATGGTGCGAGGACTTTAGCAACACGGCCATCCGAAATGGCCGTGGCGACACGGTTCAAGGTCGGATAATCCGCGCCGGCGCCGTAGGCCACGTAACCGGGGCACAGATAATCGGGGGAACCGGCCGGCACCTTGCCGAGGGTCAGAGGCACATAGCGGCCGCCGGCGTTCCTCAGGATCAGCGTGGCGGCCGCCACGTCCCATGCATTGACACCAAAGCCGGCGGCGGCATCGGCGAAGCCCGCGGCCACATGCGCGATGCTGAGCGCGGCGCTACCGGGCCTTCGCAACGTCGAGAAGGTCTCGACCAGATCGCCGAAGCGGCGAAGCGCGACATCCTGCCCATCGAGGCGAAAGTCCCTGGAAACGGGATATCCTGTGATCAAGGTCGCACGGTTTTCATCGCTGACTGATTTTGTGACGATGATGTGCCCATTCAAATAGGAGCGCTCGAGATCGCTCGCGAAGAGCATGTCGGCGACCGGGTCATAGACGACCCCTGCCACGACGGCCCCGCCTTCGACCGCGGCGATCGACACGCACCAGAAAGCAAGCCCTCTGGCGAAATTGGCCGTTCCGTCGATTGGGTCGACATACCACTGGATGTCACCCTTGCCGATCTGGCCTCCTTCCTCACCAAGCATTGCGGAGTTTGGTTCGTCCGCGAAGATGACGTTGCGGATCAACGCCTCGGCATTCCTGTCATGGATCGTCACGATATCGTGCAGGTCGCGCTTATAATCCACCGCCATTTCGGCGCGAAAGGCGGCAATCAGCGACGGTCCGACGGCGCGGGCAGCGCCCTCGGCAATCTTCATCAGATGACGCGAGCGGCCAAGTCGGCCCGCATCGTCCGATCGGCTCTGGCTTGCCTGCGGATAGGCGTTGTCCATGCTCTCTTTCCGTTCTTTCAGAAACGGCCGGCGCGACCCGCTTTCGTGAGGCCGCGCCGAGCCCAGGTTTCTATTTGCCGTAGTTTACTCGCCAGAAGTCCTGCCATTCCTCGCGCCGGTCGAAATCCTCAAGACCCGTTGCGGCATCGTAGGGGAACAGGCGGTCCGCCACTTCCATGATTCCCGAGGGTTCGTCCGCCGGCATCTTGATATCGGAGTTGGTCGGCAGCTTGCCGTCCTTCATCTGCGGCGCAATCCCCTCTTCCGTGAGCACGTAATGGATGAAGAGCCTTGCGGCGTTCGGGCTTGCGGTCTTTGCTGCGACCAGGGCGAGCTTGGTGTAGGTCCAACCGACCCATGGCTGGAGTTCCGTACACAGCCCGAGCTTATAGCCCTTGCCTTCATTGTCGCGGAACTTGGCCGAACTCAGGAGCCCGAAGAAGGGCTCCTTCTGGCCGGCGGCGCCAACCGCTTCAGCCACCGGGTCGTCGCCATCCGTGACGAGCGGTCCGTTCTGGGCGAGCGCCTTGATCCATGCCGCCGCGGCGCTCTTTTCACCCGTCTCCAAGTCCCTGCCAAAGTGGAGCTTGTAGGCCTCCGCGACCTTGGCGTCGGCGTGTCTCTCCAACTGGTTGAACCAGTCGGTATAGGTACTCTTGGTCAGGGGATCGACGAGCGCGATCTTGCCTTTCCATTTCGCCTCTGTCAGTTCCCAGATGTTGCTGATGGGGCATTTGTCATAGGCCTCGGTGTTATAGGCCCAGACATTGGCATTGGTCGAAATCGCCAGAGGGTTCTGGAAGGCCGCCGGTATTTTTTCCTTCATATCACCGGGCAGATAGCTTTCGACAAAGCCCTGCGGCAAGAGCTGCGCCAGCGCGGCGGGTGCATCGGTGATCAGCGCGACGTCGCCCTGGACATTGCCGGCCTGCGCCTCCCGGATGATCATCTCCAGCTGGCTGTTTGCCGACACTTTCACGCCCGTTGCCTTGACCCCGTATTTGGCGGTGAAGGCCTCGGCCATTTCGACGATCTTGCCTGTACTGTCATAGACGTTGATCGGTTTTTCCTTCTTCGCAGCCTCGACCAACGCTTCGAGATCGAAGGCTTCTTCGGCGCGCGCCTCAACTGCGACAGCGGTCGCAAGGGCGGCAAACGCCACCCCCATTGCCAGAAACTTGCTGTTGCCCTTTTTCATGGTTTCCCCTCCCAAGGAGACCGTTTCAAATTCACGAAGCTACTTCTGGTAGTTGATCCGCCAGAGGTCTTGCCAGGTTTCGCGCTTTTGGAGATCGTCATCGGCCGTCGCGGCATCAAAGACCATCAGTTCACCGAGGTGTTTGGAGACGCCGGAAGGCTCGTCCGCAGGCAGGGCAATCGTCCTGTTGCCGGAGACCTTTCCGTCAACGGTCTGCGGCGCGATCCCCTCGGCGGTCATGAGATACCGAACAAAAAGCTTCGCCGCGTTCGGGCTCTTCGTCTGGGCGGCGATCAAGCCAAGGCCGGGGTAAAGGAAGCCCGTGAACGGCTCGACACCGGCACAAATACCGAGCTTCAGTCCCTTGGTGACATTCTCCCGGTACTTTGCAGTCGAGGTAATCGCAAAGAACGGCTCTGCCTGACCGGGCGCACCTGCGGCCTCGGCCACGGTTGATGAATCGGCGAGCAGCGGGCCATTTGAGGCGAATGCCTTGACCCAAGCGACCGTTGCGCTCTCGCCTTGCGTATCGAGCGTCTTGCCGTAGTGCGCCTCATAGGCGCGCGCGACGTCGTTGTCGCGATGAGCAGCGATCTGATTGAACCAATCCGCATAGAGCGGCTTGTCGAACAGATCGAGCATCGCGACCTTCCCCTTCCATTCCGGCTCGGTCAGCTGCCAGATGTTGGTAATGGGGCATTTCTCGTACTTCTCCGTGTTGTAGGTCCATACGTGCGGATCGGAGACGACCACCAACGGGTTGCGCGACGTCTCGGCAATGTCACTCGCAAGATCGGGCGGGGTCCAGCTGGTGGCGATGCCCTCGGGAAGAATCTGCCCAACTGCGGAAGCAACATCCATGGCGAGGCTGACATCGCCGACGGCGTTGCCCGCCTGATGCTCGCGGATCATGAGTTCGACCTGCGTCGCCTCATTCACCTTCTTGCCATTTGCTTCAATTCCGTATTTTTCGGTGAAGTCTTTGACAGTATCGACGATTTTGCCGGTCACGGCATAGACTGTGATCGGCGGTTCTTTCTTTGCCGCCGCGATCGTCGCTTCAAGATCGAAGATTTCCTCGCCCTTGGCTGCGGAAGCGAAGGATATAACGGCCGCCATACCCAAGGCGGTGACGGACACAACCGCTCCGAGCCGACGGGACTCCATGATTTGAGTGCTCATAAAATTATCCTCGGATCTCGCTTCACTTCTGGTAGTTGATGCGCCAGAGGTCCTGCCAGGTTTCGCGCGCGTCCCAGTCGTCGAGGCTGGTCGACATCTCATAAGACATGACCTGGTCGAGGACGGCGCCGATGCCGGACGGTTCGTCGGCAGGCAGCGAGACATCCTTGTTCGTCGACATCTTCCCGTCTTCGGCCTGCGGTGCGATGCCTTCGGCGGTCATCACATAGTGGATGAAGAGCTTCGAGGCGTTCGGGCTGTTGGTGCCCTTTGTGATCAGCCCGACACCCGGATACATCCAGCCGAGCCACGGCTTCAGGTCCTTGCAAAGCCCGAGCTTCATGCCCTTCTCGGCATTGTCACGAAACTTTGCCGAACTCATCAGTCCCATGAACGGCTGCGATTGTCCGGGCGCCCCGACGGCATCGGCAGCCGCCGCATCGGCATCGGTCAGGAGCGGAGCATTGGCGGCAAGCGCCTTCACCCAGGCGGCGGTTGCACTGCCGTCGTCGGTTTGAAGGTCCTTGCCATGGAGCTCCTTATAGGCGGCGGCAACCTTGTCGTCGCCGTGCTTGGCCATCTGGTTGAACCAGTCGACATAGGACGCCTTGCCGAGCGGGTCCTGCATCGCGACCTTACCCTTCCACTCCGGTCCGATCAGCTGCCAGATGTTCGTAACCGGACACTTGTCGAAGAGTTCGGTGTTGTAGGCCCAGACATTGGCGCTGGTGACCACGGTGAGCGGGTCGTGGTATTGCGCGGAAATCTTCGATGCGAGGTCCGGCGGCAGCCAGCTCTCGGCAAAGCCCTGCGGAATGAGCTGCGCCATCGCGGCCGGCGCGTCGCTGATGATCGAGACATCGCCCTGGATATTGTTGGCTCGGGCTTCGCGAATGATCATCTCGAGCTGTGCTGTCGCCTTGACCTTGGAACCCTCGGCGCCCACCCCGTATTTCTCGGCAAAGGCCTTGGCCATTTCGACGATCTTGCCGGTGCTGTCATAGACCGTGATCGGCGGCTCCTTGCGCGCAGCCTCGATCAGCGCGTTGAGATCGAACGGCTCCTCCGCCAGCGCCGGGCCACCCAGTGTAGCGATGGCCGATGCCAGCAACGCGCGTCTGATTGCCCGTCTTGTCCTGTCAGTCTTCCGAAATTGCATCGTCTGTTCCTCCCTCAGAGCGTGTTTCGGTTTATCGCTGTGGCGCCTTAGTTCAGCGTGCTCGCGCGCAGAAGCGCGTCCGCTTCGGCGATGCGCTGGCCGTCTTTGTCGAAGACGTGCAGCGCATCGGATGGCGCAAAAAAATCGACCCTGGATCCGGTCTCGACGCGCGGGAGCGCGTTGGTTGTCAGGAACAGCGTCTCGTTGTCGTTCCTGAGTTCAAGGATCCAGCTGCCGCCGGTCGGTAGGACGCCCGTCACCGTCATCTCACCTGTGAAGCTTCCGGCCGGAACATCCCCGCCCTTTGTCGCGTAGCCGATCGCTTCCGGCCGGATGCCGACCGAACCGACGCCGCGCAACGACGGATAGCGCTCGCCGAGATAGGCTGCGGCGGCCCGCGACATCGCCGATGCGGACGATCCGAAGGTCAGGATATTGATCGGCGGGCTGCCGACGAATTCTGCAACGAAGCGATTGGCGGGGCGGTCGTAGATATCGTTCGGCGTGCCCATCTGCTGCAACGTGCCTTCGCTCATGACGGCAATCGTCGTCGCTAGCGTCATCGCTTCCCATTGGTCGTGGGTCACGAAGACGATCGTCGTCTTGAATTCCTTGTGGATGCGCTTGAGCTCCGCCCGCATTTCGAGACGCAGCCGCGCATCGAGGTTGGAGAGCGGCTCGTCGAGCAGAAGCACGCCCGGATTGACCGCGAGCATCCGGGCAAGCGCCACACGCTGCTGCTGGCCGCCGGAAAGTTGCGAGGGGTAGCGGTCGCGATATTTGGCGATGTCGAGCGCTTGCATGACCTTCTCGACCCGCTGCTCCCGCTCTTCCTTCGGCAGCTTGCGCAGGCGCAGACCGAAGTCGGTATTGCGTTCGATGGTCAGATGCGGCCAGAGCGCATAGCTCTGGAAAACAAGCCCCATCTCGCGCTTTTCCGGCGGTATGAACACACCTGCCCTGACCGAGTCCACCACCCGCTCGCCAATGCGGATTTCTCCATCGGAGAGGTTTTCGAGGCCGGCGATCATACGCAGCGTCGTGGTCTTGCCGCAGCCGGATGGCCCGAGCAGGCACATGAACTCACCGTCGCGGATTTCGAGGTCAAGGTTCGAAACGGCATTGGCGGAATTCACGCCATAGTTCTTCTGAGCACCGCTGAGATTGATGGTGGGCATCAGCTTCCGAGTCCTTCTGCGAGGTTGGTCTTGGTCAGCTTCTGGGCTGCCAGTGTTCCGAGATAGGCGATGGCGGCGATGATCAGCACGACCGCGTTTGCCGCCTGGGTGTAGTGGTAGTCGACGAGCCTGAGCGAGTAGGTCGTCAGCACATCGGTGCTCGGCACGGCGAGGATGACGAAGAGGCTCAGCCCCTTGATGCCGGAGATGAACGGCAGCAGCACGCCGGTGACGAGCGACCCCTTCTGGATCGGAATGACGATCGAGATCATCCGTCGGAACCAGCCGGCGCCGGCGATCTGGGCGGCCTCTTCGGGATCCTTGCCGAGTTGGGTCATGGCGGAAATACCGGCGCGCGAGGCATAGGGCATCTGGTCGGCAATCAGCGCCAGGATCAGGATCGTGACCGTGCCGTAGAGAGCGGGCATTGGCCCACGCGGCACGGCGAAGAGCGAGAGGTAGGCGGCGGCGAAGGCGATGCCGGGCACCAGATAGGGCAGGAAGGTCACCTGGCGCAGATAGACCGACAGCGCTTTGACCGGTGTGCGGATGACGACATAGCCGACGAGCAGGCCGAGGATGCCGGAGGTCAGCGAGGCAAGACCGACGATCATGAGCGTGTTCTTGGCGGCAGCCCAGAGGTCCGGGCTCAAGAGTATGCCTGTCTGCAGCGCCACGGTGTTGAGATCACGGCCGATCCAGTAGTCGAGCGTGAAATTGTCGAGTGTAAACTGCGCCGGCAGCTTCATGATGGTGGACAGGAACAGGGTGAGCAGCGGCAACCCTACGCTCAGCAGGAAGATAAGCGCGGCGAAACCCGTCGCCGGCAGACGATACTTGCCAAGCCGGCTCTGGCGGTTCATCGAGCCCTTCGAGCCGACGGTGACAAACCGTCTGGCTTCGCGGACAAGCCGGGCGTCGATCATCAGGGTCATGATGCCGATCAGCATGATCGAGGCCGCGACGACACCGGCAACGCCCGTCTGACGGGAGGCGATGCTGCGGAAGAGAGACGTCGAGAGCACTTCGAACTTGACCGGCAGGCCGAGGACATAGGGTACGCCGAACTCGCCGAGGCATTTGGCGAAGATCAGCACCATGGAGGACAGCAGCGCCGGGCGCATCAGCGGCAGGATGATCTGGATCGCCACCTGGTAACGCTTGGCTCCCAGGATGCGTGCGGAGTCTTCGAGCTGTGAATCGAAACGGCGAAGAGCCGTACCAAACAGCAGGATGACGAACGGCGTATAGTGCAGCGCCAGGATAACGATGATCGGGAAGCGACCATAGGCGACCCAATCGGGCGGCGTCAGCCCCATCGCCTCGAACCACCCTGGTTGGCCGCCAACCGTCCTGTTCTTGAAGAGCGTCGTCCAGGCGAGCGCGAAGGTCCAGGCTGGCAGCATGTACGGCACTATGAGCGCGGTCGCGAACCAGCGGCGCCCAAACATATCTGTTCGGCTGATCAACCATGCGAGCACAGTCCCGATCAGCAGCGACAGGCTGATGGCCCCGAGGGCGACCGACAGGGTGTTCAGGAGGGGCCGCCAGAAGAGATCAACCGAAACAGGTGAAAAGAACGCACGATCAAGATAGTAGAGCGTCAGATCACCAAAATCCTTGCCGAGCCGCCGCTCGTGACCGAACTGAACCCGAACTGAATCCATGACGATCGAAATGATCGGCACGACGATCAGATAGGTGAACAGAAGAGCCGTCAGGATTCCGATCAATGTGGTCGGCTCCCGGGAAGCGACCTTCGCGCGATAGCGCCATCGCTGCCATGCCGTCGGCGCGATCGCGCCATCTGGCACTGTCGACGCCTTGCCTGTTTCACTCAATAAGGCCATGCTCTTCCCCTCGGAACTCGACATGCGCAATCTGTCGCGGCGATCGAAGCCGGGCAGCGCTCCAGTAATGTTGATGGGGAAGCAGAGTTCGCGCTTCGCTCTACGCAGCGCGCGCAGCGCCGCACACGGACACAAGATACCGCACCCGCCCGGCTCCAATCCTCCCCACTCGCGGACAGGTACGAACGCCCTGCCAAAACGACAGCTCCAACTCCTCAAAGGCGCCGCCATTGTCGCGAACACAGACGGAACAAATATTCCAAAAACTCTCCGACTGCGGAATGCATGATCCAACGACGACGATATCTTGTCAATACAAAAAATGCACACGTGATCAATGATTTATCTACTTGTTTTAATTGATATTTTTTTGATGCTTTGATATTCATTTTAGAACACGTGATCAATCGCCTATCGAAGGGTCTTTCCGGGGCTACGATCAATGGCGAGCGCGGAGGTAAAAGTACCATGGATAGGGGCTGTCGAGCGGGAGCCGTGGACCGACGGTCCTAAGCGCTTGTTCGCACTTTTTCGTTGGAATGGGGCAGCTTTTATGGCCCTGATGGAAATGTCTGATTCAATGGGGGAAGGCATGGCAAGAGGGTTCGTGACGGCCGAGGAAGTCGCAAAGCGCGCGGGCGTCTCACGCTCGGCGGTCTCTCGGACCTTTACACCCGGAGCCAGCGTTTCCCAGTCCGTGAGGCGCAAGGTTTTGAAGGCTGCCCGGGAGCTCGGCTACCGTGTCAACCGGCTGGCGCAAGGCTTGAACAACGACCGATCGAACCTGATCGGTGTCGTCGGCGCCAACCTCAGCTCACCCTTCATTTCGAAACAGCTCGATCTGCTGAGCATCGGCCTCTTGCGAAAGGGTTTGCAGTGCCTGCTGCTCAATGCCGCGGATGCCCGCAAGGATATCGCGCCGCTGATCGAACTGCTCTTCGAGTTCCGCGCGCAGGCCATCGTGGTTCTCTCCGGAGAGCCGCCGGAATCGATCGTCGACCAGTGCATCGCAAACGGCGTTAGGCTGATCCTCATCAACCAGAAACTCGAACGCACCGATACGAGCATGGTCTTGAGCGACGATTCCCGTGGCGCCGATCTCGCGGCCGTTCGGTTGATTGAGGCGCAGTGCAAGAAGGTCGCGGTCATTTCAAGCGGCAGTCAGACACCGGCGCAGGTTCGTCGGGCAACGGCTTTCAAGCAGAAGATGGCTACGGCAGGCGTTGAAGTCGTTGCCTGGTCGGGCGGCCCTACAAGCTACGAGAGTGGCTATCAGGCCGGTTGTGAGGTGCTGAAGGATGAGGCCATTGACGGCGCATTCTGCGTCACCGATTTGCTCGCCCTCGGCTTTCTAGATGCGGCGCGTACCGAGATGCATCGCCGCATCCCGGCCGACCTTTCCGTCGTTGGCTTCGACGATATTCCGCAGGCGAGCTGGAAGAGCTACGAGCTCACCACCGTTGCGCAATCCTTTACTGCGCTGACCGATCACGTGCTTGCCGCGCTTGATTCCGACGATGCCGAAACCCGTCTCCAGGTCGTGCCCGTCGCGATGGTCGAGCGCAAGACGGCAAGACGCTAAGCCAGTTCCTCAAGAAGCCGCCGGCCTGATGCGGCTGTCGATCAACAGTCCGCTTTGATCCAGGATCGGATGCGCAACCGACGCGATATGCGCATTGATGCGCTTCAAGTCGCGCAACATGTCGAGATGAAGCGAGCTGGTTTCGATGCTTTCGGCGCGTCCGTCACGCAGCCGTTGCAGATGCCGTTCGGCCGATTGCCGCTCCAAATCTGCGAACATCTTCTTTCGCTTCGACAAGGCTCCGCGCCATGGCTTTGTCGCGCGTGGCAAATACCGCCTGCGCCATGCGCAGGTTGTCGATCGTGACCGCGAACAGCCGCGATAGTTCTTCGTGGCCGTCGTGGGAAAAGGTCAGGCCTCGGGTGATCTTCTTTGCAAGTTCGGCCAGAAGACCCTTTTCGATGATGCCGATGTGCTCGAGATTAATGGCACAGTCGACGATATCAGCCGCTCGATGCAAAAGACCGCCTGCTGTCAGGAATGAGCCCCTACAAAGCCATTCAGAAACGATGGGGGGGGATCGTCGGGTTGGGAAACCTCCTCTACCTAGCGCTTAGGCCTTCGCCCTTCAATTCGTCGATTGTATTTGGCTACAAGCTCTGGCGCTGCATCGTAGACACGTAGTTTCAGCTCGCTTTTTTGATTTTCGGTCAACGTTCCGGGGCTATAGGTGGAGAGGTCTTCGATAACCGCCGTTCGCGAATATCCATATTCCCCCATGGCTTCAGCGATAACGCGATCCTCGACGGCACGCCAATCAACTTCCATGCCATCGGATGTCGCCAGTTCTTCGGTGGCGATTCTTCCAAGAATGTATCTTGTCTCTGTCGACTGAAGGAGCATGGGAACGTAATCAATCCGCTTTTTGAATTCTGCATCTGGCGCAGCCATGAAATGCAATACTGCTGCGCTGGGCTTTTCAGCTTGCCTGAGAAACGTTGGAATTTTCGGCTTTGGCGCCTCCACCTCAACATCCGCGAAGAGATTTGGGAAAAGTCGGTCTCGGTAGTCTAGCGGAAAAGCGATGCGCACAGGTGTTTTGGGCGAAGCAGACTTCAAGAATCCACTATCAAGCAACTCTTTGAGGGTATTGCGCGCAGTGCGTTCCGAGGTCCTCGTGACCAGGCTGATGTCGCCACGATCCATTGTTCCGTGCTTCAGGACAGCGGAAATCACATCAGGAGCCCTCTTGTCGTCTATTAGAGACTCAACCAGCTTCCGATAACGTCCTTCAAGTGTGTCAAAGGCGAAAACGGCGTTCGAGAACTTGATTTGGTCGAGCGCGACCGAAAGAAACCATTCGCAATAGTCCTGAAGCGCTTTCGTCGACAGATTGCCCCGGCCGTCTCTGTCGCTCATCCTTTGCTGGTCGGCGTGATCCATCATGCTTTTGTATTCGGTTTTGTCTTTCAGGCCTCGGGCAAGTCCGCGAGAGATTGACCACAGGCCCTTTCCGCCTACCCCTGCGTTTTGGGCCATCGCGTGAGACATTAACCTGCTGACACGACCATTTCCGTCCGTGAAAGGATGGATGAAGTTCAGGCGGTGGTGAGCAGCTGCAATCGCGATAATCCTATTCGTGGCTCCAGTCTGTGCCGCCTTATAGCGTTTAGCAAAGTGTTCCATGAACGCGAGGACGTATTGAGATGAAGGTGGCTGATGTCGTCCAACCGCCACGTCATCCACGCTTTTAGAACGGAATGCGCCTGGTACAATCTCGGCTTTCGTCCCGTCAGGCCGCTCGACGAAACGGAACTCCGCTGGCATCTCGTCGTAGAAACGGCGATGGACCCAGGAAATGAACTCGGCTGATGTAGGTGGCGGCAATGCACCGCGATGGTTCACGCGGTCAATTTCTCTCTGAACGATGACGTGAGCTTTGGCTTCTAACGCCAATGGCCTAGTAGCCTCTTCAAGCTCAGCACCAGCCAGTGCACGCTCGATGTCCTTGGGCCGCGTGTTGTGCCCCTCGATCAAGTTCGAGTAATAGCAATTTATCACGCGGACGAGGTCTGACAATTCGAAGGCAGCGTCGTTGTGCAAGCCCCGACCCAAGTCAGACGCTGCCGCCTGAATCTCGACAACGAGATCAGAAAGGACGGACGGGATGCTATCTTCGAAAAAGGCAGGTTCAATGCGGGTCGGGACTTCTTCCATCTTTTGCCGATCTTATATTTCTTGAAAACTGATAATAATTAGTATCTTAGCGCGCTTAAATCAAGAAAATTGCCGATGTTGGTTGCCGATCTTTCATGGACGTCAAACAAGTTCTAAATTGCCGATATCGCTATCGCAAATTTCGTATTTAGATCAATCCGATACTGCCAATACGCGCACCTTTTTGCCGATGTTGGTTGCCGATCTTATGTGTCCGAAAACTGATGCGAGCGCTCTCGTTGGGAAGAGCTTCAACATTCCAGTCGTGCGACCTCAGACATGCCCCTCTCCAACCGCCACGGGCGCGAAGAAAAAGTTGAAGCTAATCGGAGCTGTGAGCTCCGGCGACAGTAGCGAATGGCGTGTGAAATCAGGGACGTTTTGATGAACCGCTTCCTGCCTCCCAAATCAGGGATGGCTGGTTCGCACCAAGGAAAGCAGGGTTGCGCTTCCGCTTGGCCGTGAACTTGATTCCGGATTAAAAGAAGTTCTTCCGCTCGAATGTGAAGCGCGAAACATGTCGCCGACGCCGAGGACCTCCCGGCTGGCTCCGGCAAGGGCCGCAACCAGCGTCTGCAGATCGACCCTGTTGCAGAAACAATGGGCCATTCTGGGCTTTCGCCAGATCCGGCAAAAGCCGCGCGGTCAGGCGGGCAAGCGGCCGGGCGAAGGGGGCAGCCAGGACCGCCAGCGCGAGATTGAGGCCGAGATGCGCGTCGACCGGTACGTTGTCATGCGACAGGGATAATAGTTCGAGCAATTGGCCGGAATAGCCAGCGGCAGCGCCAGAAAGCAACCGACCGCCCGCACGATCAGGTTACCAACCGCAACGCGCCTGGCGCTCAGCGCTGCATGCAGCGTGGCCAGCACCGGCGGCACGGCCCCGCCAAGATTTGCGCCGAGCACAAGGACGATGAGCAGGCCTGTCGAAAGGTGCCCGGACGCCGCTAGCGAGAGGATCAACACCACGATCGCGAGGCTGGACGAGGCAAGCACGGCGAGGACGGCGGAGATGATGAGGGCGACCGGCCAGGCGTTGTCGAGCAGCGCGAGGAAGGCCGAAAGCACGGCTGATGTGCGAAGCGGCTCCGTCGCGGCGCCGATCAGATGCAGCGACAGCAACATCAGCCCGACGCCCACAAGGGCAGCACCTGCCCCCTTGCGTGCGTTCGAGCTTCCACGCCCCACGACAACGCCAGAAAGCAACAGAAGCGGCGAAAGCCAACCCACGCCCATTGCGACGATCCAGGCAGTCATTGCCGTTCCCTCATTGGCGCCAAGCAACACCACTTGCGCCATGCGGGGCAGGATGAGGTCAAGCTCGACGAAGGACGAGACCATGAGGGCGGTGGCGGTCGAACTCTGAAGCGCGACGGTCGCGACAAGGCCGGCAAAGAAGGCGCGCGGACCATCGCGCGTTCCGGTCGCCAGACCCGCCTTCAGGCGAGCACCGAAGGCGCGCTGCATGCCGTCACGCACCAGACCGAGACCGAACAGAAGCAGGGCCACGGCGCCGAAGAGATTGATGCTGACGATCGCCGAATCCATGGCCTCTCCCCTGAACGCTACTGTCTGCCGCGCATCAACTCGGCCCGGAAGAGCCGCTGAAAGGCCGCGTAGCTTTCGAAGCCAAGATCGCTGACCAGGCGCATCACGGTCGTCGTCGAGACACCACTGCGTTCGGCCACTTCGCGCGCACTCGCAAAGGCGACGTCATAGGGGTGAGCAAGCACGAACTTCGCCACCTCGAGGCGCCCGCCCTTCAATCGCCGAACGCCGAGGCGGCAGGACTCCCGCAGTTCGATGAAGGTCGCAGGCGGGGCGGTGGAGGTCGCGCAGACGGACAACTGATGCGTCATGTTCAGGCCGCCTCCTCTTTCGCGGACGCGTTCTCAATGCGGATGCGAAGACCGCCAGCCTCGGCGCGATCGAGGAAGGCGTCAAACGCGCCGAAGAAGATCGAAAGGAACCCCTCCGTCGAGCCATCCCAGCCGCTTTCCGCAGGGCGCCCAAACCGTCCAGCGAGTGCGCGATAAAGCCAAAGGCGTGGCGCGGGAATTTTGTCGAGTGCAAGCACCGCGGCCTGCCGCAGGCAATACCAGTCGGCGATCAGTTCGAGCATATCGAGGCGAGCCAACTGACCGGCATCTTCGAGCGCGCATGCCGCGACCACATCTGCTATCGTGCCGGGACCACCGAGGCGTTCGCAGATACGTTCGACAGTGAGCCCGGAAATTTCGTCGACGACTTCCTTCGGCCATTCCTTCGGGAAATAGCGGTGCTGGACCAGAGCACGCTTGTGCGCCTTCAGGAGCGCTCCGTAGTCAGACGGATCAAAGGCGGGATTAAGGTTTTCTTCCAGTTGCGCCATTTCGCGGCGATAGCCGTGCAGGATGCGCGGATCGACAGCAGTGGAAGACAGTTCAATAGTTTCAACCAAGAAATCCGATGCGGATGACTCGACGACCTTGAAGGCTGGTGGAAAGGCCACCAGCGACGGCACGGCAATATTGGTGAGCTGCCGACCGCCCCGTTCTCGGCGTGTGACGCCCTCGACATGCAGATGTCCGCTGAAATGCACCGTCATCCCGCCGTCGATGAGCACTTCCGCGACGGCCTCGCGTGGCGTCCTGCGGGCAATGTTGGTCTCGCCGAAGAGCACGCCTTCGGCCCCCGTTGCGCCGTCGAAGGGGTCGAGCACCGGGTAATGCGAGAAGGCAAGAAGCGTTTTGCCGAGCCTCCTGGCCCGCGCCGATACGTCGGCGATCCACTCGATGATGAACGGCTTCAGCCTCAACAGTGCGTTCCAGCCGGCGCCGGTACTGTCGACGAAGGCGGCCTCGCCGCCCTCCTCCTCGAAGGTTCCGTCGCGCGGCTCGAACACGTTGGCATCGATCATCATCAGCCAGAGGCCGGGCGCCGGCTCGACCAGATAGGAAGCGTCCATCAGCGTGTAGCTGTTTCGGCCCTCGGGGGATGAAACCTGATATAGCCGGTCCTCGGCCTTGTCCGAGGTGCCGAACGGCGTCTCCCAATGGATGTCGCCGGGCCTCCGGAAGTATCCGAACGCGGCCATGGGGGCGAGACCCTTCGGATATCCCTCGCAGTACATCAGCGGCGTTGCGTACGTGCCAGGGCCAGCTTTCTCGCCGTCGCTCGTGACAATGACCCGCGGCGTTCGCACCAAGGAACTGCTTCGTGTGATGGCGCCCCTTCGGGCCGAAGATGTCGTGGTTGCCGGGAAGCGCATAGAAGCGCGTATCGTGCTCGCGTTCATGTCGCTCCAGGATGGCGCGCAGCCGTTCGGTGGTTTGCCTTTGGCCGTCATCCGTGTAGTCGCCGAGAAGGACGACATGCCGGATGTCGCGCCGAACCACCTCCGCAAGCGCCTCGTCCAATGCCTTCGCACTCTCGTTGAAAACGCGGGTGGACTCGCGGGTATCGGCCCAGCTTCTGATGGCAATCCTCTCGCCATCGACCTCGATGGCGGGAAATTCGAAGTTACCCTCAAGATCATGAAAGTGAGCATCGGCAATGACGGCGATCCGCGGCAAATCAGCCATTGGAATTGACCTGCGCACGCGATGTTTCGACGAGATCGATCCAGGCGGAGGCACGCCTTGCCGCTTCGTACAGCATGGGCTTCGGCGTCTCGAACCATTCGTCCGGCCTCAGTTCGCGGTGCTCCCGGATGTGGGCGACTGCGGCGTCCAGCGTTGGAAACAGATGCGGCTGTTGCTTGTGCAGAAAAAGCGCCACCAACGATACGGAGCGACTACGCCCGCCGCGGCAATTGACCAGAATGTTGCCGCCGTCGACGAAGGGGTAGGTTGAGCGTTTCGGCATCGTCTGGCGCAAAGCGCCATCGAGAATGTAGTAAGCGCCGAGCATCATCGTGTCCGGGCTGCCGTCGCCGTCAATCATGCCGAGCTTGTAGTAGCGTATGTCGGCGTAACCACTCGCACAGAGGTCATCGTTGACTGCAATTTCCTCTTCGCGCACCAGATTGATATCCAAGTTGACCGCGCAATTGACGACGATGGTGATCCCGTGGCGCTTGAGCAGATCCATGTCGCGCGCGCCGTCGCTACCGCCGATATAGAGATCGGCGCTGTGCGGTCCGAGCCCCTTTGCGATCAGACTGATTGCGGGGCGCGCGTATACCGGTGCATTCATTGGTGTTTCCTTCTAGGGCGGCGAACGCGTCGTTCGGCCGGTGATCCCGCCATTCGTTGATTCAGGCCGATTGAAGCGCAGCCGTCATTTCGCGGGCGCTGACCGGAATGCCCGAAGCCTCGCTCACACCAGCAGCGATGGCCGGTGTCGACGCAAGCACCGGCCCTCCCTCCTGAAGGCTGCCGATCTCCATGAAGGGGCACACGACGCCGCCCGCTTCGGCAACGAGCAGGAGCCCGGCGAGACAATCCCATGAGTTCATATGCAATTCCACATAGGCGTCTGAGCGCCCGTCGGCAACATAGGCAAGCGCAAGTGCGCCCGACGCGCCGCGTCGGACATTGGCTCCTTTCGCGAGCATCCGCCGCATGGTTTCCAGGTAGGTCTCGTCCGGCACGCGGCGTGACCATCCCATTTCGATGGTGGCCGCATCGAATGCGACCGTCGACGAGATGCCGATGGGTTTTTCGTTCAATGTCGCTCCAGCCCCCCTTCGACAAAAATAGAGTTCGTCCTGAGCGGGATTATAGATGGCGCCGATCTCTGCGCTGCCCCGCTCCACATAGGTGATCGAAATGCAGAAATGCGGGATCCCGCGCGCAAAATTGGCAGTGCCATCCACCGGGTCGACGACCCACATGCGCTCGGCGATTAAGCCACCGCCTTCCTCCCCCAGAAATGCATCGCCAGGGAAGTGTGTCGCAATCGCCTGACGGATGTGAGCCTCGGACGCAGCATCGGTCTCGGTCAGAAAGTCCTGAGGGCCCTTCAACGAGAAGCCGCGCCTGAAACTCTCTTTGAAACCGGCAAGCACCAGCTCGCCAGCGGAGCGAATGACGTCCCGACATAACGACGCTCGCCCTGCGAGATCATTCGAATAGCGCGGATTTTGATCGTTCATCAGCGGGACTCCATTGCACACGCGTGCACATTTGCACGCGTGTGCACGGCGCGCAAGCAGAATCTGCGCCGCCGCCTCGTCGTCTCTACGGCCGCATGGGGCGCTTAGTATTGGTTCGCGTCGCGAGCACGTTACGGATCGCAAAACTCGAATGTATTCGCGAAACACCGGGAAGAGCTGAAAGGATTTCCTTGTGAATGCGCTCGAACTCACCGGCATTGGCGACTTCGACGCGCAATAGATAATCCGATCCGCCCGTCATCAGGAAACACTCCTTTATTTCGGGGTGCCTGCGTATCGCGGCCTCGAAGCGGTCGAGGTAATCCTCCGTCTGACGATCAAGCGTGATGTTGATGATCACGGCGATCGTGGCTTCGACGTTAGATGTGTCTACCAGCGCAGTATAGCCGCGGATAACGCCGGCCTGCTCCATCAGTTTTATGCGCCTGAGGCAGGCCGATGGCGAAAGGCCGACTTCGGCGGCAAGGCTCGCATTGCTGCGTCGGGCATCGAGACGAAGCAGGCGAAGAATGTTGCGGTCTATCGCATCAAGTGCGGCCATTGCAGATTATTCCAATTCATCATCGTTTCTTTCAATGAACATGATTTCACACAACGATCAATCATTCTTTCCTTGGCAATTTCACGATCGTTTCACTAATCTCCCGCCAACACGGGGAGGCTGGAATGGACGGGGCAATACAGGCAAGAAGGCAAGGTACGACGACCGCCATGGGCGGCGCATCGGGCTACCTGACCATCGATCTAACGGCCATTGCTCGCAACTATGAAAAGCTGGTGGCCGAAGTAGCGCCTGCGCGCGCAGCCGCGGTCGTCAAGGCGGATGCCTATGGGCTCGGCGCCAACCGGGTCGCCGCAAGGCTCTACCAGCAAGGCTGCCGTCACTTCTTCGTCGCCCAATTCGTTGAAGCCCTGCGCCTGCAGCCAATTCTCACAGCCGATGCCACCGTCTATGTGTTGAATGGCCTCCAGCCCGGCAATGAAACTGCCTGCGCCGAGCATGGCATCGTGCCGGTCATCAATTCGCTGGAGCAGTTGCAGCGATGGAGCGAGACTGCAAAGGCGCTCGGCCACAAGCTGCCGGCGGCGCTGCAATTCGATACCGGCATGTCGCGCCTCGGCGTTCCACCGGCCGAACGCGCCGCCGTTGCCAGCCTGCTGAGAGCGAGCGGCGGCATTGATGTCCAGTTCATCATGAGCCACCTCGCCTCCGCCGATGAAACCGGAAGCGAGCAGAACGGCAGCCAGCTCGCCGAAATGAACCGCATCACGGCCGAATTCCCCGAGTTCGACCTTTGCTTCGCCAATTCGGGAGGCATCTTCCTCGGCAGGCCCTATCACGGCGTACTTGCCCGTCCCGGCATCGCTCTCTACGGCGGCGCGCCGACTGCCAACCAGCCCAATCCGATGGAACCCGTCCTGCGTCTCGATGTGGCTGTCGTGCAGACCCGCACCGTGTCTGCCGGGGCGCGCGTCGGCTATAGCGGCACCCATGTTGCCTCGGGAGAAACCCGCCTTGCCACCATTGCCGCCGGTTATGCAGATGGCCTGCCGCGCTGCCTGAGCGGCCGGGGCGCCGTCTATTGCGACCGCATTCGCCTGCCGATCGTCGGCCGGGTCTCGATGGACAGCATCACCATCGACATCTCCGCTCTGCCAGAAGGTCGCCTGCACCTCGGCAGCCTCGTGGAAGTACTCGGCCCCAACCAGACGCTCGAAGACCTTGCGCGCGACGCCGGCACCATCTCCTACGAAATCCTGACCGGCCTCGGCCAGCGCTACGAGCGGCAATACCGCTGACCCCTTCTCTTCTCCCGTGAGGACATCATGAAAGTTATCGTTCTCGGCGCCGGCATCATCGGCGTGACCTCGGCCTACCAGCTTGCCAAGGCAGGACATGAGGTGACGGTCATCGACCGTCAGCCCGGTCCCGCCTTGGAGACGAGCTTCGCCAATGCCGGCGAAGTCTCTTTCGGCTACTGCTCACCCTGGGCCGCGCCCGGCATTCCGATGAAGGCGATGAAGTGGCTCTTCATGGAGCATGCACCTCTGATCCTGCGCCCGAAGGTCGACACCGCCATGCTCTCGTGGATGGTGAGGATGCTCTCCAACTGCACGTCCAAGCGCTACGCCATCAACAAGAGCCGGATGTTGCGCCTCGCCGACTACAGCCGCATCTCGCTCGCCACACTGCGTGCGGAGACCGGCATCGCCTATGACGAGCGGATGCAGGGCACGCTGCAATTGTTCCGCACGCAGCAGCAGCTCGATGCGTCCGGAAAAGACGTCAAGGCGCTCGCCGCGGACGGCATTCCCTACGAGGTGCTGGACCGCGACGGCTGCATCCGGGTCGAGCCGGCGCTGAAGCACGTGCGCGAAAAAATCGTCGGCGGCCTGCTGACGCCGAAGGATGAGACCGGTGACTGCTTCAAGTTCAGCAACGCGCTCGCGAAAAAGGCTGAAGAACTCGGCGTGCGCTTCAACTATGGCAGCATCATCCGTGGCCTCGACGTCGAGGGTGGCCGCATACGTGGTGTCGTCACCGCGCACGGAACGCTGCAGGCCGACGCCGTTGTCGTGGCGCTCGGCAGCTTCTCGCCGCTGCTCGTCAGGCCACACGGCATCCGTCTGCCGGTCTATCCGGTCAAGGGCTATTCGCTGACGATCCCGATCACCGACGCTTCGCGTGCGCCGGAATCGACTGTGATGGACGAGACCTTCAAGATCGCCATCACAAGGCTCGGTGATCGCATCCGCGTCGGCGGCATGGCCGAAATCTCCGGCTATACCAACGATCTTGGCGAGCCCCGCCGCCTCACACTTCAACATTCCGTCACCGACCTCTTCCCCGGCGGCGACGTGTCGAAGGCCAGCTTCTGGTCGGGCCTTCGCCCGATGACGCCGGATGGCACGCCGGTCATCGGTGCGACGAAGGTCGCGGGCCTCTATCTCAACACCGGTCACGGCACGCTCGGCTGGACGATGAGCTCCGGTTCGGCCCGGGTGATCGCCGATCTCGTCAGCGGCCGCAAGCCTGAGATCGACGCAACCGATCTCGCAATAGCTCGCTACGCTTAAGCGGCTCCGTTCAATCCCTTTCGAGGAAACAAATCATGATCCAGGAAATCCACACAAACGACGCGCCGGGCGCCGTCGGCCCTTTCTCCCAGGCGATCAAGGTCGGCAATCTACTGTTCGTCTCCGGCCAGTTGCCGCTCGATCCGGCGACCGGCGAATTCAACTCGGATGACGCGATCGCGCAGGCCGATCAGTGCCTCAGGAACCTTGCCGCGATCGCCGCCGCCGCTGGCACGAGCCTCGCCAACACCGTCAAGACGACGGTCCTTTTGACCGACCTCGGCAACTTCGCCGAAATCAACAAGGTCTATGCCGGCTTCTTCTCCAAACCTTTCCCAGCACGCGCCTGCTACGAAGTCAGCGCGCTTCCAAAGGCTGCAAAGGTCGAGATCGAGGCGGTCATTGCGCTCTAAGCGCCTCGCGTAGGAGACGTCAACCAAATGGGCGGCCAACACCGCCCAACCTCTCGAGGCATGGCGTGGCTTGATACCACGCCAAAAAAGTGTTCATCAGCTTCCGGCGCGTTGTCGGTCGAGCCATTCCGCGATGACCTTGGCGAGGCGTTGCGGCGCCTCCATAGGAACCATGTGTCCGGTGTGTTCGATAATTTCGAAGTCTGAGCCGGCGATACCGTGACGCAGCTCAAGCGCTTCGGTTCTGGACCTCAATCGGTCCTCTTCTCCTGCGATGACGAGGGTTGGACAGCTGATCGTTTTCAGATCGTCCCGTTCGTCTCGCCGGTCGATCAGCGACTGCCGGCGAAACACTTCACCTCCCAATCGCTGCCCTGCCGCCTGGATGCGTGCGATGATGTCTGCCCGCTCGGCATTGTCAGGATGCAGCGACGAGACTAAGGCCGTCTGGCTCAGCCCCTTGAAAACGGTACTGCCTGTCTGCCCGGCGATCGCTGCCTTCCGCTGAAGCTCGACATCGCTGTCACCACGTGCGGACGTTGCGATGAGGATGAGGGCGGTTACCCGGTCGGCAGCCTCCCGGACGATTTCACGAGCGACGTAGCCGCCCATGGAGAAGCCGACGAGCACGAACTTGGACGGCGCTACCGACAGAGCACGGCGGGCCATGGCCGGTATGGAACTGTCCTGCGAAAGATCAGCGTATGTGGCGGTGCCAAATTCGCTCAGCGGGGGAACCACGTCACGCCAAAGATCGGCGTCGAGCATGAAACCCGGAACCAGAAGCATCGCCATATTTCGCCACCTCGCCGTGCAAGCCGAGTGACGGTATCGGAAAAAAGAGGACAAGTCGTCAAGGCATCAACCGGCCGCAATTAGGGTGGAGCGAAACAATCCATTTGACCACGCTTACCGCCACCCCAAGATGTCCATATTGCGACGCGCTATCGCAATTGCGAATTGCTCCCCGCGAGCGCGTCTTCCCACTTCGCTGACCGCTCCATCAGCCGCCAGTACACGAACGAGAGTGCCCCGCTTTCGGAGTCGGACCCAGTACATATGGCATTTGCAAACCGAGAGCGGCCCCTCGGCAAACGACCGACCGGTCAAGATCAGTATCAAGACCGACTTCAAGGTATTTGGGGGACCGGCCGGACGGGCCGCCTTCCTAAGCGCCGGCAAGACCAAAAACTGAAATCTGCGGGCGACAGGCAGAAGATCGGATACGGAACATTCCTCACGTCGCGACTGTCTCCGACATAAGTCGTGGAGCTCGCTAAAGCGCTACTCTCAAATCAAGCAGCGGCCGTATCATTCTGCGCGAAGGGGCGCGGATCGTGCTGGTGGCAAAAATGGAAGGACCGGGGCCTGAACAGATTCCGAGCGCCGACGCCAGCGCGCACGCCCTGATCAGTCCGCAGCCGGCCACCAAGCTGGCAGCGGATGCTTCTGCGCCGGCATCCAGCGACGATCCTCAAGCATGACCTCCGGCGCGTGAAGCGACGTCAGGCTAACGGACGAAAACGCCGACGCAGCAAGAGATTCGATCAACTGATAAATCGGAACGCTACTTGATTGATATCCTCCGGGGATATGCACTGCGCGCACCGCAAAGAGGGTCGAATAGCCTGCTATAAGATCCTCGTCAGTGAAAGCGCCGACCGCTTCGGACGTTGCGTCGACGTCAGTAATGCGCGAGCCGTGATCACCGTGGACGATCACGATCGCATCCTTGTCCGCCAAAGACTGAAGGACTGACCCGATCTGGGTCATGGCGCAGCGAACCTGCGCGAAATAGGCGTGATAGCGCTCTTCCTTCGAACTGTAGTCGAGCTGACGGTTCCGCCAGTCAGCTAACTCCTTGGGGTGACACTGATCGTCCAGAAGGTATGGGTAGTGAGGAAGGAGTTCATGTACGAAGTAGGCTTCACCGGGGCTTGCTGTAGCCAGCTCATTTGAAACTCGGTCGAAAGTATCTACAGCGCCAAGCGCAACAGGAGCAAAACTGGTTTCCAGATTAATCAACGGCACTGCAACCCCGTATTTTCTGGCTCTGCGCGCTCCGAGATCGAAAACACGGGCGCCAACACGCAGGAAATAGGCGAGTTTTGCAAACTCCTTGGCCAAGAGAACAGCTTTGTCCTCCACCGGCAGCGCATCTGCGATGATACCCAGCTTCGTAGCAGGCCTCGTCCGACAGGAAGCCACAGTTTCACTCCCGCAGTAATCAAGGTAATCGGTCTGGAAAACGTGAATGCTGTAGCCCATCGCTCTGAGTCTCTCGAAGTAGGCATTCTTCTTCACCGAGGATCCCTTACGCTCATCCGCCTGTCGTACTTGCCTCTCCCCAAAATTCAGGACATGCGGGATAGCATTCACCGTGTGCAGATACTCACTATACGCGCCGCCGTAGAGGCGGAAACCATTGCTAAGATAGAAGGTCTTTAGATCGCTCCTCATCTTGGCGTCGTCAGCCGCGTTGCCCAGAATGCCCTCTATTCCTATATGCTCGTCCAAAATGATGTGGACGAGAATGGGGGGCGCTAGGCCTGTCCAAGCTGCCGGCTTGCTCTGCTCTTCTGCGTTTCTTTTGGCCGGAGCGGCAGCTCCCACAAGTCCGGTCAGTAGCGCTGCCACTGAAGCTATGCCGACGAACTGCGCAATCTTTCGATTAAAGACGATGGCGATCGCAGCCGTGGCAACCGGCACAACGAGGCCGTCGAAATTAAGGTCCAGGGCCAGCCAAACCAGGAGAACCTGGAGTATGCCCCGAGAAACCTTCTCCGCACTGGCGTACACCAGCCACATCGCAGTCGCGACGCCAATGATCACGACAGTAATGAGACCTGCTTCGCGCGTGAGAAGCGGATAGTGGTTGTGACTGAGGAAATTGCCGAATGAAGCGATCAGTACAGACAATCCCGCCAAGGCCGGAGTTGCGGCTTCCGCGAGTCTCTTCCGAACCACCATTAACCGTCCCTGCAGCTTCGTGAAATGTTTATTTTCAAACACGCTTAAACAACCTATAGTTCAGAAACTGCTTTTGTAAGGGGGAAACTTGCAGATGGCTAATATTGTGCACTTGGCGGCGCTGATCCCGTTAATGCTGATCACAATGATCGTACCCGCTCACGCTTATCTCGACCCAGGGACGGGAAGCATCATCCTACAGGCGATCGTCGGCGGCGTCGCAGCAGCGCTCTTTGTTGGCCGCAGCTATCTCCACCGCGTGAAGACTTGGCTCCGCTCGGGGCAGAGGTCGGAAAATAACGAGCCCCCTTCCAAATGACCGTCGCCACTCCTGATCCTGGATCGTTCCGCGATCCCGGCGCCCGCGTGTATATGAGCGACGGGGCGATTTACCGGGCAATCATGAAACAAGGCGCGTCAGCCTATCTCGCCGCCAAGGATGCGGGACTTTATGAAAGCCTGGCGGAGAAGGGCCTGCTGTTGCCCGCGCGCGAAGTCGCAGCCAATATCGATGGGGCGGCATTCACGCTCGAACACCCAGCTATCCCTTTCATCTCTTATCCATATGAGTGGAGTTTTGCGATGCACAGGGCAGCAGCGCTGCTTCACCTGGATCTGCACATTGAGGCCCTAAAGGAGGGATTTACCCTCAGCGACGCGACTGCCTATAACGTTCAGTTTCGAGGCACCCAACCCGTTTTCATTGATCACATGTCACTGCGGCAATATCGCGAGGGCGAGATTTGGGCAGGTCACCGGCAGTTCTGCTCGCAGTTTCTTAATCCGCTCCTCTTTTGGAGCCGCCTCCGGCTGACACCGAACCATTGGTTCAGGGGCAGCCTTGAAGGAATAGCGCCGGAGGAACTTGCTCCGCTGCTTTCGTTCCGCGATAAACTCTCGTGGACGGTCATGGCTCACGTAATCGCGCAGGCAAAATTGCAGCGGCGCCATGTCGGAAAGGACGGCGACGCGAGCGTTCGCCTGAAGACGGCCCGGCTTCCGAAACAGGCGCTTTTTGGCATGCTGTCAGGGTTACGTAGGTACATTGCGGCGATGCGGCCAGCTAGCCAAGAGACCATTTGGGCAGAGTATGCGGGGGCGACGAGTTACAGCGGGGCCGAGAAGCAGGCAAAACGCGCGTTCGTGGAAGACATGGTCCGATCGACGAAACCGGGCCTGCTGTTCGACCTCGGGTGCAACACGGGGGATTATTCCGAAGCTGCCCTCGATGCGGGCGCCGGATATGTGGTTGGATTTGATTTCGATCACGCCACACTGGACCGTGCCTATGATCGCTTCAATCGCGGGCGTCGACCGTTTCTGCCGCTCTGGATGGACGCCGCCAACCCCAGCCCTTCGCAAGGATGGGCGCAAGCAGAACGAAAGGGGTTCGGCGATCGTGCTCGCGCCGATGCTTTGGTTGCTCTTGCCTTTGTCCACCACATCGCAGTCGGCCGCAATGTGCCGTTGGCACAGGTAGTTGACTGGTTGATCGGCTTGGCTCCGGCTGGCGTCATTGAATTTCCAGCGAAGAGCGACGCGATGATCCAGCGGATGCTTGCGTTTCGCGAGGACATTTTTGTCGATTACACCGAGGCGGTGTTCCTTGCGGCGGTGAAGTCAAGAGCGCGCGTTGTCAGGTCACAGCACCTGCCGGAGAACGGTCGTCTGCTTGTATGGTTTGACCGTAAGCCCTGATGGCCAAACTGTACAAACGCGCTACCGGTACAGGGTCACCTCGGACGACTTGCTGAGCGTGGCGCGCTCCCGTTTTAGCCACACGTGCATGTCGTCGAACAGCGGCTTGTTGCTCTTTTCCTGCCGCGCGGCCAACCGTTCTGCGGCCCTCAATCCATTGATCTCGCGCTCGATCTCAAACAGCGCGTCGTACCGTTGGACGGCCTCCAGGGCGATCGGCGAGATCGGCTTGCCCTTGCGATTGTGGTCGCGGGCATTTTTCTGGACGTCGGCCAGTTCAAAGAATTTGCGCCGCGCGTGCGCATGACAAAAGGCGAAGGTGATCGGTACCGCTTTCTTTTCGGCGACACTGAGCGGTTCGAAGCCATTGTAGCAATCACTCTGCAGAATGCCGCCATACGCGGCCAGGTGCTTCCGCGGGTGCTCGCCGCGGCAGTCGCTCGACGCATAGTATAGGGCCGCCGGCGCTGCCGCTCCACCGTAGGGCCGGTCATCCCGGTTATGGAGATCAATACATAATGCAGAGCGTTTTTAGCTTAGCGTCGCTGATATCGACGATAAGTGGCACACCGAGGCCGATGGCGACGGTGAGCTAAAAACGTGTTGGGCTAAGATCCCATGGGGAGTGAATAGCGGCCGTCGCTCTGGCAAAGTGAGGCTGCGATAACGCACTCACCTCATAGGAGACGCCGTTATGGAAGCTGTAACTTCCCAACCGCATACGCCGACCGCTATCCGCACTGATCTTGCCGCAATATTCGTATCATTGGAACTCTCTCGCTCAACCTGGCTGATCACATCGTTGTCGCCGGGAAACGGCGAGAAGATGTCGAAGCACTCGGTGGCTGGCGGCGATGTGGCGGCATTGCTGCATCGTTTTGCGCAGCTCCAAGAGAAGGTGCGATCTCGTACGGGCAATCAGGTTCCGATCGTGAGCATTCAGGAAGCCGGACTTGACGGCTTCTGGATCGATCGTGTGCTAAAGGCGAACGGGATAGAAAGTTACGTCGTCGATCCAGCGTCGATAGCAATCTCGCGCAGGCGCCGGCGAGCGAAGACGGACAAATTGGATGGTGAGGCGCTGGTCCGAGCACTGTTGGCTTTCAAGCGCGGAGAGCCGCGGGTGTGCGCTATGGTCAACCCACCAAGCCCCGAGGAAGAGGATCGCCGTCGCATTTGCCGGGAGCGCAAGGTTCTGATCGCCGAGCGCGTCAAACATGTCAATCGCATCAAGGGTCTGCTCTTCGGTCAGGGCATCAGTGGTTACGAACCGTTGCGTAAAAATCGTCACATACGGCTGAACGAACTTCTGACGGGTGATGGCCGTCCCTTGCCAGCACATATCAAAGCTCAAATAAGCCGTGAACTTGATCGCCTCGAACTGCTGTTGGAGCAAATTACAGCGGTGGAGAACGAGCGGGATACGCTCTTGGCGGCGCAAAAGGACAGCGTGGCGGCCACGTTGATTTCGGCTGGGGCGATGTTGTGCGACGTCAAAGGCATTGGTCTAGAACTTGCGGCTGTTCTCTGGACCGAAGGGCTGTTTCGTCATTTTGACAACCGGCGACAGGTTGCTGCGTACGCGGGGCTGGCACCGACACCCTGGCAGAGTGGAACCATCGATCACGAGCAAGGTGTCTCGAAGGCGGGCAATCCGCGCCTACGCACCACGATGATCCAACTGTCGTGGTTGTGGTTACGCCATCAGCCGCACTCAGCGTTGAGCCTGTGGTTTACGGATCGCGTGCAATCCAGCGGTGGGCGCACGAAGAAGAGCGCGATCGTGGCGCTAGCACGCAAACTATTAGTTGCTCTATGGAAATATGTGACCGCCGGCGTTGTCATCGAGGGCGCGGTGTTAAAAACCGCCTGACGATCCATAGAAGCCAAATTCCGAAATCTTCCAGGAGCGATCAATCCTGGCGGATCCAGGGGGACGAACCGATCCGCGACATGGCTTCAAACGCCGCTGCTAAGAATGGTTTCGTTCTCCTGAGCCTTTGCCGCTACGCAAGCGGGATCATGGTGCAGCCCTGAGACGGCGACCGAATGTGAGTTTGAACCGGCGTTGGGAACAGGTCGGGCTACGCGAACAGGCTCAGCCTTGGATACCGAAAAAAGAAAAAAGGAAAATTGCATGGACGTCTAATATAAAAGACCTTGACCCGGCAATCCCCATGTGAGCCGCGGGCGCGACGGGGGTTCTACTTATGTTCATCGCTCCCGAAGACAACCTGCTGATCAGTGAGGTGGTTCCGCAACCCGGGCTAGGGGTTCGGGCGCACCTAAAGCGACGTGCGGCGTTCGCGTTCGGGATTGGAACCACGAGGCAATCCCGAACCAGATCATTAGTGTTGTCGCATAGGAGACGTAGGCATCAACGGCATAGTGCCAGCCCAGATGTATCGAACCCAAAAAAATCAGAACAAAATGGACCTTGAGCGCCCACTGTATGACGGGGTGAAAGCTTCTTGAGGCCAGGACCATCAAGAGCGCCGTGGCGTTGTGAAGGCTGGGCATGGCAGAAATGCCCATCTCGGTGCCTGAACCTGCGTACCCCAGCCAGAGCAGGTCCTGGACATCAAGAGCAAAGATCGGCGCGTTGTGGTCAGCAGCCTTGAGATAGGACATCAGACCGGCATATGGGTTGTCCCCAAGCCCGAGGTTGCCGAAAAAACACGGACCGGCGGATGCGAACGCGGTCGCCAGGACGCTCCCGAGAAAGATCCACAGCAACGCAAAAGTGACGAGAAACTGAGTGCGCTGGGGTCTCTCGCTGAATGCAAGGGCCATCCAAAAGGTCCACATCACCATGAACCAGATACTATAGTTCATGCTGAGCAGGAATGTCACCGGCCAATAACCCAGGACCGGCTGAAGCCACTGCCATGGGAGCCAACCAAAGTGAAGTGTTCGATCAAGATCGCTCAGCGCCTCGTCCCAGGAGAACACAGGCAAACGAGTTTTCCACTGCCAGAATACGCTTGTAAGGATCACTTGTGCGACGGCAACGGGAAGATAGGACGTAGCCGTTGCGAACGACACGCCGCGGATGTCGCGGATGATCGCGGTGATCGGCCGGTCCACGCGATTGACCAGAACATGGTAGGTCCCCCTCACGCCTGCCGCGAATAATGCGGTTATCGAGACTAAGCCCATCAGGGAAGCGAAGAAATACCAAATCCAGGCGCTCGGCGCCATGCCAAGTACGATAAACGCTAGAAGTAAATAGGCAAGCGACAACAATACGACCGCAGCATCTCGATGTGCACCAGCAATCAACGCGCTCACAAATGCCCGAGGATTAAACACAGTCAGCCCCCTCAGACTGCTTCAGCCGGCTCGAGGCGTCGGGACAGAGACCAGTCAGTCAGATACGCAGACGCTTTCCAAAACAGGAGCGCTATGCCGGCCCCAATGATTCCGTCGGTCGCGTAGTGCCAGCCGAGCTGGATCGAGCCGATGTAGATCGTGACGGCATAGGCCAAGCCAATCCGGCGACACACGCTACCTCGCTGCCAGGCCACACACGCGATGATCACAGCAACCGCGACATGCAGGCTGGGCATTGCTGAAATTCCGGAGATCGCCCCGACATCGCGCGTGTAGGCCTCCCAAAGAATATCCTGCGCAATCAGCGCCCACACCATCCCGGTGTCGGAGTCGACGTTCCTAAGCAGCGCCATCAAAGGCGCGTATGTGTCGTCACCGTAAAGAAGTGCCACAAAGCAAGGCCCGGACGACGATAACAGGAGTGCCAAGATGTTACCGCCTACGAACCAGGTTAGTAGGGTCGTCAAGATGTACCGTAACCGTAACTCTTGATTGCCGATCCACGGAACCACGATCATCGATACGGTAAAAACTACCATCCAAAGATTATAGACGAAATTCAAGGCAACGAGCGCATATGGATTCCCGAACACCTTGCTGGTCAGGACATACGGATCCACGCCGCCGAACAACGCCCGATCCAGCCGGATCAAGCTCTCGTCCCACGAGAATGGAACGATCGCTGGAATTGTCGACTTGACGGTACTGAACACAAAGATCATCGCGACAAAGATTGCGGTCGAATGCGTTGCGTGTGCCAGCCTATCGTTCCCGAGCAGAACTTTTTCCATGTGGGCCTTCAGCGCCGCCGTTGGGTGCTCTTCCCTTCTTGCGAGCATCTTGAGCACTGTCCACAGCATGTAGAGCGACGCCATGCTTGTAACCGCCGAAAAGGACCAGTCCAAATAAAGCGATGCTGTCTGATAGTGCGGATCAACTCCGAGATACCAAACTAGGCTCGCCATAGCCGCTGTGTGCGCCAATAGGATCGCATACGCTAGCCGATAGTCAGCGGCAGTCCCGCTGAACGAGGAAAGAAGCATCGTCATTGATCACAACCGTTACGGATTTCCCCTACCGCCATTCAATCGAAGTTTCTAATTTAGTCAATCGCCGATTGCGGTGATCAAGGCTCAGAACCTTCCAACGACGCTTCGTCCCTCACGCAGACCGTTTGCCGCGCGTATAATCCGAGTGCTGATACGACTGGGCATATGCAACCTTCAAAAACGGGCACCCTTCCAAGGCCGTAGAGCGCTCTCCATTTCTCGACGATCTTGCGAAGCTCAATCGCGCTCGAGACTCGACTGACCCATCCGCATTTGCCGCAGCATGTTCCGCCCGGCAATCAGCATCTCAAACAGGAATGCCACAAGCGAACCAATGAGCGAGACGATCGCACCGCCGAAGAACCAGAACAGATTTTCTTCACGGAATCCGAACGCGAGCGCACCGGCAAGCAGGTTCAGGATCGCACAGCCGGTACAGATCGCCGCCAAGGTTCCCAACGCGACCGCAATCTCAAGCGCAGGCGCGTCGCATAGACGCTGACAAATCCAGCCGTGCCAGCAAGAAGAAAAACAGGCGCCAGGGACGTCTGGATGATCGAGGCAAAATCACTGATGATTGATGGAGACTCCATGCGTGCTCTTAATAACTTTCGCGCAAGTATTTCAACTTTAGGTCTGGCAACTTCTGATCAACCCTCAGAAATTGTACAAATAGACAGTTTTTCAGCCGTCAGGTCAGACGACGCTCCGCAGCGCTTTGCCGAGACCCCTGCTTAATTGCGTCGCACCGGATCGATGCGCCAAGGGACATTCTCAATGCCGAATAGGGAAGTGCGTGAACTTTCTGAAAGAAGGACCATCCTAGCAGGTCCGCATTTCATTCGGCGCAATGGCGCGCGGAGCGGATGCTCTTGATGATCGCCGCATGATCGCTAAGGCATGCCATCAGCGTCAGAACGAACATGGCGAACGCCGCAGATGAGCCGTCGATGAGCGACCAGCGAACCGGTGGAAGTTGAGAAAACGAAATACTGGCGAGGCCCGCACTGTTTTGTGAAATCTGGAGCACAGCGAGCCCCGAGGATATGAGCGCCACGTGCGCATGAATGAAGCGCAACCTTAGGTATCGCTCCGGCCGAATCGCCAGATAGCCGCCAGCCGCGGCGGCGACGAGAAGCGCCACGGTCGCGCCCCAGAAGACTATATCGGAAGCGGTTACGAGCGTGAGTATGAGCATGCGCGTCATCGGTAGCATGGTTGTGTACACCGCCCACGCGAGTGGGCTGGACGGAGTGCTGCATAGTAACGCGACGCTGAGAAGCGAGATGGTCGCCGCCATGTAGGCTCCGCAGGGCCCAAGGCGAATCACGGTCAAAACTAAGGCGCGCATAGTCTACTCCTTCAGCCCCTGAACACCCATCTGGCTCGTATCAGGCGCATATATAAGATTATTCTTAATCGAGGCTTACGCGATTTGTCGGCTGGAGCGAAATCTCTTGCCGCCTAAAGGGCCCCTGCGCGTCGGTGTCAGTCAATCCCACCGATTGAATATCTGGGCGGCAAGGCGGAATTGCGAACGCAGATGCGATCGGCTGGCCGGAAGGTGTCTCTTTATTGCGACTCCCAACTTCAATTTTATCTTTATTAGTTATTTTTCCGGAAGATTTCCGGTGAGCTCATTTCTAGGCGCGGCTAGGATGCCCGCAATTGGGGGAACGTAATGGAAATGTCTCGGAGCAAAATAGGCCGCGTTACGCTGCTCGCAGGGGTGCTGATGCTGGTCGGATGCCAATCGGATGCACTCGACGATGTCGCCGCCTTCGGCGATAGCGCGAAAACTCTCAACGATGATTCGGCGGTCGCCTTCTACAAGGACGATGAACTGGTGACCACGGGCAAGCTCCAGTTCCAGGAGAAGAACTACGGAAAGTCCTACGCGATCTACAAACGGGCGGTCGAGGTCTTTCCACGGGATCCTGCCGCATGGCTAGGCTTTGCGGCTTCTTCCGACATGATAGGCCGGTTTGATACTTCCGATCGCGCCTATGCGCAGCTCTCCAAGATGATCGGCGGCACAGCCGTCTACTACAACAATATCGGCTACTCTCACCTGCTGCGCGGTGACCTGCCCGGAGCTCGAACCTACTTCCTGAAAGCATATGAGATCGACCCCTCGAACGAGACCACGGCGAGGAACCTCGAGTTGATGAAGAACAGCGTCAAATACGCACAGAGGTAACTGGCTGTCGCCGTTCGCGCAAGTCCGTCGGCGCCAAGCGGACCAGGAGTGAGCGCCCTTACGTGAGTCTCTACTGAGAACAATATTTGGTGAGTGAAGAATGTGAGACAAACATTGCTTCTTCGACGGCTCATCAAAGAAGTTATACGCGCCTCAAAGGGGTTCAATCTAACGCACTTTTCTTAGAACAAGCTTGCCATCCGCCGAGACAGTTCTCTCGTAGCGCGGCAAGTTTGCGATGGAACCTCCCTCGGGATCGGCTGCGGCCAGGACATCGTCTACAGCGGATTGCGGAGCGGAAACCGAATAGGATGATGGCGACAGGCGCTGGGTCACTTCTTTTCCGGGCGCGCTGATGATCATACTGCCGCTGGATGCGAACATGCTCGGGGTCATGCGGTCATCGAGGTCGGCGACATCCTTCTGCAACTCCTCAACGGATTTGCGAACGGCCGCCATATCATCTGCCTTGGCCCCACTGGCGATGTTCACGGCCTGTTTGCTGATCTGCTGTTTCAGGCCGTCGATCGAGCGTTTGAGAGCAGAAAGGGTTTCTCGGCTTTCGCGCACGTCCGCAGCATTCTTTGCGGTGTAAAGCAAGATGCCGGCGTTGAGCGGCAACAGCATGAGTCCCAGCGCGATGATCGGCAGGCTTCTCGAACGGCTTGGCTCCTTCGCACCGTGCTCTCTGCGTCGCAATTCGACGTCGGGCTCAATTTCGACATCGACGTTCGAAATATGCGTCATCGATTTCCTCCGTCAGCAAACTGGGCCGCGGCCCTTACTTCACCTATCCCCAAAACCTCACGTGATCCAGATGGACCGCACTCGCTTTAAGTGTTCTGCGCTTTTGCGCCGAAGGCCAGTCTGCACGATTATTTCGGACATTTCTTAACAAGGTTGTGTCCCCCCTGCCAAGAGCGTCTCAGTCTCCCGCCTCAATCCAATGTGAACACCCCTCCCCAGGCCCGCTCAAGCATCTCCAGCGACGCGACCTTCGGCAGGTCGTTGAACTCGCAATAGGAGGAGATGAAATCCAGGAGGTATTTGGGGTGGTAACAGGACGCCAGCGTATCCCCTCGGTACTTCCGTTCATAGAAAACGTGCAAATCATCGCGCGCCAAATCTATCGCGACCGCGCGGGCATAGGACTCGAAGATGCGAACATATTCATCCCGCGATGGGTTATTCACATATATCTTATATTTGAGGCGGCGCAGGCCGGCTTCATCGGAAAGCTCCCGGGGCGGAATGTTGGTCGAAAAGACGACGAGCTCGTCGAAGGGCACCTTGAACTTCTTGCCGGTATGCAATGTCAGAAAGTCGTAACCGCGCTCGAGCGGCACAATCCAGCGGTTGATGAGCGCTTGCGGCCGGTCCTGCTGACGCCCGAAATCATCGATGATGAAGACCCCACCCGAGGCCTTCAGGTGCACCGGCGCCTCGTAGACGTTGGATCCCGGGTTGTGGGTCAGGTCAAGCAACTCAAGCGTGAGTTCGCCGCCGGTCTTGATGACCGGCCGCCGGCATTCCACCCACCGTTGGTCGGCCTTCGGGTGCGGTTTAGTCGTCGGCTCTCGCACAGAGTGATGGGTCGCCTCGTCATAGAAACTGATGACGTAGCCACCGACTTCGATGGCGTAGGGCACCCAGATCGTCTGGATGAAAAACTCGGAGGTCCGCTCGGCAATGCTTGTCTTACCGTTGCCCGGCGGACCATATAGAAGGATGGAACGGCCCGAATTGACCGCCGGTCCCAGCTTCTCGACCAATGCCGGCGACAACACCAGCCCGTCCAGGCTTCGGACAAGCCGCTCGGGAGTGACGCGTTCGTGATGGATCGACTGCACGCCGATCTGGCGACAGAAGGCGTCGAGTGACACGGGAGCCGGACCGATGTACTCCGACTGCCGCTGCGCCGCCTGCGCATATTCCGAGCCCTTGATCGAAAGGGCATAGCGGATGTCGGACCTGACGTCTTCTCCCGCCAACCCCCGCGCTTCGAGAAAGGACAGCTTCACCAGTTCCTTGATGAGAAGGTTCGTCAGCACCTTCGAAAGCTTCATCCGGTCGGAAAGATGCGAAGCCGTAATCGTGTCCTGCTCGGTTGCGCATTTTGCCGCGAGGCGCAACAGGAACGATGCTTCAAGGCCGGTCTCTTCGATGCTCAACGGCACCACCGGCATTCGCGGGTCGAGCGCGAGAGCGAAGTCCTCACGGTCCTGGCTGGGCGAATATTGCATGGAGTCTTACTCCTACCTATCCACCGGCGCGGAGGCCGGAGAGAAGGTTGATGACGCGAATGACGATGGGGACGAGTACGATGATAAGACTGACGGGAAAGAGGAAGGCGCCGAGCGGCAGCAGCATTTTTATCGGCAAGGCATTGGCCTTCTCCTCTGCCCGCACGATTCTGAGATCACGCATTTCCTTGCTGTAGACGCGCAGCGTCTGGGTGACGCTGGTTCCGAGCTCTTCCGACTGCCGAAAGAGTACGGCGAGCGCGCGCGCTTCGTCGATCCGCAAGCGCGTCGCAAGGTTGGCCAGGGCGTCGCGTAAGCGACGGCCACCGCGCACTTCAAGCATCATGATTGAAAGGTGCAGACCAAAATCCTGTTGTTTCTGCACGAATTCGCGTGCGACGCGGTTCGCCGCCGCCTCGAGACTCATGCCCGCGTCAAGGCACACGATCAGCATGTCCATGAAATCGGGAAAGAGCCGTCGGTATTCCCGCTCCTTGGCGTCGCCGCGCCGGTCAATGTAGATATTGACGAGCACGAAGGTGGCGCCGGTGGCAATCATCGCGACGAGCATAACGGCAAGCCGGGATATCTCCGGAAGGAAGCGGTCGAGGATCCAAGCCGCCCCTATCATGACCGCGCCGCAAACAGCCGCGCGCAAGACCTGAAACACGGTGACGGCGTTTGCGCCGAAATATCCGGCTCGGATCAACCGGTTCTGGGTGGAGTTGGCATTCTGGTCTCGCCGCGTGATTTCGAAATAGCGGCGGATCAGTCGGTTCTCCGCCTCGCCCAGATCAACCAGCGCACCGTCGCCGAGTTGAAGATCGTCGGCGCTTGGCTTTGCGGTCGTCTCCGATAACCGGACGCCGACCTCGCGTCTGCGAAACATCAGCTCCGACATAACGGCGGAGAAAATCAGAACCGCGAAAAAGACGACGAGGTAGATTCCGTACTCGCCCATGGCGACCTCAGTATTCGAAGTTGATCATCTTGTAGAGAATGATATTGCCGATTGTCATGACGGAGATAAGCACGATGACAATGGTCGTGCCGTGACCGCTCGCCCAGACCGTGTCGAAGTAAGTTGGCGCAAGCGCCTTGATCATTGCGTAGAGAAGGAACGGATAGGCCGACATGAAAATCGCGGTGATACGCCCTTCCGACGAAATCGCTTTGACCTTGGCTTTCAGCATCGTGCGATCACGCAGGGTCTTCGAGAGATTGTGAAGGATTTCGACGAGATTCCCACCTGTGCCCGCCTGCACGCTCAGGGCAATTGCCAGCAGGTCCAGGTCTTCCGCCCCGACACGGTGACTGAGGTTGACGAGGGCGTCGTCTAAGGTGGTGCCATAGGTCAACTCATCCGAGAGCAGACCAAACTCCGTTCCGACCGGATCGGGCATTTCGCGCGCGACAAGGGAAATTGCGGCCGGCAGCGGATGGCCCGCAGATAGGCTGCGATTGGCAACGTCGAGTGCCTCGGGAAGCTTGAGGGTAAATTTGCGAATCCGGTTGGCCCGAATGCGCCAGACGGCGATGATGGGGACGAGAAGGCAGGTTAGCAGGAAGACGGAAATCCGGACCAGGATGGTCGGAATGAGGAAGTGAACAGCCAACCAGACCACTACCGCGCCAGCGATCCCGTAGAGCGCAAAACGCTGCGCGTTGAACTTGATACCGGACTGAGCATAGAATTGCCGCGCACGCTGAACCAGCGGCATGGATTGCCAATCTTCGTCGGCGCTGCGCTCCTTCAACATCGCGCGGTAAGTCTTGAGGTGGTCCTCGCTCGCATCGAGCAGGCTCAGCCGATGATTGACGGCGCGTTGCCGCTCGGACTTCCGGAAGTAGCTGCGCAGTAGCGCCTCGACGGAAACCAGCGCAGCGATGAAGACCGCAGCGTAGAGGAGCAGCAAGGTCATGGTTCAATCGCCCCCGTTTGCAATGGTTTTCCCGGATCGAAGATCGCCGCCGGAATCACGATCCCAAGCTCCGCGAACTCCTCGACGAAGCGGGGTCGAAGGCCCGTTGCCCGAAATTCGCCGTGGATGCGGCCGTTATCGTCGGTAGCCGTTCGCCTGAACCGCATGATTTCCTGCATCTGCACCACTTCGCCTTCCATGCCAGTGATCTCGGAGATCGACACCACCTTGCGGCTGCCGTCGCTCAGGCGCTGGACCTGGACAATGATGGTGATCGCCGAAGCGATCTGCGAGCGGATGCTGAGCTGCGACATGGGCATGCCCGCCATGCCGACCATCTGCTCAAGTCGGCCGACGGCGTCGCGCGGTGTGTTGGCGTGAATTGTGGTCATCGAGCCTTCGTGGCCGGTGTTCATCGCCTGCAGCATGTCGAAGGCCTCTTCGCCGCGCACCTCGCCGACGATGATGCGATCGGGCCGCATGCGCAGGGCATTCTTGAGGAGTTCGCGCTGGCGCACTTCATTACGGCCATCGAGCGTAGGCGGCCTCGTTTCCAGCCGTCCGACATGCGGCTGCTGGAGCTGCAATTCGGCCGCGTCTTCGATGGTGATCAGGCGCTCCTTGGCCGAGATCTGCGACGACAGGGCGTTGAGCAGGGTCGTCTTGCCCGAGCCGGTGCCGCCGGAGACGACCATCGACACCCGGCCCTTGACAGCAGCGCTCAACAGAATCCGCATCGCGTTCGCCATGGCGCCATTCTCGACCAGGCGCTCCAGCGTCAGCGGCTTGCGCGTGAACTTGCGGATCGAGACGAGCGGCCCGTCGACCGAGATCGGCCTGATGGCGACGTTGACACGTGATCCATCCTTCAACCGTGCATCGACCAGTGGCGTCGATTCGTCCACTCGACGCCCGACCGCGGAAACGATCTTGTTGATCACCCGCAGCAGGTGATCTTCGTCCTTGAAGCGAACCGCCGTGCTTTCGAGCTTGCCACGCCTTTCGACATAAACGCTGTTGTAACCGTTGATCAAGATATCGGCGATCGAGTCATCGGCAAGCAACGGCTCGATCGGCCCGAGTCCAAGCATCTCGTCGGTGATATCGCGGATCAGGTCGTTGATTTCCTTGGCATTAAGCGGGAAATTGTTGCGCCGGATGTAGTCCTTGACGAGCGGCCTGATCTCGGTGGCGATTTCCTCGTCGTCCATCGTGTCGAGAATGCCGAGGTTGATACGATCAAGAAGATGGCGGTGCAGATTGACCCGCTCCGCAACCATGTCGAGCCCGAGTGACTCTTCCAGCCTGGCACTTGCCGCAGCGCCGGCTGCCTCCGGACTGGGTATGGACGCGGCCTCGGCCACGGGCATCGAGCCAGGCTCAGGAGCCTCCCGAACGTTCTCCTCATCCGGTTGCTGCTGCTTGTAGAAACGTCCAATGAACCCGGTTGCCATCGCTTCCCACCTTGTTCGACTATTCGACGATCACCGTTGCTCCGACCCTCACCCGCTCGTAGAGATCGATGATGTCGGCATTGCTCATGCGGAAACAGCCGGACGAGGCGAATTGCCCGACCGTCGACTGCTCATTTGTCCCGTGGATGCGGTAAAGTGTGTCGGCTTTCCCCCGGTAGAGATAGATGCCCCGTGCGCCGAGAGGATTGAATGGACCGGGAGGCACCAGCTCCGGCAGCTCTGGTGCGCGCGCCTTCATCTCGGCCGGCGGTCGCCAATCGGGCCACTCGGCCTTCCGCCCAACCTTCACCACGCCGCTCCAACGGAAACCGTCGCGGCCGACGCCGATCCGATAACGGATCGCGCGGTTGCCTGAAATGACGAGATCGAGCGTCCGCTCCTGACTGCCGACGACGATCGTGCCAGTCGGATATCTTTTCTCGATCGTTACGACCGTGCTCGTTTTCGGCCCGAGACTGCGCGGCACCGTCCCGCCTGCCAATGCTCCAGTCGCAACTGGCGTGAGTGCCAGCGCACTCAAGAGCAACACGGCCTGCGTCAGCCGGCCACGACCGAAGCCAGCGCTGCTTCGGTCCACCGATCCACTGCTGCCGTGGAGGAATGCCCTCATCTGACGAGCGCTCCGAGCTTGCCGACGGCGCCACAGAATGGCGATCGCGAGTTGACCTCGTGGGGCAGGACACCACGGTTCACCGCCTCACTCAGCGTATCCCAGTCATAGGGGATGATGTGGGCAGGCGTGTCCTTGAACAGCTTGTCGACCTGCTCCCGGCGCACGCCGAGGCTGAAGAGCTTGGTGCGGTACTTGTTGATCACGACCTGGATCCCATCGGCGCCGCCGCGTAGGCGTACGAGATTGGCAAACAAGTCCTTTGCCTGATGCAGCGAAGGGATGGTCGTTTCAGTGACAATGGAAATGCTGTTGACTGAAGCCAGAACGTCACTCTTCCAGGGCGTTTCGTAGTAGGGCACGTCGATCACCATGTGGTCGCTCTCGAATGCCGCGACATCGAGCATGCGCAGCGCGAGTTCGGCGCCTTTGGGTTCCAGCAATATCGAGGGTTGCTTGAACGACAGCAGCGTGAAGCCACCCGAATGGCGCTTGCGGACGAGATCGATGAATTCGAGATCGACACGTGCCGGATTCGCGACAACGGTCTTCAAATCGTAGTCGTTGACAAGATTGAGATAGTAGCCGAGGGAACCAGACGAAAAATCGAGATCGAAGAGACCAACCCGCGGCGCGACGCCCTTCGTCGGTTGCGCCAGTATGTGTGCGAGCGAAGAAGAAATAACGCTCGCCCCAGCACCGCCTACAGCAGCGACGATGGCGTGAACCCGGCTCTCATTGCCGCTGACGCCCGGCGCATGCGTGGAGATCATATCGATCAGCGCGCGGCGGTCGAGCGGCTTCTTCAGCCAGTCGTCGCCGTTCAGCCGAAACAGCAGGCGCATCAGTTCGTCGGAAAGAACCTCGGATACGACGACCATTGGAATGTTGCGGTGCTTGGCGCGCAACTGAGCGATCTCTTGACGACAGAGGACCTCGCCATTGTCGACATCCAATACGATCAGGTTGAACTGCGTCGCGTCGAGCTTTCCCGCCTCGCCCAATACGCTCAATGACATATGCCGTGCCTCGTAACGCGAAAGCGACCCAAACGTGTCCAGCATGAGGCTCGCCGCCGCCGCATCGTCGGAGAGAACAAGTATCTTGGTTGTCGTTGCAAAGTTCATGTGTGCGGTCATCTCGCTTCCCCACGCTGAATTTAAGGACTCAGCAGCTTGAACATGTTTCGAGGTCTTCCGTCGTCAGTGTCACCGGGTGTGCGGGAACTTCGATCTCATCCAATCCCAGCAGAGCGCCAAGCAGCGGCAGATCGAATGTGACGTTGCGCACTTCCAACCGCATGGTCAGCACCGGCCCGTTCGGCCGCCCCCAGTAGCCCAGGCCGGAACGCTGGTAAGTAACCACCAGATTTGCCGGCTGGATCCGCCAATTGAGGTCGCAGATACCTGGGTTCGGGTCCCCCGCCACCCCGCAGACGCCGTCGCTTCCCATGACAATCCGGGTCACAGCGTCGCTGCAATTGGCGAGGTTCGGGCCGCAAGTGGACGATATCGTCGCGTCATTCGGGGTCGCCTCGCCATTGTCCAGAGGGTCGTCGGCGTCGGACGGGAACACGTCGGCGAAGTCGCTGGTCAGAGGATCGGAGACGGCCGCGAGGCGGGCGCCAAATTGCAGTGCCTTGACCGTCTGGTTCCATTGCGACATGGCATAACCGAACTCAACAAAGGCCGAGATCACCAGCAGTACCAACGGCAGCGTTATCAGCCCTTCGGTGAGTGTCACACCGTTCTGGTCCTTCCAGAAGCAGATAGGTGATCGACGCTCTACCATCCGATGTACCTCTCTTCATGGGAGGAGCTGATGGTGATCTGATCGATGCCGAGCCAGGAAAAGATCGGCGAACTCTGGTAAACATGTGAGGTCTGCACGGTGATCGTGCCGTCGGCATCGACGGGAACGATGGTGATATCGGCGAGATCGGGGCCCCAGCCGGGAACACGCAGTGCCGCGCCTGCCGCCGGGCTCTGCGTCCCGTAGAAGGCAATCATCTTTGCGGTGGTCGTGTTGCATGTCGGGTCGTAGGTCCCAGAATCCGGCCGGCACCGCGCAAGATAGCGTCCCGCATCTCTCAGGCCGACGTCGATCTGCATTCGCTCCCAGAAAATGTTGCCGAATTCGAGGATGCCGGCGGCAAAGAGGGTAACGAAAGGTATGGCGACCAACGCTTCGGTCAGCACCGCTCCGTCATCGCTCGGCCAGAAGCCGCGGCGGAAACGATCGAGGATGGATCTTCGCAGCGCGATGATCATCGGACCAACTCCGCTTCTTCGCGCAGGAACTCGTCGAGCGTCCCGCGCCCACCCTTGCCGGAGATGTCGATCATCTCAAGCGAAAGATACCGCTCGGCGCCGTCCTTGACCGCCGGTTTGGTCAGGAACATGCGTGCAAAGGCAACGGCTTGCGTGGCCTTATGGCCGTTCAAGTGGCCTTGCGAGGCCTCGTAGCCGCAATTGACGATCGCGGAAAAGATCTCACGGCGATCGCCATATTCGTCGGCCGTGTAGTTCGAAAGCGCCGGCCCCGTGTAACATTGGCCACCGGTTGGCGGAGTACCCTTTTCCCCGCTTGCCGAGGCATGGCTGGTCAGCGACGGGTTGTTGAGTTCGTAGCGGTAGACGTCGTAGGCTGAGGGCCGGCTCGGTGCCGAAGCGCCGCCGCCCGGATAGCTCGAGTGGTTGCTGAGGACGGCGGTGACGGACGGTGCCGAGCCACCCTGCGCGACATTCCAATAGGTGTTGTAGTTCCAGTTGTTGCTGCTGCTGATCTTGCCGCCGCCCATCGTCGTCATGGTCGCGCCGTAGCCGAGCGGCACGGCCTTGGTGACATCTCCGACCGTGCTTCCGGCCATAACCGGATTATAGTCGCCGCAGATTTTGTTGGCACCACCTGTCTGATTCTGTGCCGAGCGCACATTGCCGGCCGGTCGGTAGCGACCGTCGTTGCGTGTACCGTTGAACGATCCCGAATACAAACCGAAGCGGGTGTTCACGCCGGCTTCCACCGGTCCCGCCTTTGCGCCGGTTTCGGTGTCGAGGCTGTCCTTGGTGTAGCAGGTGCCCGGATTGCCCGTCGCAAGAGCCTCTGCCAGCACGGACGCACCATTGCCCAAAGGGGTCCTTAAGAATCCGAAATTGCCCGGTCCCGGATTGGATGACGATGTACTGTGCAGCTCGATCTGGACGCCATAGAGATCGCCGGCCGCGAATTTGGTGTGCAACTGCTCGGCGGCCTGCTCGCTGGCAGCCGCACTGCTATTGCCGGCCGGCTCAAAAGGGTTGCAGATGAAGATCGGCGTCACGTCGCAGGCGCTGACCCGGTACGCCGCCACGGCGTCGGCGGAGACGTTGATCGTATCGCGATTGAGGCCAACGGGCACCGGGAAGATCGTCTGCATCGCCTGGTTCTTGGCCGTGACCCAGGCATAGCCGGCCTCGTTCGGGTCAGTCGTGACCATCGCCTCGGTAATCGGATCGTCGTCGTCGCCCGCGAAGGTCCCGTCACCGGGAATGCCCTTCAGGAATTTGACCGACACGGTGCTCGCCGCATCGTTCCCCGCATCGTAAGCGACAGTGATGTATGATCCCATCGACATGCCAGTCCCGCCGGCGCCGAAGGCCGCGGTGTTGGCAAGCTTTTCGATCGCAGCCTCGGCGCGGGTGATCGCGTCGTCTCGGCCGTCGAGCTCGCGGGCTCCCGCCAGAGCCATGGCGTCGACCGCGTTCTGAAGATCAGTATGGAGATTGGCACTGCGGCCGACGTCGATGACGATGAGGGAGACGCCGAGCAACAACGGCATGGCAATGAGCGTCAACGCAATGACGTAGCCTCGATGGTCGTCCCAGAACCCTTTGATCGCCCTGTTTAGCATAGACATGCCTCTCCGATCGCGGCGGCTCACCGTCGTGACACGTTGTTCTTGTTGCATTCCTTTCCGGCGCTGCCGCCGCTTCGAATTCCGCAGGCGCCCGTTAATAGCCGGGCGTCGCTCCGTTGCTTCCCATCGACTGCGCAGGTGCCGACGCTCCTGCCGCCGGCTGCGTGCTGCCGCCGTTGTAGTTGCGCATCGTCTTCTGGATGAGCTTGCCGTCGGCAGCGATACGCGTGTTCTGCGCCACCCGTGGGAACGGGTCCTGGATGTGAATAGCTTTGTTGGCCTCCACCGCATTGCCGAGCCCGAAGGTGATCGTGTCCCTGTGGTTCATGTAGTCGGCGCAGCCCGAAACGAGGCTGGTCGCCGCCAGAACCAGAAGCGCGCGCTTACTTCTTAACAACAGCAACGACGCCTCCCATGTCGAGATCGAGCCTGTGACCATAGGGGCCAGTGACGCCTTCGCCATTGCGGAAGCGGCGCAGCATGTCTTTGTCGACTTCCAGAACACCGAGCGCAAAAAGCTCCGCGTCGTTGGAGGAGCGCGTCTGGTCGAGCGGACTATAAAGCGCTTCACCCGGTGCGGCCGGCCGCACGATGTGCGGAGTGACGACGATAACGAGATCGGACTCCCGCTTCAGGAAACTCGTGGAGCGGAAGAGTGCGCCGATCACCGGAAGCTGCCCCAAGCCAGGCAGTTGCTGGATATCTTTGGAGTTGATCGATTGCAGCAGGCCGGCCATGGCGAAGCTCTGGCCATCACGCAGCGCCACGGTCGTTTTGGCGGCCCGCGAGATGAAGCCGGGGTTACCGTTGACGTTGATCGACGTATCGAGTTCGGAGACTTCCGGCTCGACCTTCAAGCTAATCAGCCCGCCATCAAGGACGACAGGTGTAAACGTCAGCCGCACGCCGAAAGGACGATAGTCGGTCTGCGTCGCTAGCGTTGCGCCATTGGCCACGGTCGTCTGGATAGGCACTTCACCACCAGCATGGAAGCTTGCGGTTTCACCGCTCATCGCAATCAGGTTTGGCTGGGCAAGTCGGCGCACCAGCCCCTTTTGCTCCAACGCATTGATGACGACATCGATCCGGCCACCGGAAATCTCAAGAACTTTGGCGATCAGCTGTCCGAACGGTTGCATGCCGGTTGCCGCACCGGCTGCATCCTCAAGAGTGCGGACGAGCGTGCCGTCCTTGACCCCGATGCCCTGGCTGGTCGTCGCCTTGCCGATGCCATTCCTGCCCGCCCCTGCCCAACCGATGCCGAGGTCACGACCGGTTTGCCGGGACGCCTCGATCACGCGAACTTCCAGCATGACCTGCTGCGAATCGTTGACGCGCAACTGGTTGAGAACCGGCTGATCCGAATAGGACTGGGCGATTTCGAGCACCCGCTGCAGCTCGGTCGCGTCACGCACCATCCCGGTCAGGCGGATGCGGTCATTGGAGTTGATCACCCGAACCTGAGAGCCGGGCGATGCGGCGCGGATGGCGGACGCCACTTCGCTGAAATCGCTGGCGACGCGGATGTCGATGACGCCGAGAAGCTTCTTGTCGTCGCCATAAACCGAGATGTTCGTCGCCCCGTTCTTCTTGGCGCGGATGAAAAGTGATTTGTCGGAAAGCGGCACGACATCGATCAGCTCAGCACTGCCGATGACGAGGTCGCCGAAGGGCTTGCCTGTGGCGATCGTGACCGTGTCATTCGGCGGCAGCACCACTTGCTGAACAGCTCCGCCGAGGTTGATGAACTTCTCCTGCGCGTCCGCTGGCCCGACAAGGCCGGGCCCCCAAAAACCGCAGGCCGAAACAATCGCAACCGTCGCTGCGAAGGCTCTGCGTCTTGCCGCGTGTCCTATGCTTCCCCTCATTCCTGCCTAAGCCCTCTCTCCTCGAAGCCGGCCCTGCCCGCCTCAGGGCAGGTTACGTCCCACGTTACTGGATCTGCCCCACCCGGTACTCTTCCCGTTTGGTCGTGCTCCAGACGCCGACCGTCGCCCACTTCGGTTCTGCCGGCAAGACCGGCTCAACATTTCGCTCGACAATTTGCACCTGTTTTTCGCGCACCGGTGCCTTTATGCGACTTTCGACGGAGTTGATCCGTCCCCCAAGGTCTTCGCCGACCTGGCGAAGCATGCGTTCAATCTGCGCGAATCGGCCATCGTCGGCATTTTGCGCAAGTTCGGCGGCGACAGGGCCCCCGCCCAGGTCCGCCACGGTGACCGGCCGGGTCTGCTCGACGGAGGCCGAGGCAATATTGCGAAGCGTGAGCGAAAGCGTGCCTATATTGGCACCAAGCGTCAGGCGCTGCGCCTCGTCGGTCGTCACCTCGAAAGTAACGGTCTTTACCACGGAGGGCTCATCCTTGCGCTCATCGGCAGTCTGGTCGACCGCCAACACCTTTACCCCTTGCAGCAGAACATCCACCGAAGTCTGTTCGTTGCCGCTCTTCGGGTTACGGATCACGCGAGTCAGAAGCACATCGACCCGATCCGAGGGACGTACGAAACCGGCCACGCCAAGCACGTCGTTGACGCGGATGGAAACGGCCTTCATTCCTTGATCGAGAGCGGCCGAGAGGGTGGCACGTTCGCCGGCGCCAGTGATCTTCGAAGCCAACACAGGTTCGCCGGGATCGATCGCCTCCATGGCATAACGCGGTTCATCCTTGTCTCCAAGAACCGCCTGGATCGCGTCAAAGGAGCCTTCCGGTCTCTCATCTGACGGCCAGGGAATGGTCTTCAAGTTCTCTGCTCGGACCCGATCGCCGAAGCGCATAGACTTCGCCGCGACGACGAGCGTTTTTTCCGTTTGCTTGACGCCGCCGCTCGCCGCAAGACGGGCGCGCTCGCCAGCAAGATAAGTGCGGGTGGCAAAGACCGCCGCGAAAGCAAGGAAGAGGGCAACTACAAGGCTGATGATCGTCGAGGAGCGCATCGCCAATGCTCGCAAAGTTGAAAAGTATCACTATCCTGAAATTTTATTTTAGGAGGAGAGGAGTTAACAAACCCCCCTCCTCCTGGATAATTATGTTAAGTAGTTCAAGCCGGAGGAGACAAGCTAGTGGTCCACCAAGATCCCCAGGCTTCCCAAGCGTTACTAAGATTTGATCCGGCTGCAGTTACTGCGGTGATCACTCCGCCGACCAGCAGCGCGAGCAGGATCAGATATTCAGTCAGCGCAACGCCGTCTTCTTCCCGCGAGAAAGCGCGGACTTTTGTCAAAAATGTTTTCATCGAGAATTACCTCCAACGCAATATTACTCTTGCGTGGCCGTTTACTTCCCCGGCCCTCGCACGTCATTGAGACCGCCTCTCCGACTGAATTATTAATAATCCCTTAATTATTATATCGTCAACTTCTAATACGATGCAGTGTGGAGCATTTCTGCCTTATGGTTAACATCAGAACCCTTTGTTTTTTAGGGGTGAATACAGGCGTAACCCATCGAAGTGTAAAATCGCGTAATATTTCTTGAGTGCTACCGTCGCTCGGATAGTTGCGAAGTCTTTGGAAGATCTGGACAATCGCAGCGCAAAGACCACCTTTCGTGCGAACCGGGTAAAACATGATGGAAAAATTCAACATAATTACTTTGGTAGCAGCCCTACTCCTTCTCTATTCGGCTTGGAGCGACTTCCAGCGCTGGCGCATTCCCAACGGCGTCGTCCTGGCTCTCGTCGCCACCTACGCTCTCGGCGCTGCGGCCAAGCTAATGACAACACTGGATATCGGCGCGGCGCTCTTCGCCCTCGGCGGTATCGGTGGCGATATCGGGGCGGGTCTTCTGCTCTTCGCGCTTGGCGTCACCCTTTGGGCCTTTCGGTTGTTCGGCGCCGGCGACGCCAAGCTATTCCTGCCGATCGGCCTCTTCGTCGGCTGGCACGGCATGCTCCCCTTCGCCGTTTTTCTACTGATCGGCGGGATCTTGACCATGCTGGCCTTGAGGTTGCCGATGCCGCTGGCGTTCGCGCACAACGCCGTGATCATGCGGATCGAAGAGATTCGCGTCAGCCGCAAGATCCCCTATGGCGTCATCATGGTCTTCGCCACGCTTGTCACGATGGTCCTCAGCTTCTAAAGGGCCTGGATAAGCTTGCCCATGGCGCTTTGACTGCGAACGGCCGACCGCTTGAACGGTCGGTCACGGACAGCCTGCCGCTGGGCTGCCCGCCTCCGTTCCTTGCCATTGATCGCTCAGACATGCCATTTAGGTTTGATGCAAATCGGCCGGGAAGGACCGATTGCAGCACAAGCAGCACTGCGGGGCCCACCGCCAGGCAGGCTCGCACACATCAGGAGAACTCATGTTTGACCACGTCAAATTCGGCGTCAGGGACTTTGCTGCGAGCAAAGCCTTCTACCTTAGGGCACTCGAACCGCTCGGTGTAGCTATCATAGCCGAGGGCGAACCTTCCTACGGTGTCGAACTTAGTTCTAAGGGTAAGGCTTCGTTGTGCCTGCACCAGACCGACGAGAAGCCGGCGCATCTTCACCTGGCTTTCGCAGCCGAGAGCCGCGAGCAAGTCGACGCTTTCTACCGCGCCGCTCTGGCAGCGGGTGGCAAAGACAATGGTGCGCCTGGTCTGCGCCCGCGCTACCATGCGAACTACTACGCGGCCTTCGTGCTTTGTCCTGATGGACACAACATCGAAGCAGTTTGCCACGAGCCTGAGGCCTGACCGAGCGGGTCGAGCGTCTCTGCAGCGCCGGGCACTCCGCCAAAGCGGAGGGCCGTCTGATTGTGCTATTGAACCGCGGCGGTTCCATAGACGAGGTTGGGAAGCCACAGCGAGAGCTGCGGAAACATGCTGAGCATGACCAGAAGGACCATCATCATCCCGAGATAGGGCAGCACCTCGCGCGCGTAAGCCATCATCGGTACCTTCAGCACCATGGACGAGATGTACATCAGGCCACCGACCGGGGGCGTGATGCCGGCGATCGTCAGGTTGGTAATGAAGACGACGCCGAAATGCACGCGATCGATGCCGACGCCGTCGATGATTGGGATCAGCATCGGGGTCAGGATGATGAGCGCAGCCGAACCCTCAATCGCCGTGCCGATGACGATGAGGAGAACGTTGATGAGGAGCAGCATCAGCAGCGGATTGTCGGTGGCACCGCCCAGCCAACCGGACATGGCTTGCGGCACCTGTTCCCAGGCGAGATAGAAGCCGAAGGCGGCCGCCGCGCAGATCATGATCATCACGACCGCAGAATCGCGCACCGACTCCGCAAGCACTTCCGGGATCTGGCGGAGCGTAAATTCGCGGTAGCCGAAGACGGCGACGAAAAGCACATAGACGACGACGACCGCGCCGGCTTCGGTGGTGGTGAAGATGCCATAGCGCGTGCCGGCGAAAATCACGACCGGGATCGACAGCGCCCAAAGCCCATCGATCAGCGCGCGGCTCGCCTCCGCCCGGCTGGCGCGCTCCTTGCGAAGCGGTTTGTAGCCGCGCTTGCGGGCGATGAAGTAGGTGGTGACCATCAGCCCAGCCGCGAGCACGAGGCCGGGCACGACGCCGGCCGCAAACAGCCGGCCGATCGAAGTCTCCGCCAGGAAGCCATAGACGATGAGGCCGATCGAAGGCGGGATGAGACTGGTGATGATCGAGGCGGACGAGGTAATGACTGCCGCGAAAGCGCGGCTATAGCCCCTTTCGGCCATTTCGACGCCAAGGGTCTTGGCGAGCATCGCGGCATCGGCATTGGCCGATGCGGTAAGGCCGCCGAGCAAGGTGCCGAGCACGGTGCACATCTGCGCCAGCGCGCCGGTCATATGGCCGACCATCACGTCGGCGAGCGCCAGCAAACGTCGGGTGATCCCCGATGCGTTCATGATGCAGCCGGCAAGCACGAAGAGCGGCAGCGCCAGGAGAGAAACGGACTGACTGCCCTCCGCCATTTCCTGGGCGAAATTGGCGAGCGGGATCATGTCCATATTGATGACGAAGAAGGCGAGCGCGCCAATCGCCATGGCCCAGGTGATGGGCGTCGACAACAGGAAGAGGACGACGACCAACAGCGAAGGGCCGGCCAGATGGAAGAAGGTCATATCAGCGATTCCACGTTGCGATGCAGACGGACAGTCCACGGTCTTTCGACGATGAGGTGCTGGAACAACATGCCGGCCGAAGCGAGCGCGAGCGGCCCGTAGGAAAGACTCCGTGACAGATCGAGCGCAATCGTGTGCACATGCCGCGACGTCCAGGCCTGCCAGGCGAAAAGGACCGTCATGGCGATGAAGAACAGGGCCAGTAGAAGGTAGTTGAACCAGGCGACCGCCTTCTGCCAACCCACCGGGAACGCTGCAACGAGAACGTCGATCGCCGCATGGGTGCCGAGGCGGACACCGGCAACTGCGCCGAAGAAGACGAGATAGGCAAAGGCCATGATCGCCAGTTCGTAGGTCCACGCCGCCGGTTGCGGGAAGACGTAGCGGCTAATCACTCCCCAAAGGATCGAAATGACGATGACGAGCAGCGCCGCAACGCCAATCGCCTCATCGGCGCGACGCAGGCTGAGCAGAGGAATTGCTTCCTCGGGTGGTCGTGAGGTTTCCATGGTTGTCTCGATATCCTAAAGGGCGGAATGGGAACGGCGGCATGGCCGCGCGGCCTCAGCTCATCGCACCGAGATGCGCGACAGTATGAATGGGCGCGGACGCTCGGGCCGCGCCCATTCGAGCGCTTACTCGGCCATTGCCTTCTGCACCTGATCGTACATCCCGGGCGTGATGTTCGGCACCTTCTCGTAGGCCGCACGCGAGGCTTCGATGAAGGCTGGCACGTCGATGTCAGTGACGATCTCGACGCCGGAGGCCGCGAGCTGCTTGGCGTAGGCGTCGTCCGTTTCGAGCGTCATCGCCGTCAGCTCCTTGGCGATCGTCTGGCCTTCTTCGAGAAGGATCTTCTGCAGATCTTCCGGCAGGCCGTTGAAGAACTGGCTCGATGCCACCCAGGCCGTGAACATGATCTGGTGGCCGGTCTTGGAGATGACCTTGCGGGTCTCGTTCAGCTTTGCGCCGGCGATCGAGCCGAAGGGGCCTTCGGCGGCATCGACGACACCGGTCTGAAGCGCGTTATAGACGTCACCCCATGGCAGTTCCGTCGGCCGTGCGCCGTAATTGCCGAAGGTCGCCATCATGATCGGCGACGAGGGTACGCGGATGGTGACACCGGCAAGATCGGCCGGCGAACGGACCGGCTTGTTGGCGATGATGTGGCGGTAGCCGAAAAGACCGTTCGGCATGATGATCTTGATGCCCTGCGCCTCGAGCTTGCCGGACAACTCCTTGTAGAGATCCGATGCGAAGAGACGGTCGGTCGCTGCCAGATCCGGATAGACATAGGGACCTGCAAGAATGGACAGATCCGGCACAAACTGGCCGAGCTGGCCGTAGTCCGTTGCGCTGAGCAGGCTCGCGCCGCTCATGACCATTTCATTGACTTTCTTCTGCGCGCCGAGCTGATCGCCCGTCATGACCGTAATTGCAATGCGGCCGCCCGAACGTTCGCCGACACGTTCGGCATAGGTCTTCATCGCTTTGACGATGGGCTCGTTGGGGTTCACCTGCGACGTCGAGAACCGCAGGCTGTATTCCTGCGCATTAGCGAAACCGCAATAGGAAAGGGCAGCCATAGCGGCCGCGACGATCAAGGTCTTCATCAGTTCCTCCTCTTTCCGGACTCCCCTCCGGAATGCACAATGCATGAATGATTTATTCATGAATGAACTTCAGCGTCAAGAGTGCAGCGCCCATCTTCCCGATAGAGTCCGGTTCGAAAACGAAAAACCGGGGCGATCTATGACCGCCCCGGCTTTTCCATTTTGAATGATGTATTCTTATATAAACGCTTTGTCAGGCGCGGAATGTGTAGTCCGCGATCGATTGGGGCTTCATTTCGATCGAGAAGCCGGGCCGCTGCGGCGGCATATAGGCGGCATTCTCGATGACGCAGGGGTCGAGGAAGTGCTCGTGCAGATGATCGACATACTCGATCACGCGGCCATCCTTGGTGCCGGAAACGGCGACATAGTCGATCATCGACAGGTGCTGCACATATTCGCAAAGGCCGACACCACCGGCATGCGGCCAGACCGGCAGCCCGTATTTGGCTGCGACCAGCAGCACCGCCAGCACCTCGTTCAGCCCGCCCATGCGGCAGCTGTCGATCTGGACGATGTCGATCGCGCCCTCGGCAATGAATTGCTTGAACATGATGCGGTTCTGGCACATCTCGCCGGTCGCGACCTTCACCGGCCCTATCGCCTCGCGGATCTTGCGGTGACCGGCGACGTCGTCGGGGCTCGTCGGCTCCTCGATGAAGAAGGGCTTGGCGAAGGCAAGCTGCTTCACCCAATCGATCGCCTCGCCGACCTCCCAGACCTGGTTGGCGTCAATCATCAGATAGCGGTCCGGCCCGATCACCTCGCGTGCGATCGTCAGCCGCCGGATGTCGTCGGCAAGATCACGGCCGACCTTCATCTTGATGTGATTGAAGCCTTCGTCGATCGCCTCCTGGGCGAGCCGCCTGAGCTTGTCATCGTCATAGCCGAGCCAGCCGGCCGACGTCGTGTAGCAGGCGTAGCCTTCCCTCTCGAGCGTCGCTATGCGCTCGGCCTTTCCGGGCTCGGCCTTGCTGAGAATTCCGATCGCCTCGTCGCGGGTGAGCACATCCGTCATGTAGCGATAGTCGACGATGTCGGCGATCTGTTCCGGCGACATGTCGGAAACGAGGCGCCAGGCGGGTTTGCCCGCTTCCTTGGCAAGCAGGTCCCAGACGGCATTGACCACGGCGCCGGTGGCGAGATGGATCGCCCCCTTCTCGGGGCCGATCCAGCGCAATTGGCTGTCGCTCGTCAGGTGCCGCCAGAAGCGGCCGGGATTGGCGAGGATGTCCGCCGTATCCTGACCGACGACCAGGTGCTGCATAGCCTTGATCGCCATGCAGCAGATATCATTGCCCCGGCCGATGGTGAAGGTGAGACCATGGCCCGCGACACCGGGCCTGTCCGTGTCGAGGATGACATAGGCCGCGGAATAATCCGGGTCCGGATTCATCGCATCGGAGCCGTCAAGGCTCTGTGAGGTCGGAAAGCGCAGGTCGAAGACGCGCAGATCAGTGATGCGGGTCATGGTCACTCCAGTCGGTGGGTATCAATCGTCCGCGCGTACGGACTGCTTCTGGCTGCCGAGGCCCTCGATGCCGAGTTCGACGACATCGCCCGCCTTGAGATAACGCGGCGGCTTCATGCCCATGCCGACGCCGGGCGGCGTACCGGTGGAGATGATGTCGCCCGGCTGCAGCGACATGAACTGCGACAGGTACGAAACGAGGTGAGCAACGCCATAGACCATGGTTTTCGACGAGCCGTTCTGCATGGTCTCGCCGTTGACCTTCAGCCACATCGGCAGGTTCTGCGGATCCGGCACTTCGTCCTTGGTTACGAGCCAGGGGCCTGTCGGACCAAAGGTGTCGCAGGACTTGCCCTTGGTCCACTGGCCCTGGCGTTCGATCTGGAAGGCACGCTCGGAGACGTCGTGCACGACGCAGTAGCCGGCGACATAGTCGAGGGCTTCCGCTTCACTCACGTATTTCGCCTTGCGGCCGATAACGACGCCAAGCTCCACTTCCCAGTCGGTCTTGGTCGAACCGCGTGGGATGAGCAAGTCGTCGTTCGGACCGACGATCGCCGATGTCGCCTTCATGAAGATGATTGGCTCGGATGGGACCTTGGCGCCGGTTTCAGCCGCGTGATCGGAATAGTTGAGGCCGATGCAGATGAACTTGCCGGTTCCGGCAACGCAAGGGCCGAGACGCTGGTTGCCGGCGACAGCAGGCAGACCAGGAAGATCGAGCGACTCCAGTTCCGCCAGCTTGTCGGGATCGAGAGCCGCACCAGAGAGGTCAGCCACATGACCGGAAAGGTCGCGCAGCGTGCCGTTCGCATCGAGAATACCCGGCTTTTCGTGACCCGGAACGCCGTAACGCAGAAGCTTCATATCTTAAATCCTTGAACTCGGTGGTCAGATGGTCCAGCCGCCATCGATGGCATAGGCTTGGCCGGTCGTATAGGTAGCGCTCGCGAGATGAACGGCGAGCGCGGCGATCTCCTCCGGCGTGCCGAGACGTCCCATTGGCTGGCGAGCGATAAAGGCGGCTCTTGCCGTCTCATAATCGCCCTGCGCCCGCATACGGTCCTGCAGCGACGGGCTCTCAACGGTACCGGGGCAAATGGCGTTGCAGCGAATACCCTCAGAGACGTAGTCGGCGGCAACGGCCTTGGTGAGACCGATGACGGCCGCCTTGGTGACGCCGTAGGCGAAGCGGTTGGGCACGCCCTTGATGCTGGAGGCGACCGAGGCCATGTTGATGATCGCGCCATCCTTGCGCGCAAGCATGCCCGGAAGGACCGCACGGATGGTGCGGATCATCGCCTTGACGTTGAGGTCGAGGGCGAATTCGAGATCGGAATCCTTCATCTCCAGGATCGACCCGGCATGGACGAAGCCGGCGCAGTTGAAGAGGATATCGACGGCGCCGATCTTTGCCACGAGAGCGTCCACCGCCTGCGTATCGAGGACGTCAAGCCGGTGCGTCTCGACGCCGGCTTCGCTGGCAAGCGCTGCAAGCGCATCCGTATTGATATCGGTCGCATGCACCTTGGCGCCGGCCTTTGCGAAGGCCAAAGCCGAAGCGCGGCCGATTCCTTGAGCGGCGGCCGTAATCAGGACGACCTTGCCTTTAAGATCCGCTGTCATTCTCGATCCCTCATGCTTTGCGTTCGACGACCAGGATATGGTCGGCGGCGAGAACGACCTCGCCATGTTGGTTGATAACTTCTAACCGTTCCACGACGCGCCCCGCCTTTGGTCGCTTCGGATCGTCCTCCTTGGCAGAGACGGTCACGCGGGTGCGGATCGTATCGCCGATATGGACCGGACGCACGAAGCGCAGACGATCATAGCCGTAGGAAAAGGCAACCGGGTTGATCAGCGAGGCTGTCAGACCCACGCCGATCGAAAAGATCATGGTGCCATGGGCGATACGCTGACCACCTGGCAGGGTCTTGGCGAATTCCGCATCCATGTGGTGCGGGAAGAAATCGCCGGTGTGGCCGGCATGAACAACAAAGTCGGTCTCGGTGATCGTGCGACCCGTCGTCAGGCGTTCGTGTCCAAGCTCGTAGTCTTCAAAATGGATGATCTGTTCTGCCATGTCATTGTCCCGGAAGGGGCGCGATCGCCGTTGCCGGCGCGGCACTCGATTGATAGGCGGCCTCGACGAGCGCCATCGTCTGCCAGGCGTCCTCCACTGAGCCGATCAGTTCCAGGTCCTCTCCGGCCGCGAAACGCTGCAGATTGGCCATGCGGTTGACGAAGGCGTCCGGGAACCAGGCGCCTTCGAGCGGCGCGGCAACCCAATCGCTGCCGCCTGTAGGCCTGATCCAGAGCTCATCTGGCTCACCCTTGGGGTAGTCGAGATTGACGCCGAGCTTCACGTAGGCGGCACCCGAGGTGCCGGAGATGCGGAACTCGCAGGCCTGGAACTTGCGGCCGAAATCGTGGTCGTGATTGACCGAGAGCACGCAGCGTACGCGATCGCCATAGTCGAGGATCGCCGCCGTGCGCGTCTGGGCGACATCATGGTTCGGATGCCCGATGGTCTTGGCGTGTACGCCCTGGGGATTGCCGAGCAGGCCGCGGATCAGATCCAGATAGTGGATCGAGTGCATGGCAATCTCGATGCGCGGCAGACCTTTGAGGAACGGCCAAAGGCCCCAGGGGGTGGCGAGCGCCAGCCAGGCATCGAAATCCACCACCTCGCCGAGATGCCCCTTGGCGATGGCATCTTGCAGCGCCAGCATCATCGGCGCGAAGCGAAGCTGGAAGTTGGCGGCCGCCTTCAGCTTGCGCGCGCGGCAGATCTCGAGAATGGCGGTTGCGGCGGCGAGGTCCGACCCCATGGGCTTCTGGATCAGCGCTGCCGCGCCGATCGGCAATCGGCCAAGGATGGCGGCATGGGCGGCGGGCGGCGTTGCGAGGTCGAAGATCGCTTCCGGCACCGAAAGCGCGTCCGCCTCATTTTCGAAGGCCCGAATATCCCAGCTTTCCGCAAGCTGAGACGCCTTGGAACGGTCCGGGTCATAAATCCCGGCAACCGGGAGGCCCGCCTTGCGGTAGGCCGGCAGATGGGCGTCGCCGACGATGCTGCCGGCACCGAAGATCACGATCGGCCGTGGATTGCTCGGCTTCGGCCACCATTGTCTGAGAGTGCCGGGATCAAAGCCTTCAGTCATGATGGAAAACCTCGTCCATCATCGCCCACCACTCGCCTTCTTTTCTCGTCTCAAGCGGCTTCTGGCACGGCATGCAGACCGACCACCATTCCTGGTTCTTCGGATGCGCCGCCATCTTGGCCATATCCGCCGCGAAATCCGAGCCGACATATTCCCAGTAGCCGAACAGCAGGTTTTCCGGCTCCTTGAGGAAGATCGAGTAGTTGGTGACGTTGCATTCGGATATCAGTTCGAGGATCTCCGGCCAGACGGCGGCATGCAACGCCTTGTATTCGGCGATTTTCGACGCTTCGAGGCCGATCACCATTCCCATCCGCTGCATCCTGTCCTCCATCTCATTGGTATTGCGCAATTCCGAACGCAAAACCGTTCCGCACTTTTGCTGGAATTGCTCTAGCCGCGGAACTCGCGGGTGAATTCACTGATCGAGCGAGTGCGCACGGCGTCCCAATCCCAGGCGATGCCGATGCCCGGCTCAGAAGGGGCCATGGCGCGGCCGTTCCGGATCTCCATGCCCTTGGTGGTCAGGTCATCGAGCTGCGGAATGTATTCGACATATTTGCCGTTCGGCACGGCGCAGACGAGGCTCACATGCAGCTCCATCAGGAAATGCGGGCAGACCGGAATGTCGAAGGCTTCCGCCGCATGAGCGACCTTCAGCCAGGGCGTGATGCCACCGATGCGGGCGACGTCCACCTGCACGATCGAGCAGGCGCCCTTCTGCATATATTCACGGAAATGGCGGATCGAATACATCGATTCACCAACCGCAATCGGCGTCGGCGTCGAGCGCGTCAGCCGGATATGACCGTCGAGATCGTCGGCCGGCAGCGGCTCCTCGATCCAGGCGAGATCGAGCTCCTTCAACCGCGACGCGCGGCGGATCGCCTCGTCGACGGTGAGGCCCTGATTGCAGTCGGTCATGATCTCGAAGCCATCGCCGAGCGCCTTGCGCATCGCGGCGAGCCGATCGTAATCCTCCGAGCCGTGCGGCTTGCCGATCTTCACCTTCGAGCCGGAAAAGCCCTTGGCCTTGGCGGCGAGCGCATCCTCGACGAGGGCCTCCTTCTCGATATGCAGCCAGCCGCCCTCGGTGGTGTAGAGGGGGCAACTGTCCTTGGCGCCGCCGGCGAGCTTCCAGAGCGGTAGCTTCTGCTTCTTGGCGCGCAGGTCCCAAAGGGCGGTGTCGACTGCGGCCAGCGCCAGCGCGGTGATCGCGCCGATGGTCGTGGCGTGGGTGGCAAATTCCATCTTGTGCCAGATCGCCTCGATGCAATCGGCGTCCTCGCCGATCAGGATTGGCACGAGGTGATCGGAGAGAAGCCGCATTACCGACGATCCGCCGGTGCCGATCGTGTAGCTGTAGCCCGTGCCCGTCGCTCCGTCGGAATCGACGATCGTGACGATAGGCGTTTCCTGGCTGACGAAGCTCTGGATCGCATCGGTCCGCTTCACCTTCGGCGGCAGGTCGACCATGCGCAGTTCAATTTTCTCGATTCTTGCCATGTCAGCCTTCCAGAGCCTTGCCGGTATCGATGTCGAAGAGATGGGCGCGCGACAGGTCGAAGCTCATGCGCACCTTTTCGCCTGAGGTAAGCGGGCGTGGGTTGAGCATGCGCGACACCCAGTCACGGCCATTGAATTGGATGAAGACAAGTGTCTCGTTCCCGAGCGGTTCGGTGATCGACACCGGCAGTTCGACGTCGTGCACGGCCGCCGGATCGCCGGCATGCAGGCCGTGGCCGCTCGGATAGATATCGTCTGGCCTCAAGCCGAATGTCACCTTCTGGCCCGGGCGCAGCACGTTTGCAAAGCGCGGCGGGATCGGGAGCCGGGCGCCGCTGACAAGAACCAGTGCGCCGTTGTCGACGATCGCCTCGTCCATGTTCATCGGTGGCGAGCCGATGAAGCCGGCGACAAACTTGGTGGCGGGGCGCTGGAACACCTCTTCCGGCGTACCGACCTGCTCGATGTACCCGTCGCGCATGATGACGATGCGGTCCGACAGCGTCATCGCCTCGACCTGGTCGTGGGTGACGTAGATCATCGTCGCCTGCATGCGCGCATGCAGCTTCTTGATCTCGGTGCGCACCTGTGTGCGCAGTTTTGCGTCGAGGTTCGACAGGGGTTCATCGAAGAGGAAGACGTCCGGTTGGCGCACAATCGCGCGGCCCATGGCGACGCGTTGGCGCTGGCCGCCGGAAAGCTGCGACGGCCGGCGTTCCAGGAGATGGCCGAGATCGAGAATGGCAGCAGCCTCATCGACACGCGCCTTGATGTCATCGGCCGAGCGGCCGGCGATCTTCAGCGAAAAGCCCATGTTCTCGGCAACGGTCATATGCGGATAGAGCGCATAGGACTGGAAGACCATGGAGATGTTGCGCGCCCGCGGCGGCAGATCGTTGACCTTGCGGCCGCCGATCTCGATCGCGCCGTCGCTGACGTCCTCGAGGCCGGCGATCATCCGCAGCGTCGTCGACTTGCCACATCCGGAGGGGCCGACGAGCGCAATGAACTCGCGATCCTTGACCTCGAGATCGATGCCGTGGACGACCTCGAGCGCGCCGTAGCGCTTGACCAGTTTCCTGAGGGTGACAGGAGCCATGAACGATTATCCTTTCACCGCGCCGAAGGTCAGGCCCGAAACGAGGTGCTTCTGAATGATGAAGGTGAGGGTCAGCGCCGGGATGATCATCACGACGGCGAGCGCGCACATGCCGCGCCAGTCGATGGTGAACTCGGCGGTGTAGTCGAGAAGTCCGACCGGCAGGGTCTTGGAATTGACCGAGCGGGTGATCTGCGAGGCGAGTGCGTATTCGTTCCAGGAGGTGAGAAACGCGAAGATGCCGGCGGACGCAATGCCGGGGCCGGCGAGCGGAAACTCCACCTGCCAGAAGGCCTGCCAAGGCGTGCAGCCGTCGATCTGGGCGGCCTCGGCGAGATCCTTCGGCACCTGGCGGAAGAAGCCGTCGATCAGCCAGATGGTGAAGGGCACGTTGAGCGCGACATAGGTGAGGATCAGCGAGAAGTGGGTGTCGATGATGCCGGTGCGGGCATAGAGCATGAAGAGCGGCAGCGACAGGGCGATCCCGGGCACGGCGCGCGTCAGCATGAAGCCGAGAAAGATCGCCGACTTCGCCTTGAAGCGATAGCGCGCAAAGGCGTAACCGCCGGCCATGCCGATTGCGAGCGCAATCACCGTCGATGTCACGGAGACGATCAGCGAATTGCGGAAATAGTCCCAGACGGGAACGCCGCCCTGCCCCGCGCCCGAGAACATGGCGCGATAGGCATCGAGCGAGATGCTCTCGGGAATCCAGACTGGGGGCTTCGCCATGATTTCGACGGTCGGGCGTAGCGACGACAGCACGATCCAGAGGCCGGGCAGGCAGATCACCGCCATTGCCAGGAACAGGCCGATCAGATGCGCGATCTTCAGGAGGCGCCGGCGCAGGCGGTGCGAGGCGTTGATATCCATTACCACTCGGCTCCGATCTGCTGGCGCGCCGCGGCGAGCTTGCGGAAGAAATAGACGGTGAAGACGATCGACAAGAGGATTGCGACATAGGCCATGGCGTTGGCGAGCCCCATGCGGGCATCGGCGTAAGCCGTGCGGCCGACGAGCGTCCAAAGCAGTTCGGTGCGCTTGGCAGGACCGCCATCGGTCATGATCTTGACGATGTCATAGGCCCGCGCCACGTCCAGCGAACGGATCGTCATGGCGATGAAGGCAAACGGCATGAGATAGGGCCAGGTGACATAGCGGAAGGTCTGCCAGGGCGTGCAGCCGTCAACATGGGCGGCCTCGACCGGATCCTTCGGCATGGCGAGCAGGCCGGCGAGGATCAGGATGGCGAACACGGCGGTCGAGGACCAGACTTCGGCGATAATGATCGACAGCAGCGCGAGATTGCCGTCGATCAGCCACGGGATGGCCTGGTCGGTGAGCCCCAGCGACTGCAGCGCATTGTTGACGAAGCCGATATTGTCGTTGAACAGAAACTTGAACTGGAAGCCGACCAGCACCGGCGAAAACATCATCGGAAACATCATCATCGTGCGCAGCAGGCGCTGGCCATGGGTCGCCTTGTTGACAAGCAGTGCCAGGCCGAGACCGAGCAGCATCTCGGCGTTCAACGCCACCGTCAGCAACAGCACGGTGCGGCCGAAGGCGACCCAGAACTCGGCGTTGCCGAGCACGGTCGCGTAGTTGCGCAAACCCACAAAGACCCAAAGCGTCTCCGGCTTCGTCAGGCGGAAGGGCGTGAAGCTCGAGTAGAAGGAAAAGAGCAGCGGCAAAACGATCACCGCCGCGAGCACGACGAAGGCCGGAAGCAGAAGCAGGGCCGGTGCTGACAATTTCTTGAGCTTCATCGGGCAGTCCTGAGGATGGCATGAAATGGCTGAGGCGGCGCCGGCACCGAAGCGCCGGCGCCGCCTCCTTGGCTGTGATCAGAGCTTGCCCGCGTCTTCCAGAATGCCGGTCGCCTTCTCAGTGGCGGCATCGAGCGCTTCCTTCGACGTCTTGTCGCCGAGGATGGCGGCCTGCAGTTCCGGATAGACGGCGTTGGAGATTTCGATCCATTCAGCCGTCTTCGGCACCGGGAAGGCATGCTTGGCGGCTTCCTGGAAAGCCTGCAGCACTTCGGTCTTGTAGGCGTCGCCTGCGGCTGCCTTGATGTTGTATTCCCAGACGGCCGAACGGGTCGGCAGCGGGCCGGCAGCCGATTCCAGCTTCTGACTGTCCTCGTTGGTCAGCCACCAGACGAGCGAGGCGGCGGCCTCCTTGTTGGCGCAATCCTCGGTGACCGAGAAGCCGTGATGGCCCGACCAGCCGGTGCGCTTGCCGGAAGAACCGGCCGGCTGCACCTTCACGCCGACATTGCCGGCGACCTTGGACGACTTCGGATCGTTGAAGAAGCTCGCCCAGCCAGGCCAGTCGAGGTTGAGAGCGATCGAGCCCGAGGCAAAGCCCTGACCAAGGTCGTCCCAGAGATAGTTGGTCGTGCCAGGCGGTACCGCCTTGTCCTTGTAGAGCTTGACGAACCAGTCGAGCGCGCGCACGCCGGCTTCGGAATTGAAGGCTGGGCGACCATCCTTGTCGAGATATTCCCCACCTTCGGCGACTAGCATTTCATAGAAGCGACCGTTGATGGCCTCTTCCTTGCCGGCGAACTGCGTGCCGTAGAAATTCGGTGGCGCTGCGAAAAACTCGGCCTGGTCGCTAACCTGGGCCCAGGTGTCCGGCGGCGCGAGGTCGTAGCCATACTTTGCCTTGAAGGCGGTCTTCTTGGCTTCGTCCTGATAGAGGCTCTTCTGGTAATAGAGCGCCGAAACGTCGAACTGGGCGCGCGGCAGCATCACCAGCTTGCCGTCGAGTGTCGAGGCATCGATCAGGGCCGGCACGAACTTGGCGATCTCATCCGGCGGCAGAAGCGCGAGCAGGTCGGTGTAGATGTCAGGATATTGCGGAGCGAATGACGAATGGTTGGAACCCACGCACCAGCTGACGCCGCCGGTCGCGATATCCGACTTAATCTCCTTGTCGAGCTCGAAGTGGTTCTTCTTCGACAGGATGTTGACCTTGGCGCCGGTCGCCTTCTCCCACTCACCGATACGCTCGTAGAGCTTTTCGTATTGCTGTCCGCCGATCAGCTTGGCGTCGATCGTAACGCCTTCAAACTTGCCGGGGAGGTCGACGGCCATAGCCGTCCCCAGTCCCGCGGCAAGCATGATCGCTCCGGCGGACACGCCGGATAGCAGCCTTCTCATCTCCATTCCTCCCTGGTTCACGCCCTCATCTGGCGCGACGTTCTCATTTGTGAGAAACTAATTCATATACAAACAACAAATTTATCCAGCGTCAAGGGCGAACTTTCCTTTGTCGGCGCCTTTCTCTGCGTATATGGATATGAATATTCACCAAGGAGGGATCTCATGGACACCGAAGAGTCTGACCGCTATCGCGCGCCCGCCCTCGACAAGGGGCTCGACATTCTCGAGCTGCTCGCCAGCGTCGACGGCGGCCTGACGCAGGCGGAGATTTCCAAGCGCCTGAACCGCAGCCCCAACGAGTTCTACCGGATGCTCGACCGGCTCGTGCGGCGCGGCTACGTCACCCGCATCGACGGCGATCGCTATTCCCTGACACTAAAGCTGTTCGGGCTTTCGCAACTGCATGCGCCGGTTCGCAGGCTCGCTTCCTACGCAACACCGTTGATGCGCGACCTGGCGCAGCGCTCCAAGCAGGCCAACCACCTCGCCGTCTTCGATCGCGGCTCGGCTGTGGTTATTGCCCAGCAGGAAGCACCTGATTATTGGGGCATCTCGATCCGGGTCGGATCGCACATCAGCCTGTTCGACACCGGCTCCGGCCACATCCTTCTCGCCTTCCGCTCAGCCGAAGAGCGCGAAATGATGATCGCGGAACACGCCAAGAGCAAAGACGAAGTCCCGCGCGGACCGGAGTTCTACGCGCGGCTCGACCAGATCCGCGAACGCGGCTACGAGATGATGGCGAGCGCGCAGACCGCCGGCGTCTATAACCTTTCGGCACCGATCCTAGGCCCCGATGGCCGCGGCATCGCGGCACTCACCGTGCCCTATATCGCGCTGGTCAACGCGCCCTCGGCGCCGGATATTACCGAAACCATCGCCCTCTTGCTGAAAACCGCCGAGCAACTGTCGACGCTGGCCGGCTCGGACGTGGCGCCCGCAACCGATTGACGCCAGCCGGCAACGGCCGTACTTCTTATTTGAATATCTCATTCTTATGTGAGACGCTGTTCGGAGGAGACGCGCCTTGATCATCGACACCCATCTTCACCTCATCGACAGGTCGAAGCTCGCCTATCCGTGGCTTTCCGGCGTACCGGCGCTCGATCATGACTTCCTCTACGCGACCTACGCGCGCGAGGCCCGGCGGCTCGGTATCAAGGCGGCGCTGCACATGGAGGTCGATGTCGAGCCCTCGGAAATCGAGAAAGAGACAGCGGAAATCGAAAGGCTCTCGCGCGAGCCGGACAGCCTTCTCAAGGGCGCCATTGCCGCCTGCCGACCCGAAGACAATGATTTTGTCGCCTATCTCGAACGCCAGGAAGCCAACGGCTTCGTCAAGGGTTTCCGCCGGGTGCTGCACGTGATGCCGGATGAACTGTCCGAGCAGCAGACTTTTCGCGACAACATCCGAAAGCTCGGCGGACGCCGCTTCACTTTCGACCTCTGCGTCCTGCCGCACCAGATCCCGAAGGCGATCGCGCTTATCGATCTTGCGCCTGACGGCCAATTCATCCTCGATCATTGCGGCGTGCCTGACATTCGCGCCGGCGCCGAGCATCCCTGGCGCGAACATATGAGCGACATCGCCCGGCGCCAGAACGTCACGGCAAAGATTTCCGGCATCGTCGCCTATGCCGACGAGGCATGGCAGGTCAAAACGCTGCGCCCCTATGTCGAGCATACGATCGGTGTTTTTGGCTGGGACCGGGTGGTCTGGGGGAGCGACTGGCCGGTCTGTACCCTCGGCGGAAATCTGTCGACCTGGGTCGGCGCCACCCACGCTCTACTTGAGGGCTGCAGCGCGGACGAAAAGCGCAAGTTGCTCTCCGGCAATGCGCGGCGGATCTGGAAACTCGCCTAGAGCAATTCCAAGAAAGTGTGAACGGTTTCCGTCCGGAATTACGCAATTTCAAAACGTTAGCTCAGAAGAAATTGCCCACGGCAGATCATGGCAGGCTGCATCCACGGCTACATCATGGCGATCGACCTCGATCGCGTCACGCACAATGTGCAGGCCTATTTCATGGTTCACATGGATAGTATCCGGCCCGAGACGATCGCCGTCCAGTTCGAACACGCGTTCGTTGGGTTTTCCTAGGCCGTCGACTGTATGCGCGCCGGCGGAGATCCGGATTTCATCGCGCTCGTCGTGTGCTCGGACGTGTAGGAAGTCGACCCCTGATCAACGATATGGTGGTCGCCGACATTGGCATCCGTAACATGCGGATCCACGTCATTCTAAGCCGACCCAAATATGCGATGCATGGAGCAGGACGCGAACATGCTGACCAATGGGTGCTGATAGTTCACAAGCTGCGGTTAGAAGTTGAGCGCGCTTTTGAGATCATGTAACCCGACCATAAGCATCATTGGGTCCGATGGCGAGGGCAGGAAGCCGACCGCCTCATGGAAGGCCCTCGCGTCCTCGGAAATTGCATGCACCAGCACGCCGCGGATACCCAGGATTTCTGCGGCATTGAGCAGGCGCAAACCTGCGTCGCGCACTAACGCTCTGCCGATACCGCGTCCCTGATAGGCCCCATTGATGGCGAGGCGGCCAAGCACGGCAACCGGAATTGGATCAGGCATGTTGCGCCGAAACCGACCAGGTGCTTCCGGCTGCTTCACTGCGCCGGAGGCGAGTGCATAATAGGCGATGACGCGATTTCCTTCGCACACGACGAATGTTCGCGATGCGCCGCCAATCTGATTGGTACGGGCGCGGCGATGCAGCCAGTCGTCTAGTTCAGGCACACCGGAACTAAAGTCTGTCAGTTCGTGCTGATCGGCCAGTGGTGTCGGTGCGTTAAGAGTCACGCCTCATCCCACGGCGCTTTGGTCGACATATTGCGCTTCAGGCGCTCATTAGGTTGCGCGGGTGCATCGAGCCGGGCAAGGTACTCGGCATAGATTTCGGGGCTGACCGTGAATACGGAACGGTCTAGCAGCACTTCCTCGGCGCGGCGCTCGGAAGCCTCAAGCATGAAATCCGTGCGCGTCTTACCAAGCAGCTCGGCGGCGCGGTCGATCAAGTTGCGTGTCGCAGGCTTGATTCGCATATTTAGCGGCACGCTTGCGTCCGGACTTTTACTCGTGTTCGAGGTGGCCATGGAAAACTCCTATCTGCACTCATAAGATAGCGTAACGACATCATCTTTACAGGCCCGTAAAGATGATGTCGTTACATATTGGTCGTGGGCTAGTTCAGCAGCATGAGGTATTGCACGCCTTGATGGGAGTAGAACCGTAGCTTCGCGATTTGCGGCAGCCAACTAAGGGTCCCTGCCATGGGCCGTGATGGCTGTCGGCGCCGTCGATGCGGTCGAAGCCGTGGGCGCCGAGCAAGTGCCAAGGGCGAAAGTGGCCTTGTCGGCGAAAGCGGCTCGTGAAAGACGCCCCTCACCCGCTCGATCCTGCATCTGGAAGCCCCGACCTCCGGCAGCATCGGCGTTCAGGGCTAGGTTCTCCGAAAACCGCCCGACGCCGAGCTGCGGCGCCAGTATCGATAGTGACGGTTTTCGCCCCCAAATCACCTCGTTTGGTGCCAACCACAACCAACAGACGCCAAACGCTGCGAAGACGGGACGGTTTGCGACCCTGCCGTCTGAGAACGTTTCTCAGTCATACGCAAGTCCAGGCCTCGACAAGCCGCTGATCACGATCTTCGGCTAAGCCAAGCAGGAATTTGAGATTGTGCGAAGGTTTATGAGTAGGCCCACAAGCGGCGCTGCAGATCTCGATATGAAATCCAGCCGCTATGCGCTGCCCTTCATTTCCCCGGATCGAAGACCCTGCCGCTAAGCTGCGCAGCAGTCGCCGGCTGCTCAAGTGGGAGCAAAGCTCGCACCAAATAGGCGATTGAGATCGTCGACAACCTTTCGCGAGGCGTCCTTGCCCAGGAGCCCGTCATTGATGCGATCGGAGCCCGCCTGCTGGAAGGCCATGTAGCCATCGTGCCTTGGGCGAACCCACGCGGTTTCCAGCGTCTTGCGGGTTGCCCGGTAAAAGTCTGATGTCGCGGCGTTGACGGCGTCATCATCCCAGGCGGCCGCATGGCCCGGCTGCCCACCGCCTGCGGCATAGGGGCCGCGCTGCGCCTCGCCGCCGGCGACGAAGTAAGCAAAATCGATCGCCGCGTCGATCGCGCCGGAGAAAGCGGAGACGGCAATTCCCGTTCCGCCAAGGGCAGAGCCGAAAGGACCGCTCCGCCCGGCCACTGGGATATCGCCGAACCTGACGAGAGACGGCCGGAAGCCTGACATCGCGTAGCTGACATAGCCATAAATCAGCGGCGCGCAGACGGCCTTCGCATGCGGCTCGCTCATCGCTTCGAGCACGGCAATCGGATCCATCGAGAAGCAGGCGGGGTCGATCAGGTCCGTCAACTCACGCAGGCGCTCGAACGCTTCGATGCCGGCATCGATCTCGATCAACTTCCCTGCCCCATCGCTGCGGCACGGGTGCCCGAGATTGGCCGAGAGCGTATAGAAGCTCATCAGGGAATGCGGCGGGCGCATCGGCAACGCAACCTTTCCCTGTTTCGCCAGAACCAGCATCTCAGGCCAGGTCTCAACACGTTCCGCCCGATCTGGCCGCCAGGCCTGCACCTGCGTCGCCGCGTCGATCGGGAAGGCCCATTGCCGGCTCTGCCAGGTGTAACTCGGATAGGAGCGACCGACGCTAGCATCGGCCAGTGCCTTCCGTTCGGCCGCTCGTCCTTCGACATCGAGCGGCGCCAGACACTTCTCCTTGGTGATCTGGCCGACATGCGGATGGTCGATGACGATGAGGTCATAAGCTCGCGCCAGTTCCTCGACCGGATAGGTCTCGAAATCCTGCAGCGATCGCTTGTCCCATTCGACCGTGACGCCGGTGCGTTCCCGCCACAGCCGCGAACAGGCGATCATCGGATCGTAGCCGCGCGGGTGGCTCCAGGTCATGCCCTTCAACGTGATGCTCACAGGCCGAACTCCTCTCGGATCGCTTCGCTATGCTCGCCGATGCGTGGCGCGGCGCGATCCACCTGGGCGCGCTTGCCGTTGACCCTGAGCGGCGAACGCGTGGTGAGGATCGAGACATCGTCGTCGCGCACGACCGTCTGCAGCATGTCGAGCACCCGGAAGCCTTCGCTTTCGAGCAGTTCGTTCCAGTTGAGCACGCGCGCGCACCAGATGTCCGCGGGTTCAAGCAGGCCAAGCCAATGGTCGATGGTGTTTTCGGCGATCCGCCTGGCGATCAGCGCCTTGATTTTGTCCCGTTCGGAGAACCAGGACGCCGGATCGTCGCGATAGGCGTCGAGTTCGGGCATCTCGAGGAGGTCCGCGAGCTTCGGGATCGGCGTCATGGCAATGGCGAGATAGCCGTCCTTGGCCGGATAGACACCGTAAGGCGCCGACAGATAGGCATGGGCACTGCGAAAGCCGGAGCGCGTTGGCAGCCGGCGGCCGTCATTGAGATGCGTCGTCAGCACTTCGAACTGGAAGTCGACGAGTGCCTCGAGCAGGCTGGTTTCGATCAGGCTGCCCTTGCCGCTGATGCCGCGACGGACGAGCGCTGCAAGAATGCCTTGCGCTGCCGCGGCGCCGGCGAGCATGTCGCCAATCGCCAGGCCGAAGGGAACGGGGCCCTGCCCTTCGTCGCCGTTCAGCCACATGACGCCCGAGCGCGATTGCGCCAGCAGATCCTGCCCCGGCCGCTTCACCCAGGGACCCTCCTCGCCGTACCCGCTGATCGAGGCATAGACGATCTTCGGGTTGATCGCCTTGACTGCCTCATAATCCAACCCGAGGCGCTGGATGACGCCGGGGCGGAAGTTCTGGATCAGCACATCGGCCTTGGCGAGCAGCGTCTTCAAGGCCGTAACGTCAGCCTCGTTCTTGAGGTCGATCGCAAGACTCTCCTTGGCGCGGTTGATGGCATGGAAGATCGTCGAGTCGCCGCCGATCTCGGTGTCGCTCAGATAGAGCCGGCGCGACAGGTCGCCGCCGTCGGGGCGTTCGATCTTGATGACGCGCGCGCCGAGATCCATGAGGCGCAGCGAACAATAGGGACCTGAGAGAAACTGGCTCATGTCGACGACGACAAGGCCTGAGAGCGGCAGTTCGTTTGTTTCGGTCATCGGTATCTTATTTCTCGGTCTTGCCGACGAAATCGGCGGGATTCTTGTATTTCACGGTCTGCAGATGCTCGCAGTAGAGCACCAGTTCCCCCTCGCCCTTGAACACCTGGTAGCTGGCGCGGATAAGCCCGAGCTCCTTGTAACGGGGGGTTTTGTCCATGTTGGTCCGGATCGTGTAGATCGTGTCGCCAATGAAGACCGGCTTGATGAAACGCAGCTTGTCGTAGCCGTAGGAAAAGGCGTTGACGCAATTGGTGGCCACGAGCCCGAGGCCCGCCGAAAAGACGAAAGCGCCAGCGACGAGACGCTTGCCGAACATGCCGTCCCGCTCGGCAAACATCTGATCCTGCACATAGGGGTGGATGTCGACGACCAGCGTGTTGAACAGATGACTGTCCCCCTCGGCGATCGTCCGGCGCAAAGACCGGATGCGCTGGCCGACGGGCCAATCTTCATAGAACCAGTTTTCCGCATTCCAGACCGGCAGGGCGGCATGGTCTTGCGGCATATCCGTGGGACGCGTCGAGGAAACTCCGACGGTGGGCGTGAATTCATGCATGAGCAGACCCTTGCGTAGCGAAAGCGAAGTCCGACCTTGATTTTCGCCATCGAACGCCAGTGGCGCTCAGCGGCAGCGATCAATTTCTTCTTATATAAATAGCTTACTCACATATGGATTAACATTGCAAGGGCTCGAGTCTTCGACGGGCACTGCGCGATCCCGAGTGCAGCGAAGGTTATGGCGCCGCACGAGCCGAATCTTCCAGGTGCCCAATCTCCGCTCCGCCGCCGGCGCAGCTCTCCAATGGGCTTGCCGAGCGGGGGATTTCTCCAAACGATGCCGCGAGCGCATTGCGTGTCCGGCTTCTTATGGTCACAAGGATGCGTAGAAGAGCTGGGTTTCGCTTTGCTCGGCGGCCGAGCTACGCGTTTCGAGGTCCCAGAGTGACTGACACCATGCCATCCACAGCCTCAACGAATGCGGCGCTTCACGCCGCGATCAAGGTCAACATTGTGGTGATCGGCGCTGGCCAAGCCGGGCTGTCATCGGCCTATCACCTGATGAAGCTTGGCCTCCAGCCGGGCCGGAATTTCATCGTCCTCGACAAGAACGATAAACCGGGCGGTGCCTGGCAGCATCGCTGGCCGTCATTGACACTGAGCACCGTCAACCGTCTCCACGACTTGCCGGGCATGGAGTTTGCGGAAGTTGTTCCCGTTGGCGAAACGGAAGCACGGGCGTCGACCGCGGTTCCCAGCTACTACGCGGCCTATGAAGAAAAATTCCGGCTGCGCAGCCAAGGTAGTTTGCGAGCGCTTCGGCCGGCTTCGGGTGGAGACCGACCGCGAGACCTTTTCGGCCGAGGGGCTCATCAACGCGACGGGAACCTGGGAGACCCCTTCTATACCCGCCTATCCCGGTGCCGATCGTTTCGAAGGGCAGCAGCTTCACTCCCGCGACTATCAAACGGCGGACGCGTTTGCGGGCAAGCACGTGATTGTCGTCGGCGGCGGCATTTCGGCGCTCCAACATCTCGATGAAATCTCGCAAGTGACAACGACAACCTGGGTCACGCGCCGCGAGCCGCAGTTTCACGAGGGACCATTCACTCAGGAAGACGGCCGCGCCGCGGTCGCCGCCGTTGAAGAAAGGGTGCGGAACGGCCTGGTGCCGGGCTCGGTGGTGTCCGTCACCGGCATCCCCTGGACCCCGGCCCTGCGGGCCGCCGCAAAACGAGGGGCGCTAAAACGGCTGCCGATCTTCAGCGAAATCCTTCCTCACGGCGTGCGCTGGCCGGATGGAACGGAACAGAAAGCTGAGGTCATTCTCTGGGCGACGGGTTTTCGCAGCTCACTCGATCATCTCGCTCCGCTGCAACTGCGCGCGGACGACGGCGGCATCGTCCTAGGCGGACGCCTCGCGACGCGGGTCGAAAAGAACCCACGCATCCATCTGGTAGGCTACGGTCCCTCGGCTTCCACGATTGGAGCGAACAGAGCAGGCGGCGCAGCAGCACGGGAACTGGCCGCCCATCTCGGTCTGATCTGATCCGGCCGGGACTGCTCCGACCGCCTTACTTGCTTGAAGCGATGGGTCAGGCAATCCGACTTCGCGCGCCAATGCACCCGTATCGTGAGCTTTGGTTCGAGCGCTCCCGAAAAGTCTATGCTAATCAAATGGTCAACGATTCTGAGTTTTTAGTGTGATGAGCCCCAAGACCCGCGGCTATTTGTTTGCGTTCCTCGCCATCTGCATTTTCGCTGGCCAGGATGCGATAACCAAGTATCTGGGTGATCGCTATCCGGCGCTCTTCATAACGATGATCCGGTTCTGGGCGTTCGCCCTCTTCGTATTTGCCTTTGCCGCGTCGTCTCCCGGTGGCATTCGCCGATCCATTCAAACGCGACACCCTTGGCTGCAGGTTGTTCGTGGCCTTCTGCTGGTCGCAGAGATCGTCGTCATCGTCTTTTCCTATGTCCACGCCGGGCTCGCCATGAGCCAGTCGATCTTCCAGGCAACACCGCTGATCATCACCATCCTGTCGATACCGCTTCTCGGAGAAGTAGTCGGATGGCGGCGCGGGGCTGCAGTACTGATTGGTCTTGTCGGCGTTCTGGTGATCATCAATCCGGTGGACGTTCATTTCGACATGTCGCTGCTTCTGCCGCTTGTCGCCTCCGTGCTGTTCGCGCTCTATAGCATCGCCACGCGCGCAGTCAGCCGCGAGGATTCCGCGGTGACGAGTCTCTTTTACGCGGGTGTGGTTGGGGCACTGGCGATTTCGCTGATCGGCCCGTTCTACTGGACCGAAGTCGTCCCCACCGATTGGTTCGCGTTGGTAGCTCTTTGCGTCTGCGGCACGCTTAGCCACTACTTCCTTATCCGGGCCTATGGGCTGCTGCCTGCCGCGGAAGTTCAGCCGGTCACTTATTTTCAGCTGGTTCTCAACGTGATGTTTGCCGTCCTGTTGTTTGGCGAAACGATCACCCACAACATGATCATCGGCGCCCTGATCGTGGTCGGCGCGGGCCTTTTCACGATCTGGCGCGAACACCAGTTGGCCAAGCGCTCATAGCCGATACGGTATCTGAAACCGCGCGCTTTGCGATCAATTGAGCCAGCAGGATCTCGCTTCACGACCGCACCAACATCCTGATCGCCACGCGACGGAACAATTTCCACCTTCGCGTGTTGTCGGAGCAGCCGATCGGATCGCAAGGTTTTTCCGCGGATGGAGTATGCGATGAAATGGCTTCTCCCAGTTCTGTGTATCGCGGCAGGCCCCGCATATGCGCAAAGCCCCGGCCTGGAGACGACCTGCATGGCGGTCGCCAAGAATTTCTTCCTGGTCGACACGCTCAACGTCGGGGTGGTCCAGTCCTTTCCCGAGATTGCACCGCCCGGAGCACGCTTTAAATATTCCGAAAGAGCCGACACAAAGAAGTCAGATATGACGGACACCTTCGACTGCGAGTTCGACAATGCGAAGGCGCCGACAAAAATCCTGCGCTTCTGCGTTTCACGCATCTGTTACGCCGCCGATGAGGACGATCCCGAGCGCAAGAGACGATTTCAGGAGATGCAGGTTCTTCTGCAAAGAGCGAAAACCGCACACTGATTTCCCTGCATGATGCCGGCAGCGCTACCGGGCCTGGAGTTCAAACCCGACACACAGCCCGTTTTCTGCAGCCAGAAGCAACAGCAGTTCACGGAGCTTTGGCTCAGAGACTTCCTGGACGGCGGCTTCAAGCGGAGTCCATTGTAGTCTCCGGCTTTGCCTCTCGGGGAAGTCCGCCAGAATTTCCTCGACTTCGAGCAAATGCACGTTGAGGTGATAGCTGAGGTCAATGCTATCCTTGGTATAAACGAACGAGCCAATGGCATCGCTCGATACCCGGCCTCTAACGCCAGCCTCTTCCATCGCTTCGCGCGCGGCTGCGGCGCGCGCCGTCTCCCCTGCCTCTATACGCCCCTTTGGTATTCCCCAGCGGCCGTTGCGGCGGCTCGTGACGAGCAAGACTTCAGGAAGGCTATCTGCTGAGGTCCGAAAACAAATCGCGCCAGCCTGCTGGACACATGTCGTTGAACGAGCAGAGTTTTGGGGCAGCATTTCGCATAGTAGCGAGAATTGCTCGGACATCTCTCTCGGTTCCGGTGGATTTGAAGCAGAATCTTGTTCGCGTTTATGACAGATATGTGACGGCCCGTCTCGCAATGAGTGATTGCAAAATGAAACGAGGGAGACGCCATCATTGCACCCTGTTTTTCCCTCCGCGAGTAGCTGTTCGGGCCGTATCGGGGGCCACACACGAGACTGACTGACAGGAACCAGGACCGGAATGGCGATCGCTCCGCCACCAATCGGTCCCGCCTGGAATTTTCGTTGTAGTATTCCGTTAGTACCTTCTGGCTCGCCTGCCCTGCTAGGCTCTTTCCATTGGTTTTGGGAGGAACAGATGACAGCTTCGAAAATTCTGATGATCACCGGTGACTTCACCGAGGACTATGAAACGATGGTCCCGTTTCAGACGCTGCTTGCCTGCGGGTACAGCGTCCATGCCGCCTGCCCCGGCAAGAAGGCCGGAGAGACGGTCGCGACCGCGATCCATGATTTCGAAGGCGACCAGACCTACTCCGAGAAACGCGGCCACAACTTCGCCCTCAACGCTACTTTCTCCAGTATTCGCGCCGAGGACTACGATGCGCTCGTCATCCCGGGCGGCCGCGCGCCCGAGTATCTGCGCCTCAACCCCGACGTCATCAAGGCCGTGCAGCATTTCTTCGAGGCCGGGAAACCGGTGGCGGCCATCTGCCACGGTGCCCAACTTCTTGCAGCGGCCGGCGTGCTGAAAGGGCGCACATGTTCGGCCTATCCCGCCTGCCGCCCGGAAGTCGAACTCGCCGGCGGCATTTATGCCGATATCGCGATCGATGACGCGGTCTCGGACGGCAACCTCGTCACCGCCCCCGCATGGCCGGCGCACCCGTCGTGGCTGCGGCAGTTCATGGCTGTGCTCGACGCCTCCGCCCTGCTACAAACGGACGCCGCCTGAGGAAGCGGACAAGGGAGGACCGCGATGTGCGAATTGTTCATAAAGGCGGACGCAAGGCTCTGGGAAAGCACAACGCGTTCGCTACGCATCGATGGCATGGTGACAAGCGTTCGGCTAGAGAACTTCTTCTGGTCGAAGCTCGAAGAGATCGCCCATCGCGATCGCATGAACGTCACGCAGTTGATAACCAAGCTGCATCATGAGTCCATCGATGCCGGCCACGATCTTGGGAACTTCACTTCGTTTCTGAGGGTCTGTTGCGCGCGCTATCTCGACCTTCAACTGACCGGGGACATTCCGACGGATGTCAAACAACCGATCGCCGGGCTGAACGCTCCGGCGATCCTCGTTCGCGAGCAGGAAAAGTACCACTGACCCTGCGGCAGGGAGGCTGACGGCTCGCAAACAGCAACGCACACTCAGCTACTTTCCCAGAAACGACTGACGGCATTGTGGTTCGTCGGTCTTCCCATCGCGAATGCCAGGTCCGCGTGGCGACGAGCATATCGCTGTAGGCGGTCGCCCTTGCGACCTTTGCCTGCAGCAGCGCGGTCTGCTTGATCCAGACATCGGTAATCGTGGCGAACCCTCCCGCGCCGCTGTGTTTTGCAACAGAGCCAGTTGCTGCTCCACAGCGCCAACCTAGCACCACCGCCAACCTAAAGCGCTCGTTGCGCAGTCCTCCGTCTTGATCGGGATGCTCAGCCCGATCATCAGATTGGCATTCGGCTGAAGATCAACACGCCCCCCTCTCGACCGTTCGTCAGCGCGTACGGTCTTCAGGCGCTAGACGAGAGACTTCGGGCGCGAGGCCACGCCGAACGGAAGCCATGCATGCTGCCTCCCCGCATAGCCGCATAGGTCACCTTCTCACCGCATCGCAATTTCCGATTCGGCAACTTATGAATGAATACATGCCTAAAACGGGTAATTATTGATAATAACTGCCCAATTGGACTGAAATATTCTTGACTCAATTCCGTTTCGGAAATTTACTCTGCCTATCAAGGCTGAAACGGAAACGGTGATGACCCAACGCTACCTCGTCGATGATCTGGACCGCGAGATTATCCGTTATCTCTCCGAAGACGGGCGCCTTTCGGCGGCCGAGATCGCCGGCCGGATCGGCAGCGCCTCGGAACGCACGATCCGCAACCGCATTGCCGGATTGCTCCAGGCCAAGATGATCGTCATCGGCGCTATTCCTGATCCGGTGGCGCTCGGACGCGATGTCCAGGTCGAGCTTTTGATCGAAGTCGAGCCCGGCAAACAGGAAGACGTCGCCATCCTGCTCGCCGAGTATGACGAGATCGGCTACCTCGCCGCCACGAGCGGTACGGCGAACCTCAGCGCTTCACTCTTCGTCGCCGACCATGCGGCTTTGCTCGAATTCATCGATCAGGAACTGGGCAAACTGCCCGGCGTCAAGCGCGTCACGAGCTCGGTCGTGCTGCGCCTCTACAAGGTATTTGGCACGAGGACGACCGCAATCAGCCGCGGTACGGATCTCGGCGGCAAGAAAAAGGGATAGACCATGCTTCGTATCGGAGTGGATGTCGGCGGAACCAATACGGACGCGGCGCTGCTGCGCGGCGCCGAGGTCCTGGCCACGGTAAAATCCTCGACCACCGCGGACGTGACATCGGGCGTCAGCGCAGCAATCCGCACGGTCCTGGCCGAAGCAGGCGTTTCTGCCGGCGCGGTCAATGCGGTGATGATCGGCACCACGCACTTCCTCAACGCCATCGTCGAGGGCCGGCACCTTGAAAAGGTTGGCGTTCTCCGACTTTGCGGCGCGGCGACGCGCTCGCTGCCGCCAATGATCGATTGGCCGGACACGCTTCGCCCCGTCGTCGACGGTGGTGCCGCCCTGGTTGGCGGTGGCGTCAATTACGATGGCTCGGAGATTGCGCCGCTCGACGATGTTGCGATCCGCGCGGCGTGCCGCGATTGGCGGGCGCGTGGCATCTCCGCCGTCGCGATCTGCTCGGTCTTCGCCCTGGTCAACCCGAAAATGGAAAACGACGCGGCGGAAATCGTCGCAGAAGAAATGCCTGGCGCGGCAATCAGCCTGTCGCACCGCGTCGGCCGCACCGGCCTCCTGCCCCGCGAAAACGCCACGATCCTCAATGCGAGCCTCCACACGCTCGGACGCGAGACGGTCGGCGCCTTCCGCTCGGCTTTTGCCGCCCTCGGCCTCACCTGCCCGCTTTTCCTCACGCAGAACGACGGCACGCTGATGGCAGCCGAGTTCGCCGAACGTTATCCCGTCTTCACGATCGCGTCGGGACCGACCAACTCCATGCGCGGCGCGGCCTTCCTCACCGGGCTCTCCGACGCGGCCGTGATCGATATCGGCGGCACCACCACGGATATCGGCATGCTGGTCGCCGGCTTTCCGCGCACCCGCAGCGAAGGCGCGATGATCGGCGGCGTGCCGACCAATTTCCGCGTGCCGGATGTCTACTCCTTCGGCCTTGGCGGCGGCAGCATCGTACGCCCCGGTCCGGCTTCGACGATCGGTCCGGATTCGGTCGGTTTTCGGCTGCCGGAAAAGGCTCTCTGCTTCGGCGGCGACACGCTGACGGCAACCGATATCGCCGTCGCTGCCGGCCTCGTCGAGCTCGGAGACCGCAGCCGCCTCAGCCACATCACGCCGGAATTTGCGCAGCAGATGCTGGCGCAGATGAAGGCCAGCATCGAAACGGTGCTGGATCGCATGAAGCCAGGCGCCGACCCGATCCCCGCCATTCTCGTCGGCGGCGGTTCGGTGCTGGTCGAGGGGCTGCTGGAGGGAACCTCGGTTTCGCTGAAACCTGATCATTTCGGTTCGGCCAACGCAATCGGTGCGGCAATCGCGCAGGTCTCCGGCGAGGTGGACAGCGTGGTTTCGCTCGAAGGCACCACGCGGGAAATCGCACTGGAATCCATTGTCGCGGAGGCTCGGGCGCGCGCCGTCGAGGCCGGCGCAGATGCCGATACGACCACCCTTGCCGAAATCGAAGAAACGCCGCTGGCTTACCTGCCCGGCAATGCCGTTCGCGTCGCCGCGAAAGTGATTGGGGAGTTGCGGGCATGAAGTACTGGACGCTCAGCGAAGCGGATATCGATCGCATCGCCATCGGCTGCGGCATTCTGGGAACCGGCGGCGGCGGTAGCACCTATCATGGCCTGCTGCGTGCCAAGGTGCTTTTGCGCGAAGGCAAGCGCATTCGCATGGTGCGGCCGGCCGACATGGCACCGGATGCCCAGATTCTCGGTATCGGCGGCATCGGTGCCCCGACCGTGGGTATCGAGAAGATCCCGGAAGGCAGTGAGGGCGTCCGGCTCTTGAACGCGCTCGAACGGCATCTGGGCCGCAAGGTCGATGCACTGCTCGGTGACGAAGTCGGTGGCGGCAACGGCATCGCGCCGATGCTGACGGCAGCGATGGTCGACCTGCCCGTCGTCGATGCAGACGGCATGGGCCGGGCCTTCCCGGAAGTACAGATGACGACCTTCTTTATCCACGGCCAGGCGGTACAGCCCGCGGCGCTTGCCGATGCGGACGGCAACGTGCTCGTCGTCACCGACGCGACGACGCCGAAGATGCTGGAGAAGATGCTGCGCGCCAGCACCATTGCCATGGGATGTACGGCACTGATGACGACGGCGCCAATGTCCGGTGAATTCGTCCGCCGTTTCGGCGTGCCCCACACCACCAGCCAGGCCTGGAGCCTTGGGGACGCTGTCATGAACGCGCGCGTGGCCAAGGAGGATCCGGTCGAGGCCATCTTGAAGCAATCCGGTGGTGTGCGGCTGATGCGTGGCAAGGTGACCGATATCAGCCGCCGTGTCATGGCGGGCTTCACCCGCGGTAAGCTCACCGTTGCGGGCCTGAATGCGGACGCGGGGCGCACACTTACGGTCGACATTCAGAACGAATATCTGGTCGCGCGCGAAGGCGAAGAGATCATCACCATGGTGCCGGACCTGATCTGCATCGTGGATTCGGAAACCGGTCGGGCGATCGGCACGGAGGAGCTGCGCTACGGCCTGCGCATCGACGTGTTGTCCATGCCTGCACCGGTGCTGCTGCGTAGCGAGATCGCACTCGCCTCCGTCGGCCCGCGTGCCTTTGGTTACGATTTCGACTTCGTGCCGATGGGCGTGTCTGCGGATGCGCCTGCCGTACCCCACTACAAAGAAGACGCCTAAGCGTCCGCACCTCCAGAACTCGATTGGGAGCCTGACATGAACCGCCGCAATTTCTTGAAAACCGCCGCCCTCACTGCTCTCGCCACAGCCGCCGCATCGCATTGGAATTTTGCGATGGCCGAGGGCACGAGCAGCATCTTCACGCTCGCCTATCCGACGAGCTTTCCGGACCTCGACCCCGCTACCTCGTTTTCCAACGACGGCGCGGTGCTTGCCAATGTCTACGAAGGGCTGACGCGCTACATTCCCGCGACCGACAAGGCCGAAGCCAAAATCGAGCCTCTGCTTGCCACGTCCTGGGACGTGAGCGCAGACGGCAAGACCTGGACCTTCACCCTTCGCGATGGCGTGAAGTTCCATGACGGCAGCCCGCTGACCTCGCAGGCGGTCAAGGGCTCGATCGAGCGGACCAAGAAAATCGGCGGCGGTGCGTCCTTCATCTGGGGCCCCGTTTCGTCCATCGAAACGCCGGAACCGCTGAAGGTGGTCTTCGTGCTTTCCGAACCGCAGCCATTGGACCTCATCGCATCGGCCGGCTTTGCCGCCTGGATCTACGCGCCTTCCTCGCATGACAAGGGAGCGTCTTGGTTCAACGCCGGCAACGATGCAGGGACCGGGGCGTTCAAGATTTCGCGCTACGAGCCCGGTCAGCGCGCCGTTCTCGACCGGGTCGAAGGCTATTGGGGCAAGGTGCCGGACGGTGCCTTCCAGACGATCTCGTTCGAGATCGTCGAGGATGCGACGCTCGCTCAGAACATGATCGAGAGCGGCCAGGCCGACTGGACCTACAGCCTCCCTTACGAAAATCTCGAGGCGTTGAAGTCCAATCCCGACCTGAACGTGGTCGTGAACCCTTCCTTCGAAACGCTGTTCGGCCTCTACAATGTCAAGCGCGCGCCACTCGACAAGGTGAAAGTGCGTCAGGCCCTGTCACTCGCCTTTCCCTATGACGACGTGATCTCCGCGGGAACGAGCGGCTTCGGCTCGCGCGCCAAGGGCGTCGTCCCGGCCGGCATCTGGGGCCACGACGCCAAGGCGCCGATACCGAAAACTGATCTGGAAGCCGCAAAGGCACTTCTTACCGAAGAGGGCATTGAGCCGGGCCTGGAACTGGTCATGACCTATTCTACATCCCAGGCGATCGAGGCGGTCGCAGGCGAACTCTGGAAGGCCAATCTGGAGACGCTCGGCATCACGCTGAAGCTCCAGCCGATGGCATGGGAGGCGCAATGGCAGCTCGGCAAATCGAACCCCGAGGCGGCGCAGGACATTTTCGTCATGTTCTGGTGGCCGACCTTCGTCACCCCCTATGACTACCTCGTCAACCTGTTCCACAGCGAAGAGAAGCCGAACTTCAATCTCGGCTACTATTCCAACCCGGAGGTGGACGCCAAGATCGATGAAGCGGCCAAGCTCTCGGGCACCGACCGCCCGCGCGCCGAGGCGCTGTTCATCGAAGCGCAGCGCAAGATCATCGAGGATGCGGCAGCCATCTTCATGCTCGACCAGCCGAACGTCCATATCATCCGTGCGGACATCAAGGGCTATGCTGACAATCCGGCCTACGGGCACATCGCCTTTGTCAACGATCTGAGCCGGTAGGGCACGCGGGGGTCTGATGGAACTTCTACGCTACATCCTGCGCCGCACGTTTCTCTCCGCCTTCGTATTGGTCGGCGTGACCTTCCTGGTCTTCGTGGTGGCACAGGTCGTACCGTCGGACCCCGCAGCGCTCTATGCGGGCCCGCGTCCCACGGCCGAGCAAATCGAGAAGGCGCGCCAGGAACTCAATCTCGACGCGCCTCTTCCGGCCCGTTTCGCGACTTTCGCCGGCGCCATGGCCTCCGCCGATTTCGGCATTTCCTACAAATCTAGGCGCCTCATCGCAGAGGATCTCAGGGCTTATCTTCCGGCCACCCTGGAGCTCGCGATATTTTCCACCGGCCTTGCGCTCCTGATCGGCATTCCGCTCGGCGTCATCGCCGCGGCGCGGCAAGGCGGTTGGGCGGACCGGTTCTGCAGTTTCGGCTCCATCGCGGCCGTCGCCATGCCGACCTTCTTCCTGGCCATGATCCTGCAGCTCATCTTTGCGCAATGGCTGGGCATCCTTCCGCTTTCCGGCCGACTTTCCAGAGAGATCGCGATTTCCGCGCCGCTGCCGATGGTGACCGGCTTCAACTTGATCGACGCGCTCATCGCCGGCCGCCTCGACGCACTCGGCGACGCCCTGACGCATCTGATGCTGCCGGCGTTGACGCTCGCCTCCTATCCTGCGGGCGTCGCCATGCGGCTGACGCGCTCGGCCATGATCGAAATCCTTGAGCGCCGCCATATCGTTGCCGCTCGCGCACTCGGCCTTTCCGAGCCGCGCATCCTCTTCGGTCACGCGCTGCCGAATGCCATGGGGCCGGCACTGACGGTGATCGGTCTCTCCTTTGCCTATGCCCTGACCGGCGCGGTGCTCGTCGAGATCATTTTCGCCTGGCCCGGTCTCGGCCGTTACGTCTCCGAAGCGATCCTTGCCAAGGACTTTCCGGTCATTGCCGCCGTCACCATGGTCGTCACCATCTGCTACGTCGTGATGAATCTGCTGATCGATATAACCCAGGCCCTTGTCGACCCGCGGGTGGCGCTGTCATGAAAAAGCTCCTCCAACGCCTCGGCTGGCCTGGCACCCTCGCGCTTGCCATCGTCCTCATCTTCGTGCTCGTCGCCCTCTTCGCGCCGTGGATCGCGCCCTTTCCCTTGCAAGGGGCCGGCGGACCGAATGTCGCGGCCAAGCTCTCGCCACCCTCGGCAGACTATTGGTTGGGAACCGATCATCTCGGTCGGGATATTCTGAGCCGCATCGTCTACGGCACCCGGGTCTCGTTGACGAACGGCATGCTGATCGTCGCCTTCTCGCTGTTGATCGGCCTGCCGATCGGTCTTGCCGCCGGCTACTTCGGCGGTTGGGTCGACGAGGCGCTGATGCGCGGTACCGACGTCTTCCTCGCCTTCCCTGCACTGTTGCTGGCGGTGCTGATGGCCGCCGCCCTCGGACCGGGCTTTCTGAACAGCGTCATCGCCGTCGCTGTCACCTGGTGGCCCTGGTATGCGCGGCTGGCCCGCGCGGAGGTGTTGGTGCTGCGCGGCCAGCCCTATGTGGAGGCGGCGCAACTCTCCGGCGTCTCGCATTGGCGCATCATCCTGCGCCACATCCTGCCGGCGACAGGCAGGCCGCTGACGGTGCAGGCAGCCCTCGATGTCGGGCCAGCCCTTCTTACGGCCGCCGCCCTCTCCTTCCTTGGTCTGGGCGTGTTGCCGCCGACCGCCGACTGGGGCCAGATGGTCGATGCCGGTCGAAAATTCTTCCCCGCACGCTGGTGGTATTCGGCCATGCCCGGGCTCACCATATTCGTCATCGCGCTCGCCTTCAGCGTCCTTGGCGACGCCCTGCGCGAGCGCAAAGGAGGGACTGACCGTGCCTCTGCTTGATATCCGCAACCTGTCGGTCAGCATCCCGACGTCAGAAGGCGACGTTCACGCGGTACGGGCGGTCAGCCTTGAGATCGAGCGCGGCGAGATCCACGGCGTCATCGGCGAATCCGGCTGCGGCAAGACCATGACCGGGATGGCCGCACTTGGCCTGGCCCCGAAGGGTGCCCGCATCGTTGCCGACCGGTTCCATTTCGACGGCGAGGATCTTCGGGAGCATGCGGTGCGCCTGCGTGGCCGGCGGATCGGCATGATCGCCCAGGATCCGGCGGCCGCCCTCAATCCGGTGCTCAGCATCGCCACCCAGATGGACGATGTGATCCGCGCCCATCGCGGCCTGCCGCATCGGGCGAGGCGCGCAGAGGCGATCGATCTGCTGGCCGCAACGGGGCTGCCTGACCCGGAGAAAGTGCTCCGCAGCTATCCGCACCAGCTTTCCGGCGGCATGCAGCAGCGCGTGGTCATCGCCCAGGCGCTGGCGACCGGAGCGGACTTCCTGATCGCCGACGAGCCGACCACGGCGCTCGATGTCTCAGTCGGCGCGCAAGTACTGGCGCTTCTGCGCAAGCTGGTGACCGAGCGCGGCCTCACCGTTTTGATGATCACCCACGACATGGACGTCATCGCCGAGGCCTGCGATCGTGCAACCGTGCTCTACGCAGGCCGCTCCGTCGAGACCGGCCCGGTCGGTGCGGTGTTGCAAAGTCCCGGACACCCCTACACCCGTGCCCTGCTCGCCGCACTCCCCGACGCTGCACCGCTCGGAGCACGGCTTGCGGCCATCGAGGGCTCCATCCCGCCGCCGCGCTCGGCAATTGCCGGCTGTGCCTTCGCCACGCGCTGTCCCCAGGCGCTCCATGAGTGCGCAGTCACGCCACCGCCGGAGCGCAGCCGTGCTGCGCATCGCTGGCTATGCCACCTGCCGGAGGATGCTGCATGACCACGCCGATACTGGACATCGACAATCTCGTGATCCGCTACCGCGCCGGTCTCTTCGCGGCCCGCCCAAAGCCGGCAGTCAACGGCGCAAGCTTCCGCCTTGCCAAGGGCGAGACCCTCGGCATCGTCGGCGAAAGCGGCTCCGGCAAGACAAGCCTCCTGCGCGCCGTCCTTCGGCTCCTTCCGGTGGAAAGCGGGCAGATCCGGCTCGACGGCCAGGACTGGCTTGCGCTAAGGGGCAGCGCGTTGCGCCGGGAACGCCAGAAGATCGGCGTCGTGCTGCAAAACCCTTTTCTTTCGCTAAGCCCGAGATTGACGATCGCCGATATCCTTGCCGAGCCGATCCTGGCGCAAGGCGGCCGACACGACGCGGCCATGCGCAAGAAGATCGCGGGCCTGCTGTCGGACTGCGGGCTGCCGGCCGATTTTCTCGACCGACGCGCAAGCGAACTCTCCGGTGGTCAGGCCCAGCGCGTGGCGATCGCCCGCGCACTGGCGCTGGAGCCGAGCCTCCTCATTCTCGACGAGCCGACATCGGCGCTCGACGTCTCGGTGCAGGCACAGATCCTCAATCTCCTTTCTGATCTGAAGGAAAGCCGCGGGCTGTCGATGCTCTTCGTAACCCATAATCTGAAGGTCGTCGCACATGTCTCCGACGCGCTTCTGGTCATGCGGCACGGCGACGTCATCGAATTCGGCAGAACGAAAGACGTGATCGGCGCGCCGGCCGATCCCTACACCCGAGAACTGCTTTCCTTCGGGCGACGCGAGGGGCTTGTCGAGCACGAACTGGCTCCCGGCTGACGCCAAGCGCCTGCCTCGCTTTCGTTTTCAGCAATCTGCATGGCCACTGAATCGCCGCTGCCCAATCTTACCGCGCAGCCGGCGACCATGCGCTGACCGCCGCTGCAGTCGAGTGTCTCTGCGTCAGAGGCGGGCTACTTCGTGACCGTCAGCGTCGCATGCATGCCGGCTTCGAAGTGTCCCTTGATATTGCAGAGCAGTACATAGGACCCTGGCGTGAGCTTGGCCTTCATCTGGCCATCGGCACCCGGTTTCAGGTCGGACACCTCGCCAAGGCTTTTCAGCTGCTTTTCGTTGACGCGGTGCTTGGCCGCGACGACATCGATCTTCTGGTCGGCCGATTTCAGCTTGATCAGCACCATCTCGTGCTCTTCTGTCATTGCGTCGTTGTGGACCATGAAGGTCGTCTCGCCGGCCTTGATGGTCGATTGATCCAGTGTGAGGGTCATCGAACCGCCAGCCTCGCCGCTCTCGACAACCTTGATGGTCGTGCCGGCAAATGCAGGCGACGTCAGACAGATGAAAGTAAGCACTGCTAGCTTGTTTCGGGTGCACCGCATTTTAAGTTTCCCTTTTTTTGCTGCCGTTTATCGGCGATGTGCGCCATGACGCGAGACCTTGCTGACCGGTGGTCTCTTCCTTGGTCAGGACGCGATCGTGCGTTCAGCCTCGGGGCAATGAGCGGAACCGATCGGCAATGCCGTGCGGCCCCGACGCCGTTCTAGGCGACGCACCCTGTCCATCGGCTGTCATGTGACCTGCATTATCAGACGGCTTAACGCTCCGTCGTTTGGAAGCCGCATCCGGCGGCTTCCTCCGGAACATATCGGACTGGACGAAGGAGGTTGTGGTCGTTTCGTCTGCGGACCTAGCGCCGACCGCCACCGCCACGTCCGCCACCACCGCCACCGCGGAAGCCTCCCCCGCCGCCCCGGCCGCCACCGCCACTACGGATGGCTGCCCCACCGCCCCGACCGCCACCGCCGTGGTACCCGCCGCGGCTGCCACCTTGGAAGCCGCCGCCGCTATAGCCGCCGCGGTCGAAGCTTTGGAAGTTGCGGCCCGACTCCTGGTAGAGCCGGCCATAGTTGCGGCTCAGCTCATTCTGGTTGCCGAACTGCCGTCCGGCCCGGTCGAAGGAAAGATGATCGGGCGCCCGCTGACGAACCTGCTGGTTGCGGCGTGGTGCGGGCCTTGTCTCGACCCGGTTCTGAATACGTTGGGCGGCTTGAGGTCGGTTGGATGCTGCACCCTGACCGGCATTTCGCAGGTTCTCTCCGTCCGGCCGTTGAACCGGTTGCCAGCCATCCGGCGTGTGCTTCTGCCACTGCCCGTCCTGGCGGCGATAGACGCTGCCGTCACGACCGGCATAGACGTCGCCGCCCTTGCTGCCGACGATGAAGCCTTTGTTGCCTTCCGTGTTGCGCCAGCGCAGACCGCCGGCACTGCCCGTTGTTCCGCCGCTGATACGCGCGAATTCTCCGCCGTGCTTGACGGCAACGCTGCCCCAGGAACCGTAGACATTCTGGCCGCCGCGCGCGACCATGGCGTTGCCGGTCCTTGGATTGTAGGCGGAGATGAAGCCCCGTTCGCCGCCAGGTCCTGCCGCAGCACCAGCGCGGAACCGGGTCCCGGTGACGGGATTATAAGCCGCGCCAAATGCCAAACCCCTCTCGGGACCGTAGGCATAGCCATAGCGGCCGAAGGTTCCGTAGGCTGGGTTGTATGAGGCGCCAAACCCATAGCTGATCGGAGGCGGATAGTAGGGCCAATCGTCATCGTAGTAGTCCCAATAGGGCGGATAGTACCACCCAGACCCCCATACGACGGTGTCCCAGGCGAGGTAGGTGTAGAGATAACCGAGGGTGTAACCGTACCAGACGGCGTCCGGTTCCGTGTCGTAAACGCGGACATAGGTGGCGTTATAGACCGGAGACGACGATGGAATGCCGTAGATCTCGTCAGCAACCTCGCGTGCAACGGCAAAGGGCCCGGTCGGCGTATCGCCGACGAACCAGATGCCATCCTTGAGGACGAAATACTTGTCCGCGACCTTGATCACCTGCTCATTCGCGTTGACGGCATAAAACAGGGACGTGCCTTCGATCGGCTCGAACTTCGGCTCGCCATTGTAGTGTACATCCACCTTCAACGACCCGTCGGTCGAAACCCGCGCAAGCTTTGGGATACTCGCCCTCAGACGCGCCATCGCGCTTTCTGACGTGCCAGGGATGGAGGCGCGCACTGCCGAATAGGCCGCGTCGTCAGGCAGGTTCACGAAATCTTCCGGCAGATCGGGAGTGGCAAAGCTCCAGGGTCCTTCGAGCGATGCCGACGAAAACCATCGCCCGGAGAGAAGGGTGTACCAATTTTTGCTGGCGCGATGGAAAAAGACGGCGCTGGTGGTGTTGGTAACCCAGTCAAGCCCAGTCTCCGCAACCGGTTCCAGAACAGGCTTTCCGTCAAAGATCAAAAGCTCCGCCGGCTTCTCGGAATAGAGAACCTTCGGGATTTCGTTCTCGTTGAAGCGCGTTGGCGGAAGGGAGGCCTTTACCCCTTTCCAGTTCTCGATGTCAGGCAGTTTGGAAAACAGGTCTGGAACCGTTTCGGTCTCGGCCCAGCCGGTCTCCAGTGTCTTCGAGGTGAGCCAGTTCTTATCGCTTCGCAGATAGTAATCGCCCGATTGCTCGACCTTGAACAGGTCCCAGTTCGTATTGACCACGAATGACAGGCCCTCGACGCCCTTGACCGGAGCCGTGACCGCCTTGCCGTCCGTCTGCAACAGGATCGCTGGTGTCTCACTCGCGAAGATCGGGGGCGGATCGGCCTTGATATTGGGAACGTCCGCGAGGCGCTGGAAATCCGCAAGGCTTGCGGCCAGCCGTTGCTGCGACACGACGATCGGATCGGTCGGAACAAGCTTGCCGATTTCGAGCGCGAGATCGGCAAGTTGCTGGCGGTCCAGCGTCGAGAAGTCGAGCCGGGTGGTGCGGACATCCGTCAGCGTGACATTCTCTGAGGCATCGTCTGCGACAGTCTTGGCTGAAAGGCCGATGACACCGTAGACCGGCTTCGCATCGGCGGACGACGATTTAAGCTCGGTGGCAACAAGAGCCTCGAGTTCCTTGAAATCCTTCCAGGATGTTATCTGCGGTTGAAAGAGCGTGATCGTCGCGCCCTTTTCGGTGGTGAATACCCTTGGCCAGGCGGGCGCGGTAGCATCGGACTGGTTGAGGTATTTGCCCGCGACGAAACCATTAGCGCCGGAATAGCTCACGGCGCACCAGCTGGCTTCCGAATCACACTCCTTGATATCGACTTCCTCGCCCTGGGGGATGACGCGTATCGCGTCAAATCCCGTGCCTGGGCCCACCCTGAAATTCACATTTGCCGTCAGGACGGCTGGGTCCGCAAAAGCAGAGGTCGAGAAGAACGAAGCGACCGTGAGGTAGGCAAGAATTCTACGCATGATCACATTCCTTCATTGGTGTGTAGATGTGTTCAAGTCCTGTCGGCTGGAAGTTGCACTAGGCACGGATCGTCGCGCAAAGGCGTCTCTGAGATTGCAGTTATTCGGCGTCGTTTAATTCGGAAATCATTGCACATTCGATGACGGGTGCAACTGGTAACGCTGCCAACTTCTAATTAAACCGGGCATTGAACGACGCCTTCCTTGTTGCGCGTAGAGCAGACCCCATCGCGGCGCCCCCCGGTTGGTGGAGCGGCTGGAGAACGGCATCTTCCGGTATCGTGAATGTCCAACCTTGCAGATGGTTGCGGTCCCCGCCTGACGGAAAAGGGCGTGGTTTTCGTGCTCTCATTTTCGGGGCGCAAGAGTTACCCTGTTCTCGAATATCGAGATTGCCAAGAAGGCCGGCGCCCGTATAGTTTCCATCTCTCCCGATGGCTTCGTCGTCGCCTCCCGCCGATGAAAACGTCATTCTCAACGCCTGCGCACGTCGATCCACCCCTCATCGTGCCCATCTGCGGCACCCCGATGTATGATGCTCGACGTGCTTTTTTGCCCTGCTCGTGCGAAATGCGGGCAGATGCTTCATGAAACCGATGCAAGGATAGTGGACATGGAAACGACCTTTTCTCCCGTGCTGACCGTTTGCGGTATCGAGGAACTTCCGGGGCAGAGCAGCCGAAACGTGACCCATGTTCTGTCGATCGTCGATCCGGAACTCCCGGAACTGGAAGCTTTCGGCGCCTATGGCGAACACCACCGCACGACGCTGCGTTTCCACGATATCATTGCGGCGGCACCGAACCGGGTGATGCCCCGCCCGGAACACGTGGAAGCCGTTCTTCGCTTCGGTACGGATTTCCTGATGCGGCAGGATCGGGAAGCCGCGAGCCATGTGCTGGTTCACTGCCATATGGGCGTATCACGCTCGACGGCGGCCATGCTGACCCTCATGGCACAGGCAAACCCGGATGAGCCCGGCGAAAGCCTCTTTACCCGCCTTGTCGCCATCCGCCCGCAAGCGTGGCCGAATTCCCAGATGATTGGCTTTGCCGACGAACAGCTCGGCCGCCGGGGTGAGCTCATTGCGGCGCTTGGCCGTCACTATGGTCGGCAGATCAAGAGCCGCCCCGAGTTCACCGAATGGATGACGACACTCGGCCGCGGTGCCGAATTGCAGATGGCCATCCACGACTGACCGCCTAAGGCGCACGCAGTCTCGAGAAATCATCGGCAGAGGCGCTCAGCCTGGATATCGTAGAATTCTTCGCAGAGCGCCCGCCTTCAGGAACACTACGCGATCCAGGCTGGCCGGAAACCAAGGGAGCAGCGACAGCGGACTCTCGCCTCCACGATGGCCGATGTCTGCAAGATGCGGCCAATGGCGACGCACAGCAAAAAGGGAACGGCATGATGAGCGAGCGTGACGTCCAAGAAATCTCCGCACTAATGATCTCAAGCTTCCGCCAGTTGACGGGCAGAAGCTTAGGTGATCCTTCCGTGGACGGCAGGTGGCTCTATGAATCCGCGCCGTTCGCCTTGCTCGCACATGACCGGTCCGAGGATCCCCGTTTCATATACGCGAACAAAACGGCCCAGGCCTGTTTCGGATATTCTTGGGAGGAATTCATCGGTATGCCGTCGCGCCTTTCTGCCGAGGCGCCAGACCGCGAAGAAAGGCAGCGCCTTCTAGACGGCGTCTCTGCCAAGGGCTTCATCGACAACTATCGCGGCGTTCGGATCGCGAAATCCGGACGCCGGTTCTGGATCGAAGAGGCGACTGTCTGGCAGCTTGTGCGCTCCGACGGCGCCTGTGTCGGCCAGGCCGCAGTCTTTCACACCTGGGAGGACCAGTAGGCGCGCTTTACGCCTTATCTCGTGAGCGCTCGAGACGCTGCTTTCCGCCTCCGAATAGAGAGATGGTCTACGGTCGCCCCTACCTTTGGCCAAAGTCTCTGCCGCACACCCCGGCAATAGACAATCTGTCGCCTTCCCTCTGGCAGACTTCCTCCACAAAACAAAAGGAGGCCGCCATGACCGCCGTATTTGCCCGCACGACCTTTCACGACGCCCTCGCCCGCCTTGCCGATCCGCACCTGCTCAGGGAGCTCGCCTATGTCGGCGGTCGCTGGATCGCCGGCCATGACGGTGTCGGCTTCAAGGTGACGGATCCCGCCTCGTCGGCGACCCTTGCCTGGGTCGCGGCCCTTGATGCCGAGCAGACCGGGGAGGCCATCTCGGCCGCGAGCGACGCGCTACCCGCCTGGCGAAGCATGCTGCCGCAGCAGCGCGCCGCGATCCTGCGCAAGTGGCATGACCTGGTGATGGGGGCACGCGAGGATCTTGCGCTGCTGATGACGCTGGAACAGGGCAAGCCGCTTGCCGAGTCCCGCGGCGAGATCGACTATGCGGCCTCTTTCATCGAGTGGTATGCCGAGGAAGGAAAGCGCCTCAACGCCGAAAGCGTCACCAGCCACCTTCCCGGAGCCGAGATGATCGTCCGCCGCGAGGCTCTCGGCGTCGTCGGCATCGTGACGCCGTGGAATTTCCCCTCCGCCATGATCACTCGCAAGGCCGCAGCGGCCCTTGCCGCCGGCTGCACCGTCGTTGCGCATCCCTCCAGCGAAACACCGCTTTCAGCACTTGCCCTTGCCGAACTCGGCGAGCGGGCCGGCCTTCCCTCAGGTGTCTTCAACGTGGTGACAGGGGATGCCGCCACCATCGTTGGCCGCATGAATGCCGATGCGCGCATCCGCGCCATGAGCTTCACCGGGTCGACGGAAATCGGCAAGCTGATTGCCGGCCAGTGCGCACGGACGATGAAGCGGCTGGTCATGGAACTCGGCGGTCACGCGCCGCTGATCGTCTTCGCCGATGCCGACGTGGAGAAGGCAGCCGATATCGCGATCGCCGCAAAGTTCGCAACGTCTGGCCAGGATTGCCTCGCTGCCAATCGCATCTATGTCGAGCGGCCGATCCTCAGGGCTTTTGAGGAGGCCTTTGCTGCGCGGATTGCGCGCTTGAAGGTCGGCACCGGGCTCGACCGCGACAGCGAAATCGGCCCGCTAATGCACGGACGAGCGATCGCCAAGGTTGAGGAGCAGGTGGCCGACGCTCTGCGGCTTGGCGCCAAGCTTGCAGTCGGCGGACAACGCCACCTGGCCGGATCGCTTTTCTTTGAACCCACACTCCTGATCGACGTGCCCGACGAGGCACTGATCATGCGCGAAGAGACATTCGGTCCGGTCGCAGCCGTGACGGCCTTTGACAACGAGGACGAAGTGATCGCCCGCGCCAACGACACTGAGTATGGCCTCGTCGCCTATGTCGTCACCGCGAGCGGCGCGCGCCAGATGCGTCTCGGACGGGCGCTTGAATACGGTATGGTCGCCATCAATCGGGTGAAGATCACCGGCGGACCGATCCCCTTCGGAGGCTGGAAGCAGTCGGGCCTCGGCCGGGAAGGCTCCCGCCATGGCATCGAAGCCTTCACGGAACTCAAATATCTCTGCATCGACACGGCCGCCTGAGAGCGGGCGCCACATTTCATACGCGAAAGAAAAGACCATGCTCGACAGAAGCAACGAACTTACCGCCTGGGACCGTGATCACTTCTTCCACCCGTCCACGCATATGGGCATGCATGCGCGCGGCGAGACGCCGACCCGGGTCATCGGCGGCGGCGAAGGCGTCTACATTACCGATACCCACGGCAACACCAGCCTCGACGCATTTGCCGGCCTCTACTGCGTCAATGTCGGCTACGGCCGGCAAAAAATCGCCGACGCGATCGCCGAGCAGGCCAAGAACCTCGCTTACTACCACGCCTATGTCGGGCACGGCACGGAAGCCTCGATCACGCTGTCCAAGATGATCATCGACCGCGCACCGCAGGGCATGAGCCGTGTCTATTTCGGTCTTTCAGGCTCGGATGCAAACGAGACCAACATCAAGCTGATCTGGTACTACAACAACATCCTCGGCCGGCCGGAAAAAAAGAAGATCATTTCACGCTGGCGCGGCTATCACGGTTCCGGCGTCATGACGGGCTCGCTGACCGGCCTACATCTCTTCCACAACGCTTTCGACCTGCCGCGCGCGCCGGTCCTGCACACGGAAGCGCCCTACTTCTTCCGCCGCCCGGACCGGTCGATGGATGAAGAGCAGTTCTCGCAAGATTGCGCCGACAAGCTCGAAGAGATGATCCTGGCCGAAGGACCGGAGACGATCGCCGCCTTCATCGGCGAGCCGATCCTCGGCACCGGCGGCATCGTGCCACCGCCGAAGGGCTACTGGCAGAAGATCCAGGCGGTGCTCGAAAAATACGACATTCTGCTCGTCGCCGACGAGGTGGTCACCGGCTTTGGCCGTCTCGGCACGATGTTCGGCTCCGACCATTACGGCATGCGGCCTGACCTCATCACCATTGCCAAGGGCCTGACCTCTGCCTATGCGCCCCTTTCCGGCACGATCGTCTCCGACAACATGTGGCAGGCGCTGGTGCAGGGCTCTGACGAGCTGGGCGCGATCGGCCATGGCTGGACCTATTCCGCCCATCCGATCTGCGCGGCCGCGGGCGTTGCCAATCTCGAACTGATCGACGAACTGGGCCTTGTCGAGAACGCCGGCAAAACCGGCGCCTATTTCCGCTCGGAACTGGCGAAAGCGCTTGCCGACCACAAGCATGTCGGCGAGGTGCGTGGCGACGGATTGATGGCGGCGGTCGAGTTCGTCGAGGACAAGGACGACCGGGCCTTCTTCGACCCGGCAAAAAAGGTCGGCCCGCAGATCGCCGCCGCCCTCCTGGAACGCGGCGTCATCGGCCGCGCCATGCCCCAAGGCGACATCCTCGGCTTCGCACCACCACTCTGCCTGACGAAGAAAGAGGCTGACATCGTCGTGAAAGCGGCCGCAGACGCGATCACATCCGTGCTCGGCTCAAAGTAGGGCTCGGCGAGCAGGAAACGATGAAAGAGGACCAATGGCGCAATCATGCGTTTCCATTCCCTGCATGCCCGGCCGCGCAAGCGACCGGGCATAAGCTCGAAGTTCAGGAGGGCCCGCGGCCACGCGCTCAATGAAGCCTCTGGTGTCTCGGACCAAAGAAACTCCGGTCCTCACCTTAAAGCGAATTCTAGAACGATGGCGTGCCCGCGCGGACACAGCTAGGCTCAGGACTCGTTATACGGCCTCTCACTGATCAGAACCCATTTGCCCAGGCTCTTCGTCCGATTGACATGATGCGCCAGGGCTGGTTTTCGAGCTTTCGCCAGGCGTTGCAGCAATGAGCGACGATGTCGTCATAGGATT
>Ga0209025_1000388_pt1 | contig 91113 bp, 72 predicted proteins | sample AraplaMF_Col_mLB_FD_184256 | JGI IMG/M metagenome (GOLD analysis project Ga0209025, IMG submission 184256) | Arabidopsis root microbial communities from the University of North Carolina, USA - plate scrape MF_Col_mLB (SPAdes) (version 2) | ecosystem: Host-associated > Plants > Roots > Endosphere... | reverse complement strand
CTTTGACTCCGTCATGCGCTGGTTCGAATCCAGCTAGCCCAGCCATTTTTGCGGAAGTAGTTCAGTGGTAGAATACAACCTTGCCAAGGTTGGGGTCGCGGGTTCGAATCCCGTCTTCCGCTCCAATTAAATTAAATATGGCGGCATAGCCAAGTGGTAAGGCAGAGGTCTGCAAAACCTTTATCACCGGTTCAAATCCGGTTGCCGCCTTTATTATTGTGCCGATGTGGCGGAATTGGCAGACGCGCACGACTCAAAATCGTGTTCCTTCGGGAGTGTCGGTTCGACCCCGACCATCGGTATCACGAACGGCGTAACATCAAGGCTCTACACTAGTTGTGTAGAGTTTTTTTGTGTTTTCATCGCACTACAAAATAAGGACTAATACTATCAAAGCTCATGCTATACAGTTAAAGCAAACTGTGAAACACTAAAGGGATAAAAATGAACATTCATTTTTATCCCTTTAGTGTTTCATTTTATAGAGAATCTCTCCACCCTGGTGACATGAAGTTAAATCCGACACCACCAGTAGATATTAGCACATTATCAACTGTTAACTTTGTAATTTCTAAAAACTTCTTTTCAAACTCTTCTCTGTTGTACTTGTACATAGTTGAGTGGCACGACCACATTTGCGTTGAAGTACTCAACCATTCCCCTAATTCCTTTAATTTAGGGAATGACTCAAATTGAATTGGTTCATCTAATTTCATGAATCTCACTTGATAGATAGTTGGGTTTAGCTTTTCTCCTATCCCTTTAAGACCATGTGCTTTTTTTTCATTTAAATGTGTCATAATTCTCTCCCATCCTTCAAATCTTTGAATTCCAAAATTATTTTCCTGTTTTAATTATACAGCAATAAAAAGTAATTAGGGGGAGGTTGTGGTAATTTTTCCCTTTTCTTTATTGTTTAGCGGGAAATAAAGTAATAAATGAAATATGATAATTTTAATCAAGAGAGAAATGAAAGTAAAAAGTATCAGTTATTTATTGTGATTCCATTTTGGCTTCGTTTCATTTTAATTCATCATGTTTAAAGAAGCTCAAAATTTTTAAAATACTTTAAAATAAAGGATTTTAGGGGGAACACTCTATATAACTATATAAATGTCACCTAGAAAGACTCAAAATCGTGTTCCTTCGGGAGTGTCGGTGCGGCCCGGACAATCGGTATCGACGATGTAAAAAGACTCTAACAGAAATGTTAGAGTCTTTTTTGTTAAATTATATTATGTGATGCTAAAATTCGTAATAAACGTAAAAATTCATGTATAATATAACTTGTCGAAAGAACAAAATGATAATGATTTATATTATGTCTGTAATATGAATCAAAAGTGAACTTTTTATATTTCTTTTAAAAATGTGTTGAATACACATTATATTTCATATTAATATTTTTATGTAGATTTAAAACGAGAAAGAGAGTGGAAAGTATGGGCCGTAAATGGAACAACATTAAAGACAAAAAAGCATCAAAAGATGCAAATACAAGCCGTATATACGCGAAATTTGGACGTGAAATTTATGTGGCAGCAAAACAAGGCGAGCCAGATCCTGAATCAAACCAAACGTTAAGAGTTGTATTAGAGCGTGCGAAAACATACAATGTACCAAGAACAATTATTGATCGTGCAATTGAAAAAGCAAAAGGCGGTTCAGAAGAAAACTATGATGAGCTTCGTTACGAAGGATTTGGACCAAATGGATCTATGGTAATTGTAGATACACTTACAAATAACGTAAACCGTACTGCAGCAGATGTACGAGCTGCATTTAGCAAAAACAGTGGTAACATGGGTGTAAATGGTTCTGTAGCTTACATGTTCGATGCGACAGCTGTTATCGGTCTTGAAGGTAAAACATCAGATGAAGTTCTTGAAATTTTAATGGAAGCAGATGTAGATGCACGTGACATTCTAGAAGAAGAAGATTCTGTTATCGTTTATGCTGAACCTGATCAATTCCACTCAGTACAATCTGCACTTAAAGATGCTGGTATTGAAGAATTTACAGTTGCAGAATTAACAATGCTTGCACAAAATGATGTAGAACTTCCTGAAGATGCTCAAGTACAATTTGAAAAAATGGTTGATGCATTAGAAGATTTAGAAGATGTACAACAAGTTTACCATAACGTAGACTTAGGCGAATAATAAAAAAGGACCCTTTCGTTTAACGAACTGGGTCTTTTTTATTGAAATAATTAAGATGATAAGGTTTTAAAGGTGTTTTGTTATAGTTATGGAATAGGATCATAGATAGTATTTTAAATGATTGTATTTCTAGGAGGTATTTCTATGGAGCATAAAACACCAAAGCATATCGTTGCTGTAGCAGGCTATTTAACAAATGAAAAGAATGAGGTGCTTTTAACAAAAGTACATTGGCGAGCGGATACGTGGGAAATGCCTGGGGGACAGGTAGAAGAAGGAGAAGCACTCGATCAAGCTGTTTGTAGGGAAATAAAAGAGGAAACAGGATTATCGGTGAAGCCTATCGGAATTACAGGGGTCTATTATAATGCTTCTATGCATATTTTAGCTGTTGTGTTTAAAGTGGCATATGTGAGTGGTGATATAAAAATTCAACCTGAAGAAATACAAGAGGCTAAATTTATTGCTTTAAATGAAGAGAACATCGATGAGTATATAACGCGTCCTCATATGAAATCAAGAACAGTTGATGCGATGAGAGCAACGCATTTCATCCCATACGAAACGTGGGAAGTACAGCCATATAACCTTATAGGCAGGTTGTAAGAAAAGGGTAGCTATTTGAGTGTATCTCAAATAGCTACCCTTTTCTTATGTATATTACTTCAGAAAAAGGTCAAAATGATAATAAAGCTAGTATTGATTTCGAGAACATTAGTTCTGTATAATTATGATATATCATATATAATTAGATTACTAGATGTTTAAAAATAGAAATTTATAGATGATATAATAAAAGAATAAAGTGGAATCAAGGAAGTATAACGCTCTTAATTTCTACGCTGCTGTTTGTTATGAATGTTTTAAAATAATGTATATTCAATATTTCAGATGAATAGTAGATAAAAAAAGACTGTGATACAATACATTTTTATACCTTACAATGATGTAAGGTAGGTGTAAGAGAAATCGATGGGATATTTTTTTACAACAAGGTATTCTTAAGTTAAGAGATATATATGCTGTGTGGAAAAGAGGTGTTCAAGATGAAAGAACGAGTATTATCTAGAGTGAACTATCATCAAAAAGTTGCATTAAATCCAATGACTAAATTCTTTTATAAAGCCATTATTTTATTATTATTGTTAAGTTGTACGTTATTATTCGTTGGAAATATAATGATCGAGAAAAGTGATATTAGTAAATTACATGTACCGCCTAAGTTAGAGGTGCCAGAATCATTAACACATGCATTTATCGCGACAGAAGATAAAAGATTTTATCATCATAATGGTTTAGATTATATAGCAATTATTAGGGCGTCTGTTGAGAATATAAAAGCTGGTGGTGTTGTGCAAGGAGGAAGCACAATTACACAGCAATTATCGAAAAATGCTTTTTTAACGAATGAACGTACATTTTCTCGTAAGTGGAAAGAGATTTTTTATACAAAAAAAATTGAACGTACATTTACGAAGGATGAAATTTTAAAATTGTATGTAAGTAATATTTATTACGGAGAAGGAGCATGGGGAATTGAAAAAGCAGCCAACCTTTACTTCGGTAAAACGGTGAACCAATTAACGTTGGCTGAAAGTGCGATGATGGCTGCTGTAGTGAAAGCACCTGCTTATTACTCACCTGCGCAAAATTATGATAAAGCGGTCGAGAGACGAAATGTAGTTTTGAGATTAATGGAAAAAGAAGGATATATCAATCATGATGAGTATGTGCAAGCAGTTAGTGAGAAATTAGTAATTCGCCATGATATAAAAACAGAGCAGTCGATGTTAAATAATGCGCGTGAAAAAGCAGTAAGTTAAGAGAAGCTCTTGCATAGGAGCTTCTTTTTTTGAATAAATTGTGACAAATTGTGACACAATATCGTCACAATTATTGTGTTTTTGTAATTTATGTGAGCGTGTTCATTGCGTGACGTATATAAGTGTTGATATTATGTGTATTGTGTACAATGCTGTATACAGAATATGAATTTAAAGAGGAATGTATATGAAATCAAATAAACTCATGGCTCTTGGTGTAGTTTTTTCTATCGCAGTATTGATTGTAATCGGAACAATTGCGTATAGCATCATAAATGACAAAAAAGATAAAGGGAATGAGATGTTTGCTTATTCTACGCAACAATCTTTAGGTAAAGATGATGCTCCGGTTAAGGTAGTTGAATTTGGAGACTTCAAATGCCCAGCATGTCGTACTTGGGATGTAACGGTATTACCACGATTAAAAGAAGAATATATTGATAAAGGTAAAGTGCAGTTATATTTTATTAACTTCCCATTTATTGGAAAAGACTCTGATTTAGGCGCAGCAGCTGGTGAAGCAATTTATAAACAAGATAAAGATTCATTCTGGACTTTCTATGATGAGATTTATCAAAGTCAAAAGAAAGATACGGAAGAATGGATTACAGAAGAATTACTTCTTAGCATTGTGAAAGAGAAACTTCCAAAAGTTGATGTAGAACAGTTTAAAAAAGATTTACACAGTAAAGAAATAAAAGAAAAAGTACGTAAAGATTCAGATCGTGCTCAAAAATTAAAAGTTCAAGGTGCTCCTTCAGTATATATAAACGGGAATCTTGCAAATCCTGATTTCGATAGTATGAAGAAGGCGATTGATAAAGAATTGAAAAAGTGATGAGGTCTCTCATCACTTTTTCGACTTTTTTCGATAAAATTCTTGCTTCCGTTTTTTTTACATGCTATACTACTTTACATAAGTTATTCTAATATCTTATATGTATTTCATATTTGCGGGTGTAGTTTAGTGGTAAAACAAGAGCCTTCCAAGCTCTGGTCGAGAGTTCGATTCTCTTCACCCGCTCCAAATTTTATTTAATGTTTTTCTAATAAATTGTGATCAACGCAGTGTTTCGTTTCTGAGATAAACGAGGCATTGCGTTTTTTAATGTTTGAAAAGCGTAATAGTATGCGAAAATAGAAGTAAAGAATAGTATTCCAAAAGTGAATTGCTAATCAATATAGTCGTTACATAAGGGATGGGTTCATCTGAGGAGGCGATTAAGAATGGATTTTGAACAATTAAAGCAAGATGTAATTGCATATAGTAAAACAATTGGTATAGATAAAATAGGCTTTGCGAGTGCTTCCCCATTTGAGGAGCTAAAGCAGCGGTTAATCCAGCAGCAACAATTAAATTATCAATCTGGATTTGAAGAGTCTGATATAGAAAAAAGAACGAATCCACAGCTTTTATTACCAGGTGCGAAATCAATTATTGCGATTGCTTTAGCGTATCCTTCAAAATTAAAAAACGCACCATTAAGTAAACGTGGAGAACGCCGTGGGATTTTTTGTCGTGCCTCTTGGGGACAAGATTACCATCTTGTTTTACGAGATCGTTTGCAAAAGTTAGAGGCATATTTAATTGAAAAGCTTCCAGATATAGAAGTGAAGTCAATGGTTGATACAGGTGAGTTAAGCGATCGTGCTGTATCAGAACGTGCAGGTATCGGATGGAGTGGTAAGAACTGCGCTATTATTACACCTGAATTTGGTTCGTATGTATACTTGGGAGAAATAATTACAAACGTTCCATTTCCACCAGATCAGCCGATAGAAGATCAATGTGGAAGCTGTACAAAATGTATTGATGTTTGTCCTACAGGTGCTTTAATACAGGGTGGGCAGTTAGATTCGAAGAAATGTATTGCCTTTTTAACACAGACGAAAGGGTTCCTACCTGAAGAATATCGCGATAAAATAGGAAATCGTATATATGGATGTGACACATGTCAGACTGTTTGTCCAAAAAATAAAGGAATGGATTTTCATAATCATCCTGAGATGGAGCCAGATCCTGAATTAGTTAAACCGCTCTTAACACCACTTTTAACAATTAGTAATCGTGATTTTAAAGAGAAATATGGGATTATGTCAGGGTCATGGAGAGGTAAAAAGCCATTGCAACGAAATGCGATTTTAGCATTGGCGCATTTTAAAGAAGCATCAGCAATTCCTGATCTAATCGGTGTTATGAAAGATGATCCAAGACCAGTGCTACGCGGAACAGCAGCGTGGGCACTTGGGAAAATTGGTGGAGATGGAGTAGGCGAAGCCATTGAGAAAGCGATGGAACGTGAAAAGGATGAAGAAGTTCTTCATGAAATGAATCGCGGGCTTGCATTGTTAGCGCAGAAAAAAGAGTAGATAATATCTCCCTTTTTCATATTGTAATATGGGAGGGAGATGAAATGGTTGTAAAAGAAAATATTGAAACACAAGTACAACAGTTTTTAGCATATGTAACAGAGAAACGAACAAATGTGGATGGTATTGCTAAAGATTTATTACAACTAGCACAAAGAAAGAAACAATTGTTTCAAAAACGTAGTGCAGATATAGTGAAAGCAACAGCAGATGTTTCTTTCATTAGACAGCTAAATAGTAGTGATTATCAAGAAATTGATTATCAAGTACATTTTAAATATTTAATTAAGCATAAAGAATTATTTTATATCGAAGAGGAACAATTAAAACGAAGAGTTTGTTTAAATAATAGCCGGATAATAGGTGATTATGCTATTGAAGTGCCAGAAGAGATTGGAATAGGTGAGACATTAGAAAGAGAAGTTACGAAAGAGAAATACGGTTCTTATCAGTATAATCGTTTAGAGGCAGTAAAATATGCAGAGCGTTGGTGGGATGATCGAAACCCAGTGTATCGCAATTTTCCTGATAATTGTACAAATTTTATTTCTCAATGTCTTCATACTGGAGAAGTACCAATGAACGGATATCCTAATATTCGTAAAGGTTGGTGGCAAAGGGAGAACCAGTGGAGTTGGAGCTGGGCTGTCGCACACTCTTTTTACTGGTACTTGTCAGGTTCTACAGTTGGCCTGCGAGGAGAAGCTGTAGAAAAGCCGGAAGACCTTATTCTTGGTGATGTCATTGCTTACGATTTCGAAGATGACGGTAGGTGGAATCATACGACGATTGTAGTAGCAAAAGACGCAGATGGTATGCCACTTGTAAATGCACATTCAGCAAATAGCCGGCGGCGTTATTGGAGTTATGAGGACTCTAGTAAATACACACCACAAATGAAATATAAATTCTTTCATATTATTAATGGGTAGAGATTTTTCGTTCAAGTGGTATAATACGTAGTAGACAAAAAACAGAGGTGAATATCGCGTGGGTGTACATGTTGTTTTATATCAACCAGAAATTCCAGCAAATACAGGAAATATTGCACGTACTTGTGCAGCAACTGGAACAGAATTACATTTGATTAGACCGCTTGGGTTTTCAACGGATGACAAAATGTTAAAGCGTGCAGGATTAGATTATTGGCAGCACGTAAAAGTTACGTATTACGATTCAATTGAAGAGTTTTATGAGAAAAATAAAGACGGTGAATTCTTCTATTTAACAAAGTATGGTGAGAAAGCTCATACAGCATTTGATTATAGCAAACGTGAGAAGGATTATTATTTCGTGTTTGGAAGAGAAACAAATGGCTTACCAGCTAATGTAATCGAAGAAAACTTCGATCATTGTTTACGTATTCCAATGACGGATAAAGTACGTTCATTAAATTTATCTAATACAGCAGCAATTTTAATTTATGAAGCGTTTCGTCAACAAAATTATCCAGGATTAGATTTAGAAATCGTTTATTAAAAGTCGCCATTAGGCGGCTTTTTTTTATAAATAAAAATAATATGTAGTCATACATTTTAAAAAAGGTACATATTCATATAGAATGGGATATATGATTAAAAATAGATAAGACGGGTTGAGATAAATATGAAGGAACAATATAACAATCAAAATACCTTTTTAAGTATGATAGATATGGATTTAATAAGACAAGGACTATTACATGCTATTCAAGATTTAGTATTTATTGTGAAAGTTATTGATGATGAGATCTTTAAATATATTTATATAAATAAAATAGGGATGGATTATGCTGGATTAAGTGAAGAATGTTACGGAAAAACATTTGCAGAAGTGTTATCAGGAGAAAAGGTGAAAATATTACAAGAGCAATATACAAAAGTGGTGAGAGAGGCGAGAGCACACACATTTTGTGATGTAATCAGTTTCCCAACTGGTAATTTACATTATGAGTCTTCAGTTAATCCTGTATACGACGAAGAAGGGGTATGTCAATTTATTATTTGTATTACAAGGGATATTACAGCTCAGATTGAGGAGAAAGCAGAGATAGAGGAAAAACAAATGTTATTTAAGTCATTACTAGAATATAATAATGACTCCATTATATCTATAGATTCTATAGGTATAATTACATATGCTAATCCGGCAACGTATGAAATATTTGGATACCGATATGAAGAGTTAAATAATAACTTTATTTTTAACTTTATTATTAAAGAATATGAAAAAGACTTTCAAATTATATTTAAGGAAGCTTTACAGGGGAGAGCAAAACAAATTGTTTCAAAGAAATATGTTCATAAAGAAGGATATGAATTATATATTTCTTTGAGAACAATCCCGATTATTGTGAACGGTGAAATTGTTGGGGTGTATATTGTTACGAGGGATGTTACAAGGCAAGTATTAAATGAGATGAAGACGGAATACTTAGCTTATTATGACCAATTAACAGGTTTAATGAATAGAATTTCATGCACAAACAAGCTAAATGAGTTTTTAAATGAAAATAAAGAGCTTGCACTAGTTTTCATGGATTTGGATGAATTTCATCTTATTAATGATACATTTGGTCATAAAGAAGGAGATAAAGTATTACAAAAAGTTACAGAATGTTTAAGCAATCTAGAAATAGAAGGTATGCATTTATTTAGAGAACATGATGATCAATTTGTTATGTTAATAGAAAATATAACGAAAGAATATGTAGAGGAAGTTGCAAAAAACATATTAGAAAAGATTAGTGAACATTTTGTAATTGAAGAAGAGGACGTGTATTTAAGTGCATCAATTGGAATTGTAATGGCACCAACAGATGGAGCCGATGAAAAAATACTTTTTCAAAGAGTTGATGCTGCTTTGGAAAAAGCAAAGGAAAAAGGAAAAGGGCATTATCATTTTTATTGTAAAGGATTAGATTGTGAACGTGAGAAAAGGTTTGTAATGGAAAATCAGTTACATCGTGCTATAGAGAAAAATGAATTTTTCTTATATTACCAGCCGCAGGTTAATATTGAAACGAAAAAAATAGCTAGTATGGAAGCTTTAATAAGATGGGAGAATAAAGAATTAGGATTTGTCCCTCCCAATCAATTTATTCCACTGGCAGAAAGAACAGGATTTATTATTAAGCTTGATGAGTGGGTAGTAGATCAAGTGTGTCAGCAAATACGTGAATGGTTAAATAAAGGGTATGAAGTGGTTCCGATTGCAGTTAATATTTCAGCTAGACATTTTCGATCTATTACATTAATAGAGATGATTACACGTGCTTTAAATAAGTACAATGTACCAGCTCATCTATTAGCGATAGAGGTGACAGAAGGAGCCCTTATACATAAAGACATATCAAAGAGAGTGTTGCTACAATTAAAAGAACAAAATTTAAAGATTCATTTAGATGATTTTGGAACAGGGTATTCGTCTTTAAGTTATTTGAAAACATATCCAATTGATACTTTGAAAATTGATCGCTCTTTTATGGAAGGTATACATGTAGATGAACGTGATACGAATATTACGGCTGCAATTATTCATTTAGCTCATACATTAGAATTGAATGTAATTGCAGAAGGAGTAGAAAAAGCAGAACAAATACAGTTTTTGAAGGAAAAAAATGTAGAAATTGTACAAGGTTATTATTATAGTCGCCCTTTATCAAAATATGATGTGGAAAATATGTATTATACATGATGTATAAAGAAAAAAGTGATGTGCTAAAAGCACATCACTTTTTATGTGTACCTGGTTTATCGTTGTAACCAGATGTGAAAATAGCTGTAAGAAATGTGAGTGATACACCTAAAATTAATAATAATTTCATATTAATACTCCCCCTACTTTTTTGATTTACGAATTCTATTTATGAATTGAAATGTATGTAAGGTTCTTAGAAGAAAAGAATTTATTTATAATGAATAGCAGTGTGAAAACTTTAATACCTATATTATACAGAATTTTCTTTGAATTTTGGAGAGAATTTTATAGCACTACTATATATTTCGTTTTGATTTAAAGAATGTTTAAGGACATCCTAGCATACCTTTTATAATAATCCGATTGAACAAGGAGATGGGGGAGGAGCTATAATGGATATTCTAAAAAAGATTGAACAGCATCGAGCAGCAGAAGAACGTTTACAATGGGAAGGTACGTTTGCGGAGTATTTGGAGCTTGTGAAAGAAAGACCATGGGTGGCTCAAACAGCACACTCTCGCATTTACAATATGATAAAAGATGCCGGAATCGAAGAAGTTGATGGTAGAAGAAAATATAATTTCTTTAGTAATCAGCTGTTTGGACTAGAGGATGCACTAGAGCGTCTTGTTGAAGAATATTTTCATCCGTCTGCAAAAAGATTAGATGTTAGAAAACGTATTTTATTATTAATGGGTCCTGTTAGTGGAGGGAAATCAACATTAGTTACGATGTTGAAACGAGGATTAGAAACATACTCACGTACAGATCGTGGAGCGATTTTTGCAATTAAAGGCTGCCCGATGCACGAAGATCCACTGCATTTAATTCCACATCATTTACGGGATGATTTCTTTGATGAGTATGGAGTGAGAATTGAAGGGAATTTATCACCATTAAATGTAATGCGTCTAGAGCAAGAATATGGGTCAAGAATTGAGGATGTAGTTGTAGAGCGTATTTTCTTCTCGGAAGATCGTCGTACAGGGATTGGTACATTTAGCCCGTCTGATCCAAAATCACAAGATATTGCCGATTTAACAGGTAGTCTAGACTTTTCAACAATTGCAGAATATGGTTCAGAATCAGATCCTCGTGCGTATCGATTTGATGGAGAATTAAATAAGGCGAACCGAGGGATGATGGAATTCCAAGAGATGTTAAAATGCGATGAGAAGTTTTTATGGCATTTATTATCGCTTACGCAAGAAGGTAATTTCAAAGCGGGAAGGTTTGCGCTTATTTCAGCAGATGAATTAATTGTAGCGCATACGAACGAAACAGAGTATCGCTCATTTATAGCAAATAAGAAAAATGAAGCATTGCATTCAAGAATTATTGTAATGCCAGTTCCATACAATTTACGAGTGAGTGAAGAGGAACATATTTATGAGAAGATGATTCATGAAAGTGATGTATCGAATGTGCATATTGCACCACACACACTTCGTGTTGCAGCGATGTTTACAATTTTAACTCGCTTAAAAGATCCGAAGCGTCCAGATATTGATTTAAACAAAAAGATGCGTTTATATGATGGTGAAATGGTAGAGGGTTATAATGCGATTGATGTAGAAGAATTGCAACGGGAATACCAAGATGAAGGTATGAGCGGTATTGACCCACGTTATGTTATTAACCGAATTTCTTCTACAATTATTAGAAAAGAAGTACCATCTATTAATGCACTAGACGTACTTCGTTCTTTAAAAGATGGATTAGACCAGCATCCATCCATTAGTAATGAAGATCGTGAGCGCTATATGAACTTCATTTCATTAGCAAGAAAAGAATATGATGAAATTGCTAAGAAAGAAGTACAAAAAGCATTCGTATATTCATACGAAGAATCGGCTAAGACACTTATGGATAATTACTTAGATAACGTTGAAGCATATTGCAATAAATCGAAATTACGTGATCCATTAACAGGTGAAGAAATGAGCCCAGATGAAAAACTAATGCGCTCAATTGAGGAACAAATTGGAATTTCAGAAAATGCGAAGAAAGCATTCCGTGAAGAAATTTTAATTCGCATCTCTGCTTATGCGCGTAAAGGAAAACGTTTCGATTATAACTCGCATGAACGTCTTCGCGAAGCGATTCAGAAGAAGCTATTTGCTGATTTAAAAGATGTCGTGAAAATCACAACATCAACGAAAACACCAGATGAAAATCAGCTTAAGAAAATCAACGATGTTGTTGCACGTTTAATTGATGAGCATGGCTATAATTCTTCTTCAGCAAATGAATTATTACGCTATGTAGGTAGCTTGCTAAATCGATAGTTTGATAACAAAACGCTGTCTCTTGTTTTTTGCGGGACAGCGTTTTATTATCCATTCATATGTGTAAAGTGTCATACCTTGTCCAAATATAATAAATTAAGATGCAATTTCATGAATTTATTGTCAATTATTTTTACAATATGCATATGATAGAGTAACCAACCATTCATACGAAAAAAGCCAACACAATACAATATGTTGCAAAGTGAAAATGTGTGCAACAATGCATTGTGTTTCTTTCTTATCAGAGGCTGAATATTTCTTTCTATTATGTGAGTGGCAAAATTTTGTTTAGGATGCTCGGAGTATTGTATGTAAAACGTTATATATGTTTATGGGGTGATTTTCGATGGGCAGTTACCTTTCAAATATTTTAGCTTGAACATTACAGAACAAAATTTATAGATTGCTGTTCATAGAGAAAGACAATTACAGTAAGGAGGGAAAGGAATGAGCGAAGAAAATCAACCAAATTATACGATTTCACAGGAAAACTGGTCCCTCCATCGCAAAGGATATGACGACCAACAGCGCCATCAAGAAAAAGTACAAGAGGCAATTAAGAATAATTTACCCGATCTTGTAACAGAAGAAAGCATTGTTATGTCTAATGGCAAGGATGTTGTAAAAATACCAATTCGTTCTTTAGATGAATATAAGATTCGGTACAATTATGATAAAAACAAACACGTTGGGCAAGGAACTGGTGATAGCAAAGTTGGTGATGTCGTTGCGAGAGATGGATCAGGTGGTCAAAAGCAAAAAGGCCCAGGAAAAGGTCAAGGTGCAGGAGATGCAGCTGGAGAAGATTATTATGAAGCTGAAGTCTCTATTTTAGAATTAGAGCAAGCGTTTTTCAAAGAGCTAGAGCTTCCTAATTTAAAGAGAAAAGAAATGGATGAAAACCGGATTGAACATATTGAATTTAATGACATTAGAAAAACAGGACTATGGGGAAATATTGATAAGAAACGAACGATGATATCCGCATATAAACGAAATGCAATGCGTGGTAAAGCATCTTTCCATCCAATTCACCAAGAGGATTTAAAGTTCCGTACTTGGAATGAAGTATTAAAGCCAGATTCAAAAGCTGTTGTATTAGCGATGATGGATACGAGTGGATCGATGGGAATATGGGAGAAGTATATGGCACGTAGCTTCTTTTTCTGGATGACAAGATTTTTACGTACAAAGTATGAAACAGTTGATATTGAATTTATTGCTCATCATACAGAAGCGAAAGTTGTTACAGAAGAAGAATTTTTCTCAAAAGGAGAAAGTGGCGGAACGATATGTTCTTCCGTGTATAAAAAGGCATTAGAGCTTATCGATAATAAATATTCACCAGACCGCTATAATATTTATCCATTCCATTTTTCAGACGGTGATAATTTAACATCAGATAATGCGAGATGTGTAAAGCTTGTTGAAGAGCTGATGAAGAAATGTAATATGTTTGGGTATGGGGAAGTCAATCAGTACAACCGCCATAGTACGCTTATGTCAGCCTATAAAAATATTAAAGATGAGAACTTTAGATATTATATTTTAAAGCAAAAAGCAGACGTATTCCATGCGATGAAGAGCTTTTTTAAAGAAGAATCAGGAGAGAAAATGGCATAATCCCTTTTAAAAGGGATTATTTTTTTGTAAACTTTTTATTTTTTCAATTGACAATGATAATGAAAATCATTATCATTTATTCAAGAAATGATTACATTTCGAATTATATATATTGGAGGAGATGTAAAGTTGAAAAAAAATAAAAAAAAACATATAAATGCAATGATTATAGCGGCGGCGTTATCACTTCCATTTGCTGTGTATTCGACACCTGCTTTAGCGGCGGTAGCAATTGAGGCAAATAAAACGGGACAAGGTTTAGAAGATGGTACATATGACGCTGTTATTAAAGCGTATAAAGATAAAACGAATGAACAGTCTATGGCAGCTGTTTATATAAAGGATCCGAAATTAACAATTGAGAATGGAAAGAAAATTGTAACAGCAACGTTAAGTGATAGCGATTTCTTCCAATACTTGAAAACAGAGGATATTCATACTCCTGGTGTGTTTCATGATGTAAAGGTTATATCAGAAGACAAAAAGAAAAATGGAACGAAGGTTATTCAATTTGAAGTTGGGGAATTGGGAAAAAGATATAATATGCAAATGCATATTTATATTCCAACGATGGCCTATGATAATAAATATCAAGTGCAGTTTGAAGTAAATGCTTTAAATTTAGAAAACAATGTTCCAGAAAAGGAAAATAGAGAGGATAAAGTGGAACAACAAGATGAAAGCGGAAATGTAATATTAGATAAGCAATTACAAAGGCATATTAATAAACATAATTTAAATAGAGAAAATATAAATGATCCAATAACTAAGGAAGATTTATTAAAGATTAAAACATTATCCATTTATTCAGGTGAAGGAATAAATGAAATAGCTGGTTTAGAACATATGACAAATTTAGAGAAGTTGACGTTAAGAGAATCTAATGTAACAGATATATCAGCCATCTCGAAACTGAGAGATTTGAAGTACGTAGATTTAACTTCTAATCCAATTAAAAATATTCATCCAATTGAGCAGTTAGAGAATATTAATATGCTTTTTTTAAGAGATAATAAAATTTCTGATCTTACACCATTAAGTAAAATGAAAAAAATTAAAACATTAGATTTAGTTGGGAATAACATTGAAGACATCCAGCCATTATTTACATTATCAACTATGAAACAGTTATACTTAGCCAATAATCAAATCAGTGATCTTACTGGAATTAACCAATTAAGTAATGTGGAACTATTATGGATAGGGAACAATAAAATTAGTAATGTTGAATCTATTAGTAAAATGAGTAATCTTATTGAACTAGAAATTGCTGATAGTGAAATAAAAGATATATCACCATTATCTAAATTAGGAAAATTACAAGTACTGAATTTAGAAGAGAATTATATCTCTGATATATCACCGCTGAGTAATTTAACAGATTTACATGAGATGAACCTAGGAGCGAATGAAATTGCTGACGTAAGGCCTGTTGAGGAATTGGGTAAGCGAATTTCAATTGATATTCAACGACAAAAAATCTTTTTAGGTGAAGCAAGCGTAGATGAAGAAATACAAATTCCAATATACAATCTTAAAGGGGAGCCACTTCAAAATATCAATTTAAAAAGTGAGGGGGCCATTCTGAATAATGGATTTATAAAATGGAATAGTCCTGGAGAAAAAACATATGAATTTAGATTAGATACAAGCTCTGGTGAAAGTAAAATAAGATTTAATGGGATGGTTGTCCAGAAAATAGTTGAAAAACAAAAAGAAAGTCAAAATGTAATCCTGGATAAACATTTACAACAACATATTAATAAAGAGAATTTAGGTAGAGAGAATTTAAACGCTCCTATAACAAAAGAAGATTTATTACAGATTAAAACATTAGAGATACTTAAAGAAAAAGGAAAAGAGATAAAAGATGTAACAGGTTTAGAGTACATGACGAACTTAGAAAACCTCACTTTAGAAGGAGTAGGCTTGAAAAATATTGAGTTCATCTCAAATTTGAAACAATTAAATATTGTGAATGTATCTCATAATCAAATTGAAGATATAACACCGTTATCTTCATTAAAAAACTTACAGTGGTTAAATCTTGCAGACAATCATATTAAAGATGTAACGGTTATTGGTTCAATGCTGGACTTACTTAGCTTGAATTTAGCAGGGAATGAGATTTGTGATGTAAGACCGCTAATACAATTAGGGCAGTGGTTTTCAATTGATGTCGGGAGACAAACAATCATTTTAGATGAAGCAAAAGTAAATGAAGAAATTCAAGTTCCTGTATATGACTTAGAAGGAGAAGCTATTGACAATATCAAAATGACAGGTGAGGGCGGAACGCTTAATAACGGAGTAATAAAATGGAGTACCCCAGGTGAAAAGGTATATAAATTTGATTTAGATTCTGATGAAATTAGTATAAGTTTTAACGGAACGGTAATCCAAAATATAGTTGAAAAAGAAGAAGTGACAGAACCGGTAAAAGAAGTTGAAGAAACGAAAGAAGAAGTAAAAGAACCGGTAAAAGAAGTTGAAGAAACGAAAGAAGAAGTAAAAGAGCCAGTAAAAGAAGTTGAAGAAACGAAAGAAGAAGTAAAAGAGCCAGTAAAAGAAGTTGAAGAAACGAAAGAAGAAGTAAAAGAGCCGGTAAAAGAAGTTGAAGAAACGAAAGAAGAAGTAAAAGAGCCGGTAAAAGAAGTTGAAGAAACGAAAGAAGAAGTAAAAGAACCGGTAAAAGAAGTTGAAGGTACAAAAGAAGAAGTGAAAGAACCAGTAAAAGAAGTTGAAGGTACAAAAGAAGAAGTGAAAGAACCAGTAAAAGAAGTTGAAGAAACAAAAGAAGAAGTAAAAGAGCCAGTAAAAGAAGTTGAAGAAACAAAAGAAGAAGTAAAAGAGCCGATAAAAGAAGTTGAAGAAACGAAAGAAGAAGTAAAAGAGCCAGTAAAAGAAGTTGAAGAAACAAAAGAAGAAGTAAAAGAGCCGATAAAAGAAGTTGAAGAAACGAAAGAAGAAGTAAAAGAGCCAGTAAAAGAAGTTGAAGGTACAAAAGAAGAAGTGAAAGAACCAGTAAAAGAAGTTGAAGGTACAAAAGAAGAGGTAAAAGAATCAACAACTGGATTGAATCAAGAGCCAAAAGGGGATAATCAAGTTGGGCCGGTGAAGGTGGTAGGACAAGAGAGTACGCAAGAAAAAGTTTCAAATAAGCAACAAGTTAATAAGCAAGAGGAAAATCAGAAGTCTTTAGCAGCAACTGGTAGTCAAGCTAACACATCGAGTTTACTTTCTGGATTAGCATTTGTTCTTTCAGCATTAAGTATGTTTGTATTTAGAAAGAGAGTATTTAAGAAATAAATAACGTTTTATCTTATTATTACAAAAAATATATAATTATTTGAGAAGACCTTATCATAGCAATTTCATGTTGAAATATGCTTATGATAAGGTCTTTTTGAATAGGGGAAGGATATGGATACGAGGATGTTTTAATCAATAAAATAATGGAGAAGCTGTAGCGAAAATTGTAAGTACTTTTCGTTCACGATACGTTCAAATTGTATCAAGAAATAATATGAAATATTGCATTTTATATCTTTTTATCCGGATAATATGTTAATTTCGTGGATGGAATATATAAATAGGGGGCAATGATATGAACAAGAAATCAAAAATTAATAAAATGATGCTTAGTATTAGTACAATGGCGCTATCGTTAGGGGCAATTCAAACGAATGTATCAGCAGAAGAAAAGGTGCCATATAATGTATTGCATTCGAAACCAGTTGGAATTGAAAAACCAGTAGATGAGATCGGACACGTTTCTAAAGCCGAAGAAACATTATCATTTCAAGAACGTTTAAAAGTAGGAGATTTTTCACAGCGACCAGCATCTATTACGAGGAACTTGGCAGTAAAGCAAGCTAAAGACAGCTATTCAATGGCTGATTTAAACAAAATGAATGATCAAGAGTTAGTTGAAACGTTAGGCAGTATTAAGTGGCATCAAATTACAGACTTATTCCAGTTTAATGAAGATGCAAAAGCCTTTTATAAAGATAACGGAAAAATGCAAGTCATTATAGATGAATTAGCTCATAGAGGTAGTACATTTACGAAAGATGATTCAAAAGGAATTCAAACGTTTACTGAAGTGTTACGTTCAGCTTTTTATCTTGCATTTTATAATAATGAATTAAGCGCTTTAAATGAAAGAAGCTTCCAGGACAAATGCTTACCGGCTTTAAAAGCAATCGCAAAAAATCCAAACTTTAAGCTTGGAACAAATGAGCAAGATACAGTAGTATCTGCATACGGTAAATTAATTAGTAATGCATCAAGTGATGTTGAAACAGTGCAATACGCATCGAATATTTTAAAACAATATAATGATAATTTTAATGCATATGTAGACGATCGTATGAAAGGACAAGCTGTATACGATATGATGCAAGGCATTGATTATGATATACAGTCTTACTTAAATGAGGCCCGTAAAGAAGCGAATGAAACGATGTGGTATGGAAAAGTAGATGGGTTTATTAATGAAATAAATCGTATTGCTCTTCTAAATGAAGTAACGTCAGAAAATAAATGGCTCGTTAATAATGGAATTTATTTTGCTAGCCGTTTAGGGAAGTTTCATAGCAATCCAAATAAAGGACTAGAGGTTGTTACACAAGCGATGCATATGTATCCGCGTTTAAGTGAACCGTATTTTGTTGCGGTAGAACAAATTACAACAAATTATAATGGGAAAGATTATAGCGGGAATACGGTAGATTTAGAGAAAATACGTAAAGAAGGAAAAGAGCAATACTTACCAAAAACGTATACATTCGACGATGGATCAATTGTGTTCAAAACAGGAGATAAAGTATCAGAAGAAAAAATTAAGAGACTATATTGGGCTGCGAAGGAAGTAAAGGCACAGTATCATCGTGTAATTGGAAATGACAAAGCGTTAGAGCCAGGAAATGCGGATGATGTATTAACGATTGTAATTTATAATAGTCCAGATGAATATCAGTTAAATAGACAATTGTATGGATATGAAACAAACAATGGTGGAATTTATATTGAAGAGACAGGTACATTCTTTACATATGAGCGTACACCAGAGCAAAGTATTTATAGTTTAGAAGAGTTATTCCGTCATGAATTTACTCATTACCTGCAAGGAAGATATGAAGTACCAGGTCTATTTGGAAGAGGAGATATGTATCAAAATGAAAGGTTAACTTGGTTCCAAGAAGGAAATGCAGAGTTTTTCGCAGGATCTACTCGTACGAATAACGTTGTACCAAGAAAGAGCATCATTAGCGGATTATCATCTGATCCTGCAAGCCGTTATACAGCAGAGCGCACACTATTTGCTAAATATGGTTCTTGGGATTTCTATAACTACTCGTTCGCATTGCAGTCTTACTTATATACGCATCAGTTTGAAACATTTGATAAAATTCAAGATTTAATTCGTGCGAATGACGTGAAAAATTATGATGCATATCGTGAAAACCTAAGTAAAGATTCTAAGCTAAATAAAGAGTATCAAGAGTATATGCAGCAGTTAATTAATAATCAAGATAAGTACACTGTACCGGAAGTAGCAGATGATTATTTAGCTGAACATGCACCAAAGTCGTTAACAGAAGTGAAGAAAGAAATTAGTGAGACGTTGTCTATGAAAGATGCAAAAATGACAAAACACGAGTCTCAATTCTTTAATACATTTACATTAGAAGGTACGTTTACAGGTAGTGTAACAAAAGGTGAATCAGAAGACTGGAATGCAATGGGTAAAAGAGTAAATGAAGCTTTAGAACAATTGGCGCAAAAAGAATGGAGCGGCTACAAAACGGTTACAGCATATTTCGTCAATTACCGTGTGAATAGTTCCAATGAATTTGAATATGACGTAGTCTTCCATGGTATCGCAAAAGATGACGGAGAAAATAAAGCTCCGACAGTTCATATAAACGGTCCTTATAATGGGCTTGTAAAAGAAGGAATTCAATTCAAAAGTGATGGATCAAACGACGAAGATGGAAAAATCGTTTCTTATTCATGGGAGTTTGGAGACGGAAGAACAAGTACAGAAGTTAATCCAGTACATGCATATGAAAAAGAAGGAACTTATAAAGTAGTGTTAAGAGTAAAAGATGATAAAGGAAAAGAGAGTAGAAGTGAAACAACTGTTACGATTAAAGATGGAAGTTTAACAGAATCTGAACCAAACAATCGTAAAGAGGAAGCAAATCGTATCGGACTAAACACTACTATAAAAGGTAGCCTTATCGGCGGGGATCACACCGATGTTTATACATTTAATGTAGCATCAGCGAAAGATATCGATATTTCTGTTTTAAATGAGTATGGAATTGGGATGACGTGGGTACTTCACCATGAATCAGATATGCAAAATTATGCTGCTTACGGTCAAGCTAATGGAAATCATATAGAAGCAAAATTAAATGCAAAACCAGGTAAGTATTACTTGTATGTATATAAATATGATAATGGCGATGGAACGTACTCATTATCACTAAAATAAGTGCTTTTCCAATGTATGTTTAACTTTACTTTTTGTGGAAAATAGTGTATTATATAGATATATAATATATCGGTTATTTTCTAGGAGGAGCCTGTCACAATAGGTTTCTCCTGTTCTTTTTTAGAGACCTGTCTTACAGGTTTTTCTTTAAAGGGTAAATAACTGAAAATTGAGATTAATAATCTTTGAAAGAGGTGAGGCATACACATAACAAAAAAGGGATTGTTTAAGAAAGGGGGATAAGAAATGTTCTTGTTTGGTTATCCACTTGAAACAATTTATTTATATGGATTTATTATTGCTACTATACTCACTGTTATTTATATTTTCTTTGGAGATATATTTGAATCAATATTTAGTTTTGGGGGCGGATCTGTATCCGTTGTTACTTTACTACTTAGTTTCTTCGCTATGTTATGTGGACTTAGTTATATAGGAGAATATTTATTTTCCTTTAATAGTACTATTATTTTCGCTGGTTCATTTGCTATATCTTTTATCGGTGTTTTCATAATGAAAATATTAATTTTAAAACCGATTGCAGAAGCAGAACAAAATACCGTACAACGTATGGATGAATTCATTGGTTGCAAGGGAGAAGTCATTACGACAATTCCTACAGAAGGATTTGGTGAAGTATTAATCTCCTCCCAATTTGGAAGTAATGCAATCCCAGCTAAAACAATTGGAAAGAAAGATATTTCACAAGGAACTGAAGTTATTATCGAGGGAGTTCAAGATGGTGTTTTGCTTGTACAAAACATCGCTTATTCTTTAAAGAAACCAAAATTATAAGGGGGAATTTACATGACGATTCCATTAATTGTCGGTGGAGTTTTACTCGCAATTTTAATTCTACTCATTTTAGTATTCATTACGAAGTATCGAACAGTTGGTCCAGATGAAGCGTTAATTGTTACAGGGAACTGGCTTGGTGGTGGGAAAAATGTTGTTACCACTGATGATGGAAAGAAGATTAAGATTATTCGCGGTGGCGGTACTTTTGTAGTTCCAATTATGCAAAGAGCAGAGCCTTTAAGTCTATTAAACTACAAATTAGAAGTTGGTACACGTGATACGTATACGAAACAAGGTGTACCAATTACAGTAAATGGTGTTTCTATTATTAAAGTAGGATCGACAATTGAAGAAGTTTCTACAGCAGCTGAACAATATTTAGGAAAAGAAACGGAAGAGTTAAAAATAGAAGCAAAAGAAGTTTTAGAAGGGCATCTCCGTGCTATCTTATCTTCTATGACAGTAGAAGATGCGTATAGTAATAGAGAGCAATTTGCTCAAAAGGTGCATGAAGTAGCTTCTACAGATTTAAAGAAGATGGGTCTTCGCATCGTTTCTTTTACAATTAAAGAAATAATGGACAAAAACGGATACTTAGATGCGCTTGGACAGCCGCAAATTGCAATGGTTAAGCGTGATGCAACAGTTGCAAATGCAGAGCGTGAAAAAGAGGCACGAATTGAAAAAGCTCGTGCTGAGAAAGAAGCAAAAGAAGCAGAATATCAACGTGATGCACAAATCGCTGAAGCTGAAAAACATAAGGAATTAAAAGTGCAGTCCTATAAGAGAGATCAAGAACAAGCTCGTGCAGATGCGGACCTTTCTTACGAATTACAACAAGCGAAAGCGCAACAAGGTGTTACAGAAGAGCAAATGCGCGTTAAAATCATTGAGCGTGAAAAGCAAATTGAATTAGAAGAAAAAGAGATTGCACGTCGTGAAAAGCAATATGATGCAGAAGTGAAGAAAAAAGCAGATGCAGATCGCTATGCTGTCGAACAATCAGCAGAAGCGGAAAAAGTAAAACAAATGAAAAAAGCAGATGCGGATCAATATAAGATTGAAGCAGAAGCAAGAGCACGTGCAGAAGAAGTTCGTGTAGAAGGTTTAGCGAAAGCAGAGATTGAGAAAGCACAAGGTCAAGCGAAAGCGGAAGTACAAAAAGCACAAGGTACAGCAGAGGCAGATGTTATTAGGTTAAAAGGTTTAGCAGAAGCAGAAGCGAAACAAAAAATTGCAGAAGCATTTGAATTATATGGTCAAGCGGCAATTATGGATATGGTTCTTAAAATGCTTCCAAGTTATGCGAAGGAACTTGCAAGTCCGCTTAGTAACATTGATAAAATCACAGTTGTCGATACAGGCGGCGGTGGTAAAAATAGCGGGGCCGGAAAAGTTGCGGGCTATGCGACCGATTTAATGGCAACGATGCAAGAAACTTTAAAAGCTTCTTCTGGAATTGACTTAAAAGAGCTATTAGAAGGATTTGCAGGAAAAGGAGCGGTACAACAATTATCAAGTGATAAACCGGTTGTATCTGTAGTAGAAGATAAGAAAAAAGAAGTAGAAAAAGATAAAGAATAGTAAGGTAGGCAGGACCTCTAGCATGTGCTAGAGGTTCTTCTGTGAATCATAATATTTCGAATAATATACATTTTTATACATTGTTTTAATTATTTAATTTTTATAGAATGAAGTAAGTATGCAATAATCCTTTAAATTTAGAATGATGAGTAAAAAGAAATAGAGAGTCTCGTCAATTTATTTATATCTTATAATTTTTATAAATAGATTAATTGTAATTTATTGCATGTAAAACGGTATGGAGGGGTAGAAATATGTTTCAAAGGAAGTTAAGGAGTAGTAGTTTAAAAACAAAGTTACTTGTGTCATTTATTATCATTTTAATTCTTCCAAGTATTGTAATTGGTTGGACGTCTTATCAGCAGGCGAAAACAAATTTTAATGAAACGATTTTAAACTCGGCGAAAGATAATATAAAAATTTTGGATAATGTAATTAATAAGGAATTGGATAGTAAAAAAGTAGATGCAACTTATTTTACGAAATTATTTACACAATCAAGTTACCAAGCGGATCAAATACAAAATATCCAAAATAAACTAGAAGAATATAATAAGTTACATCCGGAAATGGAAGCTATCTATACTGGGTCTAGCAACGGGCAATTTATTCAATCACCGGCAATTCAAATGCCGGAAGGATATAATCCTACAGAAAGAGATTGGTATAAAGAGGCAGTGAAAAAAAGCGGAGAAGTAATTGTAACTGCTCCATATAAGTCAAAAACGACAGGGAATACTGTTATCACACTGGCAAAACAAAATGAGGATAAAAGTGGCGTTCTTGGGATTGACTTAATTATCAATAATATTGTAACTACTTCCAAGATGGTTAATATCGGTAAGGAAGGTTATGTAGCGATATTTGATCAAGATAAAAATGTAGTCGCACACCCGACACTGAAGCCGGGTGTGAAGTTAGAAGAGAAACTTAGTAAGGAATTTTATAAACAGGAAGCTGGTGATTTTCATTATTCATTAGATGGTGAAGATCGTAACATTACTTTTAAAACGAATAAGAAAACTGGATGGAAAATAGCGGGGATAATGCCTTCAAAAGAAATTATTCAAGCGGCTGAACCTATTTTCTATAAAACGATAACTGTTATTGGGATTTCATTAATGATTGGTGGGGTTTTAATTTACTTCATAATTGCTTCTATTATTAAACCGTTAAAACAACTTGTTCTATCATCTAGGAAAATTAGTGAAGGTGATTTAACAGAATCTATTACAGTTCATTCTAAAGATGAAATCGGGCAGTTAGGAGAAAGTTTTAATGAGATGGCATCATCATTACATAATGTCATTTCCAATATAAATATTTCAGCAAGTCATGTAGCAGCATCTTCAGAAGAATTAACAGCTAGCATGAAGCAGACAAGTGAAGCGACAGAACAAATTACACAAGCTATAGAGCAAGTGTCGAGTGGGGCTGAAATACAAACGAGAGAAGTTGAAGAAGGAGCGACGTTATTAGAAGAAGTTACAGAAGGAGTTCAGCGTGTTGCTGATAGTTCTTCATTAGTATCAACAGCTTCTATGTATACGAAGAAAAAAGCTGAAGATGGTGGGAAGTTAGTTGAGCAAACTGTGAATCAAATGCAATTAATTCATGAGTCAGTTTCAAATTCAGATAAAGTCATTGCTTTATTAGATGATAAGTCGAAACAAATCGGAGCAATTCTGGAAGTGATTCAACATATTGCAGAGCAGACAAATTTATTAGCATTAAATGCTGCAATTGAGGCTGCAAGAGCTGGGGAGCAAGGAAGAGGATTTGCAATTGTAGCGGATGAAGTGCGAAAATTAGCTGAACAATCAGGACAGTCTTCTACGGAAATTGGAAAACTAGTGAAAGAGATTCAATTTGATATAAAAGAAACGGTAAGCTCTATGAATCAAGTTGGAACAGAAGTACAATCAGGTCTTGTAGTTGCAAATGAAACGAAGCAAAGCTTTGCTGAAATATTGAAATCTACAAATGATACAGTTGTGCAAATTGATAGTATGGTAGAAGTAGCGAAACAAATGACGGTAGATGCCAAACAAGTAAGTGCATCTATTAATGAAATTGCAGCTACGATTGAAGAAAATGCAGCAAGTGTTCAAAATATTGCTGGCTCTTCTGAAGAGCAATTAGCTTCAGTAGATGAAATTAATGGAGCAGCAGTTCACTTATCACAAATGGCAGAAGAATTGCAAGAGATGATTGGCAAGTTTAAAGTGTAATAAAAAATATTAAGAAACGAGGTAGTAATTTTACTTCGTTTCTTTTTTTATGGAGATAAAAATAAAGAAATGTGTAGTAACCGTGTTATGATTAAGTTTAACAATTGAAAAAACTGTATTTTCTTTAAATTCTATCTTTATCCATGTTAGGGGAATGGTTTTGAAATTTAAAAAATTAAAACTACAACCGAGAATTACATTAACTATTAGTACACTTATTCTTGTTGTGCTTTTGTTAACAAGTTATTTGTTTTACTACATATTATCTGAAACAGTAGAAGAGCAAATTGGTAAAAGAGCTTTGCATGTTGCGAAAACAGTTGCAGCTATACCGGAAATCGCGGAAGCTTTTCAAAAAGAAAATCCAGCTTCTATTATTCAACCGATTGCAGAAAAAATTCGAATTGATACAGATGCTGATTTTATTGTGGTTGGAAATAAAGAAGGGATTCGTTATGCACACCCCAAGAAAGACAAAATAGGAGAAGTAATGGTTGGTGGAGATAATAAAGGAGTGCTATTAGAAGGGAAATCTTACGTTTCGAAAGCAACGGGATCATTAGGACCTTCCTTACGCGGAAAAGTTCCAATCCGTAATCAGGATAATAAAATTATTGGTGTAGTATCTGTTGGATTTTCAATGGATGATATTCATGGAGCGGTAGAAGTGTATGGAAAGCGTGTATTTTGGATTACAATAATCGGTTTGTTAATGGGAATAATCGGTTCCATATATTTAGCTGCAAGTATAAAAAGAATGATGTTTGGGATGGAACCAGAAGAAATTTCATCTTTATATGAAGAGCATAGTACAGTGATTCAATCTGTACGAGAAGGGATTATCGTAATTGATAAAAAGGGCATGATTAGTTTAGTCAATCAAGCAGCCTACGATATTCTTTCACTAGACAACCGAAAAAATATCATTGGATCATTTATTTTAAATATAATTCCTAATTCATCCATACTAGATGTACTTCAAACTGGTGAAGAACAGTTTGATCGTCAATTAAATATAAAAGGGCAGGCTGTTATTGCTAATCGTCTACCTATTAAAGTAAATAATAAAGTAACCGGCGTCGTATCGAGCTTACGTTTGAAATCTGAAATGGACCAGTTAACAGCAGAATTATCTCAGACGAAGCAATATACAGAGGCGTTACGAGCACAAACCCATGAATACAACAATTTATTGTATACGCTTTCAGGTCTTATCCAATTAGAGTCATATGAAGATGCTCTAGAGCTCATTCATAAGGAGACGGCGGTATATCAAGATTTTGTTCAATTTATTATGAAGCGAATTCAAAATCCATGGCTAGGTGGAATTTTAATTGGATTTTATAATAGGGCAAGAGAGTTGAAGATTGATTTTGTACTAGATCGAGAAAGTAGTTTAGAAACATTAAGTCCGCATATTGAGAGTAATTATGTCGTTTCGATTTTAGGGAATTTAATTACGAATGCATTTGAAGCAATTGAAAAAAATCAAGAGCATGATAAGAGAGTTAGAATGTTTGTAACAGATATCGGAGAAGAAATATTAATTGAAGTGGAAGATTCGGGGCAAGGGATTCATGATGAAATAATTACTAGCATATTTTATAAAGGCTTTTCAACGAAAGAAGGAGAGAAGCGAGGATATGGATTAGCAAAAGTGAAAGAGTTAGTAGAAGATTTAAATGGAAGCATTGCAATTGAAAAAGGGGATTTAGGTGGTGCGTTGTTCATTATTGCATTACCGAAAGAGAGAGGCGAGTTGTAATGGGTGAGGAGATTGAAGTATTAATTGTAGAAGATGATATTCGGATTGCGGACATTCATCGGCGTTTTACTGAAAAAATTGAAGGATTTAAAGTAATTGGAACAGCAACGACTGGGGAACAAGCGAAGGAATGGCTAGAGCTTGTGAAGCCACAACTCGTTTTATTAGACGTGTACTTACCTGATATACAAGGAACAGAACTTGTCACATATATTAGGCATAATTTGCATGATACAGATATTATTATGATTACAGCTGCATCGGAAACAGATGTAGTAAGGCATGCTTTACGTGGTGGAGTAACTGATTATATCGTAAAACCACTTATGTTTGACCGTTTTAAAGCGAGTTTAGAAAGTTATCAAAAAAAGATTAGGCAGTTAAAGAAAAGCAATCAATTATCTACAGAACAAATTGAACACTTATGGTCTCAAAGAGGTGTGAAGGGAAATACAGTTGAATATGCTCCAAAAGGAATAGATCCTTTAACTTTAGCGAAAATAAAAAAGCATATGTTAACAGTTAATGAAGAAGGAATTACCGCAGAAGTGTTAAGCTCGATGGTTGGAGTAAGTCGATCAACAGCGAGACGCTATTTAGAGTATTTAATATCTGGGAAGAAAGTACATGCAGAGCTTATATATGGAAGTGTAGGGAGACCAGAGAGAAGGTATTTTCTCGTTTCTTCATAACAAAAACAGTAGAGGATTTATTTCTTCTACTGTTTTTTGCGTCTTATATTGGAATAATCCCAATTACAATTCCAGTAATCAACATCACCATTGTCGTTCCAACGGCCCACAATAAAGTGAAGCGTTGATGTTCACCAAAATCAACTTTAGCCATTCCGACCAATAAATAAGTGGAAGCGACAAGAGGACTTAATAAGTGAACGGGTTGACCGAGTAAGGAAGCGCGTCCCATTTCAGCTGCACTAATTCCATAAGTAGCAGCAGCCTTCGTTAAAATAGGTAATACCCCGAAGTAAAATGCATCATTGGACATGAAAAATGTGAACGGCATACTAAGAAGAGCTGTAATAATTGGCAACTGTGGTCCAAGTGCATCTGGTATAAGAGTTACTACACTTTGAGCCATTGTATCTACCATTTTTGTTCCAGATAAAATACCAGTGAAAATTCCAGCAGCAAATACGAGTGAAACAACAGCTAATACGTTTCCTGCATGAGAGGCAATACGTTCTTTTTGTTGTTCTAAGTTTGGATAGTTAATCATAACAGCAATAGCGAAAGCAACTGTAAAGAGAACAGGTAACGGCATAACTTCTAGTATGAGACAGACAAGTAATGTAGCGGTCAATAAAAAGTTAATCCATAGAAGTTTAGGGCGTTTATGCACGGCAGCTTCTACTGTGGCAGCTTGCTCATCCATTGTTTGCATTTGTTTTAAATATTGCACATCCATAATGCCTAAACGTTTTCTTTCTTTTTTTCCAAGATAGTAGGCAACGAAAACTACCCAAATTGCACCAGCAATCATTCCTGGTATAAGTGGTGTAAAGAGCTCTGATGCATCTAGTCCAAGTGCACTCATAACTCGAGCAGTTGGTCCACCCCAAGGTGTAAGATTTGTCACACCTGCCCCTAACATAACAACCCCAGCTAATATAAGTGGATTCATTCCGAGACGTTTATATAATGGGTACATTGCGGAAACAGTAATCATATACGTTGTTGTTCCATCCCCATCTAATGAAACAATAATAGTAAGAATGGCTGTACCAACAACAATTTTTAAAGGATCTCCTTTTACAAATTTTAATATTTTACTAATGACAGGATCGAATAAACCGCTATCGATCATAATTCCAAAATATAAAATGGCAAACATAAGCATAATACCGGTAGGTGCTAATTTTTGAATGCCCTCTAACATCATAGGACCCATGTCTGCATAAAATCCGCCAATTAATGCGAAAGTAATTGGAATTAATATTAATGCTACTAATGCTGACATACGTTTCGTCATGATTAAAAACATAAAGACAAATACCATTGCAAATCCAAGTAGAGCTAACATCCGATCTCCCCCTTAAAAAAATGATTGCGCTTTCAAAATAAAGTAAAAATTCAGAACAATGTTTTTTGTTTATCATAAAAGCATCTATCCAAATGGTAAATAATTTGAAAAATAACACCATTAGAAGCATAATTTTTATTTTGGTCATATTGTTCACGAAGGTAATTTTGAATTTTTAAAAATATAATTTACTTCTAACAAGAGTGATAGAATAAGGTGAAAATAGTGAAGTGCGAAGTAGGGAGTAGATTTTGAATGGAAACGAGAATAGAAGAAGTTTATAGTTCTTATGAGGGGAAGGTAGAAGAGATTTTTGTTAATGAATCTTCTTATGTATATGAGTGGGAAAAATTAATGATGGTCCGAAAAAATAATGGTGAGCTTGAAAAAGTCGCGGTCGGTATCAGTGGAAATATAAGATTAGTAAATGTAGAAGTTGGGCAGAAAATTAATACAGATACATTATTAGTTAAGTTAGAAGATGATTTATTAATTACAGGCTGTGAATGATGAAAGATGTGTAGAAATAGCTACACATCTTTTTTGTTTTCTATATTACAAAAAGCACATTGTTTTTTCACAAATCCCACACAAGTTTTTGATATTCTCCTTGTGGAGTATACGGTTTTTAGGGAGGAATAGTGATGAGAATAAAGTATGTTGTGCTTGCTATATGTTTATGTTTCTTATTTACGATAGTGGGGTGTGGGAAAAAGGGAACAACAGCTGTGGCAATTGATGAGAAACATGATAAGTGTGATATTTGCCAAATTGGGGTAACGGATAATCAATTTGCAACAGAAATCATTTTAGAAAATGGAAAAGCGTTAAAGTTTGATGATATTGGTTGTATGTATAAATGGATGGAGATTAATCCAGGCGAAAAGACGAAAGAAAAATTTGTTCGAGATTATGATTCGAAAGATTGGGTTTCGTTAGAAGACGCTACTTACGTATATGATAAAACAATAACGACACCAATGGCTTATAATGTCATTTCATTTAAAAATAAAAAAGATGCAGAGAGCTTTGTATCTAACTATAAGGGTAAGGTTCTTTCGTATAAAGAGCTAGCAGAGCATAAATGGGAAATGAATAAAGAAATGATGGGGAAACCGAAAACAGGGAATCACGGTGGGCATCATTAATACTAGAAAAAGACAACTATATAGTTGTCTTTTTCTAGCATTACTCAGGTGCAAATATAGAAAAGGTGTAAAATTTTTAGAAGAACGGTTACAATGGAGTATAGTGACCTAAAGCAATCATTTATCCCGCATTAACGGGCAGTAAGATCCCCACCTCAAAATTTAGTGAAAGCAAAGAAGTTAGGTGGAGATCAACTGCCCGTAAAAGCCCGATTGGTTCAACTAATAATTAGTGGTAGATGAACAAAACCCCCACTAATTAAAGTTTCACTTTATGTACTTTTTAGAAATGTATACAAATGCGGTTAAAACGTGCTAAACTAATTGCTTCATAATGTTAATGATGAGGCCATCAGGCGTATCATTCCAATAGGTTGAGAAACATAGGATAAGCTTAAGATAATCCGATTAAAGAAGGAATATAAAGGGCTTATGGATAAATGTACTCAAGAAGAGTTATTGTATGTGATGGAGGAATGGTTAAGAAAACATTATCTTTCATAGGAGCTGTAGTTGTGAGAAAACAAAAAATTTTATTATGTATGTTATTAGGACTTTTAATGACGGTAGTGGCTTGCGATAAGCAAGAGGAACCAGAATCGAAACCGGTTCATGTGAAAAACGAAAAGAAAAAAGAAAAGCATAAAGAACAAGAAGAAGTTAAAGAAGAAAAAAGTATAAATTTACTGGACAAACAGTTGTTACTTTCAGCGACTCTTGGAGACACAGAGACAGCTATGAAGTTGATTCAGGATGGAGCGAATATAAACGTAGAAGGTGACAACCGAGAAACCCCTATCCTTGCAGCAACGTACCAAAATCATGTAGAGACAGTTAAAGCATTAATTGGTGCAGGTGCAAATATTGAAGTCAAAGATGAGAAACAAAGCAATCCATTCCTTTATGCAAGTAGAGAAGGGTATACGGATATTGTAAAAGTATTAATTAATGCAGGAGTTAATACGAAAGAAACGACTAAGTCAGGTGGCACAGCACTCATTTCTGCATCTGAGCGTGGTCATGTAGAGGTTGTTAAAGAATTATTAGAGCATACAGATATTGATGTGAATTATAAAAATGAACGTGGTGGTACAGCTTTAATAGAAGCAATTGTATTGGGAAATGGTAGTGAAAGCCATAAGAAAGTAATTCAAATGCTTATTGACCACGGGGCAGATGTAAATATGGCCAATAAGGAAAATATTACGCCGCTGCAATATGCTGAAAAAAGAGGTTTTAAAGATATTGCGAATGTGTTGAGAATAGCTGGTGCGAATGAAGTAGTGCAGCCGCAACCACAACCGGTGGAATAATAAGAAAAAGACATAAAGAGTACGAAATAATCCCATTTAGATAGACAGAATGAAGAAGTCATTTTAGTATGATTGATTCAGTAATGTGTATTTAAATGGGATTTTTGTTTTGAACATCAGAAAATAGAGTATGAATGGATGGTATATGGAGGCTACACAGGGTAATGAAGGAGGGCATAAATGCGATTTTCAGAACTTGAGTTAATAGTAATTCAGGCAGAGGTTTTATTTGTTCATAATCAAGTGGGAAGAATAAAGAGTGTAAATGAACAGGGAAATCCGAAAGCACCACGTTTTTTTCTTAGCAAAACTCGTGAAGGGAATATAACGAGATATCATTGTAATTTGGATGGTGAAATAATAAGTAAGATTGAGAAATTAATTCGAGAACGTTCAAATCACATAGAGATAGCAAAGATCATGAAAGTATTAAATGAAGAGAGAACGGTAGAGAATATTTGGATGGGTCCTGCTTACATGTTTCCAAATAATTCAAATGAGCCGACTAGGGTGATACAAATAACAGAGAAGAATAAAGAGCTCATGCGAGAAAATTTTCCTAATCTAATAGAACAGATGGAATGGAGGCAACCTTATTTTGCAATTGTTGAAAATGAACAAGTCGTTTCTATATGCTGCAGTGCAAGAAGTACGCCTATAGCTGCTGAGGCAAGTGTGGAAACTGTAGAGGGCTTCCAGGGAAAGGGATATGGTGCTGATGTCGTTAAAGCTTGGGAAATGTCAATAAAAGAAGAAAAACGTATTCCGCTTTATAGTACCTCTTGGGATAATTGTGCTTCACAAGCAGTGGCGAGAAAACTAAAACTTATTAACTATGGAATGAATTTACATATTGATTGAAATGTAAATATTGTTGTGTTCTGTTAGAGTTTATTCATATATCTGGATTATTGTAAAAAACAATATGGTGAATATTAACATTCGATTAACACCTAATTAACAATTTATCAAAACTGACTTAATAAATGCGTAATATAGTAAAGGTAACAAAATAACTAGGGTAGAGAACATTTGAGAACACCCGCTTACATATAACGTGCCACTTTCTTAGGTGTGCTCTATTCCCTAGAGTTCAAATAAGGAGAAGGGTGTTCTATATAAGTAGGTGTTTTTAGTTTGGATAAAAATAGAAAAGCTAGGTGGAATAAATGTTTAAAGAACCTCATATCGCGATGATAAAGGATTGGAAAGGGTATAAAGCATACAAAAAATTACCGAAAACAGTTTTTCTTATGACTGGTTCAATGCTGGAGTTACCAGAGCGTGTATACGAATTACAGAAACATGGACATGATGTATTTCTTCATTGTGATTTTATACAAGGCTTAAATACGAACACAGAGGAAGCCCTTTTGTATATTCAAGATGTTATCGGAGCACAAGGTATTATTTCAACAAAAGGTTCGACAATTCGAAATGCCAATAAAATTGGATTAAAAACGATTCAACGAATTTTTATTGTCGATACTTTATCTCTTACAAAATCAATTGAAAATTGTAAAACGACTAAACCAAATGCGGTAGAGATTATGCCTGGAATTATGCCTTCTATTATAAAACAGCTAGCAGAGAAAATAGAGTTTCCTATTATTGCAGGTGGATTGATTCAAACGCGGGAAGATGCGGAAATTGCCATTCGTGCGGGAGCAAGTGCGATTTCAACGAGTCATTATGAAGTATGGATACAAGAAGAAAAAAGGAGTGCAACCTTGTGATCGAATTGAAAGATGTTTCAAAGATATATATAAATGCGGAAGAGACAGCGGTTAAAGATGTATCGGTTCATATTAAGAAGGGAGAATTTTTCGTTTTAGTTGGACCTTCGGGATGTGGAAAAAGTACATTACTACGAATGATCGCTGGCTTAGAAGAAATCTCTTCGGGAGATTTAATGATTAATGAACGTGTTGCAAATAATTTAGAGCCGAAAGACCGTAATTTATCAATGGTATTTCAAAATTATGCATTATATCCACACCTAACTGTAGAAGAAAATATTTTATTTGGACTTAAAGTAAGGAAGGTACAAAAAGAAGAGCGACAAAAGCGGTTAATAGAAGCTATTGAAATGGTAGGGCTGAAAGAGTATGTGAAAATGAAACCGGGCCAATTATCAGGCGGACAAAGACAGCGTGTTGCGCTTGCCAGGGCGATCGTGAGTCAAGTACCGATTTGTTTAATGGATGAACCACTTTCGAATTTAGATGCGAAATTACGTGCGCAAATGAGGATTGAAATTAGAGAAATTCAGCAACGACTCGGAATTACGATGATTTACGTTACTCACGATCAAATAGAAGCGATGACTATGGGAGATCGTATCATGGTCTTGAATAAAGGAAGTATACAACAAGTTGGAACACCTCTTGATATATACAACGAACCAGCAAACGAATTTGTTGCAAGTTTTATAGGTTCTCCTTCTATGAATATAAATGATGGAGAAGTGGATAAAGAAAAAGGCGTATTACATATAGGGCAATTGCAAATTCCATTATCTATTGGACAGTTAAAGCAATTACCAGCAGGGACAATTCGAATAGGTATGCGTCCTGAGCATATTGCATTGTCTGAGGCAGGACAAGAAGTTACGCTGCAATCTGTAGAAGTATTAGGGAATGAGTCTATATTAAACTTTGCGGTAAATGGAACAACTTGGAGTGCGAAAGTCATCGGACAGTTAATCCTGAACAAAGGTGACAAAGTAAAATTATTATTCTCGCAAGAAAAACTATGTTTCTTTCACCAAAATAAGAATGAACGATTAAAAGTGGTGGCTGAAGAAGAGTTGAAAGTGGTGGCGAAATAATGATTGAAGTAGGGAAGTTACCAGTTCAAACAGCAGTGTCAAAAAAGAAGAGTTTATGGGGCAGAACGAAAGATTTAAGAATAGGATTATTGTTTTTGGCTCCATCTATTTTGTTATTTTCAATTTTTCTTTTCTATCCATTGTTTAGGACGATTTACTATAGCTTTTATTTAACAGATATACACGGAGAAGCCAATCTTTTCGTTGGCTTAGAAAATTATCAATATTTATTTTCTGATCCTGCTTTCTACAAAAGTATAAAGTCAACTTTATTATTTGTTTTATATACAGTGCCTACTAGTATTGTATTCGCCTTATTTCTTGCATTAATTGCAAATGAAAAAGTAAGAGGTATTGGATTGTTCCGTGTTCTCTTTTCTTCAACGATGGGAATATCAGTAGCTGCTAGCGCAGTGATTTGGCTATTTTTATTTCATCCAAGTGTAGGGTTATTTAATAATATATTAGCCGCTATGAATCTTCCGGCAATCGCATGGTTAACGAGTCCGGACTGGGCACTGTTTTCTGTATCGGTTACAACGGTTTGGGTGAATACAGGATTTGCATTTTTAGTTATATTAGGTGGTTTGCAAAATATTGATACGTCTTTATATGAGAGTGCATCTATAGATGGTGCTAGTTATTTATATAAGCTTCGCCGCGTTACATTACCGATGCTATCACCAACTTTATTCTTTATCGTGACAGTAACGTTAATTAGTGCATTCCAAAGTTTTGGACAAATTGATATTTTAACGCACGGTGGACCGAATGATGCAACGAATTTAATTGTGTATTCGATTTATAAAGAGGCATTTGTGAATCATCAATTTGGAACAGCAAGTGCACAAGCGATGGTATTATTTGTTTTCATTTTTATTGCTACATTACTTCAATTTAAGTTTGCTGAGAGAAAGGTGCATTATAAATGATCGTTAAACAGTGGAAACAAAATTTCCTATTATACATGCTGCTCATTATTAGTGCAGTAATGGTGTTTTTTCCTGTACTCTATGCGTTTTTAATAAGCTTTATGACACCAGATGATATTCAAATGAGAAGGTTATTTCCGACCCAATTTACTTTCGATAATTTTATGAATATCTTTCGAAAAGTACCGCTTTTTACATACTTGTACAACAGTTTAATTGTATCGACGATTGTTATGATTGGACAACTTATCGTATCCAGTTTAGCAGCTTATGCTTTTGTTTTTCTTCAGTTTAAAGGGAGAAACGTAATTTTCTTCTTGTTTATTTCAACGATGCTTATTCCGTGGGAAGCAACGATGGTACCGAACTTTTTAACGATTCAAAACTTTGGTTGGATCAATAGCTTTGCTGGGATGACAGTGCCATTTTTTGCAACAGCTTTCGGTATTTTCTTATTACGCCAACATTTTATGACGCTTCCGAATGAATTGAAAGAAGCTGCTTTTATTGAAGGGATTGGAAATGTAAGGTTTTTATTCAGCGTTGTAATTCCGTATTGTAAAACGAGTTTTATTACGCTTGGAGTATATAGCTTTTTAACAACATGGAATATGTACTTGTGGCCGCTCTTAGTGACCACTGATGAAAAAGTCAGAACAGTTCAAATTGGTGTGAAGCAACTTCAATCTCAAGAAGTTGCAACTGATTGGGGAAGCGTAATGGCCGGTGTTACGGTTATCGTCATTCCAACGTTGATTTTACTATTTTTAGGGCAAAAGCAATTACAACAAGGATTAACAAAAGGTGCAATTAAATAAGCATACATAGGAAAAGGTGGGATTGAGATGAGTTTATTGAAAAAAAGTGCTGCTCTTTTAATGGCAGCCACAATGGCATTAACTGGGGCTGCTTGTTCAAATAGTAAAACAGAGGGGAAACCTGAAGCGCAGGCAAAAGTAGCACCAGTTGAAAAAAATGGTGATAAAACTGTAATTCGTTTTTGGCATGCGATGGGTGGAAAAACACAAGGTGTACTAGATGGGCTTGTTGCAGACTATAATAAATCGCAGAATAAGTACGAGATAAAGGCAGAGTTTCAAGGAACATACGAAGAGTCTTTAACGAAGTTTAAAACGATGTCTGCTACGAAAGAAGCTCCAGCTCTTGTTCAATCGAGTGAAATTACAACGAAATATATGATTGATAGCAAAAAGATTACGCCTATCGATAGTTGGATTAAAAAAGATAAGTACGATACATCAAAATTAGAAAAAGCAATTACAAATTATTATTCAGTTGATGGAAAAATGTATTCTATGCCATTTAATTCATCTACGCCAGTATTAATTTATAATAAAGATGCTTTTGCAAAGGCTGGGTTAGATCCAGAGAAAGCTCCACAAACATATGCTGAATTAAAAGAAGCCGCGAAAAAGTTAACGTTTAAAGAAGGCGGAAATGTAAAACAATATGGATTTTCTATGCTCAATTATGGTTGGTTCTTTGAAGAATTGTTAGCGACACAAGGGGCTTTATATGTAGATAATGAAAATGGCCGTAAAGATGCTGCAAAGAAAGCGGTATTTAACGGTAAAGAAGGACAGAAAGTATTTGGAATGTTAGATGAATTGAATAAAGCTGGTGCACTAGGAAAGTATGGAGCAAGTTGGGATGATATTCGTGCCGCGTTCCAATCTGGACAAGTTGCTATGTATTTAGATTCTTCAGCAGGTGTTCGTGATTTAATTGATGCATCTAAGTTTAATGTAGGTGTTTCGTATATTCCGTATCCAGAAGATTCAAAGCGAAATGGTGTTGTTATTGGCGGTGCATCATTATGGATGACGAATATGGTTTCAGAAGAAACGCAGCAAGGTGCATGGGACTTTATGAAATATTTAACGAAGCCAGACGTACAAGCAAAATGGCATACTGCAACAGGATATTTCTCAATTAATCCAGATGCATATAATGAATCGTTAGTAAAAGAGCAATATGAAAAATATCCACAGTTAAAAGTAACAGTAGAACAATTACAAGCGACGAAGCAATCTCCAGCAACTCAAGGTGCATTAATTAGTGTATTCCCAGAATCACGAGATGCAGTTGTAAAAGCATTAGAAGCAATGTATGACGGAAAGAATAGTAAAGAAGCGTTGGATGAAGCTGCAAAAGCAACAGATAGAGCGATTAGCATTTCAGCTCGTACGAGCCAAAAATAAAAGAAAGCCGTATCCTAAAGGGATACGGCTTTCTTTATAGGGAGATAAGGGATCAAAGAAATGATGAACTCTTATCTCTTTTATATGAGTAAAGGGTCTAGAATGAATATTGTCCCTTTCATTATTTATTTAACTCCATTGCAACTTGCTTACCATTTACGAAAACCTCTACCACCGCTACTACAACTTCCATCACTTTTTTCATATCTCATCTCTCCTTGTTTTTTGTTTCATTTCTTACTTTTAGTATAAGGAAATATAGTAATTACAACTATCGAATTGAATGACAAGAGACTTACAGTGTTGTAAGGAAATTAGCTGCATTTGTAATAATAATACTTTCTAGTAGTTGAGTTCAGAAAATTCCTTTAAATAAAGTTATAATTAGAAATAACTTTATTTAGAAAGAAGGAGAAAAATGAATAGGATACTTGTCATTAGTGATATTCATGGAGAGATTGATAAATTTAAAAAGTTACTTGAGGAAATACAATACAACGCAAAACAAGATCAATTAATTCTATTAGGGGATTATGTGGATCGTGGTCCGAATGCACGTGCTGTACTTGAAAAGGTGAAAGAGCTAAAAGAAGAAGGAGCATTCGTTTTAAAGGGAAATCATGAAGATATGATGATTAAAGCGCTAACGACAGATGAGGAACGCTCATGGAACCATTGGGTAAAAAGAAATGGTGGAGATAAAACGTTATATAGCTATGGATTTGTAGAAGAAGATATTGCAGTTAATGAAGGGGACTTCCAAAAGCCAATTTTACAATCTCACGTATTAGAGGAACATGTAAAATTTATTCAAGAATTAGATCATTACATTGAAACAGAAGAGTATATATTTGTACATGCTGGTGTTGAGCCAATGAAACGAGTTTCTGAATCTGAACCATATACGTTAATGTGGATCCGTAATGAATTTCATAGTGGATATAGTGGCGAAAAGGTTGTTGTATTTGGCCATACGGAAACAAAAACGCTTCATGGTAGTGAGAATTGCGGAGTATATTTTGGTAGTAATCGTATTATTGGAATTGATGGCGGGGCTGTGTATGGCGGTCAATTAAATTGTTTGGAGTTGCCGAGTAAAAAGGTGTACGTAGTAAAAAATTGAAAGAGATAAGGGGAATCTTATTTCTTTCAATTTTTTATTAAGCAAAATTTAAGAAAGAGTTTTTATAATAAAGGCTCAAAATTTTATATCTAGCAAAAACTTAGAAGGAAATAGTTGAAAATGAAATTACATAATAGGATTACATTCTTTCGTTATGAAGAGCAGAAATGTAATAATAAATAGAATTGAACTATAGTATGGAAGGTGAGAATATGCGCTTACTTGTAGTAGAAGATAATGCTTCGTTATTAGAGTCTATCGTACAAATTTTGCGTGATGAATTTGAAGTAGATACAGCGTTAAATGGAGAAGATGGATTGTTTTTGGCAATGCAAAACATTTATGATGCAATTTTACTTGATGTGATGATGCCAGGAATGGACGGGTTTGAAGTAATTCAAAAAATACGTGATGAAAGAATTGAAACGCCAGTCCTGTTTTTAACAGCGAGAGATTCTTTAGAAGATCGAGTGAAAGGATTGGATTTTGGCGGAGACGACTATATCGTAAAGCCGTTTCAAGCACCAGAACTAAAGGCGAGAATTCGTGCTTTATTACGCAGAAGTGGTAGTTTAACAACAAAGCAGACAATTCGATATAAAGGAATTGAATTGTTTGGAAAAGATAAAGATGTTCAAGTAGAGGGACAAGATATTAAGCTGACATTAAAACAATATGAGCTTTTAGAGTATCTCATTCAAAATAGCGGAAAGATTTTAATGCGTGAACAAATTTTCGATCGTGTTTGGGGATTTGATTCAGATACGACAGTAGCAATTGTAGAAGTGTATGTGCATCATTTACGTAAAAAATTAGAGCCATTCGGTTATCAGAAAGATATTCAAACTGTTCGTGGTATTGGATATATATTAAAAGAGAAATGAAAAAAGGAAGTATGTTTCAAAAAACACGCATTCGTCTGACTATAGTGAACTCATTAGTATTTATCCTATTAATAGGAGTATTAGGTAGTATTGTTTATTCGTACACATATAAGCGTATTTATAATGAAGTGGATCAATCTATAAAAATGATGGCTCAGTATGGAGAAAAACTAGATGTTAAAATACCACCAAGAAAACGCATGGAGAAAATCCAAATTGGAGATCCGCGGGTAACTAGAATAACTTGGAATGGGAAAATAGTGAAAATAGAGGGCGATAATCGTAAATTCCGTTCTATTTTTGAAGAGAATTTGGAAAAGTTTTCTCCAAAAAAGTTAGAGGATTTGCAAGATATTGAAGTGCAAGGACGATATTTTAGAGCATTTTCGCTTCAAAAAGATGGAGAAATAGTTCAAATCGTGCGAGATATAACAGCGGAAGAAGGAATGTTAAATACTTTATTTTTAATTCTCGTGATAGGTTGTAGTATAGGAAGTCTCTGTGCAATAGGTATCGGCTTTTTCCTAGCTGGCAGAGCACTCATACCGATTCAAAATTCATGGGAGAAACAGCAGCAGTTCGTTTCCGATGCATCGCATGAATTAAGAACGCCACTTGCAGTTATTCAATCAAAGACGGATGTGTTATTTCAGTCCCCCTCCGCTACGATAGAAGAAAAAGCGATGGACATTTCTACAATATCTAAAGAATGCAGGCGGTTATCGAAACTAGTTAGCAACTTATTGTTGTTAGCACGTTCGGATTCAAATCAAATTGAGATGGATAAAAAAACATTTGAAATGGGTAAATTGTTAGAAGAAATAGTAGATCCATATAAAGAAATTGCTTCTTATCAAGAAAAAGAGATGATATTAAAAGTAGAACGTAACATGTCTTTTATGGGTGATAGAGAACGGATTCATCAAATGATGGTCATATTGTTAGATAATGCGATGAAATATACGAATGAAGGCGGTCATATTCGAATTGATTGCACGCAAACGAGCAGCTCGATTTGTATACAGGTGAAAGATGATGGGATAGGCGTGAAAGTAGAGGATATCCCAAAATTATTTGATCGTTTTTATCAAGGGGATAAAGCAAGGAGTACATCAGAGGGAGCTGGATTAGGTCTTTCAATCGCCAAGTGGATTGTAGAAAAGCATTACGGAAAAATATTAGTAGAGAGCAAATGGGGAGAGGGTACTTGTTTTGAAGTAGTTCTCCCTAAAAATCAAAAAATATAAGTAAGAAGACGATCTTGTTTTTACAAGGTCGTCTTTTTTTAAGGGAAAGTTAAGAAACTATTTATATTATGTATTGCATAAAGAAAAATTGTTACATGAAGAAGAGATTATAGAGGTGTATGTGAGTAAATTTTCTCGATCATAATGTTATCTCAGGCAGTGATGAGATGTATGTATAGTATTTAAAAAATGATCCCGCTATTTTCTGGACAGTAAAACTCGGCTGGAGTCGGGCTGTCCGGAAATACTCGATTGGTGAAGGCTAATATTCAGTGGAAGATGAAGCTTCCCATTGAGTATAGTTTCACTTTATGGGAATGATGGGAAAGAAAGTATAAGAGGGAGGAATTAATTTTGAAAAAGAAAATGATGATGGTATTCACTATTGGAGTAATGAGTTTAAGTATATTAGGCGGTGCCTCTCCTTCTGAAACATCGAAAGGAAAGACAGACTATGCGCAGCGCAGTAAAGAGCAATTAAACAATGGAAAGATACATGTAATAAATACAGAAGAAAAAGCAGAGAAATTAGGTATTGAAACGGAAGGAAAAGAACAAATTACGCTAGAAAAAGAAATTCATGAAACAGAAGTAGGCAGAGAAGCAGAACAGTTAGGAATTTCGATTGAAGGAAAAGATGTTGGAATTCTTTCAGAAGAAATCTATGAAACAAAAGTGAAGCAAGAAGCGTTAAACTTAGGGATATCTGTAGAGAACAAATCGATTGTGGATTTAATAAGCCAAATCAATGCAATCAAAATTAATAAGGAAGCAGAGAAATTAGGCGTTTCGACTGAAGGAAAAGAAATAGAAGAGGTTGCGGAAGAAATTTATGGAACGAAAGTAAGAGAAGAAGCAGGAAAGTTAGATATTTCTCAAAAAGGAAAAGAGATAGAAGAGTTAGCGCAAGAAGTGTACGAACAAAAAGTACAGGCAGAAGCAAAAAAATATCATATTGATTTGTATGGTAAAGATATATATCAAGTATTAAGAGAAATTAATGAACAAAAAGTGCTACAATTGGCAGATGAGCTTAATATGGACAAAATGAATATGAACATTCAAGAATTAGCAGAAAAAATAAAAAGAGATCAGCCTGAAAAAGGAAAAGAACTAAATTTTGTACCGATGGTTCGAACGGATGCTGACGCGTTTTATTCTTATTTAACGAATTAAAAAGGGCGTGAGAGTGATACGAAAATTGAAGTGGTATATATGCATAGCTTTACTTGGCGTAGCAGTATGGAGTGTATATACAAATGGAATCACAAAGTATATGGAGAAATTAACATCCTTCATACAAAGCGGAAAAAGAACGGAGTTTAGTAATAATGATGAAAAGATCCTCTTATCAAATGTGCCTTTAATTCAGCAGTTACCAGAGCTGGATAGAGGGTGTGAAGTGACAAGTTTAGCAATGATGTTACAATACGCAGGCGTTTCAGTAGATAAGATGAAATTAGCAAATGAAATAAAAAAAGGTGATTTTATGGTTGATGGTGTACGCGGAAATCCGAATGAAGGGTTTGTAGGAAATATTTATACCTTTTCTGAATCCGGTTATGGTGTATATCATGGGCCACTTTTTCAGTTAGCGAAAAAATATTTATCTAATAAAGCTGTGGATTTAACAGGAAAGAGTATAGAGGAAATATATAAGAGTGTAAAAGCAGGGCAACCGGTAGTCATGATTACAAATGCAACATATGCTCCTTTAGATGAAGATGAATTTACTACATGGAAAACAAATAGTGGGGATGTTTCTATTACATATAATGAACATTGTGTTGTACTTATTGGGTACGATAAGGAATCTGTATATATTCGAGACCCGCTTGATGATAGCTTAGATGTGAAAGTACCAAGAGAAAACTTTGAACAGGCATGGGTGCAAATGGGGAGTCAGGCAATTAGTTATGTAAAGAGCTCTAAATAAATTAGGACGGAGAGTTTTAACAATATAGCTATAAGGTGAAGGATAGAGGTTTAAGGAATTATAAGAAAAGTTTTGTAGGGTGTTTTGTTTAGAATAGAAGCTGTTAAGAAATAAGAGAACTTTAGCATATATAATGCTAAAGTTCTCTTATTTTTATGATTAAAATGCTTAGAAGTAGTGAATATGTAAAAATGCATAATCGACGAAAAAATACATTTTATCATTATATATTGTTTTATGTATGTTAATTGTATAAAATTACACAAGTATTCACATTACATAAAGGAGGCTTATTATGCAAAATATATTTAACTGGGTTAAATGTATGAGTATCAAGAAAAAATTAATCATTTCATTTTTTATTATTTTAACTATACCAGGACTTATTATCGGTGGTGTTTCATATCAAACTGCCAAAACAAATTTTGAACATCAAATGACAGATAAAGCAAAGGAGAATATTTCAGTTTTAAATACTGTTATTTCTCAAAATATAGAAGAGAAATTTGTTGATGCGACGTACTTTGCAGACATCTTAACAGAGGATACATATCCAAATGGACAAGAAGAAATAGTAAGAACGAAGTTAGCACAATATATAAAGCTTCATCCAGAAGTAGAAGGTATTTATATTGGAGCGCAGACGGGGAAGTTTATAAGAGAACCATTTATTCAAATGTCTGATGGCTATAATCCAACAGATAGATCATGGTATAAAGAAGCGCAGGAAAATAAAGGAAAGGTAATTGTTACTGCACCGTATCAATCGGCATCTACAAAAAATATGGTAGTAACAATTGCTAAAGAAGTAAAAGATGGTAAAGGTGTTATAGGTATTAACTTGAATTTGGATAACATCCTAAAGATTTCAAAAATGATTAATATTGGTGAAAAAGGCTATGCAGTTATTTTAGATCAAAATAAGCAAATTGTTAGTCATCCGTCTAGAAAGCCTGGTTCAAAGGTTACTGATCCTTGGATTAAACCAATTTATGAAGACAAACAAGGAAATGTATCTTATACAGAACAAGATGATAAAAAGAATTTAATCTTTGCAACAAATGAGAAAACAGGATGGAAAATAGTTGGAGTTATGTTTGACGAAGAAATTATGCAAGCTGCCAGTCCAGTGTTTTATAAGACTTTGATTGTCATAGCTATCGCTATTGCATTTGGTAGTGTATTAATTTATTTCATTACAAATTCTATTACAAGGCCATTACGAAAAATAGCTGAATCGGCACATAAAATTAGTAAGGGAGATTTAACCGAGAAAATTACAATCCACTCCAAGGATGATATAGGGAAACTAGGGAATTCATTTAATGAAATGTCTACGTCTTTACAAGATGTGATTACCCAAATTAGCTTTTCGGCAGAGCATGTTGCAGCATCGGCAGAAGAGTTAACAGCGAGCGTACAGCAAGCGAATGATGCGACAGATCAAATTACAATTGCAATGGAACAAGTATCAGGTGGGGCTGAGTCACAAAGCCAAGGTGTTGAAGAAGGCGCGGCTACATTACAACAAGTAAATACAGCAATTCAAGATGTAACTGGAAGCGCAGAGTCAATTTCTATTTCCTCATTACATGCGCGAGAAAGAGCTGAAGAGGGAGAAGATTTAGTTGAACAAACCGCAAAACAAATGCAGTCTATTTCTAGATCGGTATCCGATTCAGATGCTATTATTAAACTTCTTGATGAGAAGTCAAAGCAAGTAGGAGCTATTTCTGAAGCAATTCAAAACATTGCAACTCAAACAAACTTATTAGCTTTAAATGCGGCTATTGAAGCAGCAAGAGCAGGTGAACAGGGACGAGGATTTGCTATTGTAGCCGATGAAGTTAGAAAATTAGCAGAGCAATCAGGAGAATCATCTGGAGAGATTGCAAATTTAATTGCAGAAATTAAGGCTGATATTGAACATACTGTTAAGGCAATGGATAATGTGAGTGGGGAAGTTCAACAAGGCTTAGATGTTGTAACAAAAACGAAAGTAAGTTTTACAGAAATTTTAAGTTCTACTACTCATATTGTTTCTCAAGTTAATCAAATGGTAGAAACAACGAGGAGAATCGCTGGAGATGCAAATGAAGTGACAAATGCTATTGATGAAATTGCAGCGGCTGCAGAAGAAAATACAGCTAGTATGCAAAGTGTTGCAGCGTCAACAGAAGAACAAGTAAATTCGATGGAAGAAATTAGTTCAGCTTCGCAAAACTTAGCTGAGATGGCCGAAGAACTACAAGCAATGACTAGTAAATTTAAAGTATAATAACAGCAAATAAGTAAGGTGAAAATAATATCACCTTACTTATTTTTCTATTCAGCAATTAGGGGAGTCATTAGTGGGATGAAAAAAAGAAAAAAACTATGGAATTTATGGAAAACGATTACATTGCTAGTTTGTACAGTTGTAATTTTTTCTTTACTTGTTACAGATATATTAATTAGTCATAATGTAGAGCGGACAACGGAGGATAGCCAGGCAGAGAAAGCAAAAACGATTGCCCATATTGTGGCAAATGATTCGATTGTAATCGATGGTTTGATTGGAAAAGCAGATACTTCTGCAATTCAAACGTATACAAATAGAATATTAAAAAACACAGGTGTTCAATTTATTGTAGTTATGGATATGAATGGAATAAGAAAATCACATCCAAACCCTCAAAAAATAGGTCATCATTTTATTGGAGGAGATGAAGGGCCTGCATTGAAAGGAAAGGAACATGTATCGCTAGCAGAAGGAACGTTAGGTATTTCAATGCGAGTGTTTGTACCTATATTTTCTGAAACAGGTGAACAACTTGGAGCGGTAGCCGTTGGTATCTCGGCAGATAATGTAAAAGAGAGAGTTAAGGAAAGTAGACATATTATTTATATCGGTGTCGGAGTTGGAGTACTAGTCGGAATTATAGGAGCAATATTGCTAGCTAGACATATAAAGAAAAGTTTATTCGGTCTTGAGCCGCACAGGATAGCGAAAATTCTTGAAGAAAGAAATACGATGTTACAATCTGTAAAGGAAGGCATTATTGCTGTAGATAAAGAGGCGAGAGTAACGTTAATTAATAATGAAGCGAAACGTCTATTTAAAAAAAGTGGACTTGAAGAAGATTTTATAGGTAAAGACGTTGAGCTATATATGCCGAATTCGCGTATAAAAGAAGTATTGCAAACGGGAGAGGTACAATTAAACGAAGAACAAAATATTTACGGAATTACGATTGTGACGAATCGTGTTCCTTTATATGTAAAAGGAGAAATAGTTGGCGCAATTGCAACATTTCGTGATAAAACAGAGATTAGAAAACTAGCAGAGGAACTAACTGGTATTAGGCTATATGCGGAAGCATTACGGGCACAATCTCATGAGTTTATGAATAAAATGCATGTTGTATTAGGGCTTACACATATGAAACAATATGAAGAATTACAAAAATATATAAGTGGCATGGTATCAGAGCATCAATATGAAATTGGTGGAGTTATGAAAAGAATAAAAAGTCCAGTATTTGCTGGTTTTTTACTAGGTAAACTTAGCTATGCTAGGGAGAAAAATATTAAGTTAATTATAAGTGAAGATTCTTACTTGCCGGAAATATATGATGAAAGTATTACTCATGAACTTATTACGATTGTAGGGAACTTAATAGATAATGCATTAGAGGCAGTGATACATTGCAAAAAGAAACAAGTTGAAATTGGGGTGCAATATCAGAATACATTAACTATTACAGTGCAAGATACGGGGAAAGGTATAGAAGAAGACGAAGTGGATGCATTATTTACAAAAGGTTATTCCACAAAAGGGGATAATCGCGGTTATGGTTTGTATCTTGTAAAAGAAAGTATACAGCGAATAAATGGGGAGATTCACATTTCCTCCTTATTAGGAGAGGGAACAACGATAACAATTGAAATACCTAAAGGTAGGGATGAGAAGCAAATATGATTAAAGTTTTAATTGTAGAAGATGACCCGATGGTAGCAATGTTAAATACACATTATTTAGAGCAAGTAGGAGGATTCGAACTTGTTCAAGCAGTTAACTCAGTAAAATCGGCGATAGAAGTATTAGAGAAATCACGAATAGATTTAGTCTTACTTGATATTTTTATGCCTGAAGAGACTGGATTTGAGCTTTTAATGTATATTCGGAACCAAGAAAAAGAAATCGATATTATGATGATTTCAGCTGTACATGATATGGGGAGTATTAAAAAAGCATTACAATATGGCGTAGTAGATTATTTAATTAAACCATTTACATTTGAACGATTTAAAGATGCATTAACTATATATCGAGAAAAACTTACTTTCATGAAAGAACAACAAAAAATTAGTCAATCGGAATTAGATTCGTTAATTTTACAAAAAGAAAAAAGAGAGCCTACTGTCAATAAAGAGCTCCCGAAAGGATTAACGAAGCAAACGTTGCAATTAATTTGGCAGAAGATCGAGTCGCTGAATGGACGAGCGTTTACAACAGATGAAATGGCACAATTAGTAGGAATTTCAAGAGTTTCTATTCGAAAGTATGTAATGTTTTTGACTGAAATTGGAGTGTTAGAAAACGAAATGGTGTATCAGCATGTGGGAAGACCTGTAAGTAAATTAAGATGTGTTGATCAAAATAAAATAGGTTTTTACGTATAAGCGACTTATTATAAGTCGCTTATACTTTTTTTAATTACAAAACCAATTACAAAACTTACAAAAACTATTTTTCCTATTGAAAGCGTTTTAATATTGTTATTAAGAAAACAAGGGGGTGCCATATGGGAATTCAAAAGAATGTGGAAGCGGTATCATTTGCTGAAGGAAATGAATTGAAAAATGAATCTTTCGCTTCTAAAATTATGAACGTTAAAATCGGTGTTATACCTTTACCGTTATATGTAGTATTGGCTGCTATTATTTATGGGGCATCTGTATATAATAAATTGCCAGCAGACATGATTGGTGGTTTTGCAGTTATTATGATCATGGGTATTTTCTTAGGTGACATTGGGATGAGAATTCCAATTTTAAAAAATATCGGTGGTCCAGCAATTCTCTCATTATTTATTCCATCATTACTTGTATTTTTTAACTGGATGAATCCAGCTTCAATGGAAGCTGCGACTATGTTAATGAAAAAATCGAACTTTTTATATTTATATATTTCTTGTTTAGTAGTCGGAAGTATTTTAGGAATGAATCGTAAAGTGTTAGTGCAAGGTTTCGTTCGTATGTTTATTCCTTTAGTAGTAGGAACATTAGCTTCTGTAGCAGTAGGATTATTGGTCGGTTCACTATTCGGGTTTGAAATGAAGCATACATTCTTCTTTATTATCGTACCAATTGTGAGCGGTGGTATTGGAGAAGGGATTTTACCATTGTCATTAGCATACAGTGACATTTTAAATGAATCATCAGCAACATTCGTATCACAGCTTATTCCGGCAGCTATTATTGGGAATATGTTTGCAATCGTGAGTGCAGGGTATATGAAGCGTTTAGGCGAGAAGAGACCTGAGCTTAGTGGTAATGGTGTATTAGTGAAAACAGACAATCAAGCAGAATTATTAAAAGAACAAAATACAGAGAAGCCAATTGATTTCTCATTAATGGGAGCAGGTTTATTAATTGCATGTACGTTCTTTATCTTCGGAGGGTTTGCTTCTAAGTTCATCGGTATTCCTGGGGCAATCATTATGATTTTCTCAGCAGCACTTGTGAAATACTTTAAACTAATGCCAGCAAAAATGGAGCAAGGAGCATTCCATTTATATAAATTTATTTCAAAGAATTTAACTTGGCCGTTAATGGTCGGATTAGGATTGCTATATATTCCGTTAAAAGACGTAGCGGCAGTTCTTTCAGTGGGATATGTTGTTGTTTGTGCATCGGTTGTTCTTACAATGGTAGCATCAGGTTTTCTTATAGGAAAAGTGATGAAAATGTATCCAGTTGAATCAGCAATTGTAACTGGATGTCATAGCGGTTTAGGCGGAACTGGAGATGTTGCTATTTTATCAGCTTCAAATCGTATGGAATTAATGCCTTTCGCACAAATTTCGACGCGTTTAGGCGGGGCAGCAATGGTTGTAACAGCGACAATCTTATTAACAATGTTTTCATGATCAAACAAGCTAGCTATATTCATATAGCTAGCTTGTCAAATTAAGGGGAGATTATAAGTATGTTAGAAAATCAAATTAATGAAAGATCATTGTTATTGCATAAAGAGTTGGTAGGGAAAATTGAGATTACAAGTAAGGTAGAAGTTAATACAGCGGATGATTTAAGCCTGACTTATACACCAGGTGTAGCGGAGTCTTGTAAAGCAATTGCAGCAGATGAAGAAACAGCGTATGACTATACAGCAAGAGGGAATATGGTTGCAGTTGTTTCAGATGGAACAGCAGTACTTGGTTTAGGGAATATTGGACCGAAAGCGGCTATGCCTGTTATGGAAGGGAAAAGTATTTTATTTAAAAAGTTTGCGAATGTAGATGCTTTCCCGTTATGTTTAGGGACGACGAATGTGGATGAAATCGTTACCCTTGTGAAAAATTTAGAACCTACATTTGCAGGTATTAATTTAGAAGATATTGCAGCACCACGTTGCTTTGAAATTGAAAAACGATTAAAAGAAGAAACGAATATCCCTGTATTCCATGATGATCAACATGGAACAGCTATTGTCGTCTTAGCAGCTGTTATTAATGCATTAAAAGTTGTAAGTAAACAAATGGATAATGTGAAAATTGTTATTAACGGTGCGGGTTCGGCAGGAATTGCAATTGGAAAATTATTATTAAAAGCTGGTGCAAAACACATTACGTTAGTTAGCTTAGAAGGTATTGTTTGTGAAGGTGAAACATGGATGAACGAAGCGCAAATTGAAGTTTCAAAGAAGACAAATCGAGAATATGTGCGTGGAACATTAAAAGAAGCGATTCATCAGGCTGATATCTTTATTGGCGTATCTGCGCCTAACGTATTAACGAAAGAATTTGTAAAGACGATGAATGAGAAAGCGATTGTGTTTGCAATGGCAAATCCAATTCCAGAAATATTCCCAGAAGATGCATTAGAAGCTGGAGCTGCTGTAGTTGGAACTGGTCGTTCTGATTATTCAAATCAAGTAAATAATGTATTAGCGTTCCCTGGTATATTCCGTGGTGCTTTAGATGTACGCGCGACTGATATTACAGAAGAGATGAAATTAGCGGCAGCATATGGGATCGCTAACATAATTACGGACGAAGAGCGTAGTGCGAACTATGTAATTCCAAATCCATTAGATAAAAGAGTTGTTCCGAATGTTGCAGAAGCAGTAGCGAAAGCAGCCATAGATTCAGGTGTGGCACAAATTATGAAAATGCCAAGTTATAAATAGTAAAAAGCAGTGCCTTCAAGGCACTGCTTTTTTGAGGTAAGAAATCAAAATAATGAAGAAGTGTAGAGTTATTCGTGCTCCCGCATTATTTATCCCGCCCAAAATTCAGTGGATGCAAGGAAGTAGATTAGTTTTGACAACTTACTCAACAGTGATTACAAATTGATCATAATATTTTTCATTCACATATATATTTAATACCCATAATCCGGATGAAGATAGCGATATAGTGAGAGGGAGTTCGTTTGTAGTAGAATCGATTGTATTTGAAGTAGTCCAAGTTTGTTTGGAAGTTTCTTGTTGATAGAGTATTGGTGTTGGAGTTACAGATCCCTGTTTTAGCGCGATAATAGATACATTTCCAGTTGGTATTTCAGGATCTAGAAAGTACCACATAATTTCATTTTGTTCATTTGCGACAATAGATGTATCAGCAATTGCAATTCTTCTTTCAATCCCCTTTAAAGGTATCTTTCCGTCTACGAAGGAGGGCGCTTCTTCCCAATTTACATCTTTTAAAACACTAAGATGAAAAAAGGAAGGTGCGTTAACCTGAGATGATGATGTTACTATGGCTTCTTTTTTTAGTGCTTTTGAATCAGGTTGAGCCTGTGTGCATCCAGTGATGAGAAAGGAGAAAAGTAGCATAGTTCCGATTTTTTTCATGGTGCCACGCTCCTAATTATTATTGTTAGTGTAATTGTATTTGCTAGATAGCGGGACAATTCCTTTAAAGTATAAAAAGAGGTCGTAAGTTTTGTACGACCTCTTTTGACATTTTTTTATATTTGTTCAGTTGTGTAGGTTGGCTCGGTCTCTTTTTGAGGCATCGTCAAAAAAATAACAGACAGAACGATACATACGCCGCCTAATAATTGATATGATCCAAACGATTCATTTAGCCAAGTGATTGAAACGATGGCTGCTACAAGTGGTTCAATACTAGATAAAATACTTGTTTCTGTTGCTGCTAAATATTTAAGACTACCAATATAAAGAAGGAAAGAAAGGGTCCCACTAATAATGATAAGAATAAGCATAGAAAAAGTTTTTAGTGTAAGAGTTTGTGAAAATTGATTCCATCCAAATGAACGATTATAAATAAGTAGTGCAATTCCTCCGATTAACATCCCCCAACCAATTACTACAGTTGTTCCGCATTCTTTAATGAGAGAAGCTGGATGAAGGGTATAAAATGCAAATCCAATTGCCGTTAATAGTCCGAAAATAATGGCTGATTTAGATAAAACAATATTTTCGATTGAGCCATTTGTAATAATAAAGTATGTTCCTGTTAGCGCAGTTATAATTGCAAGTAGTTGCATAGAAGCAGGGAATTTTCTTTTCTGAAATGCAACATACATTGTAATAAGAACAGGGCCTAGAAATTGAAAGAGTGTTGCTGTGACAGCATTACTAATATGAACTGTTTCGATAAAGGCATATTGCGCGCCGAGCATGCCAAGAATAGAGAAAATAATAAGCTGTATAGAATGTCTAGGATGTTTCCAAATTTGAAATATGTTTTGTTTCTTTATTAGTAAGATAGACAAAATAAATACTCCTGCAAGCAACAAGCGAATTGTTAAAAAATCAATTGATGATACGTTCGTATGTTGAAATAGCCATTGAATCATCGGTCCAGATAATCCCCATAATGTGGCTCCTGTAATAATCATAATGAGTCCAATACGTCTATTTTTGTTCATGATCATGCATCTCCTCTTTAGTATTTGATTTTTTTTGTGTGACATGATAAAAGGAATTATATATAAAATCTGGTACTGTAAAAAGTATCAGATTTTAGTTTTATTAAGGGGTCAGATATTATGTTAGAATTAACGCCTAATTTAAATATGAATAGTAAGAAGGCATTGTATGTGCAGTTGTATGAGTATATAAAAAAAGAAATTAAAAATGGAACGATTCTATCTTTTACGAAGTTACCGGCTAAGCGAAAGTTAGCAACACATTTACAAGTAAGTAAAAATACAGTAGAGGCAGCTTACGAGCAATTACTTGCAGAAGGTTATATTGAATCAATTTCGAGAAAAGGTTATTTTGTATGTAAGATTGAGCAAATGGTTCATGTAGAAGAAAACGAAGAGAGAATAGAAGAAGTACCCTTTCAGGAGAGGGATTATAAATTTGATTTCACACAAACAGGAGTCGATACAAATGCTTTTCCGTTCAACATGTATCGGAAAATTATAAATGATGTATGGCAGCCTCATAATAATGAGTTGCTCTTTCTTGGTCACCCACAAGGAGAATGGAGCTTAAGAGAAGAAATTGCGAACTATTTGTATGAATCTAGAGGTGTGCGTTGTGCAGCTAGTCAAATCGTATTAGGAGCGGGAACACAAATATTAGTGAAATTACTGTTTCAATTATTAAAAGGAAGTAATTATGCAGTTGAAAACCCAGGTTATCATAGGAAAATGGTTGTTTTTGAACAGGGAGAAGAGAAGGTTCAAATGTTGTCTTTAGACAGGGACGGAATTTGTATGGCAGATTTAGAAAATAGCGATGCAAATATTGTATTTGTAACTCCATCCCATCAATTCCCATGCGGAATGATTATGCCTATCACGAGAAGGATGCAGCTTTTACAATGGGCGAAGAAAGAAGAAGGTAGGTATATTATTGAAGATGATTACGATAGTGAATTTCGCTATTCGGGAAAACCTATACCGGCACTGCAAGGGTTAGATACAGACGGGAAAGTTATTTATATGGGGACGCTATCGAAAGCATTGTTGCCATCATTACGGATGAGCTATATGGTGTTACCAAAGAAATTGATTAAAAAGTATCAACAACAATATTTATTTTATACACAAAGTGTTTCAAGAATGGACCAAGAAGTGATTAGAAGGTTTTTAAATGAAGGATATTGGGAAAAACATATTCATAAAATGCGTGTCGTCTATCGAAAGAAGAGAGATCGACTTGTTTTTGAACTAGAAAAGTACTTCTCAAATCGTGTTGAAGTGATAGGAGAAGATTCAGGATTGCACATTTTATTAAAGGTGCATAATGGAATGCGGGAAAAAGAATTAATTAAAGAAGCTGCGAAACATAGTATCAAAATATACCCTGTGTCTACGTACTATAAAGACGGTACTGCACCTGAAAATATAGTACTACTTGGATTTGCGATTTTATCAGAAGAAGAAATTGCGAAAGCGATTCAATTATTAAATAAGGCATGGTTTATAAAAAAGTAAAAAAACATCCTCATATATGAGAGGATGTTTTTTATTATTTATTTTCATCTAGGAATAAGACCATATGCTCTTCATCCCAATATTGTCCGTTATATTTCAGTGAACGTTCTTGTACACCAAACGTTTTAAAGCCTAATGACTCATAAAGTTTCTTCGCACCATCGTTTCCGACAACAACATCAAGCATAACTTGTTCTACGTCTAAAGATTTAGCAAGCTCAAGACATTCTTTAATAAGTGCTTTTCCTGCTCCAAGTCCGCGTGCTTTTGGAGACACATATACGGAACCAATTTTTGCTTTATGTTCTTGTTTTACATATGGTTTCGTTTCCAGTGTAGCAACTCCGATTAATTTTCCGTCTTTAAATGCACCTAGTGTATAGTTTTCGTCTTGTGCTAGTTTTTGTGCTTTATATTCAATAGCACACTCTTTATTAATAATATCTTCATAAGAAGAGCTGAAAGCTTCAGGGTTTTGCTTTAATCCTTCTACGCGAAGTTCTAAGTAAATTTCTGCTTCGTCTTTTGTTAATACATGGATATCCAATTATATCACCCTCCAGATCTTTGACAAATGTACCTTTACCACGCTATTCGCGGGCAGTAAGGCTCCAATTTTAAAATTCGGCGAATGCGCGGAAGTTAGGTGGGAGGTAACTGCCCGTAAATGCCCGATTGGTTCAACTAATAATCCATGGAGTGAACCTTTCCATGGATTAAAGTTTCACTTTATTTTATATTGAAATAAGAATAATTTCAAAAGCTTAGCTTCTAAGGGCAGATTTTATGAACAAAATAACACCAGTAGTGTTTACTACTACTGGTGTTTTCACACGCATCTTATTCAAAAGGAATCTCGATTATAAAGTTTGTTCCCACTCCTAATTGGCTTGTTACTAGAATGGAACCGTTATGCAATTCTACAATTTCCTTTGCAACAGCCAGTCCGATACCTTTTCCTCCAGTAGCCCTTGTTCTGGATTTATCAACACGGTAAAAGCGATCGAAAATATGCGGGATATCTTCTTCTGGAATACCTTCACCTTCATCTTGTACACTGATTGTAAAATAATCTGCTTCCGTTAGTACACGTATTGTTATAGTAGTGTTTTCTGGTGAATGCTGATAAGCATTATGCAATAAATTTAACATAACTTGTTCCATGCGTCTTTCGTCTATGCAAACTTCTAAATCGTTTTTACAATATACATGAAGTTGCATTTGTTTGTTCGTTAATGTTGTTTTTGTTTTTTCAACCATTCTTTCTAAAAATGGTTGAAGAAGCATCGTTTGTTTTTTAATAACAAATTGGTGTTGTTCTAATTGTACAAGCATAAATAAATCTTGTACGAGATCGGTTACACTATCCGTTTCGTCCTCAATGATTTGTAAATATTCTTCGCGTTCTTCTTTCGTTAAAGAGTCTCTCTTTGCTACCTTTGCATAACCTTTCATATAGGTTAATGGAGTTAATAATTCGTGAGCAACACTAGCGAGGAATTCATTTCGTTCTTTTTTCATATACGTAAGTTCACTCGATAAATCTTCAATCGTTTTTGCTAAACTTCCAAGTTCATCATTTCGTTTAATTCCTAATTGAATTGGCTTATTTAATTTTGAAATTTTTTCGGTCGCTCTTTTCATTTTTATAAGCGGCTCTGTAATAACTCGAGAAAAAACAAAAACAGAAATCGTTGTTAAAATAATTGTTAAAATACTGATGATAAGAAATTGGTCCATGAGTTTAATTAACATATTTTCTAAAAAAGATGTCTTTAATAACATATGTAAGTTACCTTGAAATCCAGTTATTTCAAGTGGGCTTACTGTAGAGATGAATTTCGATTTTTTCCAGTTTTTTTCTACGATCACCCCGTTTTGGGGGATATTTTTCGTTTTGCAAATAAGTTGTTTTTGCATTTCCTTTGTTACGGGTTCTGAGGTGGAAATAATTTTGCCGTTCTTGTCAGTTATAATGATAGTGGTATCGGTGTTAGCAATTAATTCTGAGCCAATTAATTCTTCAGCTGCATGCTCGATAGTGAACTCTTGATACCAAGGGCGTTTAGGTCGTTCGGTGTTTGGTTTTTGTTTAGAATATTCATTCCATTTTGCGCGGTTTACAATTTTGTCACGATACCGATTGCCTTTTTCTAATAGAGCACCTGTTTCTTCTGTAATCCGCATTTTTGAAATACTTTTGTAAAAGGATACGAAAGCAATTGTTTCAATACATAAAGCTAATATTAAAAAGTATGTCCCAATTTTAAGTGAAAGTTTACTCATTTTCCCACCATACCTTATTCATAATAAAGGGTCAGTGGTATGATATTTCCACTGACCTAAATAATTATTCACTTTTCCATTTATATCCGACTTTATAAACGGTTTCTAAATAATCCTCGACTGGAAATCCTTTTTTACGTAATTTATCACGGATATTGCGAATATGCGAATCAATCGTTCTATATTCGATGTCTGTTTCATAGCCCCAAATTTTTTCGATTAAATCATCTCGGCTGTAAGCACGGTTTGTATTTTGTAAAAACAGTCCAAGTAATGAAAATTCGATAGGAGTTAGTGAGATTTTTTCGTCATACACTGTGACAGTATGTTTCGTTTTATCCCACTCAATACCATTGAAGCTAACAAAGCCATCTTTCTTTGTCCGGCGTAATATAGCTTCAATTCGTGCGACTAATACATGCTCATCAAATGGTTTTGTGATATAGTCGTCTGCTCCCATAGTAAGGCCTTTAACCATATCGTAATTTTGATTACGAGCTGTTAGCATAATGATTGGAACGTTGGAAATTTGACGGATTTGATAGCAAGTATCCCATCCATCCATATTTGGCATCATAACATCTAATAAAATAATATCGAATTTTTTTTGCTCGATTAATTCCAGCGCTTCAAGGCCAGATTTAGCTTTCATACAAAAATAGCCGCGAGGGCTTAAGAAAAGATCTAGCAATCGTAACATACGTTCTTCATCGTCTACTAATAAAATTTTTACCATAATCTTGTGCACCCCAAACTATTCATTCTACTTGTATAGTTTACATGAAAATAATAAAAAACTCTTTTTATGTGATTGAATGGATGGCTGATTTTTTCGCTCAGGGCAATTGACATAAAAAATGCACTAGTTTTGCACAACTATTATTTATAATAGAAAACGTAGCGACACAAATACCCTATGTTGCGACATAACGTCATGTCATTTTATTTATAAAATGACAATTCCATTCTATTGTGTATGTGAGATAGAGAGGGTTTTCGTATTCACCTCGCATCGGATAAGAAAAATTTCCTATCTCACACTTTTTTTAAAAGGAGATAATACACATGAATCCAAAAGAAGAAATTTCAAAAAAAGAAAAGCAAGATCGTAATACGGTTGTAATGTGTGTTGCCGTATCTATGATTATTATTATAAGTTGCGTAAATAAAATTTTGGGGATTTTATAATATATAAAAGCTGATTACTTGTTAACAAGCAATCAGCTTTTTTTATTTTATCCGATTGGTGTGGAGTAATAACTAGTGGGGGAATGACTTCCTGGATTAAAGTTCTACTTTATCAAGAGGCATATTTTTATATAATAAACCAAGGTAAAATTGCTAATCCAGAAGTTACCATTGCTGTAGCACATATTAAAAAGATAGCTCGTTTTTTTTGTTTCATGTCACATTCTCCTCTACATATCAATTGAATGCTGTTCGTTCATTTTATATTTTTAGTATAATGAATGGAAAGGATTGGTACGATCGATAAAGGTGACATGAAGATTACATTGTTGTAATGAAAAAAGCATCTTTCTTAATAAGAAGATGCTTTGGGAAAACTATCCCGCTATTTGTGGATTAATAATCAGTGGGGATAGACACCCCCACCAATTAAAGTTTCACTTTATATTGAAGTATTAATCATTTAAGAATAAAACCATATGTTCTTCGTCCCAATATTGACCGTTGTGCTTTAATGAACGTTCTTGCACGCCGTAAGTTTGGAAACCTAATGACTCATATAGTTTTTTTGCAGCATCGTTACCAACTACAACATCGAGCATAAGTTGTTCTACATGTAATTTATCGGCATTTTCAATAATTGCTTTAATTAGAGCTCGTCCTGCCCCAAGGCCACGTGCTTTTGGGGAAACAAAAACGGAGCCGATTTTTGCTTTATGTTCTTGTTTAATGAATGGTTTTGTTTCTAAAGTAGCAATACCAATCAAATCGTTATCGTTGAAGACACCTAGAGTATACTTATCGGGATTGCTTAATCTTTTTGCCATAGCAGCTACAGGATTTTCATGTTTAAGAACATCTTCATAAGAAGAGCTAAAAGCTTCCGGGTTCTTCGTTAAACCTTCCATACAAACTTTTAAATATATTTCTGCGTCCTCTGTTGTTAATAAGCGAATTTCCATAGTTGTAACCTCCTTGGTGGATTTCAAATAAATCCATTACTTTTATAAGATTGAGTATGCGTTTTTTAGCAGTCTCTTTTAATTTGTAAAAGAATGAAAAGATATATGCTACAATGTTTTGATTTAATTGTGTAATGAAATTATATATTAACTTTATTAACTATTCAAGTACTTAATATGTTACATTTTTATAACTAAAATAACTCCTCGATCGAGGAGTTATTTTTTAAACATTCAATTGATAGCCATCAATTCGTTTTGGATGTGTGTAAATATTACAAGAGTCATTTCTAATAAATCCTACGACTGTAATGCCTAAGTCATGAGCAAGTTGCAAGGCTAGTTTTGTTGGAGCGGATTTGGATAGAACAATTTCACAGCCGATTTTTGAAACTTTGAGTAAAATTTCAGATGAAATACGTCCGCTAAATGCGATAATTTTTCCTTTAACAGATATATCATTACGTAAACAATAGCCGTATATTTTATCTAATGCGTTATGTCTTCCGATATCCATTCTTGATATAAGGATATTGTTTCGATCACATAGCGCAGTATTGTGAACACCGCCGGTTTGGCGAAATGTAGTGGAAGATTGTTGTAAGGCATTCATTAAGTAAAAGCATTCTTCAGGAGTAATTTTTACATGTATATCATGTAAATCTTTTGCTTTTGCGGCGTCGTTTACGAAAATAAAACCTTGTCTACCTTTTCCGCAGCAAGAAGTGATGTATCGTTTATTATATAAAGTTTGATAGAGTGGATTCACTTTTGATGATTTTACATGGACAATTCCGTTCGCTTTTTGAACCCATATTTCTTCAACATCTTTATAGGAAGAAATAATTCCTTCAGAAATTAAAAAACCAACTACCATATCTTCAATGTAATTTGGTGTGCATACAACTGTTACGTATTCTTCACCATTTAATTTAATAGTAATAGGAGATTCTGTAACAATCTCATCAACTTGTTTTGAAAATGAGCCAGATTGATAGCGTACAATCGTATATGTCTCTTGCGTAAACTCCATATTAAATTCCCCTTTTATATGTATTTTTCTCCCACATTTATCATAAAACATTGAAAAAATAAAAACACCTATTAGCAGGAAAATCACAGATTATTTTGGTTATTATTGTATATGTACGATATAATAGAACTGTAGAATAGTGACATTTTCAAGCTTTCGTAGTTATACCTTATAACATCAAGAATCGACTTCATAAGAAAAGGATTTCAGCAGAGCGTTTCAAAAATATGTACAGTAACTTGTTTTTTGAAAACGGATTCATAAACGTGTTGTACAGTTGGTTGTAAGGAGTGGGGAAACTATGGCAGAACAGACAGTCCGTGTAACCGTTGATGGTAAAGAATTTGCTGCATCAGGTGAAAAGACGATACTACAATTATTTAACGAGAGTAACTTGGAACATCCTCAAATTTGTCATGTACCAGAAGTAGATCCAATTCAAACTTGTGATACATGTATTGTAGAAGTAGATGGGAAGTTAATGCGTGCTTGTTCAACGCAAATAGAGAACGGTATGCATATTGAAAGACAGTCGCAGCGCGCAAAAGAGGCGCAGACTGAGGCGATGGATCGAATATTAGAGAACCATTTATTGTATTGTACTGTTTGTGATAACAATAATGGTAACTGTAAAGTGCATAATACAGTGCATATGATGGAAATTGAAGAACAGAAATACCCGTATGAACCGAAAGTAAGTGCGTGTGAAGTGGACATGTCACATCCGTTTTACCGGTATGATCCCAATCAATGTATTGCTTGTGGACAGTGTGTAGAAGTATGTCAAAACCTACAAGTCAATGAAACTATATCGATTGATTGGAATTTAGACCGCCCGCGTGTTATTTGGGACAATGGTGTAAGTATAAATGACTCGTCTTGTGTGAGTTGTGGGCAATGTGTAACAGTTTGTCCATGTAATGCGTTAATGGAAAAAACAATGCTAGGTGAAGCTGGGTTTATGACAGGATTAAAACCAGATGTGTTAGATCCGATGATTGATTTTGTAAAAGATGTAGAGCCAGGATATAGCAGTATTTTAGCAGTTTCAGAAGTGGAATCTGCGATGCGCAAGACGAAGGTTAAAAAGACGAAAACAGTTTGTACATTTTGCGGTGTAGGTTGCTCGTTTGAAGTGTGGACGAAAGACCGTCATATTTTAAAAGTACAACCTGTTTCAGATGCACCGGTTAATGGTATCTCTACATGTGTAAAAGGCAAATTTGGATGGGACTTTGTAAATAGTGAAGATCGCATTACAAAGCCATTAATTCGCCAAGGAGATATGTTTGTTGAAGCTTCTTGGGAAGAAGCTCTTGAAGTTGTTGCATCTAACATGCAGCATATTAAATCAGAATACGGCAGCGATGCATTTGGGTTTATTTCTTCTTCGAAAGTAACGAATGAAGAGAATTATCTTATGCAAAAACTAGCTCGTCAAATATATGGAACAAATAATGTAGATAACTGTTCCCGTTATTGTCAATCTCCAGCAACAGACGGCTTATTTAAAACTGTCGGTATGGGTGGGGATGCTGGAACAGTGAAAGATATCGCTGAAGCAGGTCTTGTTATTATCGTTGGTGCGAATCCGACAGAGGGACATCCTGTACTTGCGACGCGTGTGAAACGTGCTCATAAATTACACGAACAAAAATTAATTGTAGCAGACCTTCGTAAACATGAAATGGCTGAGCGTGCGGATATATTTGTTCATCCGAGTCAAGGAACTGATTATGTATGGCTTGCTGGTATTACGAAATATATTATCGATCAAGATTGGCATGATAAAAAGTTCTTAGCTGAAAATGTAAAGAACTTTGATGAATATAGCAAAATGTTAGAAAAGTATTCGCTTGATTACACAGAAGAAATTACGGGGATTTCTAAAGAGAACCTGAAAGAAATGGCTCGTATGGTATATGAAGCAGACGGTACTTGTGTACTTTGGGGAATGGGTGTAACTCAAAATACAGGTGGTAGTACAACTTCAGCTGCAATTTCAAATTTATTACTTGTTACGGGTAACTACCGTCGTCCTGGTGCAGGTGCATACCCATTAAGAGGACATAATAACGTACAAGGCGCTTGTGATATGGCGACCTTACCGAATTGGCTTCCAGGTTATCAAGCGGTATCTGATGATACGCTCCGTGCTAAATTTGAAAAAGCGTACGGTACGACGATTCCGAAAGAGCCAGGATTAAATAATATTGCAATGTTACTTGCGGCGGAAGAAGGAAAACTGCGCGGTATGTATGTTATGGGTGAAGAAATGGCTTTAGTAGATTCAAATGCGAACCATGTGCAACATATTTTAGAGAATTTAGATTTCCTTGTTGTTCAAGATATGTTCTTATCAAAAACAGCTCGTTTTGCTGATGTTATTTTACCGGCAGCACCGAGCTTAGAAAAAGAAGGGACGTTTACGAATACAGAACGTCGTATTCAAAGATTATATGAAGTATTGAAGCCGCTTGGTGATTCAAAACCAGACTGGTGGATTTTACAAAAAGTAGCTCGTGCACTAGGCGGAGAATGGAATTATGAAAACCCAAGTGAGATTATGGATGAAATAGCATCGCTTGCACCGTTATATTCTCAGGCAACATATGATCGTTTAGAAGGATGGAATAGTTTATGTTGGGGTAGCCATGATGGTAGCGATACACCGCTATTATATGTAGATGGATTTAACTTCCCAGATAAACTTGCTCGTTTATCATTAGATGAATGGGTACCACCAGTTGTGGCGCCGGATGAGTATGATTTACTATTAAATAATGGTCGTATGCTAGAGCATTTCCATGAAGGGAATATGACGAATAAGTCGGCTGGTATTTTATCTAAAGTATCTGAAGTATTCGTTGAAATTTCACCTGAACTTGCTAAAGAGCGTAATGTGAAAGATGGTGGTCTTGTAGAATTATCATCGCCGTTCGGAAAGATTAAAGTACAAGCACTTGTTACAGACCGTGTAACGGGAAATGAGTTATATTTACCAATGCATGCGACAGTAAATGAAGAGGCTATTAATATTTTAACAGGAACAGCGACAGACATTTATACGTGTACACCAGCTTATAAACAAACGATGGTGAAACTGCGCGTATTACGTGAAAAAGGAAATCGTCCATTACCATCTTCAAACCCGCGAGATAAAAAACGCCATCCACAAAATGGTGTTGAAATTCAGCAAAAGTGGCAAAGAAAACAATACGTATCACTTGTGGACTAGGGGGCGGAGATAGTGGCAAAAGAAATTACGTTAATTAAAAAGAAAGTTGTAACAGAAGAAGAGAAGAAACAGCAATTAGCAGAGGAACTGTTCACGGAGTTAGCGAATAACCGTGAAGCAGTCGAGGAAACGATGCAATTACTAGCGCAATTACAGAAAGCTGGTATTTTAGATGCGGCAATTAGTTTACTTGCTGCGAAAGAAGATGTTTCGAAAATTGCTGTTGAGCAATTAAATCGTGAACCAGTGAAAAATGCACTGAACAATATGATGGGGGCAGGAGAGGCTTTATCTTCAGTTGACCCAGAGGTAACAAAACAAATCACATCGAGTTTAGTTACTGGATTGCAATTTGCAACAGATGAATTAAATAGTGGTAAAAAAACAAAAGTGATGGATTTCTTTAAAGTATTAAAAGATCCAGATATCAATAGAGCAATTACATTCGGTTTTAGCTTTTTGAAAGCATTTGGGCAAGGATTAGAGAAAAAATAGAGTAGATGAAAAAGTGATGGGAAATAGCCATCACTTTTTTCATTGTATGTATAAGAGTGTTCATGTTAAGCGGAATATATTATTATTAAAAAGATGGATTAGAAATGGAAATGTGGAATCCATCTCAAATATCGTTTTAGAATGTGGAGGAATATATGCAACACCGTAAAAGACTATCTATACCAGGAGTAATGAGCCATTCCTTTCAAACAGTAAAATTTGCTTTTTGGAATGTATTAACCTTTCAACTTGCTTATAAATTGTTAGCAGCGATTGTGTTTGTTCCACTGTTTGGGATCATTTTTAATAAATTATTGTATTTTGGTGGTTACGCAAATGCGACAAATGATGAATTATTAGCATTTTTGAAAACACCATACGGCATTTTGGCAATCGTAATTTTATCCTTGTTAGCACTGTTTCTTATCTTTACGGAATTTGCGGTGCTTATTATTATTTCGTATTTCGCTCATAAAAGACAAAAGGTGAAATTACGCCCGATTTTATATAAAACCGTAACGTACTTACCTACGCTTTTCACATATTGCTTACCAGGATTTATTTTATATGCTGTCGTATTATTACCTCTTTTAAATATGGGATATGAAACGGCATTAATTCCGCAAATCCAAATTCCTAACTTTATTACAGGAGAACTGTTTAAAACGACGATGGGACAAGTAGGCTATTACACGTTCTTTGCCGTAGTTGCGTATTTGAACCTTCGCTGGATTTTCGTTCTACCTATTGTCGTTTTAGAACAAAAGCCGTTTCGCACAGCAGCGCGTAAAAGTGCAGCTTTAGTAAAAGAAAGCTTTTTTAAAGTACTATTCTTTTTAGTAGGATTTTTCATTTCAATAGGGATTGTTTATATTTTGTTTTTTGGAATATATTTATTGTGCCTATGGGGTGTGTATGAATTTACAAACCCGGAAGGAACATTTGCGTTATTAGCCGAATCAACGATTTCTGTATTCCTAACAAGTACATTGTATTTATTTAGCTTTATTGTGACACCATTTTATATTATGGCTATAACAAGATTGTACTTACAAAAGGTTCCGGTTGAAGATGTGTTATTAGAAGAAGGATTAGATTATTCGAAAACGAAAGCAGATAAATGTTTCTTTCAAAAACATCGCTGGAAATTTATTAGTGTATATATTGTAGGGATTATTACGGCCGGAATGGTCGTTGCCTTCATTGTAACGTTTATTTCAAATTCGTATAAAGAACCGATTATTATGGCGCACCGCGGATATATATCAAAAGGGGTAGAAAATACGAAAGAAGCTGTGCAAGGTGCTATTGATGCAAAAGCAGACTACGCTGAAATAGATGTATTACAAACGAAAGACGGTGAGCTAGCGGTTATACATGACTTGAAGTTAAAACGTCTTGCAAATGCCAATGTGCATGTGTCAGATTTAACGATGGATGAATTAAGACAGCTTACTCTTAGTCAAGATGGATTTTCAGGACAAATAAGTACACTTGATGAAATCATTAAGCTTGCAAAGGGGAAAATCAAACTCAATATTGAAGTGAAGCTTCATGGGGGCGAAAAAGACTTTGTAAATAAAGTATTAAAAGCGATTAAAGATAATGAATTTGAGAAGCAATGTGTAATTCAAACGTTACACTATCCACTCATTAAAGAGTTTAAGCGTGCAAATTCAGATATAAAAGTAGGATATATACTGTATGCAAGTAGAGCTAACTTAAAGAATGTAAAAGCTGACTTTTATGTAGCAGAAGAATACATGTTAAATAAGAAATTAGTAAAAGAAGCAAGGAAGTTAAATAAGCCAATTTACGTATGGACAGTAAATGATATGGAGAGTTTAAAGGCATATTATAAGTTAAACGTAGATGGTATCATTACCGATTATCCTGAAGATGCACGTGAAACAATTAAGGAGTTAAAAGAGCAAGAAGCGGAAGAAAGTGATCTGTTTGATAAAATTACTGAAACAACAGATGATTTGTTTTCAAAGTTATTTATAAGTTATCCAGCTGCTGGCTAAATGCCAGCAGCTGTTTTTTGTAAAAAGAATATATTTCTAAAATATTGTGTAAAGTAATAACTGTATATGTATACGTCTTCATTTGGAGTTTTTACATTGTTATATTATTGTCAAATAATAAATGATTACTGCTTATTTTGAAGGGATATAATAAAAATAGAGTAATAGATAATGAAATAGAACGAACTTCCTAATAGAATCAATGTTTTATATATTTACACTATTCTAAATATATAAACTTTAGAAAAATGATATGTTAGCGTTTTCATAACTTTTAAGTTATGCTAGAATAAGGACATAAGTTATTAATTATTACAAAAAGAAAAAAGACTTTCTTTTTTCTGTTAATTATAAGGGGGCATTTCATTATGCGTATTGGGGTACCAGCAGAAATTAAAAACAACGAAAACCGTGTGGCAATGACACCAGCTGGTGTTGTACATTTAATTCGTAACAATCACGAAGTATTTATTCAAAAGGGTGCAGGTTTAGGATCTGGTTTCACAGATGCTCAGTATGTTGAAGCTGGAGCAAAAATTGTTGATACAGCTGAAGAAGCTTGGAACATGGAAATGGTTATGAAAGTTAAGGAACCAATTGAAAGCGAATACAAACACTTCAGTGAAGGTTTAATCTTATTCACATACTTACACTTAGCTCCAGAACCAGAATTAACAAAAGCTTTAATCGAGAAGAAAGTAGTAGCTATTGCGTACGAAACAGTACAATTAGAAAACCGTTCATTACCATTACTTGCACCTATGAGTGAAGTAGCTGGTCGTATGGCTGCACAAATTGGTGCACAGTTCCTTGAGAAAAACAAAGGCGGTAAAGGTATCTTACTTGCAGGTGTTCCAGGGGTTAAACGTGGTAAAGTAACAATTATCGGTGGTGGACAAGCTGGTACAAATGCTGCTAAAATTGCAGTTGGACTAGGTGCGGATGTAACAATCATCGACTTAAGTGCAGAACGTCTTCGTCAATTAGATGACATTTTCGGAAACCAAGTAAAAACTTTAATGTCTAATCCTTACAATATTGCAGAAGCTGTAAAAGAGTCTGATCTTGTAATTGGTGCAGTATTAATCCCAGGTGCAAAAGCGCCAAAACTTGTAACAGAAGAAATGATTAAATCAATGGAACCGGGTTCTGTTGTTGTAGATATCGCGATTGACCAAGGTGGTATTTTCGAAACAACTGACCGTATTACAACTCATGATAACCCAACTTACGAAAAACACGGTGTTGTTCATTATGCAGTTGCAAACATGCCAGGTGCGGTTCCACGTACATCAACTCTTGCATTAACAAACGTAACAGTACCATATGCAGTACAAATTGCTAACAAAGGCTACAAAGCTGCTTGCCTAGGCAACACTGCATTATTAAAAGGTATTAACACATTAGATGGCTATGTAACATTTGAAGCTGTTGCAGAAGCTCACGGTGTAGAGTACAAAGGTGCTAAAGAATTATTAGAAGCAGAAACAGTATCTTGCTAATAGAAGCATTATACAAAACAAAATCGAACAATATATAAAACAACATGATAAGAGCTAAGAGATAATACCTCTTAGCTCTTCTTGGCAAAAGGGGGCATTCATCGTGGCCAACCTATTTAAAAAGAAATCCGTTACGCAATTGTTAGGGGAAAGTAAAAGTAAAACTTTAACGAAAACGCTAGGGGCATTCGACCTAACAATGCTAGGAATTGGTGCGATAATTGGTACAGGAGTTCTAGTATTAACTGGATTAGTAGCAGCAAGAGATGCTGGTCCAGCAGTTATTTTTTCATTTATGATTGCAGCAATTGTTTGTGGATTTGCAGCTTTATGTTATGCGGAAGTTGCATCTACACTCCCTGTTTCAGGTAGTGTGTACACATATTCGTATGCAACAATTGGTGAGTTTGTTGCTCATTTAATGGGATGGACATTGTTATCCGTATATGTCGTAACGACTGCCGCAGTAGCTGGCGGATGGACGGGTTATTTCAATAATTTAGTGAGTGGATTGGGACTTGAAATCCCAAAAGCATTGCTAACGATTCCAGCGCAAGGTGGTATGGTAAACTTACCGGCAGTTATCGTTACGTTAGTGATAACTTGGTTATTATCACGAGGTACAAAAGAAAGTAAGCGTGTGAATAACATAATGGTATTAATTAAAATTGGTATTGTTGTTTTATTCATTGCAGTTGGTGTATTCTACGTGAAACCAGAAAACTGGATACCATTTGCACCTTACGGTTTAAGTGGAGTGTTCGCAGGGGGAGCAGCAGTATTCTTTGCTTTCTTAGGATTTGATGCATTAGCAACTTCTGCTGAAGAAGTAAAAAATCCGCAACGTGATCTACCAATTGGTATTATTGCCTCGTTAGTTATTTGTACAATCATTTATGTTGTAGTTTGTCTCGTTATGACAGGTATGGTTTCTTATAAGGAATTAGATGTACCTGAAGCTATGGCATATGTGTTAGAAGTTGTAGGACAAGATAAAGTGGCTGGTGTAATTGCTATTGGAGCTGTAATCGGTATTATGGCTGTAATTTTCGCTTACATTTATGCGACAACACGTGTATTCTTCGCAATGAGCCGTGACGGTTTATTACCAAAATCTTTTGCGAAAATTAACAAGAAGACTGAAGCGCCAACATTTTCAGTTTGGTTAACAGGAATTGGTAGTGCTTTAATTGCTGGATTTATCGATTTAAAAGAATTGTCGAATTTAGCGAATATTGGAGCGTTATTAACATTCGCCATGGTTGGTGTAACTGTTATCATTCTTCGTAAAACGCATCCGAAATTACAACGTGGATTTATGGTACCACTTGTACCGATCTTACCGATTATTTCAATTGCATGTTGTCTATTCTTAATGGTAAATTTACCATTAACAACATGGATATACTTCGGTATTTGGTTAGCAATTGGAGTAGTTGTATACTTTGTTTATTCGAAAAAACATAGTCATTTAAAAGACGATGGAAGTTCGCAGGATAATTTAGATCAAGCTAATTAAAGGGATATAAAATAGTAAGCCTTGTGCGTCTAGGGAGCGCACAAGGCTTTTTCTTTTGGATAAGGAAAGAAATAAATGTTAAATTGTCGAATTTTTATGTCGGAATATGAAAAAAGGGGAGGAAGAGGAATGCTAGAAACGAAAGTGGTTGTTGGAGCAGAGGGGTATAATAATAACCCTGGTTGGTTACATACGAATGAAGAAGAATTAAATTTATTGCGAAAAGAAACTTGGCTTGATAAATTTCAACCTAATTCTTTATCAGCAATTTTAGCGGAACATGTATGGGAGCATTTATCGTACGAAGAAGGAATCGAAGCTGCAAAAATTTGTTATGAGTTTTTAACGGAGGGTGGATATATTCGTTGTGCAGTGCCAGATGCATTTTTCCCAGATGAAGAATATCAGCAAGGTGTACAAGTAGGTGGACCAGGGCCATTAGATCATCCAGCAGCAAGTCATAAAATCGTTCATAACTATAAAACAATCACGTCCATGTTTGAATCGGCAGGTTTTCAAGTTAGGACTTTAGAATACTGTGATGAGAATGGTAAGTTTCATTATAATGATTGGAATGAGAAAGATGGTTTTATTTATCGCTCGAAACGTTTTGATCATAGAAATCAAGATGGTACATTAGAATTTGCTTCGTTAATTGTGGATGCAGTGAAACTTTAATCAGTGGGGGTTCTTCATCTCCTGTTGATTATTAGCCTTCAACAATCGGGCTTTTACGGGTAGCTAATGTAGGGGAAATAAGAGAAGGATGCACGATAGTTTTCGTGTATCCTTTTTGTATGAAGAGTATGATAGGTGTGGAGAATATTGATATGTATATGTTGAAATATGAATGGAATTGTCAAAAAAATCTTTCGGATTTTATTGACACATATGAGTAGGCGCTCATATAATAAAAGTATAAGATATATGAACAGTTGTTCATGTGTTCAATTAAAGAGGTGAGCTATAATGGCTGAAAATAAAGTAGAAACACCGCAGGAAACTTGTTCTCAAACGGTAATTCATGAGGAAGTCGTGGATCAAGTGAAGCAAACAATTCCGACTGATGAAAGTTTAAGTAAAGTAGCAGAACTATTTAAAGTATTAGGTGACCGTACGCGTACGAGAATATTACATGCATTATTTGAAGCTGAAATGTGCGTTTGTGATTTAGCTTATTTATTAGGAATGACACAATCGTCTATTTCACATCAGCTACGTGTGTTAAAGCAAGCGAAACTTGTAAAGAATCGTAAAGAAGGAAAGGTCGTTTATTATTCGTTAGCTGACCAGCACGTAATTCATATCTTCGAGCAAGCGTTTGAACACGTAAACGAGGAAGAATAAAAACGCGAGGAGGGAGAACGATGGCAGAAGCATTAGTGAAAAAGAAACTGATGTTAGAAGGTTTAGATTGTGCGAACTGTGCAATGAAAATTGAAAAAGGCGTTGGGAATATAGAAGGAGTAAATTCTTGCTCTGTAAACTTTGCAACAAAGACGATGGTTTTAGAAACAGCACAAAATAAAGAAAATGAAGTTGTGACAGAAGCAAAACAGCTTGTTACAAAGTTAGAACCACATATTAAAGTGCAAGAAGAGCAAAAAAATAAAGCTGCAAAAGAAGTTTTTATATTAGAAGGTTTAGATTGCGCGAACTGTGCAATGAAGATTGAAAATAAAGTTAAGGAAATGCCGACAGTTTCAGAAGCAACTGTTGATTTCGTATCAAAGAAATTACGAGTAGAAGTTGCGAATAAAAGAGAGTTAGAATCGACTGTAGAAGATATAAAGAATGTCGTTCAAAAGTTAGAACCAGATGTGAAAGTTGTTCGTGAAGAAAAGAGCGGCCATGACCACGGACATAGTCACGACCATGGTGAAGCAAATGTGAAAAAGATGATAGGGCGATTAGTAGTCGGTGGAATTTTGACAGGAATTGCTGCCTTAGCTGATTTACCACAAATGATAACAATTCCATTATTCGTCCTTGCGTATTTATTAATAGGTGGAGATATCGTTTGGAGAGCGGTAAGAAACATAACTCGCGGCCAAGTATTCGATGAAAACTTTTTAATGGCAATTGCAACTGTAGGAGCTTTTGCAATTCAACAATATTCAGAAGCTGTTGCGGTAATGCTATTTTATCAAGTAGGGGAACTATTCCAAAGTATTGCAGTAAATCGCTCTCGAAAATCAATTACTTCATTAATGGATATTCGCCCTGATTATGCGAATGTAAAGGTTGGAAATGAAACGAAACAAGTATCACCGGAAGATGTACAAATCGGCGATTATATTATCGTAAAACCGGGTGAGAAAGTACCATTAGACGGAAAAGTAGTCGAGGGAACATCAATGATGGATACTTCAGCACTTACAGGTGAATCTGTACCGCGTGAAGTAGAAGTTGGTAATGACGTATTAAGTGGTTTTGTAAACCAAAATGGTGTATTAACAATTGAAGTTACAAAAGAATTTGGTGAATCTACTGTATCAAAAATTTTAGATTTAGTTCAAAATGCAAGTAGTAAAAAAGCACCGACAGAAAACTTTATTACGAAATTTGCGCGCTACTATACTCCTGTTGTAGTTATTACAGCAGCGATCATGGCGTTTATTCCACCGCTTATTTTAGAAGGTGCTACATTCTCCGAGTGGATTTATAGAGCGTTAGTATTCTTAGTTATCTCTTGTCCATGTGCGTTAGTCGTATCCATTCCTCTTGGATTCTTTGGAGGTATCGGTGGTGCATCCAAAAGTGGGATTTTAGTAAAAGGAAGTAACTATTTAGAAGCATTGAATGATGTGAAATATATCGTCTTTGATAAAACAGGTACATTAACAAAAGGTGTCTTTAAAGTTACAAAAATGGAGCCAAGTGAAGGTACTACTAGTGAAGAACTGTTAGAGTATGCAGCGTTTGCAGAAGTATATTCAAATCATCCAATTGCACAATCTATTCGAAATGCATATGGAAAATCAATCGATGAAAATGCTATTGAAGACTATAGTGAAATTTCTGGTCATGGTACAGTTGTAAAAGTACAAGGAAAAGAAATTTTCGCAGGTAATGCTAAATTAATGAGAAAAGAAAATATTGAATTTAAGCAACCAGAAACAGTAGGTACATTAGTTCACGTTGCTGTAGATGGTAAATACGCAGGTTATATTGTTATCTCAGATGAGGTAAAAGAGGATTCAAAACAAGCGATTCAAAAGTTAAAAGAACTAGGTATCAAGAAGACAGTGATGTTAACTGGGGATGCAAAAGCAGTTGGTGAAGCTGTTGGAAAAGAATTAGGTTTAGATGAAGTTCACGCAGAACTACTACCACAACAAAAAGTAGAAGAGATTGAAAAAATTGATGCGGCTAAGCGTGGAAAAGAAAAAGTTGCTTTCGTTGGTGATGGTATTAACGACACGCCAGTATTAGCACGAGCGGACGTTGGTATTGCTATGGGTGGCTTAGGATCGGATGCAGCGATTGAAGCTGCAGATATCGTTATAATGACTGATGAACCTTCAAAAATTGCAACAGCTGTTAAAATTGCAAAACGCACAAGAAGTATTGTATGGCAAAATATTATATTTGCATTAGGTGTAAAAGGATTAGTTTTATTACTTGGTGCTTTTGGTATAGCGACAATGTGGGAAGCTGTTTTCTCAGATGTGGGTGTGACGTTAATTGCAGTATTAAATGCAATGCGTGTACTACGAGTGAAAGATTTATAAAAAGAGGGCGCAATTGCGTCCTCTTTTTTATCGGTTATTTTGTTGAAAGTGACTCAATAAAATAATATCAAATATTATTTTAGTTTTTAATAACGCGATATTAAATTTTACAAATAAAAAATATTCACCTTGTTATTTTAATATATTTTTTACAAATATTCATATAGTATTGAAAAAACAGAGAAGGAGGAAACTTCTCTGTTTATTTTTGTATGTTTTTTTCAACTTGTTCACGAACAGTTTGAATATAATTCATTTTATGATCCCAGCATTCTTGGCTTAAATCGACAGGATACTCTTCGGGGTTTAAAGTTCGCATGTATTCTTCCCAAAATAGAGCGAGACTCTGTTCGTTATACTTTTGAATATCTAATATACTTGGTAGTTCGTATGTTCTTTCACCGTTAACGAAAATGTCTTTATGCAGTTCACGTGCTTCAAAGTTTGTTACGAATTTACTTATGTATGTGTGAACAGGGTGGAACATTTTTAAGCGTTCTTCTTTTTCAGGCTCTTCAGAATCTAACGCAATATAATCGCCTTCAGCATGATTATTAACCCTGTTGACTATACGATAAATTCGTTTAAGCCCTGGAGTTGTAATCTTTTCAGGGTTAGATGAAATTTTAATCGTGTCATTTAATTTCCCGTCAGTATCTTCAATCGCAACTAGTTTGTAAACAGCCCCTAATGCTGGTTGTTCAAAGGATGTAATTAATTTTGTTCCAACACCCCATACGTCAATTTTTGCACCTTGAGATTTAAGGTGCATAATTGTGTATTCATCTAAATCGCTAGAAGCGATAATTTTTGTATTTGTAAACCCAGCCTCATCTAGTAATATTCTTGCCTTTTTAGACAAATAAGCCATATCACCACTATCAAGACGAATGCCATAGAAATCAATACGATCTCCAAATTCTTTTGCAACACGAATCGCATTTGGAACACCAGATTTTAATGTGTCATATGTATCGACGAGAAAGACACATTTTTTATGAGTTTCAGCGTATTTTTTAAACGCGACATATTCATCGCGATACGCTTGAACGAAAGAGTGAGCATGTGTGCCGGCTACAGGTATCCCGAAGCGTTTTCCAGCACGAACGTTGCTTGTAGATGAGAAACCGCCAATAAAGGCAGCGCGTGTTCCCCAAAGGGCAGCATCAAATTCATGAGCACGTCTTGTGCCAAACTCTAAAAGTTCATCGTTATTTGCAGCATGCTTCATACGAGCAGCTTTTGTTGCAATTAATGTTTGGTAATTCACAATGTTTAAAAGGGCAGTTTCAATAATTTGTGCTTCACCGAGTGGTGCATCAACACGTAATAAAGGCTCGTTATTGAATACAACTTCACCTTCTTGCATACCACGAATGACCCCAGTGAATTTCATATTTTGTAAATAATGAAGGAATTCTTCTTCAAATTGTAATTCTGCTAAATAAGCGATATCGCTCTCGGTAAAACTGAAATTTTCTATGTACTCTACAATTTTTTCAAGACCAGCAAAAACAGCGTAGCCATTCTCAAATGGAAGCTTTCGAAAATATAAATCAAAAACAGAACGGCGATTATGAATACCATCTTTCCAATATGTATAAGCCATGTTGATTTGATATAAATCTGTATGTAAGGCATAACTATCGTCTTTATAATAATTCATTGCGAAAACACCTCCGTAATTTGGTTATAGTATACCAATTTTACGACGTTCGTAGCAAAGAAGAGATATTGATGTGAAGTCAAGAGAGAAAAAAATGAAATAATGCATATTTTTTAGAAAATTAACATTTATCAATTTATATTTCTTTAAATTTTATGTATTATTAGAGTAATGGGGGTAATGAGAATGGAGGAGGACAATGCAACAAACATTAGAAAAAATAGGCAAACAAGTCTTTTATAAACGGCTACAGCAAAAAATGACACAAGAAGAATTATGTCAGGGCATTTGTTCTGTCTCATACTTAAGTAAGATCGAAAATGGAAAGATCGAAGCATCAGAAGAAATTCTACAATTGCTCTGCGCAAGATTAGAGATTGCTGTAACGGATTTAAGAGATGTAGAAGAAGATGTGAAGGGGAAGCTGGATGAATGGTTGAATGCACTAGTTCATTTGGATAAGCAACAAGTAGAACGCATATATGAAGAGTTGCAAGGTGAAATGAAGCATGTTTTGGATTTTGAAATTATAAATTATTATAAACTGCTGTATACACGTTATTTAATGATGAAGCGGGATCTCCCTGCTGTTGAAGAAGAATTGGACGGATTGAAGAAAGTGTATAAGAAATACTCGCCTTTTCAGAAGATGTTATATACGTATAATAAGGCATTATTATATTCTGTGCAGTACAAATATACGCAAGCGTTAGAGTATTTGTTAAAAACAGAATCGATGGCGAAAGAGTTAGGATATTATGAAACAGGAATATATTATAATTTAGCATTGACATATAGTCAGATGGAAATAGATCATATGACATTATACTTTGCTAATGTGGCATTAGAAGGTTTTAAAAGCGAATATAAATTTAGAAATATAATTAATTGTAAGTTTTTAATTGCGTTTAGTTATACTAGAAAAAAACAATATAATGAAGCTATGGAAATCTATAATCATATCATAAGAGAAGCAACTTCTTTTGCTGATAAAGATAATATTCTTTCTATTGCTTTAAATAATATTGGTTATCTGTACTACCGACAAAAAAATTATGCCAAGGCGAAAGAGTATTATATAGAATGCTTAAAATATAAAAAAGAAGAGGATATGAATTATATTGATGCCATGTATGAGCTCTCGTTGCAGTGTATTCAATTAGGAGAACTTGAGGAAGCGGCTGAATGGATTGAAAAAGGTATCCTTGCTGCAAGGAAAGATGAGAGATACAAAGGGATGTTATATTTATTGTTAAATTTAAGATATAAATATTTTGAAGAAAGAGACCTCTATAAAAAATTTCTAGAAACAGAAGTAGTTCCTTTCTTTAAAACAGAGGAAAATATAAAAGATTTAAAGAAAGTATACTTAGAACTAGCTGAATACTTAGAAGAATGCTCAGATTTTAAAGAAAGTAATCGCTATTATAAATTAGCAATTACTTTATTAGAAGAATAAAGAGGAGGGATAGTATGAAAAAGTTAATTGCAGGAACATTTGTGGTTATGGCAATTGCAGCTGTAGTATTGGATATTCAGTATGCTTGGAAGCCGGATACTCTAGGGCAAGAAGCTAAAACAGTTGAACAAATTAATTTATAAAAAAAACCCTTTCCTAACGGAAAGGGTTTTTTCAATATTTGTTCCTCAAAATTCTACAAAACTTGAGAAAATAATTATTTGAATTTTTAGTATATTAATAGTGGAAACATAATGCTAATATGAAACTACTCTTTTTCAAAAAAATTTTTATTAGGGGGAAGGTTCATGAAAAAGAAAAGTTTAGCGTTAGTGTTAGCGGCAGGAATGGCAGTTACTACATTTGGAGGGACAGGCTCTGCGTTTGCAGATTCAAAAAATGTGCTCTCTACGAAGAAGTACAATGAGACAGTGAAGTCGCCTGAGTTTATTTCTGGTGATCTAACTGGAGCAACTGGCAAGAAAGCGGAATCTGTTGTGTTTGATTATTTAAATGCAGCAAAAGGTGATTATAAGCTAGGGGAAAAGAGTGCGCAAGATTCTTTCAAAGTGAAACAAGTGAAAAAAGATGCTGTAACTGATTCAACAGTAGTACGTATGCAACAAGTTTACGAAGGAGTACCTGTATGGGGTTCTACTCAAGTAGCTCACGTAAGTAAAGATGGTTCTTTAAAAGTATTGTCTGGAACAGTTGCACCTGATTTAGACAAGAAAGAAAAGTTGAAAAATAAAAATAAGATTGAAGGCGCAAAAGCGATTGCAATCGCGCAGCAAGATTTAGGTGTAACACCGAAATATGAGGTAGAACCAAAAGCGGACTTATATGTATATCAAAACGGTGAAGAAACAACATATGCATACGTTGTAAATCTAAACTTCTTAGATCCAAGCCCAGGAAACTACTACTATTTCATTGAAGCAGACAGCGGCAAAGTGTTAAATAAATATAATAAACTTGATCATGTAACAAATGAAGATAAGTCACCAGTTAAGCAAGATGCTCCTAAACAGGAAGCAAAAGCTGCTGCAAAGCCAGTAACAGGAACGAATAAAGTGGGAACTGGTAAAGGTGTATTAGGAGATACGAAATCGCTTAATACAACGTTATCTGGGTCATCTTACTACTTGCAAGATAATACGCGCGGGGCAACAATTTTCACATATGATGCGAAAAACCGTTCAACATTACCGGGAACATTATGGGCAGATGCAGATAATGTTTTCAATGCAGCGTATGATGCAGCAGCAGTAGATGCTCATTTCTATGCTGGTAGAACATATGATTATTATAAAGCTACATTTAATAGAAACTCTATTAATGATGCAGGAGCACCATTAAAATCAACAGTTCATTACGGAAGTAAGTATAATAATGCATTCTGGAACGGTTCACAAATGGTATACGGAGATGGTGATGGTGTAACATTCACTTCATTATCTGGTGGAATTGATGTAATTGGTCACGAATTAACGCATGCTGTTACGGAAAATAGCTCGGATTTAATTTATCAAAATGAATCAGGAGCGCTAAATGAAGCAATTTCTGATATCTTTGGTACTTTAGTAGAATACTATGATAATCGTAATCCAGATTGGGAAATTGGTGAAGATATTTACACGCCTGGTAAAGCAGGAGATGCACTTCGCTCTATGAGTGATCCAGCGAAATATGGTGACCCAGACCATTATTCTAAGCGTTACACTGGTACTAGTGATAACGGTGGGGTTCATACGAACAGTGGTATTATTAACAAGCAAGCTTATTTATTAGCAAATGGCGGTACGCATTCTGGTGTAACTGTAACTGGTATTGGTAAAGATAAATTAGGTGCGATTTACTACCGTGCAAATACACAGTATTTCACGCAATCTACTACATTTAGTCAAGCTCGTGCTGGTGCAGTACAAGCTGCAGCGGATTTATATGGTGCTAGCTCTGCAGAAGTAAATGCAGTGAAGCAATCATTTAGTGCTGTTGGTGTAAACTAAGGATTTAAGGGATAGATATTAATAAAATACTTCAAAAATAAAGAAGGAGCATAGGCTCCTTCTTTATTTTTTTCTCCATTTTTTCCACAAATAGAACAATCCAATGCAACCTGCGATTGTTACAATCCACTTCGCTTCATTTGTTCCGTTCATAACATGATATGCCGAATATACTTCAATCAATAAGGCCGGTATTTTACCTATTGTACTGGCAATACTGAAGGAGAGTAATGACATTTTCCCTAGAGCTGCAAATAAAGTCACGATACTTGATGGGATGAAAGGTATCAATCGAAACGATAGAACGAGTAGAAAGGCCTCTCTACCTTCTACATAAAGAAGACGCTCTACCTTTGGATACTTATTTACTTTATCGTGAGTGAACTTTTGAAGGCCTATGCGATAAATATAAAACGAGATAATAGCGCCTAATGCTTCGCCTGCGATCGAAATGAGTGTGCCATTTGTAACGCCAAATAGCTGTATATTAATGGCGGTTAAAAAGATGCTAGGGATAAAACCTAAAAGACTGATGATGATATTGATTAAGATACTAAGTGGAATTGCGATTGAATAGTATTCTGTTAGGAAATTTTGAATCGTTTCTGCCATATTATAAAATCCTTTATCTTTTTTTGCATTACACCATATTTCGAATGGATAGGCAAGGAGAAATTTACATAATGTAGAAAACGTTGACAGAACGGCATTTGTATACGGTATATAGGTATTGGGTATACGAAAAAGGGGGTATATTTTAATTTGTTGAAAAACACTACATAAACCTTGTTTTTAAAGGGTTTATGTAGTGTTTTAAATGGTATTTTAATTCGGGAAATAATTAGAAAATCACAGGGGTATATTTTAAAGTAGGTGAAAAATAGTGGTTTGATGAAGATAGAGTGGTAAACATAGCAAAATAGCTGAAGGGTTTAAAAAATGTATGTGTTTTTTCGTTGTGAAATTGACTTTTAGTGAAGTTACGATAATAATCATGGAAGAGGTGATATGATGAAACGAATAAGTAGTCTTTTCTTCAGTAGTTTACTGGCATTGATGCTGATCTTAAGTGGATGTGCAGGAAAAGAACAAAAAACTGAGAAACAAACAGGGAATCAAGGTACGTCAGTAGAAAAAATTAGTGATAATATTTTAGATGAAATGGAAGGGCCGCCTAAAAATGGTCATACGATTGAAAGGCATGTAGGTAAATCAGAAGAGGATTTGAAGAATCGTTTGAAGACAGATAAAGTATCAGCGGCAAGTACATATTATGATAAAGAAACAGCGACGAAAGCTGTAAAAGATAGTTTGAAGCAACATGATAAAGAAATTCAAGATTGGTTAAAAAATTCTAAAGAGGCTCGTCTCGTATTAAATACAACTCATTCATTCCCGGTCGGGAAAACGGTAATAAAGAAAAATATGAATGTAAAAGATAAGTTAGTAAAAACTGTTACTGTTTTAGCGAGAGATAAGTCAGGAGATTTAGGATATAAGATTATTACTTCTTATCCATCTGACAAATAAGAAGGGGGAGTACATATGTATACGACATTACAATACTTTCTTAAATCATACTGTACGTTAAGTATTCATGAGGATGAAATAGTAAGCGTGATGGCAGAGTTTATAGAGCAAGAAGATGAAGAAATTGTTTTGAAATTACGCGATGAATTAGTATATATGAAGAACAAGAACGCGTGGGAAGAAGCGTGCGTACTGGCTGCGAAGCAAGGGAATCGTATATGGTCTTTAGAAGAAACGAAGGATCATCTTGAAACTTTTTTACTATTACTGCAAAAGAAAAAGGCGTGAGTAGATCACGCCTTTTTCTTTATGCTTTTTGAAATTTGTCCGTTTGATAGTATCTCATTGTTTTGGGGCACTTTTATATACGCTTTTTGAAATTTGTCCATTTGATAGTACTTCGCCGTTTTGTGTTACTTTTTTATACGTAACCGCTGTTATTTTATCATTAGTTCTACTAATTACTTGAGAAGAAACTTCAACATTTTTACCAGTATTTGTACCGAAAATGCGTGTAGTAATACTCCCTCCATTTGAAAATGCTTGAATATAAATATGATTACCTGTATTGTTTTTAAATTTTAAATCCGGACCATAGTCTGCCACTGCTGCATCTTGCCCAAGTGGTAAATAATTTACGGGCATAGAATGATTACTTCGAGAAACAATTCCTAAATCTGCCCTTAAAGCTGCGCTATATAAAGTACTACTGACTTGGCAAACGCCTCCGCCTGCACTTTGTATAACTTTACCTTGTGAATATACTGCGGCAGATTTATAACCATGTGCAGCATCAGTTACACCAACACGGCCATTAAAACTAAACGTTTCATCAGGTGCTACAATAACTCCACTTAAAGTATTAGCTGATTTATTTACGTTAAAGGATTGATTACCATTACGGCCAGCCATTGGAGTAGAGTACTCAGCAATGACTTCTTTAATTCCCATTTTCTGTATATCTTCTGTAGAACGTTCTGGTTTTATTAATGTAACCGGTAATGTAACATCTGATTTACCAGTAGTAATAGCTTCGTTTGTTAAATCGCGTAGTTTGCCTTTATCAATTTTTTCTCCGTTTTGACTTTGGCTAACATTTACAGTAGAGCCTTCAATACTTAATTCTGCATTAACAGGATTTTTTAATGTTTCATTATATTTATCTTTTATAAAGGTTTCATAAGCTGTTGTATTTAATTGTGGTGTTAATTTATAGTCACGTTTTAATTCATCGTTTTCAGCTTGCTTCCGCATTTTGTAACGACTCATTACGTTTCCTTCTTGTTCTTTAAAGATTTTGTTTACAATATCTTTCTCTTTATAATTTATACCTAAATCTTTCCATATGTAAGTTTGTTTATCATCTTGGAATATGTAGGTAAGAGATTTTTGATCTAATTCATTTATTTTTTGATTAATAATTGCTTGAATATCTGCTTTATTTTTTCCAGCAAGAGAAATACCTTCAAACGTAGTATTTGGTAATGCGGTGTTATTTAATTGATTATTTAATTTGGATACATATTGATATCCACCAATACCGCCTACACAAAGTAATATGCCCCCTGCAATTGCAGAACCGATCAGTATTTTACTTAGCTTCATTTATTTCCCCCCAGAAATTTGTGTATAAATATATGTATTACATTTTTTGTATAAAAATGATGAAAATAACAGTATGTAAGTTCTAGTATACTATTATTTCCACTGTGTGTGTAATGTTTTTATAAAAAATGTTACACTGTTGTAATAATTGTCTCTTTTTGTCACAATATGCATGAAAAATTTGTTGAAAATTATAATAAAAAGGCTGTCTAGAAAAATCTAGCAGCCTTTTTATTATAATTTTTTATGCTCATTTTTATTCGTAACACCGAGATGTTCTTGAAGTGTTGTCGATATATTATTGACGCTTTTTTCGTTTGGAACGTAATAATAAATACCATCTATATATTTATCTGTACCTTCCACTTGAAATTTGTCCATTTTTAAACTTGAATCCATTGAATTTTTTGCAATTGTCATCATATCATCAAAAGTTAAATTTGTTTTTAAATCATTATCGACAGCATCTAGTAGGCCACCGATTTTATTAATGGAATTAAGAGATAGTGCTTTTTCGGCAATAGCTTCTAAAACAAGTTGTTGTCGTTGACCACGCATATAATCGCTATCGATGTGACGAGTTCTAGCTAGTGCAAGTGCCTCTTCTCCGTTTAAATGTTGACGTCCTTTTTTAAGATGAATTGCATTTGCTTCGTCTTTACTATTTTGTTCTGTAAACTCAACAGGAACATCGACAGTAATACCGCCAAGGGAATCAACGATTTTGATAAAGGATTTAAAGTTAAATTTTACGTAGTAGTCAACAGGAACGTCTAAAAAGTTCTCTACTGTATCAATCGTGCTGTCTACACCGCCGAATACGTGTGCATGTGTAATTTTATCGTATTTATCACGTGACTTAATGTAGACGCGTGAGTCACGTGGAATGCTTACAAGTTTAACGGATTTATCGTTTTTATTAATTGTTGCAAGTAATAGCGCATCCGTACGAGTTGCTTTTCCATAATTTTTTTCTCTAATATCACTTTCATCAACACCCATAATAAGTACGGAAATGTTATCAGTCATAGGTTTAACTGCTTTTTCACGTTTGTTGGATTTATCTCCTCGACCTAGTTCAGAATAAGCGTTATTTAAAATGGATTTTGCTTTACTGTATATATGGAAGGAGTAACCTCCTGCTCCAAGTGCTACAATTAGTAATGGAATAAGAAGGAACCAAAGTAGGCGTTTTTTCTTTGAGCGTCCTTTTTTGGCTCGCATATTGTTGTTTGTGTCGGATTTCATCATTTTTTCTCCTTTAAAACTATCAAAGTGTATACATCTAGGTGTATTAAAACACATAAAAAATATTTTACGCTAAATAAAAGCGATTGTACATGTATAAAAAATAGATGTCTTGATTATTTATCCCGCATTAACGGGCAGTAAAACTCCCACCTCAAAGTCCAGCGAATGCAAGGAAGTTAGGTGGGAGTTAACTGCCCGTAAAAGCCCGATTGGTGAAGGCTAATACTCAGAGGGGGATAGTCCCCTCTGAGTAAAGTTTCACTTTATAAGACACCTATTCGTTATTGTATACAAAAGATAGGGATAAGAAAATGATAAAATTTTACCTAATTACAACATAATACTTACGATAATTGCAGATAAAATACTAACGAGAGTAGCTCCATATAGTAATTTAAGCCCAAACCTTGCCACAACATTTCCTTGGTCTTCGTTTAACCCTTTTACTGCACCGGAAATAATTCCAATAGAAGAAAAGTTGGCAAAAGAAACGAGGAAAACAGAAATGATACCAACTGTACGGGGAGAAAGGCTATTGGAAATTTTACTAAGATCCATCATTGCTACAAATTCATTCGTTACAAGCTTCGTTGCCATAATGCTACCAGCTGCGACAATTTCAGAACTTGGTACACCGATAAGAAATGCAATAGGTGCAAATACGTAGCCGATTAATTGCTGAAAAGTGATGCCGAATATAATGAGGAATAGGTCATTAATGCAGCTAATCAATGCTACGAATCCGATGAGCATGGCGCCAACGACAATGGCTACTCGGAAACCATCAAGAATATATTCGCCAAGCATTTCAAAGAAACTTTGCTTTTCACCTTTTATTTCCAAAATATCTTCTTCATCTTTAACGTCGTAAGGGTTAATGATGAGTATGATAATAAAACCGCTAAATAAATTGAGAACGAGTGCGGTTACTACATATTTAGGTTCAATCATCGTCATATAGGCACCTACGATAGACATAGATACTGTTGACATGGCTGATGCACAAAGTGTATAAAGACGGTGTTTTGGAATTTGTGCTAATTGCTTTTTTACCGTAATAAACACTTCTGATTGGCCGACAATAGCGGAAGCGATGGCATTGTAAGATTCTAATTTCCCAAGACCATTTATCTTGCTAAGAAAGAAACCAATCCAATGAATAAAAAATGGTAGTATTTTGAAATGTTGTAATATACCAATTAAGACGGAAATAAAGACAATCGGTAATAATACAGTAAGGAAAAATGACATCTCACCTTTATTTGCAAGACCGCCAAACACAAAGTTTATACCATCAGCAGCATACTCGAGTAGCTTTGTGAAAAGGCTGGAAATGAACCGAATAAGTATGAGACCAATTTCTGTATTTAATAATAAATAGGTTAAAATTAACTGTATAATAAGCATGATGAAAATAGGTTTGAATTTAATGTGTTTCTTATTATTGCTAGCAATATAAGCAAGGAAGAAAACGACGATAAGTCCGACAAAAAAAGTGATAAATTTCATAGTAAGCCCCCTAAAAGAGATGTTCTGCTATATATGTTTTTCATTTCAAGGGAGAATATGCATCTTTGGTAAAGAAAGGAATAGAGAAATCATGAATATATGTAAAGTGCATCACGTTGCAATTATTTGTTCGAATTATGAAGTGTCAAAGTATTTTTATACTATAATATTAGGTTTTAAAGTGATAAATGAAGTATATAGAAAGGAACGCGATTCTTATAAGTTGGATTTATGTGTAGGAGAAGAGTATCAAATAGAATTATTTTCATTTCCAAGTCCGCCTGAGCGCCCAAGTTTTCCAGAAGCAGCTGGTCTTAGACATTTAGCATTTGCAGTTATAAATATAGAAGAAGCTGTGACGCATTTAAATCAATGTGGTGTTGAGACGGAATCGATACGTATTGATGAAATAACGGGGAAGAAATTCGTCTTTTTCCAAGATCCTGACGGTTTACCTTTAGAATTATATGAGGTTTGAAAATTGGTGAATTTTATATAGGGTTGCTTTCTAATAATTGAAGAAACTAAAGTGAAACTTCTTTTTAAAAGGAGGTGTAACTTTAGCTAAGAAAGCTAAAGGGCATATGTGGATATTTTAAAATTATTGATGGTAGCCATTCTTATTGCATTAACAGCTTTTTTTGTGGCTGTTGAGTTTGCAATTATTAAGGTGCGTAGCAGTCGCATTGATCAACTCGTTACTGAAAAACGACGAGGTGCATTGGCTGCTAAAAAAGTAACTGCAAATTTAGATGAGTATTTATCAGCATGTCAGTTAGGTATTACGATTACTGCGTTAGGGCTCGGGTGGTTAGGAGAGCCAACTATAAAACATTTACTCGAGCCATTGTTCTTAAAGTTACAATTATCTCCTGCCATTGCTAGTACAATTTCATTTATTATTGCCTTTGCAGTGATTACATTTTTACATGTTGTTATTGGGGAACTTGCCCCAAAAACATTAGCTATACAAAGGTCAGAGCAAGTTAGCTTATTATTATCAAAGCCACTTATTTATTTTTACCGAGTTATGTATCCGTTTATTTGGGCTTTAAATGGTTCAGCAAGGCTTGTAACAGGTTTATTTGGATTACATCCAGCTTCTGAACATGAAGTAGCTCATTCAGAAGAAGAATTAAGGTTAATCTTATCGGAGAGCTATGAGAGCGGAGAGATTAATCAAAGGGAATTTAAATACGTAAATAATATTTTTGAATTCGATAATAGAGTAGCAAAGGAAATTATGGTACCTCGTACGGAAGTTGTAGGATTATATGAGGACGAGCCGTTTGAAACACATATTACAGTAATTGCGCAAGAAAAATATACGAGATATCCTGTATTTGGTGAAGATAAAGATGAGATTATCGGAATGGTTAATGTAAAAGATTTATTTATTCGTTATATGGATGGTAATCGAGAGGAAGAGTGCTCGATTACACCATATACAAGGCCAGTTATTGAAGTATTAGAAAATATCCCAATTCATGATTTGCTATTACAAATGCAAAGAAGGCGAATTCCGTTAGCTGTATTATATGATGAATATGGTGGTACAGCAGGCATTGTCACGCTAGAAGATATTTTAGAAGAAATTGTTGGAGAAATTCGAGATGAATACGATGAAGATGAACACCCGCCTATCGAACACATAAGCGAAGGATGTAAAATTGTAGAGGGAAAAGTGCTTATTAGTGAAGTAAATGATTTATTTGGCATACATTTGGTTGCTGATGATGTAGATACAATTGGTGGTTGGATCATGGTACAAAAACAAGTCGTTGCTGAAGGGGATGTTATTGAGAAACATGGTTTTTATTTTAAAGTCCTTGAAAAGGATATGCATCAAATTAAACGAGTTGAGATAAAGAAAGTAGAAGAATGATTTTCTATAAACTTTAATAAAAAGGATATATAGAAAATTAAATGTTTGCGCTTTCAAAAAAGGTGCTATATAGTGAAGGTGGATACTGAAAAATTCTTCTGAATAATACTCGTATTTTGAGATGGCGGATTTTTTAGATAAGGATTTAGAATGAAAAAGTATAGGTGATGCAAATGATAGCAACGAAGGATATACGTATAGAAAAAGATTTTTTAGGTGAAAAGGAAGTACCAAGTGTAGCTTATTATGGTGTACAAACATTACGTGCCGTAGAAAACTTTCCAATTACAGGATATCGCATTCATCCGTCACTCATTACGGCAATGGCAATTGTGAAAAAGGCGGCGGCACTTGCGAATATGGATACCGGTTATTTAGCTAAAGATATTGGGCAAGAAATTGCGGAAGCAGCACAAGAAATTGTTGATGGAAAGTTCCATGATCAATTTATTGTGGATCCAATTCAAGGCGGTGCTGGAACTTCCATTAATATGAATACAAATGAAGTAATTGCGAATAGAGCATTAGAACGTATGGGATACGAAAAAGGTGAGTATGCGAAAATTAGCCCAAACACGCATGTGAACATGGCTCAGTCAACAAATGATGCGTTTCCAACGGGAATTCATATTGCAACTCTTATGATGTTAGAAGAGCTTCTTATTACAATGGAAGAACTTCATGCTGCTTTCCGTACAAAGGCAAAAGAGTTCGATCACGTCATTAAAATGGGACGTACACATTTACAAGATGCAGTGCCAATTCGCCTTGGACAAGAATTTGAAGCGTATAGCCGCGTGCTTGCGCGTGATATAAAAAGAATTAAACAGTCTCGTCAACATTTATATGAAGTGAATATGGGGGCAACAGCTGTTGGTACGGGATTAAATGCAAATCCTACGTACATTGAACATGTGGTAAAACATTTACGAACATTTAGCGGATTCCCACTTGTCGGCGCAGAGCATTTAGTTGATGCAACGCAAAACACAGACGCATACACAGAAGTATCTGCAGCATTAAAAGTATGTATGATGAATATGTCTAAAATTGCAAACGATCTTCGTATTATGGCGTCTGGGCCACGTGTCGGATTAGCAGAGATTCAATTGCCTGCACGCCAACCAGGTTCATCTATTATGCCAGGTAAAGTAAATCCAGTTATGGCAGAAGTAATTAATCAAGTTGCTTTCCAAGTAATTGGTAATGATCATACAATTTGCTTGGCTTCAGAAGCAGGACAATTAGAATTAAACGTAATGGAGCCTGTGCTTGTATTTAATTTAATTCAATCTATTAGTATTATGAATAACGGATTCCGTGTATTCCGAGAATACTGTATTAAAGGAATTACAGCAAATGAAGAATTGCTGAAGCAATATGTTGAGAAAAGTGTTGGAATTATTACAGCAGTTAACCCTCACATTGGTTATGAAGCAGCATCTCGCATTGCTCGCGAAGCGATTGAAACAGGGAAATCTGTTAGGGAGTTATGCTTAGAACATGGTGTACTGACAGAAGAAGAATTGGATATTATTTTAGATCCATTCGAAATGACGCATCCTGAAATTGCTGGTGCTTCTTTATTAAAGAATAAGAAGATGTAATGTGAAAAAACACCGATCTATTTGGATCGGTGTTTTATTTTTAAAAGATATTAAATACAGCATTTAATTGAAGTAAGCTAATAATAGCTAAGAAGATTAAACTATATTTCATCACTGTTTTAAATAGAGCAGATTCTTTACCAACTAGTCCAACTGCCGCACAAGCAACTGCTATGGATTGTGGTGAAACCATTTTTGCTATTGTGCCACCAACTACGTTTAATGAAACGAGAGTAGATGGGACGATGTTTAATTGATCGGCAGTTACTGCTTGAAGTGGTGCGAATAGTGAACCACTAGATACTACTGAACCAGTAATGAATACGCCAATCCATCCTAAGATTGGAGAAAGAATAGGGAATACATTTCCAGTAGAAGAGAATGCAAGTCCAAGTGTAGATGACATACCAGAGTAGTTCTCTACGTAAGCTAAAGCGATAACGCTACAAATTGTATATACTGGAACCTTTAATTCTTTTATTGTTTCAATCATTAATTCTTTAATCATTTTGCCGTTTACACGGTAGACGATAAGTGAAACGATAATTGCTAATACAATCGCAGTAGTTGTAGAAGAGAATACATCTAGTTTGAAAATCGCTGCGAAAGGTGTATCAGCCTTTGTAATTGGTGCAGTTTTCATAACCGCATTATGAAGACCAGGGAATTGAATGTTAAATACTAAGTTTGCCAATGGACCATCCGGAGCAAATAAAGCTTTAATTGGTTTTAAATTAAAGATTGTTACAAATGCAGTTAAGAATACGAATGGAGACCAAGCATATAAAATTTGATTGAATGTATGAGATTCTTTTTCTTCTTGTTTTTCTTCTTTAGCAGAAGATTTTGGTTGCCAAACACGTAAGAATAATGCAAGAGCGACCATACTTATGACTGCTGCGAAAATATTAGTAAGTTCAGCGCCTAAGAAGTAAGTTACAACGAACTGAGTAATTGCGAAAGAAACACCACTTACAAGAATACCTTGCCAAGTTTCTTTAATGCCTTTAAATCCATCTACCATTGAAACAAGTAAGAACGGTAAAACAATGCTAATGAATGGCAAAATGTAAACTGCTTGACGACCGACAGTTAATGCATCTATTCCAGTTAATTGTGCAGGTACTGTAACTGGAATACCCATAGCCCCCATAGCACCACCAGCGATATTAGCTACTAAGCAAATGCCCGCTGCTTTTAATGGATTAAAGCCCATACCTACAAGTAATGCAGCTGTAATAGCAACCGGAACACCGAAACCAGCTGCGCCTTCTAAGAAAGCGCCGAAAGAATAAGCGATTAATAATACTTGTAAACGTTGATCATTTGTAATACTTGAAATGCTATCACGAATGACATTGAATTGTTCTGTTTTAACAGTTAATTTGTAAAGGAAGATAGCTGCGATAACGATAGTACAAATTGGATAAAATCCAGATAAAACACCAAATCCGGCAGATGCTACTGCTGCAGTTGTAGGCATTTTATAAACAAATATAGCAAGAATAATAGCAACAATTACACTGTAAAGCCCAGCCATGTAACCTTTCATTTTGAATCCCACTAAACAAATAATGAAGCAAAAAATTGGAAGTGCTGCGATTAGTGCAGATAACCAAATGTTGTTTAATGGGTCATAAATTTGTGTCCAAGTACTCATAATAATGACAACTCCTATCTATTATATGTGAAGAAATTCACATTATTTGTGAAACAATTCACAATCAACTTACATGCTTAGTATATTCTCCTTCAACACTATTGTCAACGTAAAAAAGTATAATTATTCCATAATAGTGTTAAAAGAAAGCTTTGTTCATAAAGTAGACAAAAAGCGCACTTAAATGTATTTGAGTGCGCTTTTTAAAGTGAAACTTTATTCAGTGAGTATTTTGTTCATATGTCATTGTCCCAATAGGTGTATAGTAGATGCCGTCTTTTGTATCGAATATAAAGTTTGATATATTGCACTTATCTGTCCTGTTTGATCTAGTTGGGGAAGGAGTGGTTTATTTCATTATGAGGTTTTGAATAACATTCCAGCCAAATGTAATATGAATAAAAAATAAGAAGCAAATTCTTAATACTAGAGCATCTCTTTTTACTGAAAATTCCTTTTAGTGTAACAAAGAGGTTAAGTATACTCCAACTACTTTACGGAAGTTTATCAATTATAGACGGTATTTTACAATATCATTACTTTGCGTTTCAATGAGGTGAAAATATAACAAAAAGCCTGATAAAACAACGTTTGCAAGCAAAGTATTTGTAGCCCTTTGTTTTGCTTTTTCGTTATATCATATAGTATAATATTCAAAATCAGTAAGGATTTTTTCCTGAATTCTATGCTGATAAAGGTGGAAAAAATTTTCAGCGTTATAGGTTGATAAAGTTATGTCGTAACAGGAAATATAAGAACAGATATATAAATAAATAAAAAGAAAATAAAAACGAAAATGAGGGGAACTTTATGAGCCAAAATCAATTCGAATGTCGTATTTCAGAAGAAGATGTACAAATGTTAAGAGCGTTAGCGCATCCGTTGCGTCTACGCCTAGTAATGGAACTAATGCAACGTGGAACGTGTAATGTAACACAACTACAGGAAGTATTAGAAATTCCGCAATCAACGGTTTCACAACATTTAACGAAGTTAAAGCAAAATAAGGTAGTGCGCTTTGAGAGACGAGGATTAGAAGTGTATTATCAAATCCATAATGATAAAGTAAGTGCAGTAGTAAAAACATTATTTTCTTAAAATTTGAATATTATGGAAAAAGACGTGTGGAATATACGTCTTTTTTTATTTGTCAGAAAGGTAGCGAGAGAGTAAATATTAACAAGTGAGGAAGAAATGACTATCAATCAACATGCTGCCTTACGGAATATATTCTAAAAGGAAAAGAAAAAATAGAAAGGAGTGTAGTAAGCAAAAGGAGGGATAGTAGTATGGATGTGCAACGTGTGAAACAAATCTTATCTTCTTCAAGTAAAATTGACGTTACATATGAGGGCGTACCAGTATGGATTGAGAGCTGTGATGAGCAGAAGGGGAGTGCCCAAGTGTATGACGTATCTAATCCTGGTGAGAGCGTTCATGTGGACGTGACGGCTTTAGAGGAGAAATAATAAAAAAGACGCTTCTAATTTTAGAAGCGTCTTTTTGTTATTCCATCATATGTGCAATTTTCTTAGAGAACATAAGAAGTACTAATCCTAGTACGATTACGATAACACCGATGCTTGCAAATACTTCTAAATATCCTAAAGATTGAGTGAAAGCAGCTAATTGTCCTGCTAATAAGTTTGCAAAGCCAGTACCAGCTAACCATACACCCATTAATAATGATGCTAATTTAACAGGAGCGATTGCACTTACCATAGATAATCCAATTGGTGATAAGAATAGTTCACCGATTGTGTGGAACATGTAAGTGAATACAATGAATAGTAAGTTTGCTTTCATTGTAATGTTACCTTCATCGCTACCAGTTTTTAGAACAGCTAAAGTTAAAACTAAGTACCCGACTCCTAGTAAAATCATACCAAAAGCCATTTTTGTAGGGATTTTTAAATCACCATTTTTTGTTTTTGAAAGTTTAATCCATAATGCAGAAACTGGTAATGCTAATAAGATAATGAATAATGGGTTTACAGATTGGAACCAAGGTGTTGGAATTGTAAATCCACCAATTGTACGATCTACGAACTTATCTGTGTAAAGTGTTAAAGAACTACCAGCTTGTTCAAATCCTGCCCAGAAGAATACAACGAAACAAGTTAAAATTAAAATTGCAACAGTACGTTTTTTCTCTTGTGGTGTTAAAGGTTTTTTCTCAACAGCTTTTGCATTGTGTTCTTTAGATTTTTTCCCCACAACTGTTGTTCCAGCTGATCCTAAGTAACGAGGTGCTAATAAGTTAAATGCAATCTGCCCAATAATCATACCGATACAAGCTGTTAAGAAACCGTATCTGTAATCTGCGAAGTAACCGCAAATGAATGGAGCGATAAGAGCTCCTAAGTTGATTCCCATGTAGAAGATAGTGAAGGCACTATCACGACGAGAATCGTTGTCGCTATATAATTGACCTAATAAAGTCGAAATATTTGGTTTGAAGAATCCGTTACCGATAACTAATAATCCTAATCCTAAAAATAGTCCAGTTTTCGTATTCATTGAAAATAGTACGAAGTTACCAATCGCCATAATGATACCGCCAATAGTAATGGCGTGTCGTTTCGTAATGAAATGGTCAGTTAACCAGCCACCAATAATAGGTGTGAAATATACAAGCATTGTGAAAATACCGTAAATTTGAACTGCAACTGCTTTATCAAAGCCTAAACCGCCGCTTACTAAGCTCGTTGTTAAATAAAGAACTAATAAGCCACGCATTCCGTAATAACTAAATCTTTCCCATGCTTCTGTAAAGAACAACAAGTATAACCCTGGTGGATGTTTTTTTGGTGATTGTTGCTCTCCAGCTTTGTCTAATTTTAAAGCTGCATCCATTTTTGTTTCCCCCTAATCCTGTATAACGGATATTTATGTAATCATTTTAATTTACAAAATATTTAGAAGTCAATAGAATTATATGGAAATAGAAAGAAAATTTCTGAAAAAGTTCTATTTTCTTCAACCGTTATTGTATTTTGCCCTGAAAACTCGATAATAAGCGTTTTCAAATGTAGTAATTGAATTCTAAACGAATTTAAAATAGTGATTAATCAGAAAATTTAGATTAAAATATTTATTCTGATATAGAGAAAATATATTCTATTTACTTTTATAATATAACATATTGGGAATAAAAATACAAAATGAAATAATGTGACACTTCAGTGAAATGAAAAAACCAGCTCCATAAAAGAGGGGAGCTGGTTAGAATAAATTTATTTAACGAAGCGTTTTTCAATGTCGTCTAGTAGCAAGTTAGCAGCCATTACACCGCCAGCTGTATTCCAAATAACATCGTCAACTTTGTATGCTTTTCCGTTCTTTACTGCATTTAAGTTTTTAAATAGAGGATCGTTTATATATTCTTTTTCTAGTTCAGAACCTTTTTTCTCATTGCCTTTATCGAATGTGAAGTAGAATAATACATCGCCATCCATTGCCGAAATACGTTCTTTAGATACGTTACGCTCTGCAAAATCATCTTTATTTTGATCACCAGGACGTTTAAATCCAAGTTCTTTTAAAATAACACCAGAGAATGTATCACCGTGATAAATACGAACATCACCAGGCATAAAGCGTACCATAGAAATTTCTTGATTTACTTTATCACCAAGTTTGCCTTTTAAATCTTTCATACGTGTTTCGTAATCAGCTAAAACCTTTTGGCCTTCTTTTTCTTTATTTAATGCTTTTGCATAAAATTTGAAGTTATCTTTCCATTCACCACGTAATGTTTCTGAGAACACAGTAGGTGCAATTGCTTTTAGTTGTTCGTACACTTTTTCGTGGCGCA
>Ga0209025_1000385_pt1 | contig 91480 bp, 105 predicted proteins | sample AraplaMF_Col_mLB_FD_184256 | JGI IMG/M metagenome (GOLD analysis project Ga0209025, IMG submission 184256) | Arabidopsis root microbial communities from the University of North Carolina, USA - plate scrape MF_Col_mLB (SPAdes) (version 2) | ecosystem: Host-associated > Plants > Roots >... | reverse complement strand
TATTAAACTACGTGCATTAAGCGAGGTAAACAACAATCCATGGACAAGTGCCGCTGAAATTAATGTATTTGGAGTGGTTCAATAATATATTTGTGAGGTTATCTAATTAAATCATTGATACGCTAGTTCAAAAGGTTATCATCTGCTGAGGGTTCGCTCAGCATTTGATAACCTTTTTGTTCTATACTAGCCAATATGCAAAAGAAAAATATGGATTGATAAAATTCATATTTTTAGCTTGATAGCAATGTGGTGGTACTCCTTACAGTTACTCATAAATTTTGTACTATGTAACTCAAAAAAGAAAGGATTATAAATTTAATGATACCAAGGGATTCAGCGAAGGGGGCAGTTACACACAATATAAGATATGGGTAAGTCAGTTGAAGTGTTATAATAAGATTTATTGATATAAAATATTTAAAGAGGAGGATGGTCATGGGATATACTCGTGAGCAGTGGGAAGAGCGAAGTAGTCATAGAACAGATCTAAGTGCTTTTTTAGTTCATTTAACAAAAGGTATATATGATGAAAACGGAGGGCAATTAAAAACAGCAAGTCAGGTTCTTGGTGAAATATTGACTTCTAAGAAGTTATTGGGAAGTACAACGCAGTCGGGGTATATAATTGGAGATAATAAAGCAGTATGTTTTCAGGACATGCCGTTACATAGTGTATGTCAAAATATCTTGTTCGAACAGGAGCGAACAAAGGACAGGTCTCAAATGAGGTACACTGCAGTCGGTATAGCTTTTCCGAAGGCTTATGTGTATGCCAAAGGTGGCAGACCTGTAATGTATGAAAAAAAAGAAATTGCTAAGAATCTTCTTCCAAGAGATGAATGGTGGCGGATAGTAAATTTAAATTTAGACGATAAAGAGAATTTTATTGATTGGACACATGAAAGAGAATGGAGGGTAAAAGGAGACTTCCAATTTGACCTTAAATCGGCAGTTGTTCTTTTTGGTAGTCCACCTGGATATAGAGGTTTTGTAGAAAATACAAATTCAACAATTTTAAAGGAATTAGGTGGAATAAATATGATGGCACCAATTATTTTTTAAGAGTTAAATAAAAAGTGGCAGAGAAATGACCGCTTTTTGGCAGTAAATGTACCGGTTGTTTTGGAATCAACGTGATATATTTGTATTGTGAGTAGTGGCGGAAAACATTGCTCATAAAGTTCCTTATAACTTAAATGGATCGTCATAACCGGTGGCGATGGTTGCAGATTGGATGAACAGTTGTTTCTTGTTTTCACATTCAATTGCAATTCACGTTGTGTAAACGTAGAAGTGCTTTTGCTCTTCTTCCAGTTACTTAATATTATTGGATAGATAAATGTAAACAACATTAGGTGGTTGGAAGAAGAATAAAACTTCATTTACCGTATTTGAATTACAAAATAATAAATAATGAAATGGCATCTATTTGGCGCTTTAAATCTTTTAAAAGGATAATGTTGTCTTTTGTCGAATGAGTAGTTGGAGTTAAGTTTAATTCAATAATCAAACAGGAGATGGTATTAATGGCACAAGTAGAATATAGAGTGAGAGTGAAAGGAATAGAGTGTAGGGAGGCTATATGTTTTCAACCCAATTCTGAATTGAATTCAAATAGTGGCATTACCAATGTAGAAATCAGCTTTACTGATTTGGATTCTGATTACTATAGCATGCTGATTAAAGTTACAATTAATAATAATCATGCTCAAGTAGAAGAATTTATTTCGAAAATTTTAGGTTTATTTTCGTATGAATTTGGTATGTTATATAAAGATTTGACAAAAATTTCAGACTCACGAAGTTTAGCTACTGGAATGATAACCATATACAATAATTCTGGCTATCGTTTGTTAGAAGAAACAGATCGAGAGGATATTATTAATAATTTAGGAAATCAGACTTTTGAGGCGGATATTCTAGGGAATGCTTTTGTTTCAATTCTTGTAAATTCATTAAGAATTGAAGGTGTTGTTGGTAGGTTTATTCAGTTATATGGGCTGTTACAAATGGTTGTACCAACATCAGATTTAAGTAGGCCAACTAGTCAGCGAGATATCGATTCTTTTATTAGAAATAATGGATTTAGCTTTTATAATGTAAATGAAGATAAGCCTACTACACGTCCTAGAGGTTCTGGTAATGATACGATATATACTTGGTTAAGAAATCAAGTAGGGCATACAGGTTCTACGGTAGATGTAGCGGATGTCCAAAATCAAATCGAAGATAAAGTTAACGAGTTGTTTATCATTACAAAAACAGCAATCATCAATTTTGAGATGTAAAACTAATACAGAATTTATTAATTAGAAATATTGGATGATGAAACATGTATGAGGTATGAGAGTAAAGTAGCGAATTCGCTACTTTTTTATTTTATAGAAAAGTAAAGAGTGATTCTGGATCGGGGGAATACATCTATTTTGAAGAATAACAACTTGACGAGTGAGTTAAATACTATGAAGAGGATTATGCAATTGAAGATATATGGATGTGGTAAAAACAAATGAAAAAATATAAAACCAAACAACAGAAGCGTAAGTTCTATGACAGTGGTGAATGGAAACAATTACGAGAACAAGTAAAGAAGCGTGATAACTATGAATGTCAAGAGTGTAAACGTAACGGACGTGTTCAAACAGATACCAATGAATACAGTGAGAGTGCAAAGCGTAAGAAGATACAGTTAGTTGTCCATCATATAAAAGAACTTGAACATCATCCAGAACTTGCATTAGAAATAGACAATTTAGAAACAGTCTGTGTGGATTACCATAATAAAGAACACGGTAGAACATTCAAAAAGAAACAGAACAAATGGGAACACGATGAAAAGTGGTGAAAATGATTCAGAAACAGTCCCCCCTTAAAATATTTCATCAAAAAATGCTCTAAGGGGCACCGGAGGAGGGGGTCGATTTTCTAAATTTATAAGTAAATTCGCGCGTTATATCAAATTGGAAAACGATGTAAATCAGAAGGGAGGGATATTGTGGCTAGAGTTAAGCGTGAAACAATGAAAAAAAGGATTGAAAAGGATTTAATAAATCAATTGAAAGAAAAAAAGATTGTAGGTAATCATTATGCTGACTTAATTCAAGATTATTTATCGCTGTGGGATTTAAAATGTATTCTTGTTGATGATATTGAAGAAACAGGAATAAAAGTATCCGGCATGCACGGTCCGAAATCCAATCCTTCTATTAATGATTTACATAAAACTAACGATCGAATGATAAAGATTTTAGATGCACTTGGATTAGAAGCATCGGCAGAAGAAAAGAAAGTTCCTTCAAAACCTGTGCGCTCTGCTAGAGATTTAACATGATTCAAAATGAATATGTAACTGAATATATTGAAATGTATCGAGCGGGAAAAATTAAGCTAAATAAAGAGCGCATAATGCTAATTGATTACCTAGAGAAATACATTTTAATACGTGATGATCTGTATTTCGATAATGAAATGCATGATGATTATATAAAGTTTACAGAGAAATGGTATTTTGAATTACAAACATTTCAGAAGTTTTTAACCGCTTTTGTTTTTCTTTTTTATGAAGAAGACGATTCGGTTTTTTACGAGCAGTTTCTAATTATGATGGCTCGTGGTGGCGGTAAAAATGGTTTGATTTCATCATTATGTCATTTCTTTATTAGTCCACTACACGGGATAGAACGCTACAATGTTTCAATTGTGGCTAACAACGAGAAGCAAGCTAAAGTTTCTTTTCGTGAAGTCTATGATGCTATTAAAGGAAAAGAAATACTAGAAGATATGTTTTATCGAACTAAGGTAGAGATACTGAGTAACGATACTCAAAGCATTATGCAATATCATACATCTAATGCTGGTTCTAAGGATGGACTTCGTGACGGTTGTGTTATTTACGATGAAATACATCGATATGAAAACTTTGATGTAGTAAATGTATTCTCTAGTGGACTTGGAAAAGTGCCAAATGCTAGAGAATTTTTTATTGGTACAGATGGTTTTGTTCGCGATGGGTTCTTAGACAAGACGAGAGAGCGAGCGATGAATATTCTAAAAGGCAAAGATTTAGAAGACCATTGTTTCCCTTCATCTGCAAGATCGATAATCCAGAAGAAATTGATAATCCTGATGTGTGGGAAAAAGCAAATCCTATGTTCAGCGAGCCGAGAAGTTCTTACGCTAAACAATTATTTAAAAAGGTATTAACTCAATATAAACAATTAGAAAATAATCCTTCAAACCGTGAAGAATTTATAACAAAACGGATGAATTATCCCGAAACAGATTTAACAAAGTCTGTAGCTTCATGGGAAGAGATAATGCGTACTGGTTTTGAAGAAGATGGAGAAACGCGTTCGTTCATTATGCGGTTGACTGGAATGGAATAATCCAAATCGCAGATACAAAGTCCATTGCTTATGGTGGAGGTACTGCTGCTAATAAACGATTTGTACATGTAGAGTTATGCGAAACAGTGGACTATACAAAATTCAAACGCAGCTATGATAAATATGTTAAGTTACTAGCTAAAATCTTACGTGACCTTAGATTATCTGTAGAAAAAGGATTATGGACTCACTATGATGTAACGAAATACCTTGGTGGAACAGATTATGAAGATCCACTTGACTACTTAAAGTTTCATTTATTTTGTGCGGGCTGAAAGGGATGGTTGGTTAAATCTTGGTGGGGATCAGTGGATTAAGAACGATCCATCTTATGTGCAGTTTAATAAGAAAAGTACAGTTGATTCATCTATTGTAGGGAAGCGTGTGGTTTCTAAGGTTAATAATCTACGTTTCTATGATGCTCCATCTTGGCAGGTTTCGTAGATGCAGGTGAGGGATATACAATTGAAGGAAAGGTAAATATGGACGGTTCACTACAATTTAAGGTGCACCATTGTATAGGGAAAACATATTATATTACGATTAATGAAGTTTATGTGTATGTAAGATAACTGTATTACTACAATATAGTACAATCATAGGAGGTAGTTATGTGTTTGATAAAAATGAAATACAAAAGATAAATGGGATACTTCAAGCAAATGCATTAAATCCAAATGTAATTGGCCCTACACTTCCCCCAATCCCACCATTTACTTTACCAACCGGTCCCACGGGTCCAACAGGAGGGACAGGCCCAACGGGAGGAACGGGTCCAACAGGAGACACAGGCCCAACGGGAGGAACGGGTCCAACAGGAGACACAGGCCCGACGGGAGGAACGGGTCCAACAGGAGACACAGGCCCGACGGGAGGAACGGGTCCAACAGGAGACACAGGCCCGACAGGAGCAACTGAAGGTTGTCTTTGTGATTGCTGTGTTTTACCTATGCAAAGCGTTTTACAACAACTTATTGGAGAAACTGTTATTCTTGGCACTATTGCAGACACACCCAACACGCCCCCACTTTTCTTTCTATTTACTATCACTTCCGTGAATGATTTTTTAGTTACAGTTACAGATGGCACTACAACCTTTGTGGTCAATATTTCTGATGTAACAGGAGTAGGTTTTTTACCACCAGGACCACCTATAACATTACTTCCACCTACCGATGTAGGATGCGAGTGTGAATGTCGTGAACGACCAATTAGACAGTTACTGGATGCGTTTATTGGATCTACAGTGAGTCTTTTAGCAAGTAATGGTTCTATTGCAGCGGATTTTAACGTGGAACAAACGGGACTTGGTATAGTACTAGGGACATTACCTATAAATCCAACTACAACTGTTAGGTTTGCTATTTCAACTTGTAAAATTACAGCTGTGAATATAACTCCTGCTACGATATAGTGGATTTCTTTCAGAAGTATCTGTTCCTAATAGATTAAAAAGCAGAGTAGACAATCTACGTTTCTATAATGCTCCATCTTAGCAGGATAAAGATGGAGCTGGTTCTGTAGATACAGGATTGGGATTTATAATTGATGCAAAAGTGAGTGTCAATGGTTCGCCACAGTATAAAGTACATAACAGTAAAGGAAAAACATACTATACTACTACAAATGAAGCCTATGTATTTACTCATCTAACACAATGTATCTTCATGATTAATTAGCTGTGTCCTCTTGCTCTTTCTAAATCCTCTATCTGTAAATTCTCCACAACTATATTATTGGCGTACAATAATTAGGTAAATGTGTCTAAATGGTTTTCTAAGCGTACAAAATTCCCAAATTGATATGGTAAGTTTATGAAAATAATAGTGAAAAATAATATATATGTCTAATACACTATCGAGTTTTATCCATATTATCTTATTAAGAATTACAAAAGGAGGTGGAAAAAGAATGGACGAGCATATACAACCTCAACTTTCACCGCCATGGATCACATATTTTAATGAACTTAGAAATTCAGTAGGAGCTGATCCAACTGTAACAGTAGGTCCGCTAATACCGACTGATGGAAATTTTATTATTTTAGTACAAACTACGGATTTTGAAAAAGCGATTACATTAGCTACACTTCTTAAACCTACAGTGCAATTTGGCAATGTAACTATTATTGTTAGTGTTATTGGGGATGGGATTGTAAATCCAATTCCTTATCCTTTAGACGCTTTTGAACTTGTACAAGTTGTTGTACAGCCGCAGTTCTCGGGTGGAGCGAATGTTGTTTTTCCAGTTTTTTCTGCAGAAGTAATACAGTTTTTTAATGATGATATATCTAATCTGTGTCAAACTTTCACAGAAGTCGCTGCAAAAGTTTTTCGTGATGTAATGAATGATGCAATATGCGGTATACCGATTTTATACTCGACAAGTTGTAGTACAAGTACTGAAACTACATAATTTATTGGTGAAAAAACTGATCAAAATAAAGAAATACAACCAAAATTGTTTTATTAATTTAAAAGAGACATTTCCAATTTTAGGAGATGTCTTCTTTCATTTGTAAAACGAATACATGTCCTAAGAAATTTACTTCATTTATAAAAATTCTTATATATGATTAATGGAATAATTATAAAAAGTGCTAACAAGTTTGCAAACGAACTTACTAACACATATAAGAAATAGATAAAAAATATCGCTGATATGTCACCTTCAAATATAGACTTAATCATATAGAAAACACTAATACTGAATACTCATAAAATCATTCGTGATATCAAAGATAGATAATGTATTCAAGGAATTTTGATACCCGATATATCTAGAAGTCCATAATAAGTTTTTGAGAGTGTACGTACTAAAAAATATAGGCTGGTTAATAAAATTTTATTAAAATGCTGAAACTTCGATAGTCGCGGTTGTTATTAAAGTGATTGGGATAGTAAAGGTAATTGTATTTGTTGCTCCACCAGAAATAGTAAGTACGCCAGTGTCAATTACCCTATCGGTAAGAATTAATGTTGGTAGATCCGTATTACCGGTAGGTCCAATTGAACCTGGATTTAATGCGGTGGTATTGGTTTTAACTCGACTTCAAATAATTCACTTTCAAGTTCATTAAGTGCAAACATTGATACAGGGTATGGAGATGTATTAGACAAAATTTGTGATGAAATAGGTTCTCCTAATGATGAGAAAAATGTAACAAACACTTGTGAAAGTGGAGGGACCATAATGATAATACGATCAGTTTTTTGTAACGTATGAACCAACTCCAAAATTATATAGTTTATAAGAATTCAAAACTATATTCGATAAATATGAAGATATTTTTATTAAGGTTTTTCCATTAGTGAATTGAGAAAATTAATACATTCTATCTTTCTATGAGTGGGGGGTATACAATAGCGTATGCTTGTCCAATTTATATGTGAGAAGCTAACTAAAATTTTACTGGTTTCAGGATTTATATGAGTGATTATAGCATTATTAGTCATACTAATAAGGGTAAGACCGCATGTCCATCAACTTAATTTTTAAGTAGGTCAATTTTGAACAATAAGAAATTCTATTAGTTACAAATGGCTAGTTTAATTCTGTAGGACAAGGTGAAATGTCTAATTCGAAAAATTGAGCGCTGACTAATTCACAATACGGTTGTTCGTTATAAAACACTGTATTTTCGAAGAAGTATTTGTCTAAACGTGGTAAATCACCATTTTTAGGCTTAATAAAGTGAGACGTAATTGGATAAAGAATAGAGGAATTGCTAGTAAGTATAGGCAATACTTTTTTTATATTTGTTTTTTGTAAAATTATTGTAAAATATAAATACAGTATATAAATATATAGTATATAAATATATAGTATATAATGTGTACGTAATATGTTTGAGATGTTAGGGGTGATGTATATGATAATTACGTGTAACTTTTAAAAGTGTTTCTTTAATAACGTATTATTCTAATAAATAGTTTTAAATTCTTCTTTTAGATAGTTAGTTTTAAATTGATTAGATTAAGTAATTGTTATTTCTCATTTTTTGATAATCAAGACAAATGAAGAGAGGAAGTACTCAATACATGGAAAAATTACGGTTATTAACATTTAAAAATATAGTAGAGCCACTTTTAAAGGAACATGTCTCATTTATATATTTTCCTATTGAATGGCTAGACATTGTAGAGATACATTATAAGACATTTTTATTAACTAGTAAGTTAAAGCGTTTAAATGAAAGATTGTATGATATGTTTTCTGATATATTGTTTATTCAGCATAATCCGTATGTATTAAATGAAAATACGCCATGGATTGTGTCAAAAGAACCAATTAGGCAAGAACAACTTGATTATATATTTCAAAGTTGGTATGAGGTCATTCATGATTGGAAACCGAATCAATTAATGGAACCGCCAAAATATGAATGGCATGACGATTTGATTTCGAATGTAACAGTATTACATGATAGTGAAACGTTTTCTAAATGGGTACCCGCATTAATTTCACATGTTTTTTGTGTACAACCTATACGAATTGAGAATAAAAATGAAGAAATCTATTTTTCTCCACTTCGATCACAAAATATTTGTGAGGCAATGTCAGAGCCGATTAAAGATGAAAAAACACAAGACTTTTTCGCCTATGTATACCGATTTGAATGTATAACTCGTGGTGGTGAGAATATTCCATTATTAAAGGTTACAGTAGGTATTCGGAGATTCTACCAAGAATATAACCATCCCGATATCCCTTTACTTTTGCGACGAAAACGAGGCATGATATTGATTTCTACTTCAGAATTTGCATCAGATAATAAAAAAATGCGGTTTGTAAAGTTAAAAGTACAACAAGCTACAAACGGTATGAAATGGATTAAGTTATTTAGAACATTAAAAGATGATTTTCAAATAGGTGGAGAAATTGAATTAGACCATATTGTCCAATATCCGAAAGATTATATTGTCGGAACAAATAGAAGAGTATTACTTCCGTATAATGAGAGAATATATAAAGTGCAAGGTACTAAAAAAAAGCTAGGTATAAAAGTAAAGGAGAAAGGATATCTATTTAAAGAATTTCAGCGGAAATTCTCTCATTTCACATTACTGCCAGAATGCAAAAGGGTAGCAACAAATAATGAAAATGAATTATTTCCTTTATTTGCACCAAAAGGATTAGAGACCATAACATTAGAAATTTGGTCCGAAAATATAGTATTGGAAATAGAACAAGCATTATTTGATAGTGAAATAGTTTTAGCTAAAATAGGAGAAACATCTTATGTAGTAAATGCAGATTTACCAGTATTATTAAAGATTGTAAGATTTAATATGGAAAAAGTGTTACAAAATCCATATAAAATGCAGTATTGCCAAAAATATAAAACAAATCTTGTAGATGATGTTGTAAAAGCAGTTCATGCTACGGCAGGTAAGCGAAGTGATACGACGTTAGCATTAATTGCAATGAAGAAGTGTGATGGAAGAGAGAAGATTGATCCGAAACAAATTATTCGTGAAGGGTTTGCACGAACAAAACGTATTTCAACATTTATTAATTTATTTATAGGTCAAAGTGTATCTCGTGAAACAATTGTAACTAGTATTTTTAATTTATTAGAACAAAAAGGATTTTTGAAAGGCAATTGGAATAAGAGGAATTTACCTTGTACATATGTCAATTTATCAGTTGAACGAATCTCGAAGTTTGATTTCTTGCCTATTATTTCAAAAATAAAAGATAAAGAAATATCATATAAATTATATGGGGATACGGAGTGGCAACCAATCGACTATATGTTATTACATATAAATAAACATAATGTATTTTTACCACAACCATCAAAAAGAAATGATGTGGGTGCCCGTTTTAAGGAATTTGTATCTGAAACATTAATGGGAATGCTACAACATACGCAAAAGGAAAATGAACAAGTTTATTTCATTGTAGATGCGAATTTGAGAAAATATTGGATTAAAGAGTTGCAAAATGAAAAAATTAATATAGATATTGTACCTGAGATTATTCCAGATATGTTAAAGGTTCCGAATTTAAACGTTATAAGAATAAATACTGCTTTTGATGTACCAAGCTTTGTGGTAATAGAGCGTGAAAATGATATGGATAGAACTGGATTATATGCGGATCAAACAGGGATGTATTATAGCACTGGTGAATATCGATTAAATTGTAGTGACACAATTCAACAATATATACTTGAAATTCTACCATTAGGTGTAAAACATGTAGAAAGGGAATATATCGCTAAAATGATACATTTCATGTGTTGTAATTCAAGTATACTTCCGGAAAAAAATGTGCATATGCCATATTCTATGCATATGGCTAAAGTAATAAAGAGTTATGCCACTGATATAGATGCAAGAGAGTTTAAAGAATTCGATGATGAATTAGATGTTGATGTAATAAAGAGAGAAAAGAAAGATTCATAGTGCTAATTTAAACAATAGTAAACAAATCCTGCTCGTTATACCGATTAGGATTTGTCATTTGTTCATGTAAATATAGCTATCCTTTGTCATGTATCTTTTCTATTATGTATTTACTTTATAAACATTCAGGATTAAGATGTTTTTTAGAAATACAAAAACTGAATCACGTGGAAAATTAATTTTAAAATTTAATAGAAATTTGAAAGGAATGGGGAATTGTGAAGAAATTAGATGTATTATTAATGCTACTGAGCGGCCTCTTTCCAATTGCAGGAATGTTAAAGCAAATCCCTCTTGAACAATCTTTATATATTGGAGGACTTTTATTTTTTACTAGTTTCGGTAGTTACTTTGCAAAAAAGATATATTCACGTATTTGTAGCTGGATAGCATATGCACCATTTATAACACTACTGTTAGTTATTTGGAATCAGGATATTTCAACAAGTGCTATAATAGCAAATGCCAAAATTGCCGCCTGTATCGCTTTAATACCTTGTATATTTCGCTTTCGTACATACGGGCTTACTTTAGGTTTATTCTCATTATGGGCCGCTTTATTATGGGATATAAAAGAAGTACAGTCGTTAGTCATACTTGAGCGTATGACGAGTTTAATGACAAGCAATTACGTATATCTTCTACTCTTAGCTGGAGGACTTATATTAGGTGGATTACTTGCGACGTTAATACACCGTAAAGAGAAGGATAATAATAAAGAAAATATAAATCTATTTCACCAAAAAAAGAAACGCAAAAAACTATCATTTAAGATGCCACTTCCAAGATTACCGAAATTTAAGATGAAATTATTTAAGTTTGGTGGAAAAGGTTCTAAACGTAAAACACCAGAAAAAATACGTAAGCATAATTACGAAGAATCAGCTCCAGCTGCAACATATGAAATGTCGGAGCAAATAGATCAATATAAAGAAGATACTGTTCAAGGACAAACGAGGATGGAACGTCGTAGAAATAGGTATAATGCATAATAAATTTCAGTAAACCTTTAATGATTTATCGTTAAATTGATAAATTATTAAAGGTTTTTTATGTAATTAAATATAGATTGCCAATGAGAAATTCATAGCATATTCTAAAGTTGAGGACTTAAATAAAATAATGGGAGGACAAAATGCTTATTATTGCATATATTTCTGTCTGTATATTATTTTCAGTTAGTTTTTTACATATTTATTGGGCTTTCGGGGGTAAGTGGGCGACAAATAGTGTCATTCCAACTAAAGCTGGAGAAAAGGCGTTTACACCAGGTACAGGAATGACATTGTGCATTGCGTTATTATTAAGTATGGCAGCAATGATTTTATTACAACAAGCAAATATTGTTCATTTCGCAGTTCCAAATATTTTTGTTCAAATGGGATCCTGGGTTTGTATGGTTGTTTTTTTCATAAGAGTAATTGGTGAGTTTCATTATTTTGGTATCTTTAAACGAAAAAAAGGTACGCAGTTTGCTAGAATGGATACTGTTTTATATATACCACTTTGTGCATTTTTATCATTATCCTTTTTATTATCAATTATAAAGTGAACTTAGGAAAGATAATCATGTAATGTATTTAGTAAATAAAGATGCGGATATTAAATAAGAGGTTTCTGTGCAATCAGAAACCTCTTATTTTTTGTGATTGTAAACATCGGTTATTAGGGAGCTTCTTTATTTAATTAAGATAATAGAATGTTTATATTTGAAAGAAATGAATTGGGATTTAGTTATTACTTCTATGAATGATGCATTTTCTTCATTTTTTTGGTCCCTAAAATACAACTAATAATTGCGAGTAATGCATTTGAAGAAATAAAGTTTACGGTCCAATAAATTCCTGTTCCAGCGATTATATCGATAATTATAAATCGTTTAATTGCCGAACTTTTGACTACATGAAAAACAAATTGATTGTTATTGTTATCCAATGTTATCACATCCCTTATCTAATATATGACAAGGCATGCTTGTTCTAGTCTCGATGATAGATAATACACAAAAGAGTAATTAGCAGAAGCATATAAAGTAGTTATATATAAAGGATAACTTATTGGAAGTTAAATTCTTAAATTCAGTGAAAAAAATAAAAATCATAATTTATCCTGCGTTATTGATGGAATATTATGTTTTACTTAAGAGGTTATGCGGAAAGTTTGAAGAAGAATTCTTTCATTAAAAGTACGATTCCCAGCAGAAACAAGACTTCAATTGAGAACCAAAACATACTTTTTTGAGGTTTTTTAAACTCCATAATAATTGATGAAAATAAAAAAATTGCAATCAGTATGATGATTAAGAGTCGGATTATATCAACCATTCATAACACTCCTATTATTTAATCAATACTATTATATAATCTTTTCCAAAGATATAGAATGCTAGAAACATTTTATTATAATTTCAATAAATAGAACAGACGGTGTATAGTATCTGTTTTTCTGCAAATTATTTCAAACGTGTAGTGGAAAGTAATAAAAGTGATAAATCCACGTTTTAATAAAAGGATGTAAGCGTATTCTTAGCGAATTATAGATAATTAAGAGAGGCGGTGACACTATGAAATATGTAAAAGTTAGCATGAATGGTGGAAGTGAGCACAAGTTCTCAATGACTTTAGAACGATTTGAAGAGCTTATTACTACAGAGAATGGATTATTAGAAAATAAATTAGTTTGTATTGAAAATGTAATGATTAACCCAACTAATATATCTTCCGTAGTTGAAAAAATTGGTGTACCTGCTAAATTTATGGAAGTTTAAAGGTAATTAGATAAAAAACATCCATGGGGATGTTTTTTGTTTATAAATAAAGTAATTGTACAATGAATATATGAGCAGATTTTAATAGTAATCATGTAGGCTATCAAGAATGAATGGATATAGAAAGGTCTTTTCTACTACATACTCAGAAAAAACCTCTAATCACATTAGAGCATCCAATAGCAGGGTGCTCTTATTTTTTATGAAAAATGTAGCTTCATAAAGGTTTCGTTTCAATTATAGTTTTCATTAACTTTTGATTTTAAACTTATCTTTAACGTTAATAAATATTATGGTTAATATAATAGCAATAATTAAATTAGACAAATAGAAATTTTGGTGAATCAGTAGTTCGAAGATGACATCGAATGTATACAATAAAGCGACAGCAGGTAATATACAAATAAATATAAATCTCCAATTTTTTAAATAATGTTTATAATTAGTAAGTACTTTCTCCATTCATATTGCTCCTGTATTTTTTATTTTCTATATAATTATACATTTAAATAAAAAGATTTACAAAGTATTTAAAAAATATTTAGCAACTAATGTGATTTTGGGAGATAGATAAGGAGAAAGTAAAAAACATTATAGATCTATAGATTGAGAGAAATATAGAGAAAGCTTTTGTTAAAAACTTAGATGGTTGCAGCAATATGTGTAATAAACGATTTGGCTTTAAAAAGACTTTTAAACATCTAGACTAAAATGATACACTATAATCTACGTTATTTTAGAAATGAATAGAGGGATTTATATGATAGATAAAATTAAAAATGTTGTTGAGGATATGTATGAAGATGAAGCAAAACATTTACTTCAAAGTATTCTCATACAGTTAGATGTATTAGACGGGAATTATAGCGAAGATATGCTAAAAAATTTAACGAATATCCCTAAGCAATTGACGAGTCATACAACTCAGGAAAAGAATTTAGAAGAAAGTACACACATTCATATTGCCTTTGATGATTCAACAGCTGGATGTTTAAAATATATGTTGAAACAAGAAGGATTACACGAGGAGAATGTTGTTTCATACTCTGAATTCTTTTCAATTGGTCCCATACATCAATTACATACGAATGAAGGTCAATTAGAAAGGTCACAGTGGTTATTAAATAACTTAACTTCTTATGATTGTTATTTTGAAGAAGAGTATTTACCAAGATTTAAGGAGACTTTAGAAGAGCTACATTCAATTCCGAATGAAACACCGATTACCATTTGGAAGGCGGATAATGCCCATGAGCATGTAGGACTTTGTTTTGCAATTGCTCAATTAAAAGATAAGAAAAATATTCGTGTTATAAATACTTCTGAAGCGAGTAGAGAAATATTAAAACAAGATTATGATATTCGTGGAACTGGAGAATTATCTCCTGAAATTTTAGCTCTTTTTCTAAAACGTTTTGTGGAATTTCCGTATTTAACTGAAGAGAAGCGAATGAAGTTTGCACATGAGTGGGATATATTATCGCAAAGCATGGAGTTTTTAAGAGTTTGGAAAGACGATGAAGTGCATTCTGTACAAGAAGGTTATTTTGATCAATTCATTATTGAGTGTGCAAAAAATGTAGGAGCAGATAAAGAATTTCATAAAGCTCCGAGAGTAATAGGTGAAGCACTTGGTCTTGCGGATCAATTGGTTGGGGATACGTTTTTGGAATATCGCTTGAAAGAATTAATTAAGCAAGAAGTATTTGAATATGAAGGTTCATTAGATCAAATGCGTTTTTATAGTGTGAAGTTAAAAAAATAATAAATATATCCAGTGTATGAAAAAGTTCGTATTTTTAAAATGCGAACTTTTTTCAATTGAATTTAGGCTATACATAAGCTTCCTATAGTTAACGAATTACATATGAATGTTAAAGGAAATGAAAAGAAGGTGATTTGTTAATATGTATAACCAACAAAACTATCCATATGATCAAGGGATGTATTATAATCCACAAAACTACGGTTATGAATCTGCAAATGAAGTGAGAGATATTGAACAAGAAGATTACAGGCCAGATGATGCGGAAGATGCTCCAACGTCACCACCACCGTCACAAGCTCCGTCGTTACCGTCCACATTTGCTTCTCCAGCACAAGCAGGTAATATGAAATCATGGATGTGTAACTGTCTAGGAAGATGGGGCTATTTACGTTTACATCGACCTGGTCCTTTCGGAAGAGATTTATGGTTCTTTCCAACTGAGGTAAGAAGAAATGGGGTTTCAGGTTATACTTGGCAAGGTGGTCGCCGTCGTAAAGTAAGTTACCGATATCAACAAATTAGTAACTTTATGTGCTTCGCATAAAGAAAAGTGAGCGAGTAGAATACTTTTACTCGCTCACTTTTTTATTTTTCAATATACGAAGTAAGATTTTAATTAAAAATTTACAATTTTCAAGTTTTTATTAGAGTATAATGCATATGTTGGTTGATTTTCAAAAACAAGTGAGAGTGAGGGAATGCAATGTCAATGAAAAACAAAGTGGGCCTAAGAATAGAGGATGGCATTAATTTAGCTTCAGCTCAGTTTAAAAAAGATGCGTATGAAATTTATAAAGAATCGAGAAAAGTCCAGCCTATATTATTTGTAAATCAAATTGAAATCGGTAAAGAATGGCTCATTACAAGATATGAAGATGCTCTGCCGCTTTTAAAAGATAATCGCTTAAAAAAAGATCAGGCAAATGTGTTTCCTCAAGATACAAAGAACATGTATCTTTCCGTTGACAATAGTGATCATTTAACAACGCACATGTTAAATTCAGACCCACCTAACCACAGTCGTTTACGATCTTTAGTTCAAAAAGCTTTTACACCGAAGATGATTTCACAATTAGACGGAAGAATTCAGAGAATAGCGGATGATTTAATAAGTGAAATAGAGCGGAAAGGTACATTAAATCTTGTGGATGATTATTCATTCCCATTACCGATTATTGTAATAAGTGAGATGCTTGGCATTCCAAAAGAGGATCAAGCGAAATTTAGAATTTGGTCTCATGCGGTCATTGCATCGCCAGAAACACCTGAAGAAATAAAAGAAACCGAAAAACAACTATCTGAGTTTATTACATATCTTCAATATATAGTTGATGTAAAACGAAAAAATCCAAAAGAAGATTTGGTTAGTGCGTTAATACTTGCAGAAAATGAAGGGCAGAAACTTAGTGCTCGAGAGCTATATTCAATGATCATGTTATTAATTGTAGCCGGACACGAGACAACAGTGAATTTAATAACAAATACGGTATTAGCACTTCTTGAAAATCCGAAGCAATTACAGTTATTAAAAGATAATCCGAAATTAATTGATTCAGCTATTGAGGAAGGATTGCGTTATTATTCTCCAGTTGAGGTGACAACTGCAAGATGGGCGGCTGAGCCGTTTCAAATTCATGACCAAACAATCCAAAAAGGAGATATGGTTATTATCGCATTAGCTTCCGCAAACCGTGATGAAACAGTATTTGAAAACCCAGAAGTATTTGATATTATGCGTGAGAATAACCGTCACATTGCTTTCGGACATGGTAGTCATTTCTGTTTAGGAGCTCCACTTGCTAGGTTAGAAGCAAAGATTGCTATTACTACTCTGTTTAAAAGAATGCCTGAACTACAAATAAAGGGCGATCGTGAAGATATTAAATGGCAAGGAAATTATTTAATGCGTTCTTTAGAGGAATTGCCTTTGACTTTCTAGAATAGTTAAAATGAGACATGCATACATTGAAAATGTTTTACATAGAGTATGTATGTGTAATTTAAATTCGAAACGGAAGGGTGAAACTATCCCAATGATCAACTAATTCTATTTTTAAGAGATCTTCGTTAAAAAACGAAATATTCTTCTGAATAGGATTAGTATGTACATATATAGAAAAGGGATGTGTTTCGCACTGCGAAAAATATAGTCTTTTCATATGATTTGTGCTGCCTCCTGTTCAGAACATGAAATAGGAGGCTTTTTTATGTCGACGACTATAGAACCGAAACAAAATCATGGGGTATCACAAGTATTGAAAAATCGATTTGTACAGGGAATTCTTGCATCAGCATTATTTTTACAAATAGGAATATGGGTTCGAAACTTTGCGGTATTATTGTATGTTATGGAAATGACGAAAGGTGATGCTTTCGCTATATCAATGATTTCAGTTGCTGAATTCGCCCCGATTTTTATATTCTCATTCATTGGTGGAACTTTTGCTGATAGGTGGAAGCCGAAGAGGACAATGATATGGTGTGAAACGTTAAGTTCTATTTCAGTATTCGCTGTATTAATTACACTTATGTTTGGAACGTGGAAAATTGTGTTTTTTGTGACGCTAATCTCTGCAATCCTTTCGCAGTTTTCTCAACCATCTGGAATGAAGTTGTTTAAACAACACTTATCGACGGAACAAATTCAATTAGCAATGTCGATATATCAAACGATTTTTGCGATATTTATGGTGTTAGGACCAATTCTCGGAACATTTATTTTTCATAGTTTTGGAATTTATATTTCAATCATTATAACAGGTATCGCGTTTTTACTTGCTGCAGGTGTATTGTTATTTCTTCCAAAAGATCTTGAAAACGAAGCAGAAAAGAAAGACATCACGCTGTTGCAGGAAATGAAGGATGGTATTAAATACGTCAAAAAGAAAAAAGCATTAACTTTACTTGGATTATGTTTTATGGCAGCAGGACTAGGAATAGGCTTAATTCAGCCACTAGGCATATTTATTGTAACTGAGCAGTTAGGGTTATCAAAAGAGAGTTTACAATGGTTACTAACAGTAAATGGCGCAGGGATGATTGTTGGCGGAGCTTTAGCGATGGTATTCGCAAAAAACGTTGCGCCGCAAAAAATGTTAATCGTAGGTATGCTTGGTCAGGCTATTGGAATTGGTATAATTGGTTACTCCACAAATTTATGGGTGACACTTACGGCACAACTTTTTAGTGGGTTAGCTCTACCGTGTATTCAAATAGGTATTAATACACTTATTATACAAAATAGCGATACGGATTTTATTGGTAGAGTAAATGGCATTTTAAGTCCACTGTTCACCGGTTCAATGGTAGTAACGATGAGTATTGCTGGTTCATTAAAGGAGATGTTTTCGTTAAGTATGATGTACGAGGGGACGGCTCTACTATTTGTTATTGGATTATTGTTTATTTTACCTATATACAATTTAAAGCCAGTAATAGCAGTAGAAAGTGAAATGAATGGTAAAGGAAGTGCTGTGCAACATGAATCCTAATCCAAACGTTAAATACCCAATTGAAGGAAATCAAAACGTTCATTTTATAAAAAATACAATAACGAAATCTAATATACTTGTTGGTGACTATTCTTATTATGATGCGAAACATGGGGAAACATTGGAAGATCGAGTATTATATCATTATGAATTTATCGGAGATCGTCTCTTCATTGGCAAGTTTTGCTGTATTGCATCTGGAGTTACCTTTATTATGAACGGAGCGAATCATCGAATGGATGGATTTTCAGCTTATCCGTTTAATATTTTTGGGAATGGATGGGAGAAGTTTACACCAGATTTGTCTGATTTACCGTATAAAGGAGATACAGTTATAGGAAATGACGTTTGGATTGGTATGGATACAACGATTATGCCCGGAATTAAAATAGGAGATGGTGCAATCATTGCAGCGAAATCTGTTGTGACTAAAGATGTCGCACCATATACAATTGTTGGTGGAAACCCTGCAAATAAAATAAAAGAGAGATTTTCAAATGAAATAATAGAAGAATTATTGCAAATTCAATGGTGGCATTTTGACATTGAAAAGATAACTGAAAATATCGATGCTATTGTACGAGGGCATATAGAAACATTAAGAAAGCTAAAAAGGTAATAAAAAATAGATGACAAAGAGTATCATACCTCCGAATTTTGTTAATGATAATAGAACAAGGAGGTGTGATACTATGGCACAAGACGTTTTATGTGAAGTAAACAATTGTAAATTTTGGGCTAACGGTAATAAATGTAGTGCAGATGCAATTTATGTAGTTAGTCATAAAGGGAAACAAGCATCTACAACGGAAGAAACAGATTGCAAAACTTTCGATCCAGAATTGTAAATTTTTGAAGGGTAGCCAAATCGTGGTTGCCCTTTTATTAATACTAGTATTGATAATAAATCTCATTTTCATTCATTATTTTTAACTTTTTCTGTTATTTTTTTATATTTTCTTCATAAGTGATGTAATCCAACGTAGTTCATGCTCAATACGTGATTTAGTAAATTCAACAACTTCTGTAATAAAAGGTGAGACAACGTCAAGGGATTGGATGGCTGTAAGTTGTTTTTGAAGAACGTTTTGGCGCGTAGTTAAAATTTCTATTCTAGCCTCGTAATCAAGTTTGTCGAAAAGCGCGATACGTACAAGGACCTCAGTGTTGTTTGTCGCAATCTTTTCGGGGAATTCTCTTAACATTTCATAAAAAATTTCTTCTCCTGTTTCTGTTATATTGTACATATTTCGGTTTGGTTTTCCGACTTGTTTCTGTACATTTTTCATTATGGCTCCCATGTTTTCAAAACGCCGAAGAGTAGGGTAAAGCATGTTATGATTTAATTCAAAATTATTGCCTAACCGATTTTGAATATTTTTCTTTATTTCATAGCCATGTTTTGGCCCTGTTGTTAATTCTGCAAGTAATAAAATATCAACATACATAAAAAAGCCTCCTCATATATTTCTCAAGTTTTCATTTGAAAAGTTTTGCTATGTATATGTTAAAATAACATATGTTAGTTTATACAACTTTGAATTACCTACCTATCACTTTTATTGTAAAAGAAAAGGGAGGAAAGAACTATGGATTCACCTGAAAATGTTATTTTAGTTCATGAAATTTCAAAGCTAAAAACAAAAGAAGAGCTGTGGAACCCGTATGGATGGTATCAATTTATGAGGGATAATCACCAAGTACATTATGATGAAGAGCAAGATGTTTGGAATGTTTTTTTATATGAGGACGTGAATCGTGTTTTATCAGACTATCGCTTATTTTCAAGTAGAAGGGAGCGGAGACAATTCGCAATCCCTCCTTTAGAAACTAGAATAAATATAAACTCTACAGATCCGCCAGAACACCGTAACGTACGTTCAATTGTTTCTAAAGCATTTACTCCAAGAAGTTTAGAACAGTGGAAACCTCGTATACAAGCTATTGCAGACGAACTTGTAAAAAATATAAAAAAGTATGATGAAGTTAATATTGTTAATCAATTTGCTGCACCTTTACCTGTTACCGTTATATCAGACCTATTGGGAGTACCTACTACAGACCGTAAACAAATTAAAGAATGGTCTGATATTTTATTTATGCCGTATAGTAAAGAAAAGTTTAATGATCTGGATGCCGAGAAAGGGATCGCATTAAATGAATTTAAAGCATATCTTTTACCGATCGTTCAAGAAAAAAGATATCATTTAACAGATGATATTATTTCAGATTTAATACGAGCTGAATATGAAGGTGAAAGATTAACCGATGAAGAAATTGTAACTTTTTCATTAGGTTTATTAGCAGCTGGTAATGAAACGACTACAAATTTAATTATTAATAGTTTTTATTGCTTTTTAGTGGATTCACCTGGAATTTATCAAGAATTAAGAGAAGAACCTAAATTAGTTGCAAAAGCGATTGAGGAAGTATTACGCTATCGCTTTCCTGTTACATTAGCTCGGAGGATTACAGAGGATACAAACATATTTGGTCCTTTAATGAAAAAGGATCAAATGATTGTTGCATGGGTTAGTGCAGCAAATTTAGATGAGAACAAATTCTCACATGCTTCTAAGTATAATTTACACCGCATAGGAAATGAAAAACATTTAACCTTTGGTAAAGGTCCGCACTTTTGCTTAGGGGCACCGCTTGCACGTTTAGAAGCGGAGATTGCATTAAGTACCTTTATAAATGCTTTCGAAAAAATAGAGTTATCTCCATCTTTTAATTTAGAAAGATGTATATTGAAAAATGAGCAAACTTTAAAATATTTACCTATTCGCTTAAAAACTCAATAAAACGTTCAACAAGGTACATTGTATTGTACCTTGTTTTTTTATTTCTCAATTGTAAAATTTTAGTGTGTTTTATAGTATGGAGGTGTGTGAAAAAAGCGTAGAGGAGGATGCTTATGTTAACGTGCAATGGGAGTAAAACGTTTCAAACATTTATTAAAGCTGTAACTGATTTAATAAATGGGGATTTATTAGAAGAAGAAATCGTGTGTAAAATTGAAACATTACTAGAAGAACTTTTAGAAAAGAAAACATGGCTTCCGTTAGATAAACAGAAGTCAAATTCGGCTCAATATGCACGACACTTACTGTATGAAGATCCATTAAAACGTTTTGAAGTATTAGCTCTCGTATGGAAAGATGGACAATCTACACCATTACATGATCATGATGGCACATGGGGAGTAGAAGGTGTTTTTTCAGGAAGGATAATGGTGCAGAACTTTGTTCAAACGAAGCAGCTTGGAAATTCACTTTCTTATTTAACACATACAGGAAATCTTTATTTGGGAGAAGGCGAAACAGATAAAGTAATTCCACCAGCTGATTGTCATATTCTAGAAATATCCGAAAATGAAAGCGTAATCACTATTCATATATACGGAAAGCGTTTAGAAAAGTTTAAAGTATATACCCCAACAGAAGAAAAAAATGTATATATGTGTGAGACAAAATATATTAGTTATAATTCATAGCATAAAATCCAAAGCTTTTCTATAAAAAGAACAGCTTTGGATTTTATTTTTAATTATTTCTTGACCTGAAACGCTTTTCATAAATTATAAATAAGGAGTACTTCACGAGATTCGTATGAAAACGATACCTTTTATTTAATAAAAACTCGTGTATTTATAGAAAGTGGTGAAGAAATAATGAAATTAATCGCAATTGATCTAGATGGAACTCTTCTTTCAGGGAATAAAATGATTAGTAAAGAGAATGCAGAAGCAATTCGAAAATGTCAAGAAGCTGGCCATGTTGTAGCAATTTGTACAGGACGTTCTATTGTGGATATTGAACGACTATTGTTAGAAGTTGGTTTGGAGTGTCCGATTATCGCAGAAAATGGTGCGCTTATATATAAAGATAAAAAAATGATGAAGAGATATCCAATTCAAAATATGCAGGCACTTGAGATTGTAGAATATCTTGAAGAGAATGGCTTGTATTATCAGCTCTATACTAATAAAGGTGTGTATGTACCCGATTATGGAGTAGAGAGTGTACGTAATGAAATCGAGTATGTGAAGAATGCAAAAGGAAATTTCGATTTGAAAGAGTTAGAAACGATTGCTGCATTATACCTTGAGCATACAGCATTTCATAGCACAGAAAGTTGTAAACCAATTGTAGAAATGGATATACATGTGCATAAACTTTTACCGTTTTCTTATGACATAGAGAAATTAAAAAAATTAAAAGAAACGTTTCTGCATAATACGGATTTAGCTATTACATCTTCCTATTGGCATAATTTAGAGATTAATCATCGAGATGCTCAAAAAGGAAATGGATTATATACTTTAGCAGAACATCTTAATATTCCAGTTGAAAACACTGTAGCAATAGGCGATGGCTTAAACGATGTTTCTATGATGGAGAAAGCAAATATATCAATTGCAATGGGAAATGCAGTTGAAGAAATAAAAGCGATGTGTAAATACGAAACGTTAACAAATGAAGAACATGGTGTCGCACATGCTTTATATAAATATGTAATGTAATAAAAAGAAAAAAAGAATCCAAAAAGATTCTTTTTTTCTTTTTATTAGGGGTAAGGTATTCTATGAGATTCATAGAAGCCTTATTACACCTCATTATATAGAATATATTGGAATAAATGTTTATATTTTTCATGAAAGTTGTGAATTTTTTGTGAATTTTATGATTATTATATTTTTATCCCGCATTAACGGGCAGTAAGACCCCTCACCTCAAAATTCAGCGGAAGCAAAGAAGTTAGGTGGGGGATGAACAAAACCCCCACTGATTAAAGTTTCACTTTATACTTCTACTAGCAGCGCATAACATTCCCATATTATTTTCTGTTTTTAATTGAAAAATAGAATTTGTTTGAATAATTATTCTACAGCTATATACCTAGGAGCACTTTCTTCGTATAATGAAGAAGTATGAATTTTGAATTTGTATAAATTTTACATATTGAGGTGAAAAAGGAATGAATGCGCGGCTAATGGAACTTATTGATGTGAGTACAATAGAAACCATGGCAGAACAATTTTATAAATTAACCAACATATCACATCAACTTCTTGATGCTGAAAACGAATGTATATTTTCATTTGGAATTAATGAAATGAAAGTATGTAAACTTCCAAAAATTGAAATCCCCCTTTTCTTATACAATCAATATTTAGGATCTTTTGTTGTATGGTCCAAACGAAGCGAAATTTTCAATTGCCAAAAATATTTTGAAATGCTTTCTAACCTTATTATAACTGGGGTGAAAAAAGAAGTTCAAAGTAAAAATATATCGTTACTTTCTCGAAAAGAGGAAGAACTACATACGATCTTACAAAACATGCCTGTTATGGTTGATGCGCTTGACTATAATGGAGATTTTGTTTTGTGGAATCGAGAATGCGAGATTGTAACAGGTTATACTGCTGAAGAAATAATTGGGAATCCAAACGCTCTTCAATTACTGTATCCTGACCATAATTATCGCCATCAAATACAAAATAAATTTTTGACTCGTGGAAAAAATTTTAGAGATTGGGAAATGAGTTTAACATGTAAAAATGGAGAAATTAAAACGATAATGTGGTCCAATATATCAGAGCAATTTCCTGTAACAGGATTTAGTTACTGGGCTGTTGGGGTAGATATTACACATTTAAAAGCAATAGAAGAGCAATTAAAACAACAAACCTCTGAATTAGAATTAATTTTCAAAGCTTTACCAGATTTATGTTTTTTAACAAAAGATGATGGGACAATTATAGATTATAAAGCAGGATCCCCTACAAAATTTTACGTGCCCGCAGAAGCTTTTATGGGAAAAAAGTTTTACGAAATATTACCGTCTCCAGTAGCACAGCAATTTCAAGAAGCAATTCGCCAATTGAAAGATGAAGGAAAGAATGTAATTGTAGAATATCCTCTAACAATTAATGGAAGTATTGATTTCTTTGAAGCTAGATGTTTACCATTATTACAAGATAAAATTATGATCATTGTCCGCGATATTACAGAGCGGAAAAAGGCAGAAGAATTGCTAAATAAATCAGATACACTTGCGGCAATTGGTCAATTAGCAGCCGGTGTAGCTCATGAAGTGAGAAACCCATTAACTGTAATTAAAGGATTTATACAGTTATTCCAAATTAATAAAGAGGATCAAGAGAAATACTTTGACCTTATGCTTTCCGAAATAGAAAGAATAGAAGCAATTCTCCAAGAGTTTTTGTCGATTGCTAAAACTGATGAAATAAATACAGAAAAGAAAAATATTTATCAAATTTTTAAAAATGTCGTATCACTAATTAATACAAAAGCAATCATGACAAATATTCAAGTTGAACTATTTACAGATTCCGAAGAGATAATCATTGAATGCTCAGAAAATCAATTGAAACAAGTTTTTATTAATATTTTGCAAAATTCAATTGAAGCAATGCTAAATGGTGGGAAAATTTCAATTCATATAAAAGAAATACATAAAAATGGTGTCATTATTAGTGTAATAGATGAAGGAATAGGAATACCTGAAGAAAGAATTAAAAGATTAGGTGAACCTTTTTATAGTACGAAAGAAAAAGGTACCGGTATTGGATTGATGTTAAGTTATAAAATTATTGAAAGTCATCAAGGAACAATAAGTATAATGAGTGAGGTTGGTGTCGGGACAACTGTAACGATTTACTTGCCAAAAATGCAGAGTAAACAATCTCTATCAAATTGTGATGATAGATGTATTTCAATACGTTCTAATATTAAATCTTAAAATACTTAATACCCAATAACAAAGCTAAGCTTTTGTTATTGGGTATTTTTATATTTAATTTAGTAAACTTTACCTTTTCTTTATGTTTGTTTTAATTTCTATTAAGTTTTGAACGTTATATTTATATGCGTACAAAGTAATGTGTGGAAATTGTACATTACTTTTAATATAGAAAGCCTAAAAGTATTAAAAATGTTGTAAGGAGGAGATTATGACGAGGTGAAAAAGAAAGAGAAAAAGAGTGGTAGAGCAATACCGATGCGCTTAAATATTTTATTCTTTTGTGTATTTTTATTATTTTCTGCCATGATTATACAGTTAGGTAAAGTACAAATTGTCGATGGAGAGACATATAAAAATGAAGTAGAGAAGAGAGAAAAGGCAACTGTGAGTCTTTCTGTCCCGCGTGGGAAAATATTTGATCGAGAAGGGAATCCAGTTGTTGATAATAAGTCTTTACGCACGATTACGTATACAAAGATGAAAGGTGTAAAATCAGAAGATATACTAAAAACTGCAAGACAACTTGAGGAAATAATTGAAATGCCGCAAGAAGATATAGACAAGTTAACTGAGACGGATAAGAAAGATTTTTGGATGCAATTAAATCCAAAACTCGCACAAAATTTAATATCAAAAAAAGAAATAGACAAGTTTAGGGAAAAAGATATTACGGGTAAAGACCTAGATAAGAAAATAGAAGATTTAAGAAGAAAGCGTGTTACAGATAAAAATCTTCAAGAGTTAACAGCTCAAGATATAAAAGTGTTAGCTATTAAAAGTAAAATGACTGCAGGTTACCAAATGGCTCCTCAAATTATTAAAAAAGATGTGAGTGAAAAGGAATATGCAAAAGTTAGTGAAAATTTAGGAAATCTTTCAGGGGTAGACGCATCGGTTGATTGGGAGAGACACTATGTAAATGATGGCTTATTTCGTTCAGTCCTTGGAAACGTTTCGAATGCTGATGAAGGATTGCCACGTGAACGATTAGATTATTATTTAGTGCGTGATTATAGCCGAAATGACAGGATAGGGAAAAGTTACATTGAGCAGCAATACGAGGATGTGCTTCACGGCTCGAAAAAAGAAGTGAGAAGTGTAGCTGATAAGCAAGGAAATACAATGAGAATGGAAACAGTTTCTGAGGGGAAAAGTGGGAAAAATTTAACGTTAACAATTGATATGGAATTACAGAAAAAAGTTGAAGAGAGCATAGAAAAAATATTAAAGGCATATAAAGGTTCAGAATCAATGTTAGACCGTGCTTTCGTTGTAATGATGAATCCGAAAAACGGCCAAGTATTATCAATGGCTGGGAAAAAGCTTATAGAAAAAGACGGAAAAACGGAAGTAGAAGATTATGCTTTAGGTACGATGACAAGTTCATATGAGCTTGGATCAACTGTTAAAGGTGCAACAGTATTAACAGGATTTGAAACGAAAGCTATAACACCAGGTACATATTTTTATGATGCACCAATGAAGTTTAAAGGAACTAAGGAAAAAAAGTCTTGGAAAGAGTTCGGAAATATTGATGATCTAAGGGCGTTACAAGTTTCTTCAAACGTTTATATGTTTAATACAGCATTGAAAATTGCAGGTGTAGATTATGTGAAAAATAGTTCGTTAAATATTAAACAGGAATATTTTGATAAAATGAGATATTATTTCAGGCAATTTGGATTAGGTGTTCCAACTGGTATTGATTTACCGAACGAAACAGCTGGACAAATTGGTAAAAAAGATAATCAACCTGGTTTCTTACTAGACTACTCGATTGGACAGTATGATACGTATACACCACTTCAGCTTGTACAGTATATTTCGACTATCGCAAACGGCGGTTATCGAATGAAACCACAAATTGTTCAAGAGATTAGAGAACAAACCGCTCAAAAGGATGAAATCGGTAAAGTGATGCATGCAATAGAACCTGTTGTTTTAAATAGAATTGATATGAAAGAAGAATATATCAATCAAGTAAAAGAAGGGTTTAGAAGAGTATTCCAAGAAGGGGATGGAACGGGAGTAAGGGCGTTCCAAAAAGCACCGTATAAACCAGCTGGCAAAACAGGAACTGCACAGACTGTATACGGTGGAGAAAGTGATATTGGGAGAAATGAGAAAGGCGATCGTAGAGAATGCTATAATTTAACATTAGCAGGATATGCGCCATATGATGATCCAGAAGTAGCATTTTCCGTTGTAGTACCATGGGTTATAAATGATAAGTCTGGTATTAACTCTGATATTGGGAAAGAAGTTTTAGATGCTTATTTTGATTTGAAAAATAAGCGATTAACTGGCGAAGCACCAAAAACTTATGACTCTAAAGAGAATTAATATATACGAAACGTCTCTAGCATTTATATGAACTAGAGGCGTTTTTACATACGAATAGGTTAGAAATGAGGTATATATGAAGCAATTAATTCTAAAAGATTGGAGAAAAATATGCAGCTATATTTTAATTATAATAGGCATTCTTTTTATTAATAAGTCATTTTTATTTTGTATGGTAGAAGGAATTTCAATGCAACCTACTTTGAATGAAAATAATCGAATACTAGTTAATAAGGCTAGTATCTATTTTTCTTCTTTTCATCATGGTGATGTTGTAATAATAAAAAAAGAAGACGAGCCTACATACTACGTGAAACGAATTATTGGATTACCAGGGGATAACGTACAAGTAAGAAACGATGTGGTATATATTAACGGCAAAAAACGAGATGAGTTGTATATACAGTTAGATATGTCACAAGTATCAAATCGTTTTTCAAACTTTAGAGAAATGAAAGTTCCCACGCATAAATTATTTGTGTTAGGTGATAATCGAAATCATAGTAAAGATAGTAGGAATACGCTTGGACTAATTGATGAGTCAAATATAATAGGTAAAGTAAAAATGGTATATTATCCATTTGATCAAATAAAATGGTTAAAATAATTCTATTAACTATTCACGTTTTATAAAATAATTCATATATTGATAGCATAGGACAAGCAGAAAAGCTTATCCTAACCTCACAGAACACTCCTTATCACAGTTAGGCATCTACTTATGTAGATGCCTTTTCCGATGAATAATAATTATTTATCAACCTAAAGTAGTAAGCAAATTGGGACTATTAGGGGAAGATTGCTTGTAATAATTACAGTACGATTAATAAGAACATTGAATTGTAAGGAGTGAGAAATACGTGTTGAATATTTTAATAGTTAATTTTCCTGCAGAGGGACATGTAAATCCTACATTAAGTTTAGTAAAGGCTTTTACCGAAAGAGGAGATAAGGTACACTATATTACAACGGAAAACTTTAAGGAAAGGCTTGAAGTTTTGGGAGCTATTGTACATACTCATCCGGATTTATTAAAGGAGATTTCTATTGATAATGAAACTTCCTATGGATTAACAACTTTCTTTCATGTACATGTTCAAACTTCTTTATATATATTAGAAATTACGAAAGAATTATGTAAAAGCATAAATTTTGATTTCGTAGTTTATGATATATTTGGTGCCGGAGAGTTAGTAAAGGAATATTTACAAGTTCCAGGCATAGTTTCCTCTCCTATATTTTTAATTCCACCAGAAGTATTGGAAACCTTGCCTTTTCATCCAAATGCAGAAAAACAATTCCAACCCGATGAACTCTCTGAAAATTTACTGTATCAAATGGAACATGAATTTGGAGTAAAGCCCAAAAATCATCTTCAATTTATGCAAAATAAGGGAGACATTAGTCTCGTGTATACAAGTCGTTATTTTCAACCTAATAGCGATTCGTTCGGAGAAAAGAATGTTTTTATTGGGCCGAGTATGATAAAGCGCAAAACAAATATAAAGTTTCCACTTGAATTGCTTTCAAAAAAGAAAGTTATTTATATTTCAATGGGAACACTTCTTGAAGGGCTCGAACCATTCTTTAATACTTGTATTGATGCTTTTTCAAATTTCGAAGGGATTGTAGTAATGGCGATCGGTGATAGAAATGATATTTCAAAAATTAAGCAAGCTCCAGACAATTTTATTATATCCCCTTACGTACCTCAATCAGAAATATTAAGTGAAGCAAATGTTTTTATTACACATGGTGGAATGAATAGTGTACACGATGCAATTCATTACAATGTCCCATTTGTGATAATACCGCATGATAAAGATCAACCAATGATAGCGCAAAGATTAACTGAACTTGAGGCAGCACATAGATTATTGAAAGAGCATGTTAATGTGCAAACTTTAAAAGAGGCGGTAACAGACGTTCTTTCAAATGAAAAGTATAAACATGGCACTCGAAAACTGAATGAAAGTTTTTTAGAGTGTGGTGGTTCCAAAAGAGCCATTGCAGTTATTGATGCTCTTTTAAATAAATAGTTCGGACAATATACAAGCATAGAGGCTCTACCTTTATGCTTGTATATTATTATCCAGCAAATTGTACAGCAGTATTTGCATGTAAAAAAGCAGTATCAAAAACAGGAACAGTAAGGTCATTTTGGGAAATAAGTAATGGTATTTCAGTACAGCCTAGTAATATACCTTCCGCACCGTTTTGAATTAATGAATTGGTAATTTGTATTAGTTTCTCTCTTGAAGTTTCTGAAATAATGCCTCTACTTAATTCGTTTAATATGACGTGATGGATAAAAGTTCTTTCTTCGTCATTTGGGATAATTGTCTCAATGTTATATTTTGCTAGTCGTGATGTATAAAAATCTTGTTCCATCGTTTGTTTCGTTCCTAATAGTCCGATACGTTTTATATTCTGTTCTACCATTTCTTTAGCACTTACATCACCGATATGAAGAAGTGGAATTGATATTGCTTGTTCTACTTCCTCAGCAAATAAATGGACTGTATTTGAACACATTAATAAACATTCCGCCCCGGACTTTTCAACCTTTTTAGCAACTGTGACTAATTCGTTTTTTACTTCTTCATATTGATGGTTTTGTAATAAAGTAGTTACTTCTCCAAAATCCATACTATATAAAACGAGCTTCGCATTTTGATCGTATTGAGAGAGTGTTAGCGTATTAATATGTTTATAGTATAGTGATGTAGATTCCCAGCTTAACCCACCAATTAAACCAATTACTTTCATCATACATTCCCCCTTGTAACAATTTCGAATCCATTATTTCATAATTCCGATAAGAATACAATGTTTTAAATACACTATTTAATAAAAAATAAAAATAATTAGAAAAGTGTTGAAATTTATCTTTCTTAGTGCCATAATACGAATTACAAATTAATACTTATCCAGAGAGGTGGAGGGAACGGCCCTAAGAAACCTCAGCAACCCCTATGTGCATTCATAGGAAGGTGCTAATTCCGCAGAGGACACGATGTGTTTTTTGAAAGATAAGAGGATTCTTGCACGTGAAAGAAAATGACCTCTTATGTAAGAGGTCATTTTTTGTTGTATAGAAAGGGAGTGTCGATGCATAATTCATTATTAAAATAAATATAGAGTAATGAAAGCTGACTAATTTGAGAGGAGAATTGAAATGAACAAATTATCAACAAAGTTAGTAGTAGCAATCGGAATCGGAGCAGCTTTATATGGGATATTAGGACTTTGGGGATTTACTATTGCACCAAATACATTTATTAAACCTGGATTAGCTATATTAACCATTTTTGGAGCGTTATTTGGTCCAGTAGCAGGACTGTTAATAGGACTTATCGGTCATACCGTAACAGATACGATTTCTGGTGGGGGGATTTGGTGGGGCTGGGTTCTGAGCTCAGGAATTATTGGTTTTGCGATGGGGCTCATTCAAAAAAGAGGTGGGTTTAATGTGAAAAATGGGTCGTTTAGTAAGGGAGATATTTCTTATTTAGCAATTACTGGTTTAGTAGGTATTGTCATTGCTATTATATTTGCTGGGGTATTCGATATTATCGTGATGGGAGAACCGTTTGACAAAATTGTTATACAAGTATTAGGGGCAACCATTGCTGATGTTATTGTTTTCTTAGTTCTTGGATTACCGATTACAATTGGCCTAGCAAAATCGAATAAAAAACATACACATTTAAAAATTGAAAAGTAGGGATGTTAACATGCAACCAATTATTTCGTTTGAAGAATTCATCTTTCAATATAAGCATGCTGCGCAGCCTACTTTGAAAGATATTACATTTCATATCAACCCTGGAGAAAAAGTACTAATTGCTGGACGAAGCGGTTCTGGGAAGTCGACATTAGCTCATTGTATTAATGGGCTAATCCCATTTTCGTATGAAGGGATTAGTACTGGTAACGTATTAATTGCTGGTAAAGACCCGAGGAAAGGCAGTATTTTTGAACAGAGTAAGCATGTAGGAACAATATTACAAGATCAAGATGCTCAGTTTATTGGCCTTACAGTAGAAGAAGATGTCGCTTTTTATTTAGAAAATGAATGTGTAAATCAAGATGATATGAAAAAGAGTGTTGCAGACTCATTAACAAAGGTAAAGATGCATACTTTTCGTAAACAAAGTCCGCATGAATTATCAGGAGGACAAAAACAAACGGTTTCTCTTGCAGGTCTCTTAACAACAAATGCGGATATATTATTGTTCGATGAACCTTTAGCAAACTTAGATCCGCTAAGCGCCATACATACGATAGAACTTATGAAAGATATACATGCACAAACTAATAAAACAATTGTAATTATTGAACATCGAATAGAAGAAATATTAAAATTGGATTTAGATAAAATGATTTTAATTGATGAAGGTAAAGTCATTACGGTAGGGACTCCGGAAGAAATATTAGCATCAAATATATTGCCTCGTATTGGCTTAAGGGAGCCGATTTATATTGAAGCATTAAAGAGATTACATTTTGATAGTAATAATGCTGTAATATATCCACTGGAAAAAATTCAAAAGGAAAAAATTAGTGGCGTTTTAAAAGAATGGATGCAGAAGCAAGTTTTTTTAAAAGATGCTACTAAAAATAAAGAATTATTAAGAGTAGAGAATTTATCATTTTCCTATCCTAATAGACAAAGAGTATTGAAAAATATAAATTTTTCGATAAGCAAAGGAGAACTTATCGCTCTTTTAGGACACAATGGAGCTGGAAAATCAACATTAGCTCACAGTCTTATTGGTATAAATAAAACAAGTAATGCAGGGATTTTATTAGATGGAGAAAATATTAGTTCTTGGTCTATTCGTAAGCGTGGGGAGATGATCTCTTATGTGATGCAAAATCCAAATCATATGATTACACAACCTACTGTTTTAGAAGAGGTTTCATTCACATTAAAATTAAAAAAGTTTTCTAAGGAAGAAGTTAACTATAGAGCTGAAGAATCATTAAAAATCTGTGGTTTATATCCATTTCGTAATTGGCCAATTCAGGCATTAAGCTATGGGCAGAAAAAGAGATTAACTATCGCATCTGTATTAACAACAAATCCTAAACTTATCATATTAGATGAACCGACGGCTGGACAAGATTATTATCATTATAAACAGTTTATGTCATTTATTAGAAACCTGGCTAAAAAGGGAATATCCTTTATTTTCATAACACACGATATGAATCTAGCATTAGAATATGCAGACCGAGCGGTAGTTCTACATGAGGGAGAAATCATTGCGGATAATACTGCAACTACTGTATTAGGACATAAAGAAACGTTACAAAGAGCCAATCTAAGAGAGAGTTCTTTATTCGAGCTTGTTACATTTAGTGAAATTTCATGTCCAGAAAAGTTTATGGAACTTTATTGCGATGTTAGTAGGAGGGAGGAAAATGCATAATACGTATTTTCGTCGTATGGATGGGGCTGTGAAATTAGTTTTGTTTATATTTTGTATGACGCTTACTTTTATGTTTTTTGATTTTCGCATATTACTAATTTTATTTATGTTTGGATGTATCGGACTCTTACTTGCTAAAATTCCACTTCGTAAAATTTTACTTATTTTTACTGTTATATTTACATTTAGTTTATTAAACACTGTTATGATTTTATTAATTACACCGACTCATGGATCTGAATTAACTGGATCGTATACTTCGTTTTTACATATTGGTTATGCAACAATTACATATGAAACATTATTTTATGCAGTTACACTTTCATTAAAATATTTTACGTTGTTACCATTTACACTTATCTTTATTTACACGACAGATCCAAGTGAATTTGTAAGTGGCTTAAGTAAACTTGGTATTCATTATAAGATTACATATGCAATAAATATTGCACTACGTTATATACCTGATATTCAGTCCGAATATAAAATTATTAAACATGCGCAAGAAGCGAGAGGAGTAGCTTTTGAAAAAGGGGAAGCGAGCTTATGGATTCGTATGAAAAACCGTATTTTAATTTTCTGGCCGCTAATCATTCATTCTCTAGAAAGAATCGATACCGTTTCAAATGCAATGGATTTAAGAGGGTTTGGAAAGAAGGATAAACGTACGTGGTTCTATACAAGTAAAGCGGAAAGTGGTGATTTCATTGCTTTATTTACAGGTGTTTTTATTTTAATGGTTGCAGTATATTTAAAACTAAATGTATTTCAAAACTTTTGGTATCCATTTTAAAGCACTCGCAATCGAGTGCTTTTACTTATTTTTAAGTAGACATGCTCAAAAAAGGGATATATACATAATGTATAATACGAACCAGTTAAAATGATCAACTACCTATTAGTTTTCAAACCAAAAGGAGGAAAAAATATGAGTTACGGTGGTTCTTGTGGTTTTGGTGGAGGTTTCGCTTTATTAGTTGTGTTATTCATTTTATTAATAATTGTAGGATGCAGCTGTTGGGGCGGAGGATACTAATTTTTAATTAGTCTTCACAAATGTAAACTTAAAAAACATAGAAGATACTTATGTATCGAGACAAAGAAAAAAGGAGCTATTATGCTCCTTTTTTCTTTGTTATATATTTTTATCTTTTGGGAATGTAATCGTTAAAGCCGTTCCTTTACTAACGGTACTTTGGATTTTTAAATTACCATGCATCGTTTCAATAATTTTAACAGCAACCATCGTACCTAAACCAGTACCTTTTGATTTTGTACTAAAATAAGGTTCGCCAAACCTGTTAATTTGCTCTTGTGACATTCCAATTCCGCTATCTTCAATTCGTATTATAACTTTCTTATTGCTTATGGTGGAGGATATATTTAAGGTACCACCATTAGGCATTGCTTCAATACTATTTTTTATTAAGTTTAAAAAACATTGTTGAAAGTGCTGTTTATTACCAATAATGTTTGCCTTTGAGAAATCTTTTGTAATATGTATCGTATTCATATTACATAATGGCAATATCATATTAATAGCTCGATTTAACTCTTGGTCTATTGAAATATGATCTAGTTTTTCTGGTGCTGGTTTAGCAAACGTTAAATAGTCATCAATAATCTCTTGCGCACGATTTAATTCTTCAAGTATATGTTCAATGTATTCGTCCCTTGATTCAGGAGATAAATTTGGTGTTTTTAAAAGTTGTGTAAATCCCTTTACGACAGTTAAGGGATTTCTTACTTCGTGCGATATACTAGCAGCAAGTTGACTAACGATCTCCATCTTTTCCATTTTAATTAATTTTGAGCGCATAAATACTGCATCTTTTAAAACTTCATTAAAATAAACAATAAATAACATTAAAGTAGTCGGTAATAATATGAAATAAATAATATATAAATTATTTACTTCAAATTCTGATAATGTTAGTACAATCACAGTTGTAAATATTGCTAGGAAAAAAGTTAAAAACATAGCAAAAGCTACTTTAACCTTTCTATTGTATGCATTAAATTTTGTAGATGCGAATGCTGTTATGATGAACATTGTGCCATAAACAATAACTGTTAACATGTTAAATCCATAAAATAAAACTCTTGTAATTAATAAAATAGTAAACAATATAATGCCGACAGGGAATCCACCATAAAGTGTACCTATTATTACTGGGATTTGTCTTAAATCATGAATACAACTTTCATCCATATAGATAGGGTATCGCATACATAAAATAAGTGGGATACTCGTACAAAGAATAATAAGCAGTCTTTTATATTTCTTCAAATAGCGCCTGTTATCATATATAAAATAAAAAATAAATATACTACTTAAAATGTAAAGAAGATTATTTAATACATTTTGATTAATATAAACAAAGTCCATAATATTAGCCTCGTCATTCTGAATTTCCATTTCATATGTATTATACATGATAAAAGTATAAACTCTATATTTGTTTTAAAAATATAAGCTTATATCATTTTAGCACTAGATACTTTTAACCATGCTTCATAAAATTCTTTTACTGATGTATACCGTTCTGCACGGTTTTCATTCACAGCACGAGAGGCAACCTCATATAATTCTTTACTTGCACCCCATTTTATAAAGGAACGATCTTTTTCACCACCTAAAAGTGCGAAAGCTACCGCGCCCATATTAAATACATTTGTTTTTTCATCAATTATAGCGTTTAGCTCAAATTCTTCAGGAGACATAAAACGAGAGGAACCCCATAGTCTTCCCATTTTATTTATGTATGGTTTTTTAGAGTATAAATCAATATCACAAATCTTCGTCTCATTTGTACTAAAATTATGTAAAATACTACCGTCATAAAAATCTATAGCTACATAGTTTTTCTGTTCTACATGAGCATGGAAAGAAAAAATCGCATTCAATGAATAAATTCGTTCCACAACAGTTAAATGTCTAAATTTATAAAATGGAGAGTTTGGATTTTTATATTTCTCAGGAGGTGGGAAACTCCAATGTGGGTGAAGCGATTCCCCATCAAACCAATCAAATATTAAAACATATCCATTATGTACTGGAAAGTGTTCAATTAAAGTTATTAGTGATTCATGTTTTAATTCATCGTAAAGGGAAACCGATTTTATTAATGTTTCAATAGCGGCCTCTGGAGTTCCATTATATGCAATTGTTTGTGCTCCTGCATATTTAATAAATTTCTTATGACCATCCTTTTCTACACCAAAACATATATTACCCGAATCTTGTTGGTCAAAAACGGCAAATACAGTTCCTAATTTCAAAAGCCAATCAAAATTATGATGTTCTTTTAATTGTAATGTTACTTGATTCAACTGAATTTCAACTGGAATATCTTTCATAATGTACCTCGCATTTATTATAATAAAGTTGTATGTTTTAATATTCGACATATTTTGTGAAAATCCTATTTTAATAACATGAAATTTTATAAATATAATGATAAAAGCTTTTTAGGAGGCAAATAAAATGGATCAAAAAATTATTATAAAATCCTATCAAAAAGACTGGCATGAAGAATACTTAAAGGAAAGATACAAATTTAATTCTTTATTAGGGGAAGAAATCGTTGCTATTGAACATATAGGAAGTACTGCCGTAGAAGGGTTAGGCGCTAAACCTCTTATTGATATGATGATTGGCGTAACGGATTTACAAATTACCGAAAAGTGGACTCATATCCTTTCGGAAATTGGATATGAGTATGTCCCAAAAGAAACACCAAGTTGGCGGTTTTTCAGAAAGGGGAAATGGAGAGCGGGTACTCATCATTTGCATGTTTATATTTATAATAGCGAGGAATGGAGAAATAATCTTTTGTTTCGAGACTTTCTAAAAAAACATGAATGGGCACGTAAAGAATATAGAGAACTAAAAGAGGGGCTTGCAGCTACATATCCTTTTGATCGTGTGTCGTATACAAATGCAAAAGCGCCATTTATTCGAAATATAATAGAATTGGCTAGAATTAATTAAAGTTAAATTTACAGTTTTTTATCTAAATAGTTTTGAAAATAGTACTGATAAATCCTTCTTTTGCTTTTTAAAAGGAAGGATGTTCTGTTTTGTCATAAAAATATACTTTCTTTCTATTTATTGGAGACAGATTGTTTTATTTATTTCAATGTTTCTAGTACATTAAAAATATTAAGGGGGAATGAAACAATGAAAGCAATTATACATCAATATAAAAAAGGATTAGAGGGGTTAGAATATAAAATTTTATCTGAATCAACTCCTAATGCTGGTGAAGTAAAAGTAAAGTTAAAAGCTGCAGGGGTAAATCATAGAGACTTATTTATAATAAATAATAGAAAAGAAATGGATATACCATTAGTAATAGGATCAGATGGATCGGGCATTGTTACAGAAATCGGAGAAGGGGTTTCAAATACTTCACTACATACCGAGGTTATTATTAATCCTAGTATTGGATGGGACAGTATTGCTAATGTGCCAGAGTTACCTGAAGTGTTAGGTGGACCGAAAGATGGAACGTTTGCTGAATATGTAATTGTACCAGCTGAAAATGTAGTGGAAAAGCCGTCATATCTTACTTGGGAAGAATCCGGTGTTCTATCATTATCGGCATTAACTGCATATAGAGCACTTTTTACAAAGGGGAGATTGAAGTGCGGTGAACATGTTTTAATTCCAGGAATAAGCGGTGGTGTGGCAACCTTTTCCATGTTATTTGCGAAAGCAATTGGCGCAAAAGTAAGTGTTACTTCAAGGTCAGAGAACAAAAGAGTGATTGCTGAAAAATATGGTGCAGACTGTTCTTTTAATAGTTCTGGAAATTGGGAAGAGAGCTTGCAAGGAGAAAAAGTAGATTTAATTATAGATAGTATTGGTCCTGCGACGTTCTTAAAATATTTTGATGTATTAAAACCAAATGGAAGAATTGTTAATTTTGGTGCAAGCTCAGGAGATAAAATTGAATTGCCATTACGTGCATTATTTTATAATCAAATCGATATTATGGGAACATCTATGGGAAGCCGTGAGGAATTTAATGAAATGATTCAGTTTATAAAAAAACATAAAATTAAACCAATTATGGATAAAAGTTTTTCGTTAGAAGAAGCAGTTCAGGCATTAAATCGTATGGAACAAGGCGAACAATTTGGTAATATCGCTCTACGTATGGAATAAAAATATGATTTAACAACTAATATTTTTATATCAATATGGTATGTATTTTATGTATGTATAGATTTTTAATTTTGTTATTTAGAAAGGTTTTTTAACATTATATATTTTTAACGCATGTAAATAGTTACATAATTGTAAAATGAAAAATAGTAAAAACAAATAAAGTGAAAATCCAAATGTGACTAAATGTTGTATACTGTGTAAATCAAGTAAACTCGTATCTTTATTTTAAGTACGATGAGAAAAATTAAGGAGAGAGTAACGTGAATTACACAGTATTTCAATGGATAAACAATTTAGCTGGTACATCTACACTATTAGATAAGGTAATGATTGTTATTACAAATAGCGCTGCATATGTGGCGATTCTATTTATGTTTATCTTATGGTTTCATAATGGAAAAAAAGAGAAAGCGATAAGAAAACAATACACAGTGTTATATACGACACTTTCTGTAATGATTGCATTATTAGTAAATGTTTTCATTCATGCGGTATATTACCATCCGCGTCCGTTTATATCACATGATGTGCATCAATTAGTACCACATGCAGAAAATTCATCATTCGTTAGCGATCATTCTGTACTTGTATTTTCGATTGCGTTCGTCTTTATGCTTAGAGGAGAAAAACTTAAATATATAGCGCTTATTTGGGCGGTATTAGTTGGCATATCACGTTTATATGTAGGTGTTCATTTCCCGTTAGATGTAATTGGTGCCGCTGTAATAACAATTATAACAAGCAGCTTGTTGTTGCAGAATAAACGAATATTTGAACCAATCGCAAAAATCGTTTTCAAAATGTATGCGTTGGTAGCAAAACGAATTCCTTTTTTAGCAAAATATAACCATATAGCTTAGGGTTAAAATCTACTATTTATAAGTTTGGTTTAAAAAAGTTCCCACCTTGGGTATCAATAGGGGGAACTTTTTTTATTGAATAAAAGAATGGTATTGGAAATGAAATGTAGAAAAAACTGATGATTGTCAACAAGTAGTTAGAGTAAATAATGTAGGAAATATGAGTACAGTAGGGGGTGTAATAATAACATTATTATCGGTAATCTCAAATTTTTTTATTTAGGAGAGCTTTACATTATATATAATAACAGCCAGGTTACGAAAAATAGTTAAAAAGATACGGTATCGATAATATAAGGATTACACCTACAACAGTCACGGCTATAATTTTAATTACTTCGGTCTTTACTTCCTTCTCCAAAACAACACCTCCCGACGCGTTTAAAAATCTATTGTAATAATACTATCATTAGACAACCTTATTTTTCCAATTATAATATTCATGTTAAACACTTGAAGAAATTACTTATCTATATAGCAAATAAAGGTTTTTAGTCTCTCTTTACACGATAAAGGAAAGCTAACTTTAAAAAAAGTATTTTTATTTGAATATTCATTAATTTCACATACCGTACTATAAATGAATAAAATTAAACCCAAAATAATAATAGTTGGTTTTGTTTTAAAGGGATTAAACAGAAAACTTCGAAACATATAGTATCGAAAATAAAACAAAAACTACATATTTTAAAGCGCATCTTCGCAGGAATCAATTACAAATGAAAGGAGATAAATATGCATAAACTTCAAACGAATAAAGGTGCTCGTTATATGATGGTTGCTTTTATTGTTTTGTTTCTTACTATGCTTTTGCGTATATTCTATATACAAGCAGTAGGAGTCGTGCATAATGTGGATGTAAAAGATCTCGCGAATGAACAACATAATAAAAATGGAGTATTAGAAGCAAACCGTGGCACAATTTATGACCAAACTGGAAAGGTACTAGTACAAGATTCCGCAACGTATCGAGTTGTTGTGAATTTAAAAGGAAAAGATAAAGTGAAAAATAGTGATGAAACGGCACAACAATTAGCTGATGTACTTGAAATTGATAAAGAGGAAGTAATAAAAAATTTTCATGAAGGACGCACACAAGTTGAAATTGGAAAAATTGGTCGGAACTTATCTAGAGAAACGAAGGAGAAAATTAGGAAATTAAAAATACCGGGTGTATCTTTTATGCCTGAAAAAGCAAGAGTGTATCCAAATGAAGATTTTGCATCCTATATACTTGGTTTTGCTAGACCAGATGATAAAGGAAATACGGAAGGGAAATTTGGACTTGAAAAAAGTTTGGATAAATATTTGCGCTCTACGAACGGGAATATAGAATATGTAGGAACACGAAAAGGTATCCCACTTACAAATGACATAGGTAAAGTAGAACCTGCTAAACATGGAAATAACGTATATCTTACGCTTGATAAGCAAATTAATAGTTTTTTAGAAGAAGCGATGAACAAAGCACAACAACACTATGATCCTTCTATGTTAATAGGAATTATTGCAAATCCAAAAACTGGTAAGGTTTTAGCGATGTCTAGTAAGCCTAGTTATAATCCTAATAAAGGCGATATCGAATACTTTTTAAATGATCCAATTGCAAACGCATATGAACCAGGTTCAACAATGAAAGTGTTTACGTTAGCTGCTGCATTAATGAAGGTGTATATAACGGGAAAGAATATTTTCAATCAGGAAAATATTCGGTTGGTTCAACAGATATAAAGGATCATAATGGTGGATTTGGATGGGGCTCAATTACATTTGATGAAGGCTTTGAAAGATCGTCAAATGTAGCTTTTTCTATTTTAGAAGATCAGTTATTAAAACCCAATAAATTTAAGCAATATATGAATAAATTTGGTTTCAATCAAAAAACAGGAATAGATTTACCCGGAGAAAGTAAAAATACATTATTATTAAACACACAAATCCAACAAGTTACAACTTCTTTCGGGCAAGGTTCCACTGTCACTCCTATTCAATTAATACAAGCCGCTACGGCAATAGCAAATGACGGGAAAATGATGCAACCATATATCGTTGATAAAGTTGTAAATCCAACAAACAAACAAGTTATTATGGAAAATCAACCGAAAGAAATTGGGAATCCGATAAAAAAAGAGACAGCGGACAAGGTAAGAAGCTTAATGGAGCGCGTTATTACGTCTTCAAAAGGAACTGGTACAATGTATAAAGTGGATGGTTATCCAATTGGGGGTAAGACAGGAACAGCCCAAATTCCGAACCCTGAAAATGGACGATATATGGAAGGGAAAGAAAATTATATTTTTTCATTTTTAGGAATGGCTCCAATTGATGACCCAGAGTTAATCGTATACTTAGCTATTAAGCAGCCAAAATTAAAGGGAGACGAGTATGGAGCTCAGCCTCTTGCTGAAATATTTAAACCAGTTATAAAAAATAGTTTAGAATATTTAAAGGTGAAACCATATACAGAAAAACAAATTGTCGATGCAACGAAGCAATCTCAATTAAAAGTACAAAGTTATGTGAATCAATCCATGGGGACAGTAGAAAAAAGTGCAGAAAAAGAGAAGCTACAGCCGGTTATTTTAGGAGAAGGAAAAATAATAAAACAATACCCACAGTCTGGTGAGGTAATGAGTGAAGGAGATCGTATATTTCTATTAGGAAATAACGCAAAAATGCCAAATATAAAAGGTTGGTCCATGCGTGATGTTATGTATTTCTCTAAGCTTTTGAAATTAGATTTAAAAACTTCAGGGACGGGTTATGTAACAAATCAAAGTATTGAAAAAGGGAAAGATTTACAAGAAGGTGATACGTTAAAACTAGAATTAGAACCACCGCTACAACCGTTAGTAGAGGCAAATACGAATTAATTTGGACATTGTGAAGGGCCTATATATAAGAGGCTCTTTTTTTAGAGATTCTAGTAATTTCACGCACCGTAATTTTTAGAAAAAATAATAAATAAGACTGTTAACATTGGCATAACTTGAAATATGTAATTATTTATTATTTACAGTTAAATATATATGTGATAATATGGAAAAAATCAAATGCAGTGAAGAGAAGAGTAAATAAAATGAATTTTTCACAGAGAGCTCCATAAAGCTGAAAAGGAGCAAAAATTCTTTATTGAACCAAGCCTCTGAGCAGTACATCGGAATCTTTTATAAGAGGATGGTGTGACGGGAGCTCCCGTTATAGAGCTACGGTATAAGCATGAAAACAATGCAGTACCTGATAAGTTTAATATGGCGACATATTAATAAACTAGGGTGGCACCGCGATGATAAATCTCGTCCCTAAGACTATAAGTCTTGGGGGTGGGATTTTTTTATTGTTTTAAAACAATATGGAAAGCGGGGACCTAAAGTGAAAAAAATACTTAAAGATTGGAAATATCCTTTATTACTACTGTCCGGAGTTGGTATTGCGAATTTAGGTGCATGGATTTACTTAATAGCACTGAATGTACTTGTCTATAATATGGGTGGCTCAGCCTTAGCTGTTGCTACTTTATATGTAATTAAGCCACTAGCCGCTTTATTTACAAACGCTTGGTCAGGAAGTATGATTGATCGTTTAAATAAACGAAAATTAATGATACACCTTGATATATATCGTGCAATATGTATTGCTATGTTACCTGTACTTCCATCACTTTGGATTGTTTATGTATTCGTATTCTTTATAAGTATGGCCAGCGCGATTTATGAGCCGACTACTATGACGTATATGACGAAATTAATTCCAGTAGAGCAAAGACAACGTTTCAATTCACTACGTAGCTTAATATCATCCGGTGCATTTTTAATTGGTCCGGCGGTAGCGGGAGCTTTATTAATAGTGAGTACACCAGAGTTTACTATATATATGAATACTATAGCATTTCTCTTATCAGGATTAATTACACTACTTTTACCTAATCTTGATAAAAAAGAAGATTCTCATTCACCTAGTAATACAATATCTATTTCACTATTAAAAAAAGATTGGAACACTGTTATAAATTTTAGTAAAAAACATGTGTATGTCGTATGTGTGTACTTCTTATTCCAAGGAATGATGGTACTAGCTACCGCAACTGATTCACTTGAATTATCATTTGCGAAAGAAATTTTATTGTTAACAGATAGTGAGTATGGCTTTTTAGTAAGTATTGGTGGAGCGGGCTGTATTTTAGGCGCCATAACAAATACAATTTTATCAAAAAGATTAGCACCTTCATTTCTAATTGGGATAGGATCATTATTCATCGCACTCGGATATTTAATCTACGCTTTTTCAAGTGGATTTTTAATAGCTGCTACCGGATTTCTTATTTTATCTTTCTCTATGGCATATGCAAATACAGGGTATTATACATTTTACCAAAATAACGTTCCTGTTCATATGATGGGACGGATTGGGAGTATATATGGGCTCTTTATTGCAGTAGTAACAATTTTTATTACAATATTGTCCGCTGTTGCAACGCAATTCATTTCTATACAACTTGTAGTCATTGTAGGAACATTAGGAATGCTGTTTATAACTATCGTATTGTGTGTATTTACTTTATTACCATCACAATTTAAGTGGGGTTCCGATGAATCAATAAATTCGAAATGAATTTTGTGTTCTTATTAATAATTTATCGTATTCAATTAAAGGGTTCTTTCCCCTTTATATGGAAAAATAATAAGGGGAAAGAACAATAAGGAAAGACAAGGGTGGTTGTCGTGATAAAAACAAAAGGGGAAATAGACAAAATTGTAAAAGAGATGTATCGGAATATAGATTTCTCTGGGGTAGTTTTAGTGAAAAAAGAAAAAAACTTAATCTATGAAGAGGCGTTTGGTTACGCAAATAGAAGTGAATGTATAAACAATACACTACAAACAAAATTCGGAATTGCTTCAGGATGTAAATTATTCACTGCAATCGGCATCTGTCAACTTGTTGAAAAAGGTGTAATTACTTTTCATACAAAGTTAAAAGATTGTCTACATATTAAATTTCCAAACTTCAATGATGATATTACAATACACCAACTTTTAACACATAGTTCTGGTATTCCAGATTATTTTGACGAAAGTATAATGGATAACTTTGAGGATCTTTGGAAGCAAACATCTATGTACCTTTTAAAAAGTTTAAAAGACTTTTTACCATTATTTCAAAACAATAATATGATGTTTGCACCAGGAAGTAAGTTTCACTACAACAATGCAGGCTTTATCTTACTTGGATTAATAATAGAAGAGCAAACAGGACTTGAGTTTGCGGAATATATAGAGCAAAAAATATTCAATCCAATTGGCATGAATGATTCCGGTTATTTCTCTTTAGATACATTACCAAAGCACACTGCTTTGGGATATATAAAAGATGTAAATAGCCAAAAATGGAGAACAAATGCATATTCTATACCGATAAAAGGTGGTTCTGATGGCGGTGCTTATATTACCGCACCAGACATGCTCAAGTTCTGGGAAGCATTATTTAACTTTGAAATATTAAGCCAAGAATATACTAATTTACTTTTAACTCCTCATATTCAAGTAAATAATAATCAGTTTTACGGCTATGGAATATGGATTGAAACAAGACAAAATGATATTTTTAAATATCATATAATGGGCTATGATCCAGGTGTTAGTTTTCGCTCGGCCGTTTATCCAGACTTAGGAATTACATTAGTTATTCCTTCGAATAAAGGAGCAGGACCTGAAAAATTAATGAAAGAACTAGAAAAATTTTTTTGAAAAAGTTAAAAGAGTTCATAATTGCATCTGCCTTGAAATGTACTCTTTATATTTCGATAAACGTTTGATTAAAAGTCTTCATTTTTATTATTAAATGAAGATTTTCTGTAATTGAATAACACTGTTTTATAATTGTATATCGATATGCACATGTAATATTAAAGAGGTGGAAAAAATTTGTATATATTAAACGGTAGTATGTTTATTGTTTTTGGAGTCATCTCCTATTTGATTGTACGAAGTATTTTAATTAGGATGAAAAATAAAAAACATGTAAATTGGTGGAAAGAATTAATTCGTTTTCTATTCGTAGTATACATTTGTATGGTTGTTGCCGTAACTTTATTTCCTTTACCAATTGGTTTTCCTTCTAGTGCTGAAAATCTTAATCGTTCAGTTAATTTTATTCCCTTTGCATCAATTTTTAAGGATATTGGTCAAATAGGAAGTGCTTATGATGGTGATGTCCTATTTATGATCGGTCTAATCGTAAGAAATGTTGGTGGGAACGTTTTATTATTAATACCTTTAGGTTTTTTAGCACCAATTATATGGGATACATATAAAAAGATTAAAAATACTATTTTATTAGGATTTACCATATCAGTTAGTATTGAATTATTACAACTAATTGAGTCTTTATTTAGTGGATCGGCACGTATTACTGATATTGATGATGTGATCTGTAACGTTCTAGGTTCTATTGTTGGATATTTTATTTATAAAATCACTTTAAAGCTAGCTGCTACATTTAACATGCAAGTAGTAGATAAAACTAATTCTAAAGATATAAAATGTATTGATAAAAGTTAAACGAGTTTATGAATGTAATAATAAAGGTAATAAAGACGTACGAGTAAAAAGTATGTCTTTTTATTTTTATAACTAATGAGTAAGATTGATGGGAAATTACATTTCACATTACACTACTTTAAAGTAGCTATCGTGTTTCAAGTATGGAATGAAAAGAGGCGAATATAATTTTCAAAGGCAAACAAGTATATAGGAGGACTCTAAATGGATATTCTATTTGTTATTCTATTTGTTATTCTACTTGTTATTCTTATAATTATATTAATGCAAGGTAAGGAATATAAAGTGAATATTAATCGTATTTGGATCATTCCGGCTTTGCTGTGCCTCGTAACAATCCAGTCCATTTTTCATATGGGACAATTAAATATATTACAAGTACTACTATTTGTTGCAATGCTCGGTATTGGATTGGGTCTTGGGGTTATTAGGGGAAAAGCATTAACATTTCGATTAGATAGTGAAACAGGTCATGTATTACGAAAGGGAAATTGGTTAAGTACAATTATTCTACTTGTTATTTTAGGTGCAAAAGTTGTGATTAAGCAGAGTATGTTTTCTGGCAGTACGCATCAAACATTAACGATTGTAACGAATGCCTTTTTATGTATCACATTAGGTACTGTAATCAGTAGAAGATATTATATTTGGAAAAAATATAATGATTTAACACAAAAAGCGTAATTTCATTCTTCCCTTGTTTAACAATGCTATGAACGGTCATACTAAATAACATTGAACATTTACAACAAGGGATGATAATATGATATTCATTTACACAGACTTCGGTGGTACACATACAACTTCACTAGCTGCAGCGTATCATTTAAATAAATTACCAACTGATCGGAAGTTAACGAAAGAAGAAATATTAAATGTAGAGTACTTCAATAAATTAAAAACAGAAGATATGGGGAAAATTATTTTTCATGGATTAGACGAAAATGGCAATCCTGTATATACGATTGGATGCGGCGCATCAAAAGTCGTTGTACCTGCGATGAAGCATTTAGGAGAGATTCTACAAAAACATTATGAAAGCCATGAAAAGATTATTTTTTCTAATACATCACCAACAGTGCCTTTACCAATGACTTTTGGTGGTCTGTTTTCTAGGAGGTTTCATATCGATTTTATCGGCGTACCCTTACTCGTATGGGGAGCAAAAATTTGTTGTGATAACATACAAAGGCTTGTCAGTTATACGAAAGAAGCTGGGCGATTGACGAATGATTATGTTGTAATTTTAGATAATGAAAATTTTAAATAATGTATGGAAGAAGAAAATCGGACATATGCTCCGATTTTCTTTTTTTATTGGTGAAACAGACAAGAAATAGTCACATTTAATTTTCATCTACTATAGCCAAAACAATAAAGTCCTGTTACTATTACAGGGATATTCTCTTTTCATAGCATAAATATATAGAAAAATTAGAAAAGAGGAATTGAATTAAGGGAGGAACAACATGAAGCGTGTTGCTTGGATTACTGATAGTACAACTGCGAGTTTTACAACAGAAGGAGATAACTTTGTTATCCCAATCGAGGTTATTATTGATGGTGTGTCGTACAAAGATTGTGAAGAAGGTGTACGTGAACGTGTTTATAATGCGTTAAACGAAGGTAAGACAGTCACTACATCACAACCTAACATTGGGGAAATGGTAGAGTTATTTACGAAATGCAAAGAAGAATATGAAGAAGGATTTGCAGTTGCTATTAGCGGAAAAGTAAGTGGAACCTATCAAAACATGAAATTAGCTGCAGAAATGGCTGGGTTCCCATTAACGGTATTAGACAGTGAAACGACAAGTTATCCAATGGATGAACTAATTAGAAAAGCGAAATTGTTATACAATGATGGTATGACTTTACAAGATATACACAAAACATTAGTAGATGAAAAAAGAAGACCTTTTCATGTATTTCCAAAGAGCTTAAAAGGTTTGTATGCAAGTGGACGTGTAAAGGGAGTTCAATTTTTACTTGGAAGTTTATTAAGTGTCAACTTAATATTAGAAGTAAAAGGCGGCGAACTTTTACTTGAAAAGAAAGTTCGTAAAATCCAAAAATGTCGAGAATATATTAAAAATGAGCTTGAAAAAGAATTACCTAAAGTACTTCATATGTTCCATGCTAATGACAAAGATGGAGCTGAAGAATGGATTTCAGATATAAGACAAGCATTCCCTGAAATGGACTTCAAACTATATCCATTACCGATTTCATTTGCTGTTCATGCAGGTGAGGGAACAATAGCAATTAGTTATTAAATAAAAAACCCGTGAATGATTCACGGGTTTTTTATTTAATTAAAATGAAATGGACCCCTGCCAAATCTCCATCGAGCTTAGAAATCGATAATTCCTCAATACCTCATAGAAAACTGTGGAATGCTCTTTTATGGCTTATCCGATTATTTCTTACAAGATTTAGGGAGGATCGAGTTGAAAACGGGATTATTTTAGTGTAAAATTACACTAAATAAAACATTAGTTACTTTTGGAGGAGAGAAAGTGAATAAAGATCATACAATTGAACTCATTTCAACGAAAATAAAGTTAATACGTACTGAAAAAAGATATACGCAAGATAAAATGGCTGAAATTCTCGGGATATCCAAAAAAACGCTTGTTCAAATTGAGAAAGGGAGAACGAATGCAGGCTGGACCAACACCATTGCTATTTGTGCATTGTTTAGAGATAGTGAAGTTTTACAGAATGCTCTTGGGGATGATCCATTAGTAGTAATCGAAACAATGGCCCACAGTAGCACTAGCAATTTCAAAGAAAAAACATTGGGAGGAAAAGTCTGGTGGAAACAGATTCAAGAAAAAGGGAACTTTCGTTTACAACAAAATCTGATTAGTCAGCATTATCGTATTTTAGACAAACAGGATTACCGTTGGTTTAATTCATTTGATTTAGAAGAAGCGCTAAATCAAATGAATCAATTAGCAACGAATTCAGACAGTCAAATAACCCCTTAAAATTATAGAGAATGCAGAAAAATTGGAGGGAATTACATATGATCATTTTGAGTTTACTTTGGATCTACTATATGCCTTATCTCGTGTTATGCGGATTTTTTGGAGGATTGTATTTAATTATTAATGGGATTAAACATCGTAACTTACTCGTAAGTATACTAGGATTACTTAGCCTTTCCTTTGTCGTACTGCCTTTTATTTTTTGGGGAATGGGGATTTCTGAGAATAAACTTTTTGATATTCCTACAGAATTATACTGGATTCTATTTTCTTTAACTGGGCTATTAGCTGGAATCATTGGATTACGGTCAAAAATGAAAGGAATACGTAATATGGGATTTATTATTTTTACTAGTGGAATAGTAGGAGACCTTTTTTATGTTTTAATGTCTGTACCTGATTCCATGTATATCAACTAGTTTTTTAAACTAAGCTCATTTTTATTTACTGCTACATGGTGACTTAATCCAAAAAAGATAGCACAACAAAGGTAGAGGAAGAATCGCTGTCTTTCTTTATGAATCAGTACATAAAAAGGAGATGCTATAGTACCTATAGCATCTCCTTTTTCACATGAATCATTTCCCTATTAGCTGGATTGCACATAAACGTTTGATTTCATCCAGTACGTAGTAGGTAGCATATCGATAGCTATCTGTAATTTCTACACCCTCTGACTTTAAATGATAAAGGTAATGTTATCACAGTTGTTCCTGCAAGGGAAAAAGAAAAAATAAATAGTGTAGTAAAAACATTCTAGAATAAAGAAGCTTAGGAATATGGGATATAAAATATGGTAAATACGAGTTGTTAGAAATTTTCAAGAATGAACGGAAGAATACAAAGCATAAGCGAGTTTACAATAAGCATGCCAACACTACAAACTTGACATGCTTATTGAGAAAGAGTGAGAATGAGTAATATAACACTTATCTAATACATTCAGGTGATATTAGTATTGGATTTATTTTTAAGGGGGATGTTTAATGAAACCAGAACTAATTGTTAGAAATTTCTTCAAAGAAGTGTGTTCAGGGAATAATCCAGACTTTTCAAATCGATATATGGCAGATAAAGTATTGGCACATCAAGTTATATCTGAAGAGGAACAAACAGTATACAGATCGCCAAAAGATTATGCTGAGCATGTAAGAGAGATGATAGAAGTATATGGAAATTTCTCTTTAGAAATTCAAGAATTATTAGTACAAGATAGTAAAGTATATGTACGCTGGAAGCAAGTAGGTACACACATAGGAGAAATAGATGGATACGAACCTACAGGCCTCCCTATAACTCAAATAGCAAGTGCGGTATATAGAATTGAAAACGGGAAAATTTCAGAGTATTGGATTCAAATTGATAGATCAGGAATTCAAAATCAATTAGAGTACAATAAGAACATTCAATAAATTATCTTTAAGAATAATAGTAAAAAGCACAAAAACAAGATTTTTAAAACGAGTATTTCTATTACATAAAGGATACAAATCAATGCACTTTTTTACTGAAAGATTCATTCAAATTAATAAAAAAAGAGCATGTATTAATAAATCTTTTAAAATATGCTCTTTTTTATTGTTTCTACGTGTACTGACATCAGCTTAGTGTAACTTTATTATATGGTAACAACAAACATAGACACCTGTTTATGAACCCAAAAAATAGCAATAATTGTTCATGCGGTTTAAATTCGGGATAGACTAGCTAACAATGAAAATAATAGAATCAAGTTGTAATGTGTATTTCGTTTTACACTGTAAGTTATTCATATTAAGTAATAGAATTGTAGAAACATATAATAGAATATTCGCACTAATATTTATACAGTTACAATCTATTTACATATAAGATTATTAGGATTATATTGGCAATGAAAGAGAAAACAATAGATGGAAGGGGATGTTTTTTATGTTTAAAAAAGCAGCACTAGGGATTTCATCGTTAGCAATCACAGCGTTCGTTGGGTTAGGAATGGCAACAGAAGCTTCGGCTGGACCTGCAGCTCCACTTACTTCACTAAACGTCGTACAAGTAGAGTCTGAGCTGGGCGGAGTAGAAACAATTAACCAAAACAGCTTTAGCACAACACGTAACCACGGGGGAAAATACTTATATATTACAACGAAAGAGATGGGATACGGTCAAAATCCATTTACTAAAATGAATGGTTCTAATGTAAAAAGTATTGGATCCACAATAATCGGCGGAAAACCAATCGTTGGCTGGTATTACAAATGGGATGCGTCTGGACATCAACAAGGAACATTTGAATACCAAAAAACATCTATAAACGCACCATTTAATACAATGCGTACGTCAATTTATATTCAATAATTTTTGAAAACGTTCGCACATATAGAATAGTCAAAAAAGGTACTCCTAGGAGTACCTTTTTGACTATTCTATATTTACAATGCCGATCCCACAGCAAGAACACTTCCCATAAAACAACATCCTAAACGTCTATGAAATTGATAGGAACGGGTAGTACAAGTCCTCTATAGTTAAAGTACGTAACCTTGCATATTCCAATTCAATGAGAACAGAAAAAGACTGTAGTACTTACGCCAAAATTCAAGATTAAAAAAGAATAGCTAAACTTATATAAGCTTAGCTGGATGAGTATGTGACGGAACCCTAAAATGAATTACATCTTTTTCATACCATAAATAATTTTGTATAGGGAGATGAAAGGATTTTTTAAAATAATAAAGAAGTATGTATAAACAAATATATAAATGGTAGTGATAGTATGAAAATCAGTAAGTTTGCAGAAGTAAATACTGTAAGTGTAGATACGATTAGACATTATATAGACCTCGGTCTCATTATTCCTGAAAAGAAAGGTGGGCACTATTTTTTTGATGAGTATTGTCAAAAAGATATGGAACTTATTTTAGAGTACAAAAGGCTAGGATTTAGCTTAAATGAAATTAAAGATCTTTTTCTTTATAAAAATTTAGGGAAATCTATAGATTACGAAAAAAATACTTTTTATCAATCTTTATTTAAATTGAAATATGAAAAGATTGAACAGGAAATAAAAAATTTAGAGGAACAAAAAGATAAATTAAAGAAAGCGTTAAATAATTTATCTATAAAAACTAAAATTTCGAATTCAATTTTAGGGATAGATTTAAACGTACTTAATGTATTTAAGTGTTTTAAGTGTAACGGAAATTTGATTCTTGAAGATGGCATTATCAATAAGAATCAAATTGTTGAGGGAAAGTTAATTTGTAATTGTGGTGAAGAATACGCGATTATTTCAGGGGTTTTAACAGCGGGAAACTCATGTAAAGCATATGAAAAGACATCACTTGAAGATTCTATTTCGGATTATATCCATGAAACTGATACTGCTTTTTTGGAAAATGTTCAAAGAGGAGGAGAATGGGCGAAAAAGAAACTAATGCAACTAGATTTAAATGAAAAAATACTACTTGATTTAGGATCTGGTATTGGGTTCTTTTTACGAAATATTTATGAGGAACTACCAGGAAATTGCCTATATATTGCTGTTGATCGAGATTTGAATAAACTTTTATTTTTAAAAGATGTAATTGAAAGAAGAAACCCGAAAAGAAACATTCTATTTATCTGTGCCGACTTTTTAAACATACCTCTTCAGAATTATTCTGCTGATATTGTCATTGATCAGTCTGGTACAAGTAATTATAGTTTTGAGCATAAAAACTTTTTGTTGCATGAATTAAATCCACTTTTTAAGCCAGAGTGTTATATGCTAAGCTCATATATTTTATTTAAAAATTTCAGCATACATAGTCATATATCAATTAGATTACGAGAGAATTTTACCTCTTCAAAAGTTAAGGGAGAAATTCAAAAACTACAGTTTCAAACCATTGATGAAAGAACTTCTAATTATTTGGAAAGAGGCGGGAAATACGAAAATTTCTTCGTTCAAGGAGAAGAAATTTATACATATTCATTTTTCGGAAGAAGATGGGGTTAACCCCATCTTCTTTTATTTTTCTTTTAAAACTTTTTAATAATAGCATATTGATATTGGGTTGACCCGAGAACTTACACTGTATGTAATACAAAGTTAAACGGGAGGAAAGAGTTATGGGACGTTTACGAATACATTCACAAAATGAGCAAAGTACTCAAGAACTAAGAAATATTTATCTCTATTCATTTGGGAAAACAGTATCAATATTTGGTAGCTCTATTTATAGTTTCGCATTAGGATTATATGTGTTACAAATAACCGGATCAGCATGGAATTTCGCAATTACGCTTATTTTAGGAACGATTCCAATGATTGTTATGAATCCATTTGCAGGTGTAATCGCAGATAAAGTTGATAAAAAGAAACTGGTCGTTTGTATGGATTTACTAAGTGGAGGCTTATTAATTACTGTTTATACATTGAGCAGTAATTATGGATTAAACTTATTCATCATTTATACTACTACTTTTCTTTTAACAGTATTTACAACGTTTTTTGGAATAGGATTAGAATCCGCAAAACCGAATATCGTCTCTAAAGAGAGGTTAATGAGTATTAATTCTATAAGTAAAATTATTGATTCTGTATCTTTAATTCTCGGTCCTATGTTAGGTGGTATCGTTTTTGCTGTTGTAGACATAAAACTTTTTATAATGATAAACGGTATTTCATTTATCCTTTCTGGCATATCCATACTGTTTATTCACTTTAAATTGTTCGGGCACGATATAAAGGAGGAATGTTCAATAAGAGAAATTAATTTTATTAAAGATATAAAAGAGGGATACTTTTACTTAATGGAGAGGGAAAGCTTAAAGAATACGTTTCATATTTTAATTTCGCTTAATTTCTTCTTAGGATTTGCTGTAACTGTTCCATTACCATACATTATTAACACAGTTCTCAATCTTAGTTCGAAGCAATTTGGTATCATTCAAGGAACTTTTCCAGTAGGGATGATAATTGGTGCAATTTTAGTGAAAAAGATAACTAATCGTTTTTCTTACTCTTATCTTTTGAAAAAGCTAAGTTCAATGTTGGCAGTTTTTATGATTATTTCAGGAATTCCAGTTTTATTCAAAAGTTTTGAAGCAAATGATTTTGTATGCGTTATTACGTATTGTGTTGTTATGTTCTCTTTCGGGCTAATAATAGCGTTAATTGATATTCCTTTAATTTATTTCATGCAAAAAGAAGTTCCTGATGAATATAGGGGAAGAGTGCTCAGTATTGGATTAAGTATAGGTAAAATGATGCAGCCGATAGCACTGGCATTATCAGGTCTATTATTAAATTATATTCCAGCCTACACGCTTCCAATTGCAGGAGGAATAGTATTTCTTATTTTGAATAAAGCTTATTCAAATAAGTTCAATTTAGAAATTCATTCCAAAGATTATAGTGTTTAACGTAACTATTTGATATTGTTACAGATAAAAAAGCGCAGGATCATCATCCTGCGCTTTTTTATCGTAATTCAGCTGTCTTTCTAATAACAATCTTATCAATATCATCTTCTTCATCACCAATAAATAATCCACGCTCTTTTAAATACATTTCAAAGTATAAATCTGCTTCTGCACGTTCATCATACGGTTTTACAGAAAGTACGAAACCTAATTTGTTTTGCTCATCTAAATGAGAAGTGGAGATATAAGCCGGTACATTATGGCGTAAAAAGAGTTCTTTAACGGGAATAATCATATCTTTCATTAACTTTGTTAACATGCCCATTTCAAACTCAAAATTAAAGCGATCTATACTAGATAAATCGGCGAATACTACACCGATAAAACCTGTATTAAATACTTCTTGGTATTCTACATCTTCGTTACCATAAAAATTCTTTTCGATCAAATAATTTATAAAATAAGACACACCATCACTTTGTTCAAAAGGTTTTGTTGAAAGAACAAAGCCGATTTTCTTTTGGTTATGTAAATACACACATGACATATATGCAGTGATATTATGTTCTTTAAATAATGCGCTCATTGCTCCAGATAGACCATCAAGTACATGATGAACAATTTGAAGTTTTTTACGAGCGAAATAATAGGATTTCTTTTGTAACTCCAATGTATCAATAAAGACAGAGCCGATAAAGCCTGTATTTGAAATAATAGGTGTTTGCTTTTTTCTTCCTCTGCGCTTTGCTTGAGCCATTGTAAAAATCATCCCTTCATGTACAATTAAAGTAAAAGAACATTTGTTCGTATATGTATATTTTACTATTAAAACACTCTAAAGTAAAGGGTTTTTGATGAAAAAAACAACAAAAAAGACACCTGTAAAAGGTGTCTTAAACGCTGTAGGGAATAGGGTTTATCCCGTTTATTTATATTATGATACAGAAACAATCTCTTCTGTATCTTCTACATCTAAATGACAGTCCATAGTACGTACATCTTGATCTTCATGACTTCCGAAATAAATAGTAATTTTCATATGTATCGCTCCTTTATTCTAGGAATACCTAAAATAATTACTAGTAATGTTAATGTTTATTATATACCACTTTTTTCATTCCGACAACGTTATATCATTTTTAATTCTTTTAAGCTATCCAGCATAAATTAAAGAGATATTTTTATAGAAAAAGGTAAATAACTTATGTGTTATATTTAAAATCAAAGAGTTCGGATACTAATTTTTATGAAAGGAGCACAATTTATGAATTATAAACAGTTACTATTAGATAATTTTACATTTAAAATCTCATATATTGCTAGACTTGTGCAAGGAATGAATGTAAAAGAAACGAAGGATTACATTGCTGTCGACTGTGGTTTACGTGCAGATACATTTAATATCATTACTTTACTTAACAATAATGTAACAGATAGAGCTAAGCAATTAAATAAGGAGGTAGAATACTATAATCAAAAGAAGTTTCCAATGTGTGTTTGGCTTTGGGATGAAGAACAAGGGCAGACTATTAAGAGCGAGTTATTAAAATTTGGTTTAAAAGAAGCAGAACATAGTATTGCGATGGTTGCAGACTTAAAAACAATTTCTCCAACAATAGACACGCCAGTAGGCTTTACAATTCAACAAGCATCTTCGCTCGGACAAATACAAAGATTTGGAGAAACGCTAGCTGATCTATTCGGTACATCAGAGGAAGGTATACATGTACAATCATTCTATAATCGAATTTCTTCTTTCGATTTATGGAATAGTGAAAATATGAAACTATACTTAGGTATGTATAAAGATGAAGTTGTAACTGTTGGTTCGTTGGTCTGTACAAAAGATAGTATTGGTATTTATGACATAGCAACTCAAGAAGAGATGAGAGGACGAGGATTTGGTTCTACTATGTTTAACTTCTTGCTGCAAGAAGCAAAGAAATTAAAAAGTACTTATTGCGTTTTACAAGCTTCACCTGATGGAATCAATATTTATAAAAAGTCGGGCTTTCAAGCTGTTGGACGAATGACTGTTTTTGAAAATCGACATTTATTTGAGTAAATCATACAAGTCAAATTGTTTTAAATATAGGAGTTAACATACCGTTATGAAAAAAATATCTCTAATTACAATCATTTGTTTTTTCATAGTAATAAGTATCTTTGTTTTTCGGCAAATAAACGAACATAAATACACTAAAGCTATTAATCAATCAAATCATATAAAGAATATCGCACATAGAGGCGCTTCTGCGTATGCACCAGAACATACAATAGCAGCATATAAATTAGGCCAACAATTGAAGGAGGATTACATAGAAATTGATCTCCAAATGACAAAAGACGGACATTTACTAGCTATGCATGATGAAACCGTAAACCGTACAACAAACGGTAAAGGGTTAGTAAAAGAACATACATTAGAAGAAATGAAGCAACTAAATGTAGGCTCTTTTTTCAATGAAAAATATCCGAATTTAGCAAAGAAAGAATTTGAAAATGCTAAAGTTCCAAAGTTAAAAGAAATTATAGAAATGTTTGGGCATAATGCTAATTATTATATAGAAACAAAGTCACCAGATGAATATCCGGGTATGGAAGAAAAGCTATTAGAAATTATAAAGTACTACCAAATAAGTGATAAAGTTATTATTCAATCCTTTAGTGAAGAAAGTCTGCAAAAGATTCATAGTTTACATGCTAATATCCCACTAGTACAATTATTATCATATCAAAAGTCAGTTCAATTAAATGAATTAGAGATAGAAAAGTATAAAACATACTGCATAGGTCTTGGTATGAATTACAAATATATTGATTCAGCTTACGTAAAGAAAATAAAGAAACACGGATTAGAAGTTCATCCATTTACAGTAGATAATGAAAAAGATATGAAAAAGTTACTTTCATGGGGAGTCGACGGGATGTTTACTAATTATCTGGATCGTTTACATTCAATATTGGATTTAAAAAATCATAAATAAAAAGAATTACCCGATAGGAAATGATATATGGCTGTTTTCATGATGGTAATATCATTGAATACATTGAGCCGAAGTTTAAATAACTATGCAAAAGAGAAAATAAAAAGAATCCAATAACTTTATTGGATTCTTTTTATTTAGTTCTATGCACCCATCGTGAAACAATAGGATAATGAAACTCTTTATTTTGTAATTCATATAAAATCCCTTTAATTGGTCCTAAAATTATAGCAGCTAAAAGTATTATATATAGTGGAATTGTTCCAAAAATAACAAACAAGGAATTTGTACTCAAGTCAATGTGTAATAAGGAAAACATGAGCGTACGGACTACTACGAAGTTCCAAAGAAATACAGCGAGCCATACTCCAAATTGAAAAAGGGCTGATTCTAGATTCATTTCTTTTATACTTTGTGATTTGAAAACGAAATAAAGTATGAGCGGTATAAAGAAAAGTGTATTACCAAAGAGGAAAAAGGCCAAGAAAGATAATAAAGTAATTCCATGTATCGCTAGTTTAATGTTTTTATCTTGTGATAGTATCATCAAAATCCTCCTATATTTAATGTAGATGGTAAAAAACAATACAACCCATTATATCATAGGAAACATGGAATAAAAATGAACTAGAAAGTAATCAAAATGTAACTAATTTTAACTACGCTTTTTATATTTTTTTGATACACTGACTACGAGAGGAATACCGATTAAAGTAGGTAAAAACCAAAACCATATAGGCGGCAGTAAATTAATAATAGGAATATGAATTCCGACGTTTACTAAAAGTGCGGTAACGGCACCGATATAGGAGCCTAACATGCCTCTAATATGGTGGCGAATCCAATTTTCCCAACGCTTTTTTCCTGCAATATAGCCATAAATCGCAAATGAATAAGAGAAAATTGCTACATAAAATAAATATGCGATTTTATCCCAATTTATTATGGACAATATGATTGCAGTAGGGGTGATAACAACATAAGATGCATGATATATTTCGCCCCATTCTGTATGTTTACCTTTCTTCTTTTGAGCAACCATCGCTACAATACCGGTAATTAAGCATATTGTTCCAAATAAAATGTGTATGGATAAAAGAATGTTGAAAATGCTCATAATAATTCCTCCTTTTTTATTTTTATAGTATTGCAGTATAGGAGAAAAGTTGAAACATATTGTTTATTCGTCTTAATATATTGAAATAAAGGTACTCTTAGAACAAATTTAAACGGACAAATTTTCTTGAATTTAGTGAGTCACGTATTACGTGAAATGAAGGAGAGACTTCCATGTTTACATCTATTACATATTTACAATCAGGGAATGACAAGCAACAAAAAGTATATGATGTTTTGAATACATTAAACATAATGGAGGATTTAGCTTTGTATAGTCCCGTTCTTTGTGGGACAATACCTATAAGAATTGATACTCTTCAATCTGACTTAGATATTGTAATGGAAGTACATAACTTTGATGTTTTTGAACAGGAAATGAGATCTTTATATGGTTCTTATGAAGGATTCAAAATAAAAAAGAAAAAAATTAAAAATACTGAATCAATAAAGGTGAATTTTAAATTTGAAGGTTTTGAATTTGAATTATTTGCCCAACCTAAGCCAGTGCGTAGCCAAAATGCATATAAACATATGATTGTTGAGCACATGATATTAATGCAGAATCCACATATAAGGGAAGAAATTATTCGCTTAAAAGAACAAGGGATAAAAACAGAACTAGCTTTTGCTCAAGTATTAAAAATTGACGGAGATCCTTATGAAGAACTTATTTTATTGGGACAGGAAATGCGTTTGTGGTAAATAAGGTACACAAAAAATCCTCTTATAAATAAAAGAGGATTTTTGTTATATCATTAACTTACGGATTAATCCACTTAACAATTTTATCCCGGTAATTATTTGTTCTGGAGAAGCATATCCATACGATAAACGTATACATTGATCTGATTCTTCTTCATAAATACGTCCTGGGTTTAAAAGAATCCCTTTTGATAGTGCCTCTGAAAATAGTCTCTTCATCGGAATGTTAGGTACAACCTTTAGCCATATAAAAAATCCACCACTAGGAATATCCCAAGTTGCTATGTCTGCACAATACATATGTAAAGCTTGTACCATCATTTTTCTTCGTTCTTTTAAATGCGTTCTTACGTTCGCTACATGGTCTTCATAAAAACCTTTATTTATCCATTCAGCAGCAACTCTTTGAGATAAAGAGCTCGATCCATAGTCTGTTTGCATTTTTATATCTGATAATCTATCAATCACAGGTTCTGGTCCGATAATCCATCCAATTCTAAGTCCTGGAGTTAGTGTTTTAGAGAGGCTACCAACATATAATACATGTCCATGTTTATCTATCGATTTTAAAGGAGCTGGAGGTGGTTCATCAATCCATAACTCACGGTAAATATCGTCTTCGATGATAGGTAACTGTTCTTTTTCACATATTTTTAATATTTCTTTCCGGCGCTTTTCAGACATTAATATCCCTGTTGGATTTTGAAAACAAGGAATAGAATATAAAATATTTTTCTTTTGACTATATTTAGTGCATGTTAATAAATCGCTAGGTAAAATCCCGTACTGATCCATCGCTATACCAGATAGGTGTATATTTGCTGATTGAAAAACATGAAGTGAATATAAGTAAGAAGGTTGTTCGAGTAAAACGGTTGATTTTCTATGTAAAAGACCAATTGATATTAATTGTAATGCTTGTAATGCACCGGAGACGATTAATATAGAGTTAGGCGATACGTGTATTCCAAACGATTTTACGTAATTACTTATTACTTTACGTAACGGAAAAAAACCTTTTTGTTCCTCATATCCGAAATAATCTAATTCCTCACTAACGTTTTTCATAATGGATTGCATCGTTTCTAGTGGGAAAAGATGCGGGGCAAGTTCGCCTTTACTAAGATGGATAAGTGTTTTATTTGATTCTGCTTCATTTATTTCACGTACCATTACCTTACTTGGTTTATGAATACCAGCCTTTACATATTCACTCCAATTAGGCGGGGGATTCGTTGCTAATAAGGACCACGTATTATTCATAACAATTGTTCCTGCCCCGATTTGCCCTTGAATTAAGCCGTCAGCCATAAGCTCTTCTAGCGCAGTTATTACAGTACTCCGATTTACATGAAATAACTTTGCTAACTGCCGCTGGCTAGGAATCTTACTTCCGATTGGCCATTCTCCGTTTTCAATTTTTTCTTTCATATAGTCTATTATCTGCCGATATTTGGGCACCTTTTTATCGATTGTCATATAAAAACTCCCTCGTTTATTTAAAAATGAAAAGTGGTTGGTTTTTTCGATAAATAACTGGTTGAAGACATTGTATCAACTATTAAATATGATGAAAAGAAATAATTGGCAATTTGAAAATGGTTGGTTTATTGGAGAGGAAGAGAAAACATGCTTAATAAAAAATGGGATTTACAAATCATATGTGCTCACGCTTTTACGATTCTAATATGGGGAACTGCATTTCCGACAATTCGTATGGGGCTTGAATCATACACACCTGAACATCTTACTTTACTACGCTTGTTAATCGCTTCATTCATACTTCTTGTGTTTTCCTTTATATACAAACTGCGATTACCTGATTTGAAAGACATTCCAGCGATTTTTATATTCGGTGCTTTAGGGTTTACTATTTATCACATTGCATTAAACTACGGCGAAAAAACAGTAAATGCTGGATCTGCAAGTTTAATAATTTCAGTCACTCCAATAGTGACGGCAATTCTTGCTTCTGTTTTTTTGAATGAAAAAATGAAATTAAATGGCTGGATCGGTGGTGTAATTAGTTTTATTGGAATTGCTCTCATATCATTTAGTCAAGGAGGTTCTATTCAATTTAATAGTGGAGGATTATTTATATTATTAGCAGCCGTTTCAGAAAGCCTATTTTTCGTTTTCCAAACTTCTTACTTGAAAAAGTACGGCTTTTTGCCATTTACCATATATACAATTTTATCTAGCACTGTATGTATGCTTATTTTCTTACCGGGAATTTATACAGAAACACTAGCAGCTCCTCTTGAAGTGAATGTGAGTGTTATATATTTAGGCTTATTTCCAACAGTACTCCCGTATCTTGCCTTAGCGTATATTATATCTCGTGCTGGTGCTTCCGAGGCAACAAGTTCTCTATATTTAACGCCAGTCACTGCGTGCTTTATAGCTTGGGTATGGTTAGGTGAAGTACCGACTTTTATTTCTGTAATTGGAGGTGGGATTACTATACTTGGGATATTGATTGCTCATATACGAGTAGTAAGAAAAGAAAAACATAGGAATCTAGTAAACAATAAATCGATATAACTTAATTAGATAATGATTTTATGATACTTTTTGATATAGTTTCTTTCTTATGTTGATAAATATAATATTTTGTATTTCAGTTAAATATTGTATGTTACATTTTATGTAGTAAACATTTTAAAAGGAGATGACAACATAATGAATAGAAAAAGAAATATTTTTATATGCCTTTCTATTATAGGTATCGGATTAGCTAGTGTTTCTAATTCTAGTTTTGCAGCAAATGTAACGGATAGTTCAGTACAACATTCTATCCCTGTCATGAATCAACAAGTAGCTGTTGCAACAGAAATGAAACCATTTCCTCAGCAAGTTAATTATGCAGGTGTTATAAAACCGAATCATGTTACACAGGAAAGCTTAAATGCTTCTGTAATAAGTTACTACGATAATTGGAAAAAGAAATATTTGAAAAATGATTTATCTTCTTTACCTGGTGGTTATTATGTAAAAGGAGAGATTACGGGTGATGCCGATGGGTTTAAGCCACTTGGAACTTCAGAGGGACAAGGGTATGGGATGGTAATTACAGTATTAATGGCTGGTTATGATTCGAATGCCCAAAAAATCTATGACGGTTTATTTAAAACAGCAAGAACTTTTAAAAGCTCTCAAAATCCTAATTTAATGGGGTGGGTTGTAGCAGATAATAAAAAAGCACAAGGACATTTTGATTCTGCTACTGATGGAGATTTAGATATTGCATATTCACTTCTCCTTGCTCATAAGCAGTGGGGATCAAATGGATCAGTTAATTATTTGAAAGAAGCACAAAACATGATTACAAAAGGTATTAAAGCTAGTAATGTTACGAATAATAACCGACTAAATTTAGGAGATTGGGATTCTAAAAGTTCACTTGATACGAGGCCATCTGATTGGATGATGTCACACCTTAGAGCATTTTATGAATTTACAGGTGATAAAACTTGGCTTACTGTTATTAATAATTTGTACGATGTATATACGCAATTTAATAATAAGTACTCTCCAAATACAGGGCTTATTTCAGATTTTGTTGTAAAAAATCCACCACAACCCGCACCTAAAGATTTCTTAGATGAGTCAAAATATACAAATTCATATTATTACAATGCTAGTCGGGTACCATTAAGAATTGTAATGGATTATGCGATGTACGGCGAGAAAAGAAGTAAAGTCATCTCTGATAAAGTCTCTTCATGGATTCAAAATAAGACGAATGGAAATCCTTCTAAAATTGTGGATGGCTATCAATTAAACGGATCAAATATTGGTAGTTATTCAACTGCTGTATTCGTTTCACCATTTATTGCTGCAAGTATAACGAGTAATAATAATCAAAAGTGGGTAAATAGTGGTTGGGATTGGATGAAGAATAAGCGAGAAAGCTATTTTAGTGATAGTTATAATTTATTAACGATGCTATTTATTACGGGAAATTGGTGGAAGCCTGTACCTGATGATAAAGAAACACAAAATCTAATAAATGATGAAATGTATGAAGGATATGATAAATAATAGAATTTGATAATGGTTAGCTGGGAGAAGGAATTAGCATGCGCTAGTTCCTTTTTAATATCCCGTAACACATTATCCATTCTAAAATTTGCATAGATATACTTGCATTTTTCATATACATAACTATTGTTTGCTTTATTTTTTTATGGAAGGAGAGTATTTCTTGGAAAAAGTATTATTTTTTGGAGATCCAGGAATTGATGACTCATTTGCCATTATGTATGGTTTACTGCATCCCGAAATTGAAATTGTCGGTATTGTAACTGGATATGGAAATGTTGAGCATATACATGCTGCACATAATGCGGCGTATATTTTACAGTTAGCAAATAGGCAAGACATTCCTGTCATTAGCGGCGCAACAAAACCACTTACTGAAGAAATTTCAACGTACTATCCTGAAATTCATGGATTAGAAGGATTAGGGCCCATACATGTTCCAGAAAGCGTATTATCTATTCCGATATATAATTTTGGTAGTATTGCTGCAATTCTTGTAAAGTATGGAAAAGATTTAACAATTGTTGATGTAGGAAGATCTACTTCATTAGCGATTGCTTTTAATTTATGGAATGACTTAATACTAAATGTAAAAGGAATATATTTCATGGGTGGTGTCTTTTTAGAAGTAGGAAACGTTACTCCATTAGCAGAGGCAAATGTGTATGGAGATCCTATAGCAAGTAAAATTGTTTTTCAGCAAGCAAAGAATTTATTCATATTCCCTTTAAATGTAACAAATAAAGCTGTGTTAACTCCAAATGTATTTAATTATATCCAAGCTAATTCAAAGAATCCATTTCATACGATAATGAAACCGATGTATGATTACTATTTATCTGCATACCAAAAACTTAATCCATCTATCGAAGGGCCTTTGCTACATGATGTGGTTGCTATAAGTGGATTAGTTAACCCAAGTTTTTTTGAATTTGCGCATCGTACAGTGAATGTAGATACATACGGAGATACGAAAGGACAAACATTTGCTGATTTTCGCCCTAGCTCAATATCTAAAGGGGCCCGTATAGCATTAGAAATAAATGAACAAAAATTTATTCAAGATTTTATAAAAATCATGTTATAAGCTGTTGTCGAAAAAGGGAATTATTTCACTACGTTGAATATAAAAATATATCCTCTTTATAAAGGAGCTTACAATATTGAATGTCCAGTTAAAGGTTGTTACGAGAGAGAATTGGGAAGAGGCATTACAGTTACAAGTTAAAGAAGATCAAAGGAAATTTGTCCCCGCCGTAGCAGTTTCACTTGCTAAAGTATATATAAAGCCAGATGGTGACAATGTAGAGTACATACCATTTGCTATATACGATGGTGACCTTATGGTTGGTTTTGTTATGCATGCTGTTGTAATAGAGACATCGGATATGTATTGGATTAACGGATTTATTATTGATCAATCGCAGCAAGGTAATGGTTATGGAAAAGCGGCATTACAAGAAAGTATTTATTTAATAAAAAATACGTTTAAGGCGTGTAAAGAAATAAGATTAACAGTACATAAAGATAATATATGTGCAAAGAAATTATATGAAAATTACGGTTTTCAACCATTGGGACATGATTATGATGGCGAGGAAGTATATCGTGTATTTGTTTAACTTTTATTAAGTATTGGCGTGAAATGAAAATGACTACTTTAATCAAGGGAATAGCGAATGACTAGGAGGAATATTAATTGAAAAGTAAATTCCATCATATTGTACGAGCAGTCGTGATAAAAGATGAGAAATTATTGGTTGCTGAATATATTGGGCATCATTATTTTTTACCAGGTGGCCATGTTGAAATCGGGGAATCATAAAACAATTTTTAGGAGTTATAGAAAACCGATGGCAAGATAAAGGAATGCTTCATCATGAAATCAACCACATTTTTGAAGTATCTTCAAAAGAGTTGTATATTGATTTATCACCAAAGTCTAGAGAATCTCATTTAGCATTTCATTGGATAGATTATAGTAAAGAATCTTTAAAAACTTATAAAATCATGCCAATGCCCTCCGTTAAAGAATTACTAGAAAGAAAATTAAATGATGAACTACTAAATTGTTGGATAAGTAATTTTTAAATCACTCTATTTTATAGTAAATACGTCCATCGAAAGGATATAAAGAAAATAGGCTAAAAAACAAGGTACATCACCTAGTGTAAGTTCATATTTTGTTGATGTACGTATTTAGTCTGTAGCTTTGTTTCTATTTGGTTTACAAAAATATATAAACTTTTTACATTTGGGCGGAATTACTTATAAATGGAGGGGTTCGTAATGAATCAGTTTCAACAAGAACTACAATCATTAAACCTTAATGATTATCAATCTGGTAATGTAGTTTATTGGGATCAACAACAAAATCAATATCCATACTATTATATTCAAGACGATGGACGTCGTTGCGGTGGCTGCGGAGGTTGTGGTGGACGCTGTGGTGGATGTGGCGGCAGATGCGGTGGTTGTGCAGGACGTTGCGGCGGATGTGTAGGTTGCGCAGGATGTTTCAGCTGCTTTAATTGCTGGAACTGGTGGATTATTTAAGTATAGAAAATCAATAATATTTCACATGAAAGAAAGGTGTTTATAGTAATACTTTTCTTTCATGTTGTGATTTTTTATGAGTATTAAGGGGGATTTATTTGTATACATACGATAAGTTGATTTCTTGGGTAGAGAGTATAAAAAAGAAAAACGATAGTTCTGCTACAGCGCTATGTATTATAAAGGATAACAAAATTGTACTAGAGCATTATAGTGGATATCATTCAAATACATCTACTAGTAAAAAAGTAACAGCATCTTCACAGTTCAACGTCGCTTCTGCGAGAAAAAGTTATTTAGGATTCATGGTAGCGTATGCGCTTTATGATGGGAAAATAAACTCTATTGATGATGAAGCGATAAAGTATTTTAAAGAATTTGATCCTACATTACTTGATAAAACAACGATTAGACATTTAGTAACTCATTCACACGGTCTAGGAGAAACGGATGACGGGACAATTTTCCGTGAATTTGAAGCTGGACAAGATTGGGCGTATAGAGATATTAATGTAAGAATGATGACGCAGCTCATTTATCGGCTTTATAATAAAAGTTTTCCTGAATTGTTAAAGGAGCGTGTATTTACTCCTGCTAATTTCCAAGAAACAGGATGGAGAATACAGCAAAATGAAAATTTAGTTAACGTTGTTAATAATCCAAATGAAGACGCGATCAGTGAGGTCGGTACAGTAGATGACGGTACCGAAAAAAATCTGTTTGTCTCAGCTAGAGAGTTTGCTTATTGGGGCAACCTTCATTTAAATCAAGGCATGATAAATGGTAAACAAGTTGTTCCAAAAGAAGTTATAAAAATTGCTACTAGCTTGCAGAGTCCAGCTTATAAAAATAATGAACTACCACAAAACGGGTTGTTTTGGTTCGTTCAAAATGAACCAAAACAATTAAGTGAACTTGGTGAACGTGTTCCAAAAGGTTCGTATCAAATATTAGGAATTACTGGACCAACCATTTTAGTAATACCTGAGTATAATGTAGTTGTTGCGAAAATGTACAATAAAAGATATAACTACGGCGGTGATAATTACTTATATTATTTACGTGAATTTAGCAATTTAGTCGCCGATACATTTACTAGCTGTAATAGGGCATAATTACTCCTATAACAAAAAGGAGGGAAAGAATTTGAAAGATAAAGTGAGTAAAGATAAAAAGCAAAATATTAAAGATGTAAATACAGAGCAAAATGCAATTTTTAGCGATCCGAAAGATGCAGCTAACATGCAAACTGTACCGCAGCCGAAAGATTTTGATGAAATCGAATATTAATTTCTCATCCGACTATATGACGAATAAAAAATACGTCTTAAGTCCCATCACATGTAAGAAAATATTTGATAACATATATACATAAGCACTTGAAAATGGCTTATCTTAACAAAGCTTTCTTTAAATGTATCTGATATAACCTGCAAAAAGACACTTCATTATGAAGTGTCTTTTTGTGTACATAAACTTAATTTCCATTTTCCGTACAGTATCTTGTATTTTTCAATGGATATACTAACTGTGAAAATTCATGTCAAGATAAAAGAAGGGGACAGTTAGTATGAAACAAACTTCTATAAATCCGCTATTAATTGTTCTAGGTACAATCATTGTTCAAATTGGCCTTGGAACAATTTATACATGGAGTTTATTTAATCAACCCCTTGTAAGTAAGTTCGGATGGAATCTCAATTCAGTTGCGATAACTTTCTCCATAACAAGCTTTTCTTTATCATTTTCAACCTTGTTTGCAGCAAAGTTGCAGCGAAAATTAGGACTTCGTAAACTTATCGCTACTGCAGGAATTGTTCTAGGACTCGGTTTAATACTTAGTTCACAAGTTTCTTCCTTACCATTACTATATTTATTAGCTGGTGTTGTTGTTGGATATGCGGATGGAACAGCTTATATTACGTCACTATCTAATTTAATTAAATGGTTTCCAAATCGAAAAGGACTTATTTCTGGAATATCTGTTTCAGCATATGGAATGGGCAGTTTAATTTTTAGATATATAAACGGAAATCTTATCGATAGCCTTGGTGTATCACAAGCATTTTTATATTGGGGCATTATCGTCTTACTTTTAGTATTAATCGGATCGTTCTTCTTACGTGAAGCGATTGTAAGTAATACGGTAACAGAAACATTACACAATGACTATACGCCACGTGAAATGATGAGAACGAAACAAGTATATCTGTTGTTTTTCATGTTATTCACATCGTGTATGGGTGGTCTGTACTTAATTGGTATGGTAAAAGATATCGGCGTACAACTCGTTGGACTTAGTGCAGCAACCGCCGCTAACGCCGTCGCAATGATTGCAGTCTTTAATACAGTAGGTAGAATCATTCTTGGAACGTTATCAGATAAAATTGGTAGAATGAAAATTGTCTCTGCAACATTTATTATTATTGGAGTGTCCGTCTTTACTCTTAGTTTCATTCCATTAAATTACGGGATTTATTTTGCTTGTGTAGCAAGTGTCGCCTTTTGCTTCGGCGGTAATATTACAATATTCCCAGCTATTGTCGGAGATTTCTTCGGTTTAAAAAATCATAGTACAAATTACGGGATTGTATATCAAGGTTTCGGATTTGGTGCACTTGCAGGTTCATTCATTGGAGCATTACTTGGTGGGTTTCAACCAACCTTTATTACAATAGGTGTTTTATGTGCGATTTCTTTCGTTATTTCTATATTAATTCGTCCACCAAATATAGAGAAGAAAAAAGAAATCAAGCAGTTACATCGAAAAATAGCTTAGTTTTAAAAAGAGTCCTTATGGTAGGGCTCTTTTTCATTACAACGTTAACTATGCTCCTTTCATTATTTAGTAAAGACAGGACAATACAATTATGAAATGGAATAGATAAAATAAAAGGAGCGTGATATGTAAAATGAAGATAGTAAAACAATGGGTTCAAGAAGATAGTAATTACATACGAGAAAAAGTAATTGAATATAATCAAAAGCATCTTTCAAATGAAGAGAAAACACCTTCAGAAAAGGTTAGTTTTATAGTGAAAAATGAAAAAGAGGAAATAGTAGGAGGGATAACAGCTATAACATTTTGGCACCATGTACATGTTGATTTCCTATGGGTTTCTGAAGAATGCAGACACGAAGGATACGGAAGTAAATTAATAAAACTTATCGAAGAATTTGCAATTGAAAAAGGATGTAGGCTAATCAACTTAGATACGTTTAGCTTTCAAGCTCCGGATTTTTATAAAAAACATGGATTTAAAGTAATTGGAGTGAGTGAAGATCATCCAAAAGGACATAATCATTATTATTTAGAGAAAAGGTTATAAAGTGTATGGAATTAATTAATCTCAATATATAAAATTCAATAAATTAAAAAGAACGTATTTTGAATCATCTATATCAAAATACGTTCTTTTTAATTTGTATGTATCTGGTAAAATGAAATAGAGGCAGAAAATTCTTATTAATAAAGGGGTAAATATGAAAAAGGTTAATGTTACATACGCGCTTTTGTACGATAAAACGAACGAAAAAATCTTAATGGTAAAAAACAAAGGAAAAAATGGGTCTTATTACACATTACCAGGTGGCTCAGTTAAATTTGGGGAAACGTTAGAAGAGGCAGTCATTCGGGAAGTAAAAGAAGAAACAGGGCTACATATAACTGTAAAGGGGATTTGTTCCATAAGCGAAGCCTTTTTCGAGGAGAGAGGCCATCATGCCATTTTCTTTAATTTTTTAGGTGAAATAATCGGCGGAGAGACATATATATCCCGTCCAAAAGAAATCGAAGAGATTACTTGGATGGAATTACATATAGCAGCACCGTATTTACGTATACCTGAACAGTTACTAGATTTTTTACAAAGGAAAGAAACAGTACCTTACTTTTTTAACGGAACAATCGTTCATCAATCTTTATAAATAAATTATTTCATTTAAGGCGGGGAAAAAATGGAGTTTATCGTTAGTCACAAACATTTCACTCAAGCACTTTCAGAAGTAAGTAAAGCTATATCTACAAAAGTTTTAATTCCTATATTATCTGGTATCAAAATAACAGCCGATCAATCTGGAATTACTTTAATCGCAAGTAACTCGAATGTTTTTATTAAAAAATTTATACCTAATTCAATCGAAGACGAACAGATTGCAACTATATTACAAGCAGGAACTATTGTTGTACCTGCAAAATATTTCATTGAAATTATAAAGAAAATGCCAAGTGATATAGTAATAAAAAGTAAAAATGAGCAAATCATTACGATACAATCAGAAGAAATCACATTAAACTTAAATGGACTTCCAGCAAATGAGTTTCCGAATGTACCACTTATAGGGGATCATGCAGAAATACAAGTAGAAACAGAACAATTGATTGAAGTGTTTAAACAAACTGTTTTTGCAGTAGCTAAAAATGAATCCAGACCTGTTCTCACCGGAGTACATATAGAGTTAGATCACAATAAATTAGTTTGCGCTGCTACTGACTCACATAGACTAGCTATACGTGAAACGCCAATTTCTTCAGATGCGAAAGCAAATTGTATCGTACCAAGCGCAACTATTAGTGAACTTCTAAAATTAATGCACAGTAATACGGAATTCGTATACATATACCTTTCAGACAGTCACGTTATTTTTACATTCGGAACAACTACGTTATATTCAAGACTCATTGAAGGGAAATATCCTAATATATCTAATCTCATTCCAAATGAATTTCAAACGGTTATTAACGTAGAAAGAAAAAAGATTTTACAAGGTGTAGATCGATCGAGCTTATTAGCAAGTGAATGGGCAAATAACAACGTCAACTTAGAAATCATCAATGAATCCACAATTAAAATTTCTTCTAACGCTTCTCAGATTGGTAAAATAGCTGAAACACAACAAGTAGATGCGATTCAAGGTGAAAAACAATTAAATATATCTTTCGACGGACGATTTATGGTAGATGCTTTAAGGGCAATAACAGAAGAAATGGTTACTTTAAGTTTTGGTGGTTCAATGAGACCGATATTAATCGAAGCAGGAGAGCAATCTGCCGCAGTACATCTTATATCGCCAGTAAGAGCTTATTAGGAACAAAGGAAGGACTTACATTATGCACAAGCACACTTTATGCTTCATAAAAAGAAATGAAGAAATACTGGTGCTGAATAGAGAATATGACCCTGTAAAAGGATTATGGAACGGGGTAGGAGGGAAGATAGAACCGGGAGAAACACCTTTAGCAAGTGCAATTCGTGAAATAAAAGAAGAGACTAATATAGATGTTAAGCTAAATCAAATTCAATTTAAAGGGATTATTAAGTGGGAAGACTCCTCATACTCTGGTGGCATGTATGTTTATGTGATAGAACTACAAAATGAAGTTACATATGATACACCTAAAAAGGTATCCGAAGGGATTTTAGATTGGAAAAGTGTGTCTTGGATATTAAGCGACTATAATTACGGTGTAGGAGAGATGTTACCTAAATTATTACCTGAAGTACTTCATAATGAATTCATATTAGAGCACAATTTTGTATTATCTAATCATAAATTAATAGATTATAGGAATGAAGAATTGGTTATTATTTAAGAAATATTTTTAAAGAAGTAAATCTTTTAACATAAAAGAGCGGATAATTTTTAACTAATAGGTGCGCTTAAATGCAAAGAAACCTAATTACAAAAAGAGCGAATCCCTTATAAAAAGGTTCGCTCTTTTTTACATATACAATTAAACTTCGCGCCACCAAGCTGATGAAAGATAGTTTGTAGGTTTTAATGTAATTGATTCACCAATTTGCGGCGTTGCAACTGTAACTCCTAAACGTTTTGCTTCTTTCGTAACACGTTCAATTGGATCGCTCCATTCATGCAACGCTAATGTAAAAGCACCCCAATGAATCGGAAGTAGTAATTCTCCTTTAACGTCAATATGAGCTTGTACCGTCTCTTCTGGCAACATATGAATAGCAGACCAACGTGTATCATATTGCCCGCATTCCATTAAAGTAAGATCAAATGGACCGTATTTATCACCAATCTCTTTAAAGTGAGGAGCATATCCGCTATCACCACTAAAAAAGACTTTAGTTTCTTGACCAAGAATAAGCCATGAACACCATAACGAACGATCTCTATCTGTCATACTTCGTCCAGAGAAATGCCTTGCAGGAGCGCATACTAACTTAATAGTATCAAACGTAATTTCATCCCACCATTTATGCTCACTAATCTTACTAGGTGAAACACCCCATTTAATAAGATATTGTGCAACTCCCGTCGGAACGTAAAAATGCTTCGTACGATCTTTTAACTCCATAATACTTTTATAATTTAAGTGGTCATAGTGATTATGTGAAATGATAATCGCATCAATTTCTTGAAGGTCTTCACGTTCTAAAGAAAACGCACCACTATACCGCTTACTATTAAAAATAGGAAATGGGGAAGAGGCATCACCAAGCATAGGATCTAATAACAGCTTTTTACCTTCTACTTTTAAAAGAGACGCAGAATGGCCAAACCATGTAACACTCTCTAAAGATTCATCGTCTTTATTTGATAAAACGATAGGTAAATCCTTTATAGGACGTAGCTTTGATTTCATTTTAAAATAATCCGTCATTAAACCTATAATATCTTTCGGTTTAAAACTCATATCAGTATGAATTTGATTTGTATATTTCTTATTCATTGGTTCTCCTTTTTACGTTTAACAATATACGTATGTTGTTATTGTAGCTATTTGTAGTTTAAACTATATCATTTTACCTTTCATCTTACATGCAGTACATTTCATAAATTCGTCAAATTCGTTATTCGTATATATAAAATGAAATTTATTCAGCAGCAGATAAAACTAATATGAAGTAAATGTAAATTATTTTAATTTAGTAAAATTCCTCTTATAAGAATAGAAGAACATATGTTTCGTTGTATGTTATAGAAGAGAATATGTCTCTAATGAACAATAGGAAGGAGAGGATGTAGATGCAAATAGAGAGAAAAAAGAAGTCAAAATGCAAACTATCAAAATCTGAAATCATCCAGCTGTATGCAGAAGGGAAGAGTACCTCAGAAATTGCTATACTTGCTAATGTGTCTGCAAGGTATATTCGTATGGTTCTAACAGACAACAACGTTCCAAGGCGCGCTATAGGGAGCTGGAGGAGAAAGTATGACATAACAGAAGATTATTTTAAAACGTGGTCAAATAACATGGCTTATATTTTAGGGTTTATAGCAGCAGATGGTGTAATCCAAAAAGAAAACCAATGTGTCAGTATCTCACAAAAAGAAAGTGACATTTTAGAAGATATTAAAAAAGAATTAAACACAAACCAGCCACTTTACCAAAATAAAAAAACTGGCGTATATATGCTAAACATTAATAGTAAAACAATAAAAGACGACATTATGAACATACACGGAATCATGCCGTGTAAATCATGTATCATCGAATTTCCTTTTGTACCAGAAGAATATTTACATCATTTTGTTCGTGGGTATTTTGATGGGGATGGACATGTAAACTCTCATAAATACTTTGTTAGCTTCGTTGGTGGATCATATAATTTTATGAATTCTTTTAAAGGTATACTTGAGAATAATAAATTCCAATTGAGTTTTGTTGACAAAGTAAAACAATATCGCATATACCTTAGTGGTAAAGAAAATGTTAATAAATTTTCAAAGTGGATTTATAAAGATAAAGGATTGTATTTAGAGCGTAAAAACACTATTTTTCAGCAAAAAGAAGAATAATATACTAATAAGTAAGAATTCTTTTATGATATAACATATTAGAAGATTGTTTATTGCAAAAGAAATTTTTGAATCCAGAAACGATGCCAGCCACTTTTGGATATTCACATATAGTCGAGGTTAGCAACACCAAACGGACCGTATATATCTGGAAAAATCGCTATAAATACTGATGGTCGAATAGTTGGAATTAACGATTTAAGTTTACAAACAAGACAAGTATTTGAAAATATAAAGACTACTTTTGAATCTTCCGGATTAAACTTTAATGAGGTTATAAAATTAACATTTTTTCTAACAGTCATTTCAAAAATGGCCATAGATAGAGAAATATGTAATCAGTATATCAATATATCAATACAAACAATCCACCAGCAAGTTCAGCTGTAGAAGTTAACAAACTAATTCACGACGAATTAGTAATTGAAATCGAAGCAATTGCTGTAGCAAACTAATAAATAAACATATATTAATCATTCTCAAAGCAACTTGTTCTTTAATTAAAACAAGTTGCTTTTTATTTGTTGTTTAATTAAAAAGCATTTTCAAGAACATATAAATTATAAATGCAAAGTCAAACAAATTGCACTGATTTAAAAGTAACGAACTAATCAATCACGTACAAACAAAGAAAAGGGGAGTATAAAAATACTAATATTTAATAAGTTTATTACTTTTTATTAGTTGACATAATATATATTATAGGCAGTTATAGAAACAAAGTGTTTACAGGTATCAAAAACCAAGTAAACTATACTTAATGAGACGAAACGGAGATTTTCAGTGAGATTCCCATAAAATCTAATCTATATGAATTTCTACAGTTTTATCGTTTATTTTGCTTTAAATGAATCATAGCAAATCCTAATCAATAATTGCTTAAGATTTAACGAATCCAAATCATTTTTAATCGACAAGAAATTTTTCTGCATAAAAATTATTTCTATACAAAATATAAATTAATAATTTTATTTTATGTTTTACTTATTCAATTTATTGCTATTTACACACGTTTTACAGCTTTACTTTATTTGTTGTTATTTCTATCATTTACGCTTGACTTTTAATGCGCTTATTGTTCTATACGCTAGTTAACATAACGTTTATTTGTAACATAAAAAAATCCTCCTCGCCTTCAGGAAGATTTTTTAACTTGCTATTAGATTATATATATCTTTTTAGTAGCAATCCCAATTGTAAATAACATTGGAAAAATCTAGATTTAACAAATCATCTTTCTTTATAAAGAAATTAGCAACACCAGAATCTCCCCACATAATATTTAATGAGTCGTCTGTATCGATTTGCAGCAATAACACATCATGCTGTTTGTATTTTTCTTGCCATTCTCTTGGATCTGTCTGTGTAAAAAATGGATAACCACCAATTTTATGCCCTTGATCTTCGCATAAATCATCATACAGTTCGCCTAATTCTGTATTGTTTTCTTTATCAACGATTTCTTCCCAATCAATGTTATCGTTAAAAATCATTTCAAATCGATAATCTCTAGATGTTACTGGTTGATAATTCAATTCAAACTTTAGTTTTGCTGCTTCAGGTATGATAAAATCCTCTGAATCTAAAGTGTTTAAATAACTGAAATCAGTAATAACCTTGTTAAATCTTCTGTAATTGTAGAATGATACATAATTCGAAAGTCTTTTTGGTCAGTTGGATGATCAAAATCTGCTCCAAAAAGCTCATCATCAGCACTTACGAAAAACTGTAACATACCATTTTGAGGCATATATTCAATATGAGGCATTTCTTCAAAGTTTAATTGAGCAAGTAGCATCATCGGTTGCCCATTTGAGTCTTTAGGATGCTCTTGATCTATAGGTAAATACGGATGACCACCAAACTTACTCTCAAAAAGAGTTGTCTCTGCTAATGTTCCAGAAACTTTAACATACGGTTTCACACTTTCTTCTAAAATACTACGATACTGTTCTAGTTCTTTCGGAATTTGAAGTTGATACGTATTCTTCATCACATTTGCCTCCCTTTAATAATGAATTCAAAATGCCTTACTTAATTATATAGTAAGAGATAGCTTCATTGAAAATTGTTAAAAGTCCGTTTTCATCCTCGTTTTTTGCGCACTTGGTGGACAAAGTAGATTATGTTCTAAAACCTTTTTATTAAGAGTTCGAATTAAATCCGCTACTTCTGCAGTATTTGTAGTTTCTTTTAGCCTTTCTTTTAAATCATCAATTTCCTTTGAAAGCTCAATCCACCTAGGTAAAACATGATTATTTTCCAAAGTTCTATACAGTTGTTTTTCAGGATTATACGAAAGATCTTTATCTAGATTTAGAGGTTTCCCTTTACCTGGCAAATTATCAAAAGACCCTTTCTTTTCTGCTTCTTTAACGATAGAACTAATATGATCCTCATACGTATAGGACCAAACTTTCTCATCTTTTACTAAAATCTCTTGCTTTTTTAGTTTTTTATCTAGTTCTTCTTGATTCATAAAATCTCTCCCCTTTATATTTTATAGTAGCGTTTTTGTAGGTTTTAATGCTTTCAACCCATCAAATAACTTTTCTCGCCACCAAACACCGTCATGACCGCCTTGAAACTCTTCATAAATAATTTGGTGTCCTTTTTCTTTTAAAGCTTTATACAGGCGTCTATTGGCTGTTAAAAGAGGTTTGTTTTCAAGTTCTCCTGCTGCTATATAAAAATGAGGTTGCATCGCATTTGAATCTATAGATGAAATTTGATTTTCAATCCAAGGAATTATATTTTCATAACCATCCTTTTTCCAATGTACGGATCCAGACATTGACAACACGTTCCCGAAAACATGTGGATTTTGAAGCGCTGCATAAAAAGCTGCTAAGCCACCAAGACTGAAACCGGCAATTGTTGTATGTTTCGCGTCTTTATGCACACGATACTTAGCATGAATCCACGGCAGTAATTCCTCTGTTAAAAATATATTCATTTTATCGTTATAAGTTAGCTCTTCTAGCCGATCAACTGGTTCTATAGCAACAGCAATACAAGATGGGATTTCTTTTGTGTGAATTAAATAATTGAGTGTTCTTGCGATTGAAAGGTTATTAATGAATGAATTCCCATCAAATACAATGAGAAGTTCTTGAAGATGTGAAGTGTGAGAATAATCATGAGGCGTATAAATATGAATTTTACGTGTGTTATTTAAAATCGTACTATGAAAAGAATATGTTTCAATTTTTCCGGATGGATAATGTTTTGAAGGAAAACGACTGCTATACTGCACTTCCATTCCTGTGTTTAACATAGACGCTTTATTGGCACCTTCTCCAAATGTATTTCCATTAAATTGGTCTAGTTGGTACTGTCCACTACGCTTTATCCAATCATTTTTGAAAAAATCGTTTACTGAAAAATAGTACGTTGAAATAAACCTCTTATCCGTCCTAAACGTTTCATACCAAATATCTGTCTGTAACAATCGTTTTAATTGATTTACAGACAGATCCCAACCAGGAAAACTGCCGAATACATAAACATTTTCAGTTTTTCGGTCCCTTAACCAAATATACGTTATAAGCTTATACTGATTAGCTACAGGACATTGTTCTATTAGTGGCGTATTATTCGACTTTATTTCATGCAAAAAAGTATAAAAAGCTTTCTCGTTTCCATTTTTTAATTGATTATTCAGTTCCTCTAACTTAGGACTAATTATTGAAGTCACCCCCACTTCCTCCTTCGTTGTAGTTCTTTCTTTTTATTAGGAAAGTTTATCAATTGCCTGAACAGATAGTTCCAACGCTTTTATTCTTCTTGTTAAAAGAGTTCTTTGCGGACTACCTACTTTAGACTTATCATAAGCCCTCTCCATTGATGGAAGCAAACCAACAAGGACATTACGAGCTTCTATTAACTCTTCTTGACTATACTGATGACTTTGTTGATTCCAAGCGTTTTCTAGCGCTGCTAACCCTATGCAAACAGCTTTAAATCGTTTTTTCACTAATGTAGTATTTGCACCTTTTTGAGTCATTTGTGACAGTGCATTTTCAAGTTTACGAATTGTTGATTGTAAAGATTTTATTGATTCCGATTTGTCTAGATTTGATACGTTTTCCATTTTACTGTTGTTCCTCCTGGCTTAACTTATTTAATACTGGATATAATAAGTACTTAATTTCACTCGAAATATTTTATCATAAATAACTAACTATATTCGAGGTGGATAATGGATTAAAGGAAAACGGTATCTAAGCGCCTCTCCCTCCCTTACATCATTCTATATGTACTTCTTTCTTCGTATTAGAATCCCTATATAAACAAGGTATTAAAATTGTATTTTTTATGAAAAAAAACGCACAAGCAGCATAACTTGTACGTTTTAATTTTTATTCAGTAAGATAATATAGTAATAGTTTTCGCGCTTTCTCATAATTCATGAAATTTCTATACAAAACGGGATACTTCACAATTTCTGTTTCTATAAAACGATATTGCGGAAACCATTCGAAAAATGATTTTCTCAGCCACTTTATTTGCTCAAACGAAATCTCCTTTTCGTTTTCATTAAGTACGTAACTCAAAGTCCCTGCTGTATGCATCCAATAATAATTTAAATCAGCGCTTATACAATCATCTTCTGTGAACATATTTTTATAATCTTTCCGTATTTTTTGAATGTCACAATTCGGAAATGGTTTATATAGAGGACTATGCATTTTTTGCAATTCATTAAACATAATTTGTTTTCCTAACTTCAAATACCCACTCCTTTATTTCTCTATCCAATTTAATAAGTTTTCATAGTGATATTGAGCATCGATATACCCAAGATTATATAGATTAACAAGCTTTTCCTTATTTCTTTCTATTCCGCTTATAGGAAGTTGTACGCTAGGCTGAATAACATAAAAATTATCTTTTTGTTCTTTTTGATTCATATAAGATATCGTCTCATTATAAAAACGATAATGCTCTACTAAAGTCTCTGCGATTTTCGGATATTTTCTATATAAAATTTTAGCCAGGCCAGAAAATTTATTTCGCTGCTTCTCATATCCTTCTGGTTTTGTCATAATTACAACGTTCTTTTCATAACCATCAGTTTGAGCTTTTAAAACCGGTATAGGATCTATAATTCCTCCATCTAGCAATTTTCGATTATCATATTCTACAGCAGGTGCTATAAAAGGCACTGAGCTAGATGCACGAATGATTTTTAAAATATCATTTCCGTGTTCTGCTTTATTATAATAAATAGCTTGTCCTGATTCGCAGTCAGTCGTTCCTATAACAAACTGTTCATTTGAGTTTAAGAAAGTTTGAAAATCAAATGGTACAATTTTATTAGGTACTTCATCAAATAAAAAATCCATTCCGAATAATTCACGGTTTCGAATCAAATTTCGATAAGATATATATCTGTGATCTGCTACTAGCTCTGTATTTACTTTCTTATTCCTTCCTTTTTGACGTGACAAATAGGTTGCTCCCATACACGCTCCAGCAGATACACCGACTACATACGGAAAGAATAAGTTTTGTTCCATGAAATATTCGAGTACTCCTGCAGTATATAAACCTTTCATTCCTCCGCCCTCTAATACTAAACCAATATTCTTCATGCTATATCCCTCTACTCCTTTTTTCTTACTTACATATTAGCATAAGATTTTAAGATGAGGTTATATAATCGAATTGCAACAATAACCAGAAACTACTAAAGTAATGTCATAATTTCTTAGTAAGTAGCATGGTACAATATAAGTAACACATCCCACATATATTAAAGGAGGAATTTCATATGGGTTTATTTAGCGGTATTTTAGGAAATGCATCGAATGCGAGTACAGAAAGTGTAGAACGTGATTTAGAGAAGATTATGCTAGACGATGAGAAAGTTGAGCATGCTTATAAATTAATTCGCGATTTAATCGTATTTACAAATCGTCGTCTTATTTTAGTAGATAAACAAGGAATATCAGGTAAAAAAACAGAGTATCATTCTATTCCTTATAAAAGTATTACACAATTTAGCATTGAAACAGCTGGGCATTTTGATTTAGATGCAGAGCTTAAAATTTGGGTGTCTAGTATGGATGATCCAATTGCAAAAGAATTTAAAGGTGACGATAGTATTTTAAGCATTCAAAAAGCGTTAGTAACATATACGACAAAATAGTTATTTTGTATTTTTATTCATTTATGAAATTACTAACCCGAATATTTTGGAAGTATATACAAAGTATTTGTATATTTAATCTCTATTAACATAAAAAGGTAAAGCGTATTTCTAATGCTTTACCTTTCTTTTTTGTAATAAATAAGTGTAGCTTTATCATTTAATTTCTTTATAACTTCTGTTCTTTTATAACCTATCTTTTCATATAAAAAACAATTTCTCTCTTCTTCTAAAATAGTAGCAAGTTCCCAACTTATCGCTTCAGGAAACATCTCCTCAATTAATAATAATACTTTTTGAGCAATTCCTTTTCCTTGAAACTCTGGATGTATGAACATAGGACTTATCCAAAATTGATTTGTTTTTTCTTTGTAATATATACATATTGCCCCGACAAACTGACCATCTACGATAATTTTATTAAATCCACCATTCGGGTATTTAATTCTTGTCATCGTTCGTTGAATCGGCTCATTCGCTGGACTCGTCTCATAGTCTTGGTACTTCTCTAATAACGGATAAAATGATGTAACTTGCATTGTGAATATGTCCAATGCATCTTTCTCAGTTGCTCTTTTTAGTATAATATTCATCTTACCAATCTAGGCGCTTTCTTAATGAAGTAATATGTGCTGTATGATGACGACCGTGCCATGCGTATAATCCAATTGCAACAGCAAGTTTTGTTTCACCAGATTCAGGATGATTAAATGTCTTTTCTAAATCAGTAGGTTCTAATGAATATAAAAGGTTAACCCATCTTTTATGTAATGAATCTAGCATTACTAGTGAAACATCTACAGGTAGTTTCGAATCTGGCAATTCTGCCCACTTTTCTTCTTTATACGGTTTAATAGTTGGATTCTTTTCTGTTAGTGCTAATTTAAAGCGTATGTAACTATTCATATGGCTATCAACAACGTGATGAACAACTTGACGAACTGTCCATCCGCCAACGCGATACGGTGTGTCTAGCTGCTTCTGATCTAAATCTTTAATTGCCTTTGCTAAATCAGTAGGTACATCCTCAATTTCTTGAATCCATTTATCAATCATTTCCTCAGTAATAGGACGCTTGTATGTAAATTGACCAATTGGATAACGTAAATCATTCATGAATAAGTCCCCCCTATTATTTTGAACACAAAGTAGTTCTACAAATATAATGTACAAAATTTACACGTTCTCCGTTTAATTCTACAGAAGTTGTATCTGCTTCATTTTTAAAAGAAAATCCGCTTTTTTCTAGTACAATTTGTGATGCAAGATTATTAGTCGTTGTTTTAGCATGAACCTCATTAATTTCATTATTTTTCGCTACGTCTAAAATTAATTTTACAGCTGCTGTTGCAACTCCTTTTTTAGTGAATTTTTCTCCGACTCGATAACCTAACGAACTCATTCGAGTTTCGGTATCTATATTTACTAAGTTAATTCGTCCTACAATTTCTTTTTCTTCATTACGAATTAAATAAAAATAAGAATTTCCATCTGCCTGTTCTATTAATAAATCGTCTAATAGTTTTTGAAAATATTCAAAATCGAAATATTGCGAACCACGATTTGGTACCATCGTTTCAAAAAAAGATTTATTCGTAAGTTCAAACGTAAATAAATCCGCAGCATCTTGTTTTTTTAGTTGCTCTATGTATATTTCCATCCCGTATTCTCCTTCTTGATTTACTAACTGTTATACATTCTTTTTTAATCAATTATATTCCTGCTATTTCTTTCGATTAAGTAATACAGCTAGTAGCACTTTCGGATGAAAAAGGTGAAATGGACTACGAATTAAATTCATCACTCGTACTAACCGAATATAAACATCAGAATCACTTGCGGAAAGTCGATATATTTGTTTCGTATACCATAGCTGAAATTTTTGTTTCGTAGTTAATTCTCTCTTTAGCTGCGGGTGACGTGATATTTCCGTTGTTGTCATATCCCAAGGGATTTCTATTATGTCAGCTGTCTTTTTATAAAGTAGGAAACAATTCTTCAATTGCTTTTTCTCCACCTTTTAATAACACGTGAGGATGATCGCTTTGTGGAACTCTTTTTCTTGAAGCTTTTCCATCCCATTTTTCACCGACGTCTAAAATGATGACTTCTTTAAAAGAAGTTGATAATGCTTTTGCTGCAAACTTTCCCGCCATACTTCCACCAATAACAATAGCCCTATTAAACATATTCTCCCCCTTAATAAAAAGAGATCCTGTCGTGTATAAATGAAACAGGACCTTAATTACATTGCTTCTTTATCATTATAATTAAAATACATGAGTAAATTGCAACGTTAAAATTAAAATACCTAATCCCCATACGTAATACGCGAATACTTTTAAGGAATGACGTTTTAAATATTGAATCATCCATGAAACTGCTATGTAACCAAAGAAAGCTGCTGATAACGTTCCGACAATTAATGATGTACTAGAAATAGATTCTGCTTTCCCTTGAAAAACATCTATAAATTGCAAGATGATTGCTCCGACTATTGCTGGCGTAGATAATAAAAAAGAAAAGTATGCTGCTGTTTCACGGTCTAGTTTTCTCCATAAAGCAGCGACAATCGTCATTCCAGAGCGAGAAATTGCCGGGAAAATAGCAGCCGCTTGAAATGAACCAATGATAAATGCATCTTTATATGTAATGTCGTCCATTTTTTTACGACCATCCTTTTGTTTATCGGCCATATATAGAAAGAAACCTGTCACTAAAAACTCCCAACCGATGGTAATGCCTGTTTTTGAAATATCTTCAAAGAAGTCTTTAAATAATAAACCGATTACAACCGCAGGTATCGTCCCAACGATAAGTAATAACATAAGCTTTGAAAATGGATTTTTCATTAAATATATAAATTCTTTTTTGTAATAAATAAACACGGCAAGCAAAGTCCCAATATGCAGCGTCGTATCTAAAAACAATCCCGCTTCATCTAATTGAAACAAATGCCGTCCTAAATAAAGGTGCCCTGTACTACTAATCGGTAAAAACTCTGTTAACCCTTGAATTATACCTAAAATAAATGCTTCTAACCAATTCATGATGGTCTCCTTTCTCGTTTGCTTGTACCAATATATGAAGGTTAAATTTTCGATATGAAAAAAACTATATTTCTCTATGAATTTACTTTTAAATTATGGATATATATGTAAAGAGAGTCGAGGTGGGTTAATATGTGGAGGCACACAAAATTCGGTAATGTATTACTTTGGGTGGGACCTATCCTTGTGTTTTTAGGATTATGTATGACTAATGTTATTTCAGACATTCCTTTCTTTGAAGGAAAACATAAAACGCTCGGAATAATAATTTTATTTATAGGGGTTTTCTGTTTAATTGCTGCTAATTATTTTAAAAAAGGAGAAAGAAATGAAGAATAAAGCTAAATAAAAAAACAATCCCAGTATAAATGCTAGGATTGTTTTTCGTTTATGTTGCTTATTTATAGAATACTTTATCAACGTTATATTTTGCTTTGTATTCATTAATGATATATGTTTCGTAAATTTCTCTTTCTGTTGGATCTTCTACGATACATGCATCAATACGGTATACTTCGTCACGATGATTTTTAATTGGTGAAACATTGTCTTCAAAGTGTTTTTTAATACGTTGTCTAATTTTACGAGCTTTACCTACGAAAAGCAGTTCGTCATTAATATTGTAAAACATAAAAATGCCGCCTTTATCTCTAGGGAACAAGTGGAAATCGATAAAACCATTAATTGGAGTAATGATTGCCTCGTCTCCTTTAATAACTTGTTTACGTTCAGTAATTGAAACATCAGCTTCAGGAATATTAATTTTAATCAAGTTCATTCACGTCCTCTTTTATTATAAAGATAAATAATAGCATACATACGTAAGAAAAGCTATGTCCAGAGGCATATTTCATTTTATAATTCAAATATTATAGGTGTATCATGTAAACTCTTCTTCCAAATCATATGATCACTTGATTTTCCCCAATAACCCTTCAGTACATAACTAGGTTCTCCAAACTTCTTTGTCCATATACTTTGTGCTTTTTTGTATCCACTATCTAAACAGTATTCTGTTATTCCTCTGCTAAGTAATGTAAGATACATTGCATGTAATAGTAAACTCCCTATACCCTTTCTTTGATACTCAGGAAGTATAAATACAGTTCCTATTTCATACAAATCCTTAAGTACACCGCCTGTACAACTAGTAATCAATGTACTTGCTGGACCAATTTCAATTGTTCCAATCATTTTATCGTTATTTGTATCTATCGCTAATAAAAAGTAACGATTTTCTCCATTACTATCAAAATCATCTTTTAAATATTGCTTTTTCAAGTTAATTTCATTTTCTATGTCACCCAATAATTGTGATAATCCTTCATTTTTATATGTATCCGTAATAACTATACGGAAAAACAAGTGAAGTTCCTCTAAATCATCCGAATTCGGTCTCCTAATTTCAACGTTATACATGTTTTAAATCTCCATTCTATACGATTGTTAAAACCAGACTTTATATACTCTATTCAACAATATTCTACAAAGCCCTGCATAGATCCAGCAGTATAGAAAGCTCAGTATAAATATTGATAAAATAATGTTTATATCCATAGTTGTATGAATAATAGGACCAAGTACGGGAAAACGGAAAATATCTAGAACAATCATAATTCCTATAAGTAGACAAATCGCAGAAAAGGAAACCACCCAAATTCTTCTCTTGAATTGTTTAAAGGAAAGCCCTAAGGCTATACCTAATAAGCCTGTAGTAAAGGGAAATACAATTAGTTCACTCGGCTCAATAATAAATAATAGGAGAATAGTAAGAAGATAAGAAAGTACTCCCTCACGAATGGAGTAGAAAATAGCAAAAAAAATTGGTAACGTCGCAAAAGGACTAATGAATAATCCTATACCTGGAATTAAATTACCCGCTGCTTGAAACATGGTGGCCAAAGCGCTCATTAAAGCTGTAATGACTATCTTATTTGCAAGGGACAATTTTCTTTTATGAACATAGTTCGCATCATTCTCTATCATAAGTTGACACAAATAACGTACAAACCGATTCATCGAAATACCCCCTAAAGATATCTAATTTATACACTTATTGTTTATTTGTTACCTTCTTCTAGAAAACAATCACTATACAATAGCCAATTCTAAAAAGAATGAATCTGAGAATTTATATCGTATCAAGGAACAATTTCAAAAATAGTACCTTTGTTAAAATCAGTTACTTTCATAGAACCGTAAACTCCTAAATATAACCTAGTTTGATCCAAATTTGTTCCTAAACTCATATAATAAGCTGCTTGCGTACCAAAATCATAATTAGTTTCAATAACATGAAAGTCATTATGTTTACCGTCTGTACCGGCTCTAGTATATGCTAAAACACCTTTAACTGGAGGACGAGACTCTTCTTTCCTAGCAAGGTCACTAAATACAACACTACCATTTAAATTCGGGATTGCAGTTCCCATATATGGCTGAACGCCTGTTAGTGAAGTTCCGCCAAACTTATCTGGTCTGGGGTCTTTATGAAAATAACTAATTAGTGGCTGAATACGCTTGGCGGATAATTCTATTGTTTCATTATAATAAGCCATTGTTCTCTCATCCAAAGTAGGATTCTCAGAACAGTGCCTTATAAAAGAAGTAGGTAATTCTCCTTCCCATCCTCTCCAACCAAAATTAATAAACCCATCTTGATTGGGAGTGAATCTCATTGCATGCGTTTGAACAAGTTTGGTAACCGGTATCGGTTTATATTGAACAAATGAAAAAATAGACTCTACAATATCCTGTCCGACATTACCTGCATATTTAATATATTGATTATAAAACCTTTGGAATGAAATACCGGTTATATTACGAATACCTTTCGCAATTACTGTAAGTGTTTCTTGTATAGATAAAGGAAGTTCATTAAAGCGCGAAACTACTGGAGGATTATTTATGACTGTATTTTTACTTACATCGACTTCAATTATTTTACCTGCTATTTCTAAATCATCTTGGCTTAAATTAAATGGATCATATCCCGATCCACCATCTCCATTTGTAAAAACAAGTTTTCCCGTTTCAGGAGAAAAGTTTAAAGTGTTTACTCCGTTATGATTAAAAAATGGGCGTTTTATATTAAGTAATGTTCTGCGTTTTTGAGGTTGACCATTTGATTGTAAAACCCATTCTTCAATTGTATCAATATGATCATATTGCGTATTTCTATTAACCCACTTTAAGTTTAACGTTTTAGGGTCACACGGATTCGGTTTAAATTGTTCAGAAAGTGCACCAGGTCCTTGAGTTCCAGCTACTGAATAATGAAGATAAAATAAACCGTTATGATGAAATTGAGGATGAAACGCAAGTCCTAGCAATCCTCGCTCATCATATCCACTACTAGCAACACCTTCTTCAAATGTACCTAATTTAATAATTCGTGGACGAATATTTAAAAATGTTTTTATAACACCGTTTCCTATGTAAAAAACCTCTCCTAATTGAGTTGCGATGAATAATCTTTCGGTCGATTCACCTGGAATTATGGCTGTTTTTATTACAGTTGGTAAATTTATATTATGAACAATGGGCCGTAAACGAATCTTAACTTTAGTCAATTAACTGTCCACCCCTTTTTCTTTTATTTAATAGAAGAGTATGATTAGATTAGTCTTATTAGTATCAATTAACTCATATTCCTTTTTATTACAATTTTACATATAATATAATTATAAATAAACTAGGGGGACTACTTATGACACTTTTACTACAAATCATAGTACCACTTATATTTGCACTATATTTATTTACCATCTATCGTAATAATACTATTGGAAAAGCTGCTTTTCTTTTAGCGGTCATAATTGGGATTTTCGGTTTAGAGAATATTTTTCAATATGCTAGTTTAACAGATCATGCTGTTTATCCATATTGGGGCAGTTTGAAAGCTGTTGTTATCATTTTATCAGTCGTATTTCTATTTAAAAAAGGTGGTCTGACAGGAAAATACTAATTTGTAACGCTATACATATTTTCTTGTCAGATTGCTTTTATTTTATAAAAGAAGAAATGTCCATGTAAAAACAAGAAGGAGTGTGTTACATATGTCTATAAATATTATTTCTATAGTTTCTATTATAATATGGATTGTGTTGATTACAGAACTTATAAAACCTTCAAAAGAACAGAATGGACGAAAAATCGTAACTTTATTATCTGCTGGTTCCGCATCGACAATTATTTTGACGGTTTCATTTATTCAAAATATCCCGTTTTGAAATTGGTAGTGATATAATTACAAGAAAATATTTATAAATAAAAAAGATTAGGATTCGCTCCTAATCTTTTTTATCATTCAATTGCACCAGCAACATCATAATCATTTAAATCCAATTCAATAGGCTGTCCGAGCGCTAGTTTAGCAAGTTCTGCTCCTAAGTATGGACCAGCTGTTAAACCTGAAGCTCCTAATCCATTCGCAACGAGAATTCCTTCAAAGTTAGGTATTGGTCCGATAACAGGTAAGAATCCTGGTGTGAATGGTCTGAATCCTACTCTCGTTTCAAGCATTGTAGCATCTTCTAAGCCAGGTGCAACTGCTAACGCTTTATGGAATACTTCATGTAAACCACCTGCAGTTACACGGTGATCGAAACCAGTATCATTCTCATGTGTTGCACCAATTACAACATGACCATTATCAAACGTTAATATATATTGATCGTTTGGTGGCATAACAACAGGCATATTTTCTGTTGCTGTATTTTCCATTTGCAGGTGAACAATTTGTCCTTTTTGGAACGTAACTAAGAAATTAATTCCTAATGGGTTTAATATTTCGTTCGCCCATGCGCCAGCAGTTACAATAACCTTTTCTGCTAAAATTGTCTCGTCATTTACTTTAACTCCAGTAATATGATTCCCTTCACGGACTAATACTGCATCTCCTTTTATGAAAGTTGCACCATGTTTTTTCGCAGCGCTTATTAATGCGTTGCGTAATAATCTTCCGTTTACTCTTGCAGCACCACTAATATGAACAGAACTATATTCTTCTGATAATGCCGGGAATAATTTTTTCGTTTCTTCAGCTGATAAACGCGTAATTTCACCAATCTCTGGTGCATCTTCACGTCGTTTATAAGCTCGCTCTTCCATTTGATCTAGTTTTTTCTCGTCAGTATGTAAACTAATTGCACCTACACGGTTGTAACCTGTATCCGTTTCACCGTCTTCTTCTAATTGTTGAATTAACGAAGAATAGTAACGTGCACCGCTTTTAACGATTTTATACCACGCTTTATTACGACGTTGTGAAAGCCATGGACATACTATACCTGCTGCTGCATCAGTTGCTTGCCCTAATTGTTGGCGATCCATGATAGTAACATTCGCACCAGCCTTAGCCAGATGATAAGCAGTAGACGCTCCTAAAATTCCAGATCCAACTACAATATACGATTTCATTTCAAACACCTTTTCTCTTTACTAATTATATAAATATAAGAACATTCTTAAGTATAATAGAAGGAATCCTTTTTTCAATGTACTCATCGCAATTAATTGTTTCATCATTGTGACTTTCCTAATCGTTATTTTTTCTTCTTACGGAATAATTCAATTGTTTTATAGCCTTGTGAAAGGATTTCAATCATTTTCTCAAAACGTTTTTCACGTGTTTTTTCTTGTTTCACAGAAAATAAATTACGTGCCCAATCTTTTTGATATCCAGGAGTTAAACTTTGATAAAATTTAAGTTCATTGGGATGATTAGCTAATAAAGCTTCAACATCTTTAATTCGATCTGCATAATCGGCAACACATTGACTCATAGCAGGCGTTTTCGTCGCTTTTTTCTTTTCACGCTTTAAGCCTACAACAGTAAAGACGTCATCCATACTTACCATTCGAGCAAATTTAATTTCGCTTTCTCCTACATATCCATCTTCACCAACGCTTAATGCTGGAAACATCTCATCACGGTGAATAAACGTACTGTAACGAGCATTACCTTTTTTCGGATATGCGAAAAACACATAACCTTTTTCAAGTAATAATGCTTCATTACTAATAATAAAATTCGTTTGTTTCACCATTTCATCAAGCGTTTCAACAAAAATAAAAATAGCATCGTGTTCTTTTGAAAATGCAGTTTCTTTACCTGTGAAAATGTCATAATCACTTGGTTCGTTAATAACAACCATATTCGTATACTTATCAAGTTTCAATTTATCGATAACTGACATAATAATCTTCCTTTACATTCGAAATTCATTGTACATACTTTTTTATACTGTTCTAGTGTATTATATCTAGTTAGAAAATCAAACTTTAAATAGTATTATTCGGTTTCAAAAGAACAAAAATCTTTATTTGAAGAGCTGGTTTTACAAGAGGATGATGGAAAAGAACCAGTTTTTAATTCATATGAAGAGGCTGCAGAAACATTAAAAACATTAGAAGAAAACCTTTTAAACCAAAAATTATACAAATAGCCGATTCCGAATAAGAACAGGCTATTTGTATAATCACAACTCAATAGCAAATAAAGTATATAAAAGCTCTCTATATTGATCTTCTGTAATTTCACGCTTAGTTTTTGCTCCATACATCATTTCAGTTAAACTAGAATTCGTTAAAGAGATATGGCCAGCGTTCGTCAACTTTACTGCAATTGGTCCTTTATTGAAAATAGACTTTTCATCTTCTACCACTCTTCTTTGAACATCGTTTACTACTGTCTCGTCAATAATATGAGTATAAAAAGCATGACAAATTTTCCATTCTCCATCAACATCTATTCTTTCTAGAACATAATTGCCTTTACTCGTATCTTTTCGTCTCACCCGGTACGAACCGTTTTTTGAAGAAACAGACTCACCAGTAAAAGGTACAAGAACGAGAGGTACTAACGAAGCTATACCTACATCAATTAAATACTGTACGTTATCTTTATTTAAAATAATTGTTATATGTCCGTCCTCAAGTGCCCAAGCATTTATATCATTTTTATATACAGTACCTAGTGCGAGTTGTACATCATAACCACTATCTTTTAAAAAATAATAAAAAAGAGTATTTAATTCATAACAAAGCCCACCGCGGGAACTAGTTAAAATTTTCTCTTGTAAGTTTTTCATAGAAATTGCATTTATATTACCTGCTATAACATCTAAATTCTCAAACGGTATTGTGTGAGCAAATGCAAAGAGTATTGTACTTAATTCTTCAAACTTTATTTCAGTACGTTTTTCAAGGTTTAATCTTGTAAAGAGTTGGTCTTGTAAATTTGTCATATTCAGCACTCCTTAATAAGTTATAAGTTAAAATAATATATGCTGATTGTATATGTGATGAGGTACTGTAACAATGTACATTCCGATTAACTGTACCGGTACAAAAATTCTAATTCACAAGATAACCTAATATAAGAAATTAAAATAAGAGGCATCATTAAAATGCCTCTTATTTACTCTGGGATGCTACGAATATAAATGTAATAGTTTGTCTATGGATACACTATTAATATTACTTAAATCAATAAAATATTGAAGTTGCCACATTTGGCTCTTTTTAGCTTGATTACTAACAGGGTTATCCCATATAGGATAAACTCTCATAGCCATCTTTCCTTTTTGACTTTGAGTTTTTAATATTTTTTCTTCAAGAAGAATCTCTTTCGGGAAAATAAATTGTCCTAGTTTATGATCATTAATACATGTGATAACTAATAAGTCAGGAGCAGCGTCATAAGAAAACGCTTGATTTTGCATGTTTTCATTTTTCTCCCAAAAAGAAACAAATTGACCAATTTTGTTAGGAGTAATTTTTGGTACTCTAAAACGTATCGTTTTGTTATTTAAGTGAAATAACGCCCCAGCATACTCTGAGTTTTGTCTTTCTTCTTTTAGATTAGTGATTATTAAGTTATTAGGTTTATATACTATGTCATTTAAATTTTGAATGATATCATTAAAGTTGTTCAAGTAAACTCCCCCTTTATCCACCTTTTAGTTTATCACAAACATTAGTTCTTATATATCGTGTAGATAATATATAGTAATAACGACGTGAAAAAGAGGGTTATTTTAGTGGAATATGATTATGCAGGTTGACTAGATTATTTCAATGTACCCAATTTTTCAATTGCTTGTTGTTCAGTTGCTAAATAAAAAATATTATTACCTTTATTACATTCATAAATGAAGTCTTTTAAGCTTTTACTAGTGTACATAGAAAAATCCCCAACGATAGCAATCTTTACCTTGTAGTTTATAAACTTTTGAAGGATATCGCCCGCAAGCCGTGTTTTTAGATCAAAGAAATCTTCACTTATTAAAGATTTATGGATAATAATATGTTTCGCATCTACATCATATTGAACTGTTGCCATAGTATCTAATGCAGACTGAACATCCGATATTAATACCTTATCGTTTCTAATGACCGCAATATTGATTCCATCGATTACTACTTTCTTTATTTCCATAGTCCCACCCCTTTATAATTTACACAGTATGAGTAAAATTGTTTTACAAAACTTCGTATTAATCATAGATTAAATTAGCCTCAGCTATTAAAATGGCCTCTATTTTTTGTTGTAAATACATATTTTTTTATTACTAATACGGTCAATGAAATTAATGATAGTTTCTCTTTTTTTTTATTTTTGAATATATATATGGAATTACTTTTACTTGTTATAAAAATATTGTGGAGTAACATAACTTAACAAACTATCCAAAGTGTTAATCTCGGCATATGGTTGTATTTTGGTAGTATTCTTGATTT